>Ga0209491_10011722_pt1 | contig 10275 bp, 8 predicted proteins | sample BON02_FD_187213 | JGI IMG/M metagenome (GOLD analysis project Ga0209491, IMG submission 187213) | Freshwater microbial communities from Lake Bonney liftoff mats and glacier meltwater in Antarctica - BON-02 (SPAdes) (version 2) | ecosystem: Environmental > Aquatic > Freshwater > Ice > Glacier...
CAAAAAAGAAAAGAAGAAGATGTGAGCAAACCACCGATATCTCAAATCTAAAATAGATTTGAGCGCATAGACCCTCAATCAAGGGTACTAAACTACTTTTTATAGTAATAAAAGCAATCATCATCATTATGCACCTTTTGAGACTAAATCAAGGGGAGCCCCCATCTGCGACGTGCGCTTACCTGTACAGATTGGTTCCTCTTGCGACTTCGCAGTTGGGCCGGCTGATGTGGTTGGCGTGTGAATGCCAAAACAAGCGGTTGGGGTCTGTCTGACAAGCATTCAGGATTGGCGCGTCAAGGACGAGATGAGCAGGCCGACGAGCAGTTCAGAATTTTATATTATATCAGGGTATATGTATTTGCGACAGAGTTTCAGGGGGCTGGAACTGCAGCAAATCAGATGTCGGCAGGGTACTGAAGACAAGCACTAGCTTGTAGTCGTCCTGAACCGGCCTGGGGGTTAACATCACCTATCTGGCAAGTACTGAAGATGAGCATTTAGCTTATAGTCGTCTTGACATGACAGATACAGTTACCAGCAGTAATCTTTAGATTGCGCAGTTGCACGAAGGAGTTGGAGGGCAAAAATTCCTCAACGTATGTGTACACAATGCTCTAAATTGTGAATTGGTGTGTATTTTCATTTGTATCGCGATATCAATTTATCAGGTAGTTCATTAGGTAATTTGTTAGGCAGTTCCCAATTTATCATGTAGTTTATTAGGTATTTATCAGGTTGTTCCCGTTTTATTCCGTACGATACGGGTGTGTAAGTTGATTTTGTTTTGTGTGTGTCTTGATTTGTATCACAAAGAGATTTTTAATTCGTGGAGAATGCTCCTCTAGACTGAGTGTGACAGTTATGCCAGAAATGGTGCGAGGCACCACCTGCGAATGTAAGTGTGACAGTGTCACGAGACTCTGTATGAAGGGGGGGTCGTGGAGGACCCTCGGTGGAGACTAGGGTAAGAGAACCCCTTCTAAAGATTTGTGACCAGCATTAAACGGTAGTTTTGTCCAGCCATGTTGTCGTGTATCCCCTTGTACCTTCTGGATGCAGATGACCCGCACAGCACCACTGCCCTTGCCTAACTGCGATATAATAGAGAGAAGGAAGTCAAAGGTGGACCCTCGTCGAGAATACAGCACAAAGATCATGCCGATTTTCTCTTGGAAAATCATCCGTGGTCCATGGCAACCTCTTCCCCGCTCTGTAGAACGCGCACCGGTTGCAATCAAGGCGAGAACGACAAGTCTCCCGAGTACGAAAGGCGCTGCAAGGCCGGTAGAAAGCCAAATCGAAGGATAACGCCGTGCTTCCCCTGGGGAACGCAGCATCATCTGTGACCATAACAAATCCACGTCCTACTCTGAGAGTAAGACGCCAGACGTAACCAAGGTGGAAAGGGCAAGTCATTCGAATGCGAATGTAGTCCAGGACCCCGCGGGTTCCTCGTGCGATGGCAGATCAGCAACGTCTCACCCAGTATCTTCTCTTCTTTAAGACTGCCCACCAGCGTGAGACACAGATAGAGACAGGAGGTCGCCCGAAGGGATCCACCTGAGTCACACTACACAGTGAGTGGTGGACTACAAGAGTCTCTGCCATTTCTAACATCAAGGTTGGGCCAGCGTGACGTTGTCAGTAGTTGTGTCAAACCAACTGTTTTTCATCTAACATCTGAAAATCGGCTGTTTTGCCCTCGTGTCATAGGCCTTTCTTTGGTCGCAGTGTACTCCAGATTGTCTGTCATGACCTTCGGGTGGTCGCCAGCGAGCGAGACATGAAAGAGCTGACTCGCCAGCCCCCCCCCTTTTTTCTTCGGAAAATGTAACGGACATGATGGAAAAAAATTTCACGTAGAGTCTTGCCACTCCTACCACTGTGTAGACAGACAGAGAACAGGGCCCAGGTCGCAGTCGCGGGCGGGCTCTCCCATCTCTTGTCTTGAAATTTGGCGAGGTGCGCCAGCTAACTCTTAGCCGACAAATGCCTCACGCAGCACCTGTTTTCCCTCGGACGCAACTGTTGGTACAAAGACAGACCAACATTGAATGTCTTCCAGCATCTTTGTGCTCATGTTTGAAACACTGTCCCCGAAGACTGGACACTATTGCAATGTTAATCAGCAGTCATCTCAACCAACAGTTTTCAACAGACAGCAAACAGTTGGCTGGTGGTATTGTATTTCAAGCGGCGCAGACCCTAGCGATTTGTTTCGAGAAGTAGCCCCTTGCGCCGTGTTGCAAGCTCGCTTGTTGTCTTGTTGTTCAATCAGACTCTCGCCAAGACGTATGCCACCGACGAACAATAAAGAAAAGTCTCCTGCCCTCTCTTTTTTCTCGAAAAATGGGCCGGTGACGTTGGTTAAATGAAAAGTCTCATCTGGCAGTATCTTGATCAGAAGAACTGTACCAATGTGGACAGACAGATCTGTGAATTGAAGATGCACCAGCGAGACAGCATTTCAAGTTTCTCACGCAGCTAGCTACTTGTGTCTCACTCAGCATTTTTCAAAACTGCTGCTGGTGCGAAGACAGACAAACATTGTTTGCCTGATGATCTTACTTAAGGAAGATTGTGCCCTTGCCAGATCAGTTGTTTCTTCTCTGCAAGACTGTCAATGGCACATGTTGCAACAAGAAGAAATGACAACGACACACAGACTTCGCATTTCAAAAGATTGTGGCAGATTTTCTCCCTTAAGTGCTAAATGCTGGTTGTCCAAGTGCCCATCAAATGGTGACTTGTCACCAATCATGTGACTGGGTAGACTCAAGCGGACGTCTTCTACAAGACAACATTGCTCGTATTTATATACCCATGTGAGAGGTAACAACATCATTGAAGATAAATTCCCCCCAGTGGTTTTGGTTTGCATCAAAGAGTGGTTGTCTTGCACCTTTTGATACAACCGCACACAGTATCAAAAAGGCGAAGGATGTTCAGGACTTATGGAGAGACAAAAGAGGGGCGTGTTAGCAGTCAGGACTTGTGGTTGTAGCTCTATCTCTCTCAACAAGTTTCTCGTCCCCCCTCTAGTTGCTTATCTGCCTGATGAAGCTTCTCGTATCTCTTCCTTATAAGTTCCTGGTTACTTATCACTTGTGAAAAAGTTCCTGCAAGCTTATCTAATTAGCTAGTAGCTAATACTTATCAACCTCAGCACAGAGCGAATCAGTTTCTGGAGCTGGGCGCGAAGAACGAGATGAGTTGACTCTCCCCTTGACTGGCCAAGGGTGAGTCCCTCAGTGTGGAGCTTGTTCTCTACAAACAACCTTTGTTGTGAGACAATCTCTCTTCTAGTGGTCACGACTCGCGATCCCCAAGAACAGGGGGTATCTATCAACTTTCCTAGTATCCCTGTTCTGTCACCACGTCTCTCGTTTCCAGACTGTCTCACCTTCCCAATGAGTAAATGGGAAGAAGAGGAGGAGTCGTTTGACATGAGGATCGTACAATTGGGATGTGACTTATTCTTCTTCGACGCAATCATCCATCACAAATCTACATCGGCATGTAGAGACTCTTTGGTCACCACTCCACAAATCTCTCTCTTAACAGCTGAGGAACGAAGCGAGTTGCCGAAGCATGAGATTCGCCTCCTGCCATATATATATATGTATGTATACATATACATGTTTATACATAGCAAGCGAGTGCTAGCATACCCTACCTGTGTTATGTAGTAACTTTTTATGGACCTCCGCATAATCCGTAGACGTTGCTTGTTCCCATTGACAGCACATAGCATAGGCCTTTGAGCATACCTTGAGAGTATTTTTTCTGTGTATCTTTAATTTGATTTGATTTGCTTTTATTACTGGAAACAGCAGTTTAGAACCCTTGATTGAGGGTCTATGTGCTCAAATCCTTGTGAATCTGAGGTGACGTGTTTTCGACCGGAATCGAACCAGGGACCTTACGGATTACTAATTTTCTTATGTGCCGCGCTTTCAACCACTGAGCTATGGTGACGGATAAATCACCGAAAATCCTTTAGGACCCTCTTACAACATACCTGCACATATATATGTGTGCACGAAACTTCGCGCACAAAAAAACACAGGACACATGTGTGTGTGTGTGTATGTGTGTGAGTGTGTGCGTTTTCGTGTGTGTGTGTGTTGTGCACGTGTGTGTTGCAGGGCGACACAGTGTGTGTGTGTGTGTGTGTCAATCATATATCAATCATCCGTTCCAACTACAACAGAGTCTTGCTGAAATATTTTGCCAGCCCGACTGCCATCGCCTCCGCAGAGAAGGATGATCACGGCACGTAGGAACGCCAGCGTGTGCTCACACATGTGAAGCTGCGTGAGCCGCTTGTATGCCTGCTCCATAGTGAGTGGATGAGCCCTAGTGAGTGGCTCATCAAGCATTCACTTTCCCCCTATTTTGGCCAGCCTTGCAGTGCTTGTTTCACTGTTGGCAATCGTGATTTTATTCTAAAGTGCAATTTTGTGAAATCTGCAGCTGCTTCTGACTGGGCTCACTTGAAAAGCTACCCTGAGTGCACCTTTCTGCGTTCTCTTCCGATAGTGATTGTGTACGTTACAGCACGGCAAAGGCTAACAAGGCAGTCAAGCTATCACATCAGATAGATTTGATTGCTAACGTCAACGCGCATGATTCCATTCACTGCATGCTTGGTTCAAATTTTCTCACTCTTTCCCTCAGGTGAAAACATCTTTCAACAAGACACTCCAAATTGTGCATCCCGACCAGTTGAAGAAAATTCATCAGGATTTGATTCGTGTGCGTTACACCCTGTGGCATTTGGCTCGCTCGCTGCCTACTCTTTTCCTTTCGCATGGCTACAAGATCATCCGGACGAGCAAGGCAGGCGCAGTTGGCAGCCAATCCCCACAGGAAATGCACGCACTGCCACTTTACGCTGGCACATACACTGGCGCAAGGAGGAAATTTCTCCAAAATATGTCAGTGTGCTCAGATTTCTCACCGTCGATGGATTGCGATCCGACAATCATTGCAAGACATGCCAAAAAACCGCAGGGGAGAGTCGATTTTGTCAAACATTTTTGGCTCACCCCTGCGGACATGGCTGCTTCACGCCAGGAGGATGGATGACTGGCAGCGTGTCGATGAGAAACTTATCTGCGGACAAAATACGAAAATATTTGGCCCGTTCCCCCCCTCTGAGTGCCTGTGGCTGGCTCCCTCGCGAACACGTCGCTTTTCTGTTTGCCGAGGATGATGAGGAACTGCACAACCTCATTCAAAAGCAAATGGTGATGCCATTTATTACGGGAGAATTCTTCTTAGGTCTCACCTCAAGGAGGTCGCAGAAGGTAAGTACTTTGCCCTGTAGTAACTAAATGCAGGCGGTGCCCCTGTCGATGTTCGTGGCATCGTCATTGGCTCCACTTGGCGTCAGTGTGCTGCATTGCATCTCTTGCAGTAGCTGAGTCCAGCCCAGCTGTAATTGGGTATTTGATGGGCCAGTATGATAATTTTCTGCAGTTTGCAATGTAGAAGGATGGTGCCACTCGTGGCACACAGGTCGTGCAACCGTTATTGGCGAGTCATGTCAATCATGATGTGTCTAACTAACCCTCTTATGGCTGTACAGCTTGATGCTTCCAACGCTTTCTGCTCTATTCTCAGGCAACCGCAATTCGATATTTTGCTAAGCTGAGTGCAATAGATGTGACACAGTGGGGTCTATGGACTTAAGCACAAATCCGCTTTGTCACACAAGTGTGTGTGTGATGAAAAAATCGAACGATCCTCCTGGTCACAAAAACCCAAGTTTGGTCACACAAACTTGGGTTTGTGTGACCAGGATTCTTCGATGTTTTGATCACACAACCACTTGTGTGACCAAGCGGATTTGTGCCTAAGCCCATCGTCCCCACTCTGACAGCAAAGGCAATCTTTCAGCGTTTGTATTTGGTTCCAGGATTGCTCTAATTTGCTTTTTTTGTTTACCATGCCCTATGCGCCCACACCCTCATCATCATGCGAATTTCATGTAGGTTTACAGGATCAACCTGTAGAGGAGACTGCAAAATAGGTCTGTGCACGATTTCGGTGCTTGCTAAAGTCATGCCGCTCTACATCCAACAGTTTTTTGCGGAAATTAATTTTTTTTTTAAATGTAAATAGCATGCAGTGGCATGGTTTAAGCAAGCAACAAAGTCGTGCACAGAACTAGATCGCAGTCTCCTCTACAATCTGGGTGTCTGAACTTACATCAAATTCGCTCAAAAAAAGAATTCCTTGAGCCTCTTGCGCTGACCGCACCATTGTGTAGCGCTCTGGCGGATCGTTTGGAGCTAGCAGGCTTGCTGAGAAATTGCTCAATAATGATGACCAAACGGCTAGGCACCTTCGATCGGGGAACAGAGTGATTGTGAAACATTTTTTGTATGCAAGTTAACATATATTCAAGAATATGAAATCATGTCAGCACCCTTATCATTTGACAGGAGAATTGATATACAATTCTTATATGTTATTCAACTTTAATAAAATTGAGTTTTCCACAATCTGCGAGCTTCCGCGATCATGGTTCTGTTTTTCAAAAAACAGCAACCAATCTGGTGTAGTCTCAACAATTTCAACAGACCTTTGGACGCGGTCCACTCCGATTACCACGCCCTCTTCAAGGACGGGACTTGAGGCGTCACGAGTTGCTTCTGCTCCAGCTCCAACTCAGAGACTCAGCCACACACTTGGAGGCCCAGCTACCCCTTCGAGACACATATCTGCAGTCTCTGCTGTGACAGCTCGCTCCCCTGGCGAAGCCATCTGGTCATGGACGCGGCGGCAACAAATACCCCTCTCCTCAGGGTGCCAAGGGTAAGGAAGCGATGGAAATTGACGATAATGACCTCGGGCACCTGTCGTACGGCCTTGAACTAGACGATATTGACGATGACCTACCCCATTTGACAATTGTGAGGGATGACCATGACCTTGTCTCGGAGTGCGACGGGATGCAGGAAGATTTGTCGCATAGCCCTGCGATTGAACTTGTACCCGCTACACCAGCCAAGAATGCTCGGAAGCGCAGTAGCACAAAGCGGCATAGAAACACCACAGCCGCTTGCAAGCTGGCCGTGGCCACTACTTTAGTCTTAAGTCATCAAGAACCTGCACCCTGACTGTGTGTTCGTGTGCGTGCATTTCTATCTGTATCTTATATGCCTCATAGCCACTTATTTGATTTGGCTATAAAAATGCCTGTCCGGCACGTACTGCTGGGCTCCGCCTCGGTGTTCGCTAAGGATGGGCGCCTCTACACACAACACACCAATCACTCATATCACACAACAACATTTACCTTTCCCACCCACCCCTTGGCAAGCCTTCAAAATGGCCTTGGTTGTACCCTCCTTCAACCACTCCACACGCGCTGCTGAACTCCCCCACCCCTTGCCAAAGAGAGCTCGTCTGTGAGGCGTGCATTGGCACCGCACAGGTTGGCGCCTCGTTGGTTGCACCCTTGAATTTCATCTTCAAACGGTCTGTCTAGCTTGCGTTCTTAACGTGACATGATCATGATTCCGTGACATTTACACTTGTATTGACTGTATGGTAACTGATACAGCCGTGCGAACATCCATGGTACGCCTCCATACCTGTCTTATCTGTTACCTTGAATTGTTTAGATGTATGCTTGCCGTGATATTTGTGAAACATAAAAGTATGATGCCAATACCTTCACACACAGTGTGGACACCACCCTGGTACGTTACCATATTCAACTTGCTGAGAGAGAAGGCAGTGCTTGTTTTCCTAAAAATATGATGATGATGTATCAACAATTCCTTATCTGTATCTGTGTACGTGTGTATGTGTGTATCTGTGTGTAGTTTTGCTTTGTGTAGTTGTGTCAAGTTGGCGGGCAGTTCGCGATCTCTATCCACCAAATCGTTCATGGTTTTACCCCTCCCCCCGTCCAAAACCAATACGTCAAACAAGGCACGGGGGACACCGTTCGGTGGCTGAGGATGCGACAGATATAGTCTTGTCGTATCCAGGGATGCGAGCCAGCCCGTCAACTTGTAGAGTGTTAACCATAGATTGACACGTAAGTGGTCTGTACCGCTGTCTTTGGTAAGCACGTGGTCTTTGCCTCTGCCCATGTGTGATCACTTCCAGGGGGTTTACTTCCCTCCAGGCACAGGAGGCGGAGTATAGTTTTTCATGTTTTATTCCAACAAACAAACAAACAAACAAACAAGCAAACAAACAATTCATCAATGTGAGGATCGAAATCAGGAACTAAAGAACTGTTTTCGACAAGAACAGTTTTCGAAAAGATTCGATCGATAATCAATTGTTTGTATAAATAAATATGCCCGGTTTGATTTTTTTTCAAGTCACATGAGCCGTAGTAGCCAAGCGAAATTGCATACGAAGACTTTTGAGCAGAATGTCGCGGGTTCGAAACCCGGTTAGAAATTACGACAGGCTTTCTATTCCTCATTCACGTGCTATGTTTGCCTCAGATGTCTTTTTATTTCATTTGGTTTTTTGCTTCAGATTTTCTGCGAAAAGAGACCAGTTCAAACTGGTTTATCCATGGATTAGCAGTCATGTGCGGCAAATAGTTTTGAAGTATTCATCAACGATACCCTTCACGACGTTAAAAGTGGCCGAAAAACTCACCCCTTTCAAGGAATATCGTCTAGACGCCGGAAAAGGAAGAGGCCATGACGGGGAAGAGTAATGTTGGAAAAAGGCATCGAAGGGCATCACGGAACAAGGCGGAAGGACAGTCCGGGAGGGTGTTGAGGGGATGGACTCCGATGGAGTGTGAGAAGGTAAAGTGTTACCAGATTCCACAACAAATCAGCCATAATACGTTGCACAACTTTGAAACAATTTTGAGAGATTGGTCCAGCTCAATCTACGTTGTTTCTCCAAGCTCCAAACTCTCCACTCGTGTTTTCCGCAGATTTTTGAGGGGTGTTAATTTGTTGTCAAACAATGTACAGGTAAACGCGGGTTGAGGGGAAGGGAGTTTTCAAAGACTGGCATAACAGTTCAGTCACGATACCATGTTGTACAGCAGTGTAAACAATCTGTGCAAGAGCAATCATCAATAATTCAGATTTCTCAAGGCATCATTTTTTCTTATGGAGTTATAAAAGCAATATCAATCAAATAACAATAATGTTTTGTTTGTGGTCTGGGTGTGCAGCGATTTGTTTACATTTCCTTCGCCTCCCTCATAACATTTACAGGACCAAAGTCCTTCAAACATCATACACGAATAAGCCCTATTGCATGTTCTTAACTATTCACGCTCCTTTCAAAGCTACCTAACTACCAAGGAACGTAGCGCCCGGTGAAATAGTGCCCCCCCACCAGCGTAGGAAAGGCACCAGACGGCCTCGGTGTCCTCCAAGCAGTTCCCGCCATGATTGTGACCGAGATACTCTTCTGGCAATACGCAATCGGGCAAAAGCCCTCGACCACCTCTTCGTAGCAGATCACAGACCAACTCACTAAAAGGACAGACTTGGACCTAGACCACACATGTACGGAAGAGATAAGCGAGACAGCAAGGGCAAACAGGAAACATTCCAAGAGGTGGGTAGGGGTGGCACACCTTGACACCCCGCAGCTGAGCCCCAATGTGGGAAGGAGACGTGTATACAATTTTAGGCAAGGTGTAAGGACAACAATATGTGATAGGTAGGCTTATCGCACCGGTGTCGGGGTGAGTATTGCAATGTCATGTATATTTCATTCCCATTTTATTTTGGGACAAAACAAGGCCAAGAAGAAAGAGAGAAAGAAATAATGGCAAGCGCACCCACATACAGGATGTAAGACACGATGAATAGAAAGGCGTACCAGCGGGTCGCATGCAGTTAAAGTTTAACCGGTCATAGGCAATACCCAGGCAGAGATTCGCAGATACATCATGTCACAGGTATGAGGTCACAGAGAGAATGCAAAAGAGACCGTTCGAAGAGTGAGACTTCTCACTCGGTTTTTTGGCTTTCCACTTTTACACCCCCTCCCACTAGGCACCTGAGGAGCTTGACAGCTGCGAACTCGGTGTCTTTTGATCTCATTGTTTCTTGCTCCTCTTACTGAGGTTAATCTTTAATAAACACTCTCAAATTCAAAAAAAAAATTACACATATATATATGCATATACATACATATCATATACATATGTATGTATATATATATATATTTATACATATATATATATACATATATATATACGTATGAATGTATATGTATATATATATATGTATATATGCATATATATATATATATATA
>Ga0209491_10011723_pt1 | contig 10275 bp, 4 predicted proteins | sample BON02_FD_187213 | JGI IMG/M metagenome (GOLD analysis project Ga0209491, IMG submission 187213) | Freshwater microbial communities from Lake Bonney liftoff mats and glacier meltwater in Antarctica - BON-02 (SPAdes) (version 2) | ecosystem: Environmental > Aquatic > Freshwater > Ice > Glacier...
CGCCCTTTTTTTTTTTTCGAACCCAGCCGAGGTCGCGGCCACAGCAGCTATACCACTGGAAAGAGCAGACGAATTGATGGTTTCTAGGGTTCCCGACACCTCACGAGGTCGCCAGATGGCTCAGAGTGACGGCCTCGTCCGTCTGACCATTTTGTCTGCTGACGGGCACCCAAAAGGAGCACGCGTGGTCACGAGTTATCGCGTTCCCAACAGCTCCCAACAGCAACAGCTGTCTCGCTGTCTCCCCAAAAAAAATCTTCGCCTCCTTTTTGCGCCTTTTTTTGTCACTGGGAATCTAGTCGGAAAACAGAAAATAGACCCCCCATTTCATTTCCATTTCTTCAAAACACGAAAACTCACCGGTTTTCGGTTTTATTTAGCGGAGAGTTTTTTTTTTTTTGCGGAGAGTTTTTCGATTTTTCGAAATAGAGCTGTAGCTGTGGCCACTCGATTTTGGGTTTAGCCTTGTTTTAGTTTTCGAAAAAAGTGCGATTTACATGAACGAAATGGAGTCCCCTACTACTCTCTAGAGCTACTTGTACTTGTACCCCGCGTAGCGTCAATCAAGCGTCAACCCGAGTAGTTTATATAACCCCTTGCCCCTTGCCCCTACCCCCTACCTAGCGACTAGCGAGGAGAGGGGGGCCACCCAGAGACGGACGAGGCCAGGGGGAGGGGGCGCGGTTAACTGGATAGTGGCGACCGCTTCTGCTTCTGGTACGGAACGCGGAACGCACGTTCGCACGTCAGCAGAAGCAGACAGATAGCAGATAGCAGAACCCCAAGCATCGCCAGATTCTGTTCCCACGTATGTGTCGTGTGTCGTAATGCGTAGTGCGTAACGAAAGCGCTCAAACTCAAAAATAACCGGCTGCTCGGCATCTCGGGGATAACGGTGTTACTGTACAGTGGTACAGTCGTGATCTTTCTTAATCGGATTATAAATTATAAATCGTAATAGTGGTATAGGTATAGTGGATAGTGGACGGATACGACGGATAGCCCCCGCCGCCGACGAATAGCCTAGGTCTAGGTGTCTTTGTTTGGTTATTTACATGATCCGCACATAACTAGTAAAAAAATGAAACGTCGGTGCTTTTTGTGCGTGTGCTGTGTGCTAGTGCGGTGCGTGTGGGTGTTTGCGGGGGGAGTGTGTGTTTAGGAGCTTTGAGATTTAGAGATGAATATATATATATATATATATATATATAAGAGCTATATCGAATGCGTTCGTCTCTTACTGTATACTAGATACTAGATGTACTATCGTCGTCTATCGTACCGTATACCGTATTACTGTATCCATTTAATGCCATTTAAATCATATATACATCTTACACATATAACGTAACCTCTGAGGCTATGGTCGACGGCTGGCTAACGTATGCGAAGGTGCTACGAATGGCCCCCACACGCCACAGGGTCGTACCCCCCCCCCCCCCCCCCCCCCCCCCCCCAAACACAGCAGCCGGGAGAATCTCGGAACCGAGGCGCGTCGGTTCCGAGATCTCCGTGGCGTAGAGCTACGACGCGTACTAGCTCTAAAAGGAACTATTTACGTCTATATGTTATAACCGTTACTTTTAGATCAACGCCTGTCGCACGTTTCAGCCATGGCGCGCGGCCTGGCGGCGGCCCAGCGATGGGGGAAGAGCAAGAGGACGGAGGCGGAGGATGAGGAGGAGGAGGAGGTGGCGGAAGAGGGGGATGTCAGCAACGAGCTTGCGGGGCAGCTCGACTCGATCCTGTCCATGCTGGACTCCGACAGCCCACAGGCCCAGGCGACAGCCATTACCCAGGTTGCGACCATCATGGAGACCATGTCGAGTCGTGACGCGCGCGGCATGGCCAAGTACTTCCGCCTGTCCGGCGCGGTCGAGCCCATCGTGGCGCTACTGGACGACCCGTTGCCCGCCGTGCACAACGCTGCGCTGGTCGTCGTCGGCAATCTGGCATCGACTGCGTTCGATCCCCTCGCTCGCAAGTCGATCAAGATCGCATCCGGGTACGTGGTCGTCCAGCGCATTCTCCCGCACCTGGCGGCCGATAAGCTCGCCACACGCCTCTTCGCCGCGGCGGCGCTCCAGAATCTCTGCAGCGAGAAGTACATTACGGTCGAGGCGACAAAGTACGGAGCGATCCCCATGCTGAGCAAGCTGGTGCGCGTGCGCCTCGAGCTGTCGGGCACCAACAGGGAAGACCGGATGCTCGACCAGATCACGCGCTTTGCCGCCGGCGCGCTCAGCAACATCGCCGCCGCGCAGTCCACCAAGACGCCTGCCGCGGACTCGGCCCGTACCTCCGACCGAGTCGACGAGTCTGCCAAGGCAAAACCACTCAAGGTTAACAAGAAGACGCAGGAGAGCCTCAACGCCCTCGCGATGGTCAACTCGGTGGTCACAGTGCAGAGCGCCTACCGGTCAAGGCTCGTGCGAGCCAAGCTTGGGGTCCGGCGCAGCTCCGCGACAAGTCTGCAGGCTTGGGTCCGCGGCCGTCAGACCAGGGCCCTGGTGGCCACCCTGCGCAGAAAGGCGAGCATGACGCACGCTCTGGCGGCGGCGGCGGAGAAGGCGGCGGCGGCGGCGGCGGGGAAGGCGCAGGCTAGCCCCAGGGTGCAGGCGCCAGCACGGGTTTCGAAGGTGGAGGCGGCCTTTTCGGCGTCGGAGGAGGAGCAGACGAAGGCGGCCCGGACTTCGACGAATGCGGCGAAGTTGAGGGCGGAGGAAGCCCTGGCTGCGGCGTCTGCGGCTATAGAGGCCGAGCGGCTGCGGCAGGAGGCGGCGGAGTTGGAGCGGAAGAGGATCGCGGCGTTGGAGGAGGACGCCGCGCGCTTGTCGGCGCAAGAGGCCCTGGTCGCGGCGGAGAAGGCTGCCGAGGCGGAGGCGGCGGCGGAGCTGAAGAAAGCTGCCGAGGCGGCGGCTGCGGCTGAGCTGAAGAAAGCTACCGAGGCGGCGGCGGCAGCGGAGCTGAAGGCGGCGGCGGAGGCGGCGGCGGAGCCGAAGGCGGCGGCGGCGGCGGCGGCGGAGCCGACGGCGGCGGCGGAGGCGGCGGCGGAGCCGAAGGCGGCGGCGGAGGCAGTGGTGGAGGCGGAGCCGAAGGCGGAGCCGAAGGCGGCTGCCCCGTCGGTGGTGGAAGCGGAGTCCTTGGCGGCGGGGGCCGCGCCCACGGAGGCGGCCGTGGCTGCGGAGAAGGCGAGCGAGGAGGCGCCGAGGGCTGCGAAGGAGGAGCCGAGGGCGGAGCCGGAGGCAGTCGCTTCGGTGGAGGCAGCCGGGACGCCCGAGGCGGCGAAGGCAGCAGGGACGCCCAAGGTGGCGCCCGTTCTCCTCCTCACAAGCCGCGTGGTGGAGAAGACCACCACGGCCGAAGTGGCCGCGGCGGTGGTTGCGCCTGTGACGGCGCTGATCGTGGTGGAGTCGTCGTCGGCGGCGAAACCGACCACGTCACTGCCCGAGCCGTCGCGCGTGTCGACGCTCGAGAGGGAAGTGAGCAGCAACCTCGACTCTGAGCGCGGCGCGGTGCTGGCGGTGGCCTCTGCCAAGGAGGCGGCGGAGAAGGCTAAGAAGACGTGGCTCGAAGCGGAGGCGAGCGAGGAGACCAAGCTTGAGACCATCGACCACCACGTGGCCTACCAGAAGGCGCTCGCGTCCTACGCGGCGCAGCGCGCCAACGAGGCTGTGTGGGTCGCCGTCGCCAAGGCGTCGCGCGCCGAGCTGCACTTCACCGCCGCCGCGCTGGAGGCCACGGACGCGGCGCGCGCGCAGCAGCTGCGCGACCAGGCGGCGCGCGCGGCCAAGCTCAAAACGCAGGCGTTACAGGCGGCGGCGGCGACGGGGCCCCTCTCGGTCGTCTCGTCAGACTCGAGCGGAAGCGGCTCGGGAGGCGGATCGGCGCCGGCACCCGCGGCGGCCGCGGCGGCCGCAGCGGCCGCATTGCGCAGCGGGAGTGCTGGGAGTGCTGCCGCGCAGGCGGAAGACTTCGACGTGGAGGTGCAGCGGGTGAAGATGCAGGCGACGGCGCAGGCACTGACGCGGGCGCGCGCCGAGTCGAGGTCGGATCTGCGCCTGAGCGAGTCCACGCCATCGCGCCGGATTGAGAGGGCCCAGAAAGAGGCGGCGTTGTACGAAGAGGCGACCAAACAGTCATTGGCTCTCCAGGCCGCCGTCAAGGTGGTGCAGCAGGAGACGGAGGTCGGCACGAAGGTGGAGACGGAGAACGAGGCGCCGGTGAGGAAGGCTGCGGCGAGTGACGCGGCGGCGGGCGGCGAGACGGAGGTGGTTGGCGAGGAGAGGGCGCGCGCTGAGCCGACGGCCCCCGAGGCACCGTCAGCGCCGCCGCCGCCGAAGCCGTCAACGCCGCCGCCGCCGCCGCCACCTCCCCTGGCGCCTGGCCCGGAGCCGGCGCAGGAGCCGGCCCTAGCAGAGCCTCTTTTAGCACCTACGGAGCCGGGGCTGGCGCCGATCCTAGCGGAGCCTCCCCTAGCGCCTTTCCTGGAGCCGGGGCTGGAGCCGGCTCTCGCGGAACCTCCCCTAGCGCCTACGGTGCCGGGGCTGGCGCCGGCCATCGTGGAGCCTCCCCTAGCGCCTACGGAGCCGGGGATTGATCCGGGGCTGGAGTCGCCTACCCCAGAGCCGAGGCTGGAGCCGGCCCTCGCAGAGCCTCCCCTAGCGCCTACGGAGGCGGGGCCGGTCCCCGCGGAGCCGGCCGCGCAGAGTCCGGTGGGCCAGGCCCTGCGTCCTGGCCAGATGACGCCTCGGGAGCTGGCGCGCACTGAGGAGCTGGCCAGGCTAGAGAGGCTCGAGGGGGAGAAGGCGCGGCGCCAGCAACAGGTACGCCCTTCTCTAACGCAAGCACGCCCTTCTCTAACGCAAGCACGCCCTTCTCTAACGCAAGCACGCCCTTCTCTAACGCAAGCACGCCCTTCTCTAACGCAAGCACGCCCTTCTCTAACGCAACCACGCCCATCTCTGACTCAGCCACGCCCTTCTCGAACGCAACCACGCCCTTCTCTAACGCAACCACGCCCATCTCTGACTCAGCCACGCCCTTCTCGAACAGGCGGGCGACACGCCGCCGCCGGTGCCCAAGCCGGCAGCCGCGCAGAGGAGGCGGCCGGCCGCAAGGGCCAACGCGGGCTCAAAGAACGGCCTGGTGGTCGGCGTCAAGCGGACGCCGACGGGCGCGGGCGCAAGGCCACCATCCGGTCGGCCGCCGTCGGGCTCAAGCGCGAAGTCGACGCCGACAGGGTCGGGCGGAAGGCCACCGTCCGGACGGCCACCGTCGAGCTCGGGCGCGAGGTCTCCGTTGGCGGAGCCGCCGCGGGGCACCACCAGTTCGGGGCGGCCTCCCTCCTCGTCCGGTTCGGGGCGTCCTCCCACGCCCGCGAAGCGTGCCCCCGCGCCGAGTGCAAAGGTCACTGTCGAGGACACGGTCGTACGGCTCTCCAACGGTCTTGACATCCTCACTCTGCCCGAGGTGTCCAGCTGCCCGTGGGCGGAACTGCCGGCCAACATACGGGCCATGGCGACGCAGCGCGGCTACACCCAGCCGCTGTGGGACCAGCAGTGCGTGCGGCATGAGCCCAAGCCGGATTGGTCCGGGGGCGGTACGCCCAGCAGGGCTGGCTCCGACAAGCGTATGGGAAACGCCGCGCCTAAACCGCCTAGCGACTACAGCCCCTACACCACGGTCTCGCCCAAGCTCGTCGCGCATCCCGCGGTCGTGCCCAAGCCTGCCGCGCGTACCAGAGGCGTGGTGAGGAAACCGGGCGCCCGCGGCAGTCAGGCCACGGGGCTCCCACGGATTGCCACAAAGTAGGTAGTTGTGGGTGCCGGGGGCCGGGGGTGGGTGTGGACTCGCGCAGCAAGGACGGGAAGGGTGCTTATTCAATAGTATGTAGAGCTGCGGAGCGTAAGTTTGTAGGTGTCAGGTGCGGGTGGGATGTTATATTTGAGGGTGTGCTTTGTGTGCTCTGTGCTCTGTGCGGGAAATGCTACATACACGGGGTGTACTCGAGGCAGCCTGCGACCTGCGACCTATAGCCTGTGTCTCTGTGAATACTCCTCTCTTGCTCGGGCAGGCTCTGGGTCTGGAGGGGAGGCGGAGGGGGGCGCCCCGCAGGCGGGGAGGGTGATTTTCACGGTTTTCGGCGGCGAGCGGAGCCTTGTGTTAAGTGGAGACTCATGACTCTCTGCGCGTATAAGTACAAAGAGTTGCCAGTCACTGATAGCTGATCAGAGCTATAGAGCTAAGTACTCTAGTTTTCTTGTACAGGCAGTCGTCTTATTCACTACAAGATAAAACACAAAAATATATTATATATATATAAATATGCATGATCCATTTATGTGAATTACCTAAATCTTATAGCAATGGCGGATACGTTGGGCGGTTCCGAAGCGCCAGCCACTCACGCGCCAGCTACTCACGAGCAGGAAGCGGCCTACGAGGAGTTGGGCGACTCCGAAGCGCCAGCCACTCAAGCGCCAGCCACTCACGAGCAGGAAGCGACCTACGAAGAGCGGAGGGCCATGTTCCGTGCAGCGATGCAGCCGCGAGCTAAGCGCTGGGCGGATTCTCACGGCGGGCTCGTCGCGCTCCTCGACTCATTGGAGGCGGACTGGCCGCACACGTTTGCGATGCCCGCCGGGCTGCTTGGCGCCGGTACACCGCGCCCTTGGGTGCCGCGCGACGCGACAGAAAAGGAGATATTGCGAGCTTTCAAGAAGGCGTCTTTGCATCTGCACCCGGACCGACTCCTCGCGGCACGCCGCGACCTGTCCGTTGTGATTGAGGCGGAGGAGGTTCTCAAGGTGTTGAACGAAGCGCAGGGACGGCGAGGCGCCTGGCTCAAGGGACCGCCCGCTGCCGCCAGCGCCGCCGCCGCGAGCCGATCTACCGGCGCCCACACCGCCAGCAAGCCAGCTGCGGCCGCTGCCCCTGGCCCGAGCCAAGCCGCTTCCGCCAAGGCGCCGCCGCCGCGTCCAACCACGGCTCATTCCGTGCGGGACGAGCTCTTTGGCTCCGCGTCAGCCGCGGCTTCTAGCGGGGCGGCGTCCAATCAGCGGGCCCGGGCTGCATCTGTGGTCGACGACCTCTTCAGCCAGCCACGCGCAGCGCCAGCCTCCTCGACCGCCGGGCCGTCTTGCGGCTCAGGACCCGGCTCTGGCGCGCCGGTCGGTGGGCCAGGCAACGCGGGTGGCCTCGGCGGCGGCGCGCAGTCGGCCACCGACCTGCGCGATGCCATCTTTGGCGATGTGCCGCGCGGTGCGTCCGGGGCGAGGGAGGCGCCGCACCGCGCGACGGCCGGGGTCAGTGTGCGCGACTCCGTCTTTGGTCAAGAGGCCGGCTTTCCCCCGCCCGCTCCGAGCGTCAAGAATCCGTTTGAGTCCCACTCCTGCGCGCCGCCCGCGCCAAAGCATAGCCACTCGTTTCCGTCCGCGAAAGCTACGGGGCAGACATCGCGCTCGGCGGTCGACGACCTATTCGCGGCGCCGCGGGCTGGGGCGCAGGGGCAGTCCGCGAGCAACCCCTTCTCAGCCACGTCTCCACATACCACTGCCGCCGCGGGCGCTGGCCCGTCTGGCGCCAACAGAGACGTCCCCCTTACCGCCGGTCAGAACCCGTTCTGTGCAACAAATGGCGCCTCGTCAGGTGCTGCGGCGACGAACCCATTCGGATCTCCCGCCGGTGCAGGCGGCGCGGGCGCCGCGCCGCCGGACCTCTTCGGCGGGGGGTCGGCGCCGTCGTCAAGACGGCCTTCGAATCCGTTCTAGATACCATAGAAAAAAGGAGAGAACGGGAGAGGGTGTAGAAAGAGAGAGTGCGAAAGCAAGTATGTCGGGTCATCTCTCATCTCATTGATTGTGTTTGTGTTGAGAATAAAGCAGGGGTTCGGGTTAACCGCGCTTACAGTTTGCTATATCTATCACAGTCTATCAGTCAGTTGCAACTGCAACTGTAACCAACTACCAATAAATAACTAACGCCGACTAACTACTACTACTAACTACTAACTAACTGTCAGTAAGCGTTCTCTGCGTTCTGCAAGCTGCAGGTAGGAAGGCTTACAGTTACAGAAACAGAAACAGACGAAAATGTAAACAAAAGCAAGCTCAAGCTCCGCTAACAGACCGTCACAGACGGCTCTTGCTGCTGCTGACAGCCAACCAACAGCCAACAGATGCTGGGGCGCGAACTGGCGAACTGTGAACTGTGAACTGTAAGTCAGCTGTAAGCAAACTGTAAGCACTCTGTAAGCTATCTGCGAGCTGGTCAAAACTGTAAGCTAAGCCGTATAAGAGCTTACAAAGTTGAGATTTGCTATGAGCTGTGAGATAATCTCTGGCCCCGACTCCCACAACCCACAACCCACAACCCACAACCAAAATAACTCCTTCTCTTTGTGAAGTCCCTTACTGTGAATGATCTTCACGCCCGCCTCAAACACGTCAAGACGCTTGGCCGCTCCTGCATCCTAAGCGCCTCTCCATGGCAACGCCGAGTCCCGGATCCGACGACCTGCTGCGCTCGCTGGATGAAACCCACACGCGGCTCGAGCAGCAGTTTCTGGGGCAGGCCGTCGCTTCCGTTGCCGACCCGTCCATTCCAGCGGATCCGCCTCCTCTGGAGGACCTCGGGAGCCAACCGGCTCGGCCCGACGCGTCTACTGAGTGGCACACGCTCGTGGCGCAAGGGACGACGACGGTTCCAGAGGCTGAGGTGCGCGACTCGCTCGCGACGGTGTCGCTGGCGTCGGTCGGCGAGCAGCTCAGCGCTGGGAGCCACTATTCTACCGACCTGGCTGACGGGTACGACGCCGGGATGCACACCGACAACTCGGCCGAGGAGGTGCCTCGTGTCCGCGCCACGCTGCGCCGCGACTCGGGCGGTCTCTTCCGCATGGTGCTGAAGCGCGACGAGGCCGGCGACGTCTATATCGGCGCGCTGCCTCCGTCAGACGCGGCCGACGAGCGTGCCTACCTGTGTGCGGGCGAGTACATCCGATCCATCGATGGCGTCACGGCAGCCGACGTGGGCTTCCACGGCCTACAGCAGCACGTCAAGAGCGCGCTGCAGTCCATCGTATTAGAGGTGGAGCGCACGGAGCCGCTGTGGCCCCTGGGGAGCAGCGCGGCGGCGCTGGCTGAGGCTCTGGGCCGGTTCGGCATCGGCGAGGCGGCGGCGGCTGAGATGGCGATGGCGGCGACGGAGCGCGAGGGCGTGCTGGGCAAGGTCGGGATCGACGCGCGGGCGGTGGCGGAGCTCGCGACTGAGATCCACCGCAAGGGCGAGGAGGTGAAGCAGGGCTGGAGCGCGCTGGGCGAGTGGTGGCGCGAGAAGAGCGAGGCGGCGGGCTCGGGCCTCGCCTCGTTCGTCCAGGCCGCGGCGCCGAACCTGCGCGAGACAACGGAGGACATGGGCCACACCCTGCAGCAGATCGGTGGCGAGCTCCAGACACACGCGGACCAGCTCCTCAAGCGAGCCACTGGGCCAGCCCCGGGCAGCCACCAGACACAGCGCTACAGCGGCTCGCCGCCGCCGCCTCCGCCGCCGCCGCCCGCGCGGCCGCTCTGTTCTGGCTGGGCCACGGGTGGGTTTTCCGCCTCCGCCTCTTCCCCGGGCGGCGCGCCGCCGGAAGCCGGGGCCGTCTCTGCGGACGTGGCCACCGCCAGGGCCGTTGCGGCGCGGGCGGCAGCCGTCTCGGAGGCAGCGGCGCGGCTGGTACACGGCGCGCCGTGGTCAACCGCCGCCGGGCCCTACGCCGCTGCCGTGCCCGTTGGCGCATCCCCTCACGCGGTGGCGCACGGCTCGGCGCCTCCCGGAGCGCCGCCCAGCTCGCGCATCAGCAGCTTCGGCTGGGGGGAGCCGCGCATCGAGCCGGAGCTGGGGTTCGAGCCGCGTCACCCGGACCAGCTCCGCCTGCTCGGCAACTACAGCGAGTGGCAGCTGCGGCAGATGGGCGAGGACGAGATCGTGGAGCTCGTGCTGCGCGAGAGCGCCGCTGAGGCCAGTCAGCTGAGGGGCGGCACGGCGCTCGCGGCCGGGGCCGGGGCGCCGCCCGTCGTGGCCTGTGGCAGTCACGATGCCCCTCCGATTGTCGTAGAGGTGGACTAGTAGATTAGTGGAGGCATCACTACTACTAGTGGAGAGGTGGCCGGTGGTCAGCGCGTGGTTTGTTTTGCGATTTTCGTGTTGCGTGGAAGTGGCCACTTGAAGTGGAAGTGGTCTATAACAACGGTCTCGCGCTCGCGGCGTCGTATTCGGGGCGGGGGGGGG
>Ga0209491_10011724_pt1 | contig 10275 bp, 18 predicted proteins | sample BON02_FD_187213 | JGI IMG/M metagenome (GOLD analysis project Ga0209491, IMG submission 187213) | Freshwater microbial communities from Lake Bonney liftoff mats and glacier meltwater in Antarctica - BON-02 (SPAdes) (version 2) | ecosystem: Environmental > Aquatic > Freshwater > Ice > Glacier...
TCTGCAAGTTTGTTGGCAACATGTCACAGAGTCGGGCTTGGTTCACAGGTTGCAGGTACCATGCTCCGAGGTCCCTGCGCACCTGTGTCATGTTCTGTCCCACGAAGGCAGCAACTATATGATACAAGCAGCTTTGCGTGCCATCTTGGGGTGGTTCCACCAACACTCTGTTCCTGTCCCGGACTTGAGAGTGCAATCGTGTGTAGTGACAGTCGCGGTCCAGGTCGTGGGTCATGTTAGCAATTGCAGAAGTGATGAGCATGTGTTGTGTCACAGTGAACTGGCTGAGTTGATTGAGAGTGTCCAGGCGGGGTCATTTCACACGTTGTGGAGGCACCTAGGTTGTGACAGGCCAACGCAAGGGCTCTAGCTTCTACCGAGCCCTGCCCAGTATACGTGTCTGGTGTCACTGCTGTTGACGTGGGCATGGGGGCGCGCGGCAAGCGGAGGGGCTTTAGCCCCGGAGACGCCGCGCACCACTCGCAGTCAGCCAGAGTTTCACGGACAAGTCGAAAAATCCTTTTTTTTTCCAAAAAAGTCAGGTTGAGCCTGGAGATGAAAAGCCTGGCGAGGCTCTTGTGTACGCCACACCAGAAGAGCCCAAAATTGTGTACGCCACACCAGAAGAGCCCAAAACGGAATTTTTCCATAAAAACTCCTTTTCTTTTTCATTTTTCCCAGTAGAGTCTGTACACTCCCGGACTCACGGAGGGGTCAAACACAGAGGAAGTACATAAGAGTGTCAGGTTGACGACCTGATACCACAAGAGTCAAATGCACTACCCTATTGACACACAGTGTGTGTATATATATACACACGCACACATGTATACTGCACACAGACTGGAGAGGCTCAACCTGAAAAAAAGGGTCAAAAACGTGCAAAACCTAATGGCATGACGTGACAATGATGCCATCAAGCAAAACCACAAAAAAGATGATGGATGGCAGAAAAAAAAAATTTGTTATGTTAAAAAAAATTGAATTTTTTTATTTGTTGTTGGCTGAAAAAGAAATACCCACTATCAGTTTTCAATAAAAACTCTACTCTCAAAGGATGTTTTGACTGGTCCGTAGAACTCTGGCTGACTGCCAACCTGGCAGGTGGCTCAGGTGGGCGCAATTCGCGTGTTCCAGTGTCAAGGTTCCAGGTACTATCCGGGACCAAGGTTCCGGGACGGGCCTGTAGTACCGACCCTTACTCTGTATCCATGAGTCATGAGGTGGTCAAGTCAAGTGCAGGGAGTCCCACTGTTCCGTAGTGAGAGGCCTATCCTGTCCTACCCAAGCCTGCAACTGAGGGGAGCAAAGTTCTTGGCCACACAGTGGGTTAGAGAACCCCAGTAGAGACCAACTGCGGCCAGAGATCTTCTTCATTGGTTTCAAGACTACCTCAACTGACAGGTGTGCCAGGTTCCTGTAAACACGACATCTCAGGTACTGTTCGACCATTGTGCCCGACTTTTTTTTGGATAACTCCTTGAGGTCCAAAAGTTTAGTAATCTCTCAATTCTCAAAAAGAGATATTTCTTGCTGACAGATGCTGACGCATCTTTAGTAACATAAGAATGAGGTTTGATCTCCACATCTACATATTGATCGAGATGGTTTAAAAACCTTCTGTACCACAAATTCTGACTCGGACCAAAATTTGTCAAATATGCGAACATATTTTTTTGAAGGACCACTCCGGGCAAATTTGGGAAAAACTCGCCCCTCTCGAGAAATTCTGCATAAGAAGAATCCAGGCCAGGAGTAGTAAAATGAAAAAGGGTCGGGAAGAGACTCCCGGAAACCATATAGTTTGGATCGATCTTGTTTAAGTACAAGACAATGCGTTGGATTTCATAATTGTTGTGTCTCGCGTAGGAAATTTTCATTCATTTTTGCATCACTCCGTCTCCATTGTTGGGTCTCCGTTTCAAATGGGTATATTTATATGGTAAATTTTCTGTACGTTCGGTACGTTTCAAAATGGGTAGTAATTCCAGATGCAGCATGATATAAAGTACTTTGGGAAGCGATTTCCAGCCAAGATGAAACCATTTGAAGGTTGCCAGAATTTTCAAAAGAAGCATGTATTACACTGAGAAAGATAGCTTTTCCTGAACACTTAAAAGATTGCTACTTCGCGAAGTAGTTGACAAGTAGTTCCTATATAAACTGAATGTCAGCAACAGCGATCGAAATTCAACGAACGAACCTATTTTAAGATTTCCGCCCGACCCAATCAATCATGTATGTTCCCTGACAGGTAAAAAGATTTGAAAAAAAATATTTTAATTATCGTTCAGTACAAATATCTAAAATCATGTTCCGGAGATTTTTGTTCTCCACATCTGATCCTCCGCACAAGATCATGCGGTACTGGTTTTATTACTCAATCTAGTTTTTTTATTTCCCCTCCACGCTCGACTTTGGTCATCTGCAAATGTTTTGTACCACAGTTGTACCAGTTTTGAAGGGGCAGCACTTAAATATTTGTACATGATTCATAGTGGCGGGCGGATATGCTCTTGACCGTGAAGAGGTTTTTACGAATCAAAAACAATTTGTCGATCGACAAGGCTGGGCATTGCGGCTAGGCCAGCACTTACAAGGCTTGCAATCGCACGATATCCTGGCTATCAGCCTGGGGGCAATGCCGATGGACGATCTGACTGTTCGCAAGCTTGGTAGCAAGGATGTCAGCATATTAAATGCTGAGACTGGCGAGGGGCACCTCGACTACGCCTTGAGCACCTTGGCCGGGCAGGGTGCCTTGGGGGTCTTTGCACTCCTCAACTTCAACATATTTGTCATCCACTTGGGTCAGGTAACGTCGGACGCCCGCTTCGTCTACTCGCCAGACTCGACCGACCCATACGAAAATCCTGAACGAACACTGCGCTACGTGCGTGTGCTAGACGTGTGCGTCTCCTTCGGGTGGGGTCTGTTCTGTGCCATTCTATCAGGCAGCCTCTTCTTGAAGCAGATGGACGTTTCAACAGTCCGAACGCGCCTGCAAACATCCGTCCTGAGTGTGACAGTCGTGTACCTCGTGGGCGCAGCCTCTGACTTTGGGCAGTGTCGCTACCAGGCGGGTGGTATCGGATCCCGGTGCCATGGTGTGTCCTGCCTACAAACTGCGGGCGCGTGCGCCAGTGCGCTTGTCGTGATGCAACTCCACGCGCGCTTTTTCTTAGCCTTTAGCTTCATGGTTGAGAGTGGATACCGCCTGAATTGGCTGAGCAAGGAAGAGAATTTGAGCAACGCTCATGGCATGGAAGTAAGCTTCCGACAAAGCATGGTGCTCTCGTGGGTGGTTTTGTTGGCTGTTTATCCCATTGTGCTACACTACCGCGAGATTGCTCGCGTCGCCAAGTGCAACTCCTGCTACGACTCAGAATTTCCCCCCGAGCCTGTCCTCCCAAAGTCGACTCCATCTGCTCCAATCCACGTTACCAAGCCAGTGAGCATTTCACTTCCTGAGCACGCCGCTGATGTAGCTGCTAAAAGAGGTCTAAAGGACTGTGTCACGTGTACCATGAACGACGACAGCGCAGCATTGGCGCGCACAAAAGAGGACGACTCGAATCTGGGCGCTGGCAGGGAAGGCACAGCATCGCGCGAAAGGTTTGTGCATATAATGTACTATATGTATGTATGTGTGTAATAGGGTGGCTCCTATAGTGCAATCCTGCATCACACGTCTGTATGATTATGTAATTAAAACATCATCATGTGACCCAAAAAAAAGCATCCTGATGCAGCATGGACTTGACAGGTCCTCCCCTCCAATTTCAAATTTAGTCTACCAACCTCCTGCAATCACCGACCCGCTTACTTACTCCCTCAGCCACCCACACGGCACAGTGCCACACAGAAGAACCTGGGGAGTTGCGTAGGGAGTCAAGACCGTTGGAGTTGGAGTTGAAGTAGGTGAGGTAGGCAAGAGTATCAGCCATGACATTGACACGATATTTGCAACACACACACACATCACACAGCAAGTCTACCAACAAGACAGCATGCGACAAGAAGGCGCTGGTGTCATCGAATAGCGGGGATACGTCAGACACAGCAATCGACACACCAAAGGCAAGACTTGCATTGCCCCCTTTCGCTTTGAATGACAGACCCAACCTGTATGTGTCGAGTGCCGATGATGATCAGGCACATCAGTCTTCAAAGAGGCCTGCATCATTGATTGCCATCCCCAGCATGGTGCTACAGCCCGAGCGAACTACGCACGCAAATCGTAAGCGCAAACGCCGTGAAGAGCACAATGACCTCGTGTCAAGACTTGATATGGCCCTGCCAGATGAGGCGCGCACAAAAGGTTTTAAGGTCTTTTATTTCTCGTGCATATCGTGTATTGATCATCCAGATCATGAGGATGCTCTCGTTTCTTGGCTCCCGAGGTGGAATGACCGCCGAGTATCACATACACATTGGTCCGGCCTGAAGCACCTGTTCAGTGTTGTCTGGATCTATCTCGCCTGCATCCGTCTCTGCACACTCCCAATCATGTACGCATGTAAAGTAAACGTAAATACACTCTTAGGATGTAAACCTGTGTGTTACACGACACAGGGTGCAGGACCTCGGGCAACAGGCACTCGCGGGAGATCATTCTTCAACGTCATGGCTGATACCCTTGCCTACCTCACCTACTTCAAATCTAACTCCAACGGTCTCCACTCCCTACGCAACTCCCCAGGTTCTTCTGTGTGCCGCTTGGGTGGCTGGGTGAGTGAGCGGGTCGATGATTGTAGGGGGCTGGTAGATCAAATTGAAGGGTGGAGGCGATGACTTGCCAAGTCCGTGCTACATCAGGGTGCCAAGGGCCTACTCCATACCTTATCGTGCACATCTTTATCAGCAAAAGTAGGCCATGATTATAGGGTTCATTTGTAGAAAGAGACCTGTAACGATGAGGCATCCTCTGGGTTTGGGCCACCCTGTAGGAGTGCTTCATGCCGAGGTGTATGCTCACCCACAGTCTATGTCTCTACTCCACCCCATCTGTGTGCTCTACCCGTTAATCCTGCTTGCGTGCGCGTGTATGCTAGATCATACTTAGTGTGTATACACCTATTACATAGATAGAAAGATATGAACAAATGCTTACATAAATATGTGTATGTATACATGTATACATATATGTAAATGACAGAGACGGTGGTTGAAAGCAGTCCACTGCAGAGCATGCATCTGAATTTTAAGGATCTCCTCGAGTCAGGTTGGTCTGCATCTCTCCCACACACTCTACGTCTTTGCATTCATAGGTGCAACCTGAGTCATGTGTAGGTGCAACATGGGTCATCCACATGTGCACCGTGACTCGTCCATATGTGCGACATGACTCCTTTATATGTGCGACATTGACAAGTGCATCGTGACAGAAAGGGGAGCGAAGGAGAGTGCACACAAAACAGCAAGTGACGTGACACGGCACAAGGATGCACACGTGTGCGTGCACCAAGACCTATCACGCAACCATTTTCATATAGATTGGTCTCTTTTGACATGTCTGGCGCACCACAGGACACTCTATCATCAATGTGCACGTGGAGCTTATCAATGGAGATCTTCTGCTCACCTCCATGTCAAGGTATATTTGAGTCAAGGGAGGAAAGTGGGGGGGAGGCAGAGGAGTGAGTTTGTAGTATTGCTGATTTTTTGATGGGTGTGCAGTGGTGCAAGAGATTGGTTTGCAGACATGCCTTTTGAGGTGCTGGGCCAATCGCTTCGCACCTTAGTTCATCTCGACGATTCTTCCACCCTTGATCTTCTTATGGTCTCCTTTGTGTGTGTCACTTTACTACTGAGGGAGCGTGCCTATGAATGCTTTCAAAGCATCCATCACATCGTCCGTGCGTCTATGTCAGTGTCTGTGCATGTGCGTGTGGTATGTGAGTGTGGAGATCGTGTTCGCTAAGCTCCAGCAGAGCCTCCAGCAGGAGCACCTTGGTCATGTACACTAGCAGCTTGGTCCGAGCAGTAGCAGCCTGGTCGTGTGCAATGCCGCGGGGCACTAGCACCTTACCCATGTGAATGCAATGTGTTCCCTGTCAGCCCTTGCATCATCGTGAGTGTCACATGTGCGTACCTGTGTCCTTTTTATGTAATCAAAGAGTACTAGATCAACCCTCCCGTCCCTTACTCTCTCACACACACACTATGTAGGCTCGAATAACAGGAAGTTCGTGGAGGGGAGAAACCCAACACAAACAAGACACGCAACAGTCGACAGTGCGCCTGTGCCACGTCAGTCAGCACACATACTGTTCATCACAGTGGTCAGAGGGGTCTGACCCACACCCACACCATATGGCTGCTGGCGGGGAGGAGGATGGGGGGCACAAGGGGGTGAGCGGAGAGGATGGACATGTAAAGCATTTGAAGCTCGTTGAATTTGTGTCAGCACACCTCCTTCTGTCTTCTGGTCTTTCTACACATATACACATGCACACACACACACATACACACACACACACACACAAACACCATGCACACACACACGTGTGGGTGTGTCTTTTGGTCAGGATCTGTGTCTGTGTCCATACCTGTGTTTGTGTCCTGTGTCTTGTGTCTGTGTCTGTGTCAGTATCAGTGTCTGTGCTCGAATATCATCAAGCACACCGACAATGCTCATGATTGACACGCACACATACACACACATATGACTGCAAACATCAGTGGAGCACAGAGACAGCAGCAAACAGAAAGACACAAGTGGCGCAAGAGTGGCGTCGGCAACGCAGACCAACTGCGTCACACACTCAGCAATGCTCAGCTTTGAGCTTGCTCCACAGTGGACATGGTCAAGCTCGGGGAGGCTCTCAACCACTGCCTACTCAAAGGCGCCTACTCACACAGCTACCCACGCTGAGACACGTGCGCGTCTAGAGTTTGAGGGTGCGCAGGGTGTGTGGCGGAATGGCGACAATGATATGGCAGGCGAGAGCGAGGAAGTGCCAACGCTTGAGCAGCTCATTGGACCCAGTTCGGAATGGATGGGCGCTTTCAAGGTCGACCGCCACTCGGGCACTAATCTCTCCAACATACTCTCCTCGCTAGGCGCCTCACCCGCGCAGTTGCTGAGTGCCGAGGATGGCCAACTCGTCAAATGGCTGATGCAGATGAGGAACGTGAACCATGTCACAGAGCAGGACAAGGCGAGCATGTCGATTCAGATTGTTGCCGACTGTATGGAGCTGCATTCGGGCCTTTTGCACACTGAGGACGGCGGTCTGGAGTTGCTTCTCAAATACCGTCTCCATCACGAGCTTCCTCCTGCCCTAGACACCCCTAGTGGTCTGTATCTTTGTATACGTGCATGTGTATACACATGTTTAGTACTGAATATGTAATCAGATTACATCGCCGTGTTTGTTGCTTTATGTATGTTTTCATGGTTAAATTGCAGTAATGCTTGCTTTCCACAAAGCCACTCCTGACACCTGCATACATGACACCTTCAATCATGGCACACACATGTACGACATCGAAATATTGCATACTCATCTCATACGCTGATATATGCATGTATGCATAAACACACACTTGCACACGCACACTTGCACACACACGCACACACACGCACACACACACACACGAATACACAGAATTTCTAGGAGGACAATGGCACACCTTGTGGTCTACCACGCTCGCAGGTATGCATTCATATCCACCTTGCTATTCGAGGGCAAAATGTACATAGGCGAGGTGTATACATGCAATACGCTCTACATGCGGAACATGCTTATGTTACAGCTTGCATCGATGTCGAGACGCTGTAGACGTCGGTCCTCGGAGCGCCTCGGCCTTGACCTCTGCTTCTGCGTCTCGATCTGGCTTGACGAAGCACATCGTAGACTTTGACTTTGCCTTTTCGCAGGTGGCGGCTCAGGCGACGAGCATTGCGCCGATGCCCCCTACATGGTGACTTTAGCAACGCGCTACCGCGGCAAGCCAGGTGATGTGGGCCTTGTGCTCTTTGGGCTGTGTCCGAATCCGTCTGCGTCGCTCGAGGAGTCAAGCGCAGTTGGGGCAGTTGAACAAGTAGTCACTCACAGGCTGTTGCTGCGCAAGTCATTTGATGGACGTGGTGCCTCCTTTGCTGGCCAATCGTTGGGGCTTTACCCTTCCTCGCTCTTTACATTCAATATGTTTGTGTCCAAGATTGGGCCTGGCTCTAAGGTGTGGTGTGTCTCTTGCGTGTCGTGTGTCATAAAACTGAAGCTGCTTCCCTTCTGAGAGAGACATGCCTGTCGGTCGCTCTCTCGTTGTCTCGCTGTCTCGCCTTCTCGCCTTCTCTCGACTTTCTCGCCTTTTCTGACGTTCACGCCCTCTCTGACTTTCTGGCTCTCTCTCATTTTCTTGCTCTCTTGCGTTCTTCCAATTTCTCTCTCGCTCTCTTTCTCTATTGGTCTCTCCCACGCATGCAAACGCCCATACGGCAGTTGCCACTACAAGACTTGCCTGTGCACGCAGCCACGATGGAAAGGACATCGTCAGCAGCACCTCAACTTCAATCATTCGGCGACTATCACATAAGCAATGACCAATACTATCAAGTTGACATGCACAGTGACGACATGACTGGTGTTGACCGTCTTGATGAATTGCATTGCCCCATGACTCACGTTCCCGCTATCAAGATTCAACAAAATGATGATGATTTTATACCTGGTGTGCCATTGGCCCATGAGCCCTTCCAACCTGACGACTCAGACCTGCAAGGAGGTGTGTGTGCGCGTGTGTGTGTTTGAGCGAGAAAGAGGGACCTCATATTTCCGACTTGCAAGAAAGTTTGTGCGTGTGTTTGCGTGCGTGTGTGAGAGAGAGGGAACCCTCATGACAAAGAGTTGCAAGAAGGCGTCACATTTGAACAAGTCACGACTCGCATATGCATGAGTCATGGCACGTATGAGTGTTTCATCGAGGCAGTCCAAAAAGGAGCTTTAGACCCATTTTTGATTACTTTCATTCTGCCACAAGAGAGTCATGTTTTGCCAAAGCACGAGAGAGTCCAGTTTTGCCAAAGCAAACAATAGTGCGAACATGATGTGTGTTACTGTGAATGTATCTTATTAGTGGAGGATGGGCATGTGCCTCGGCGCACCTTGAACCTTGCTCTTGCATCTACCATATCTTCCCAGCAAGGAGGAATCGTATCACATGACAGGATGACTAACTTCTGATGTAGTGCAATGAACTATGTAGTAGCGAACTGACTTCGGATATCATATCACAAATAGACTCTATTCTGACTTGAAAACGGAATTTCTTGCATGCGTGCCTGTTGCTACGGTGGTGTCTCCCCCACAGGTGTGACGGTTCCAGAGGATCTATTTGTGGATGAAAATTGGTGCGAGTTGCATCGTGCTCCCTCTGACTTGCAGCTGGATCAATTCAACTTCTTCGAGCGTTTGTATCCGTGGGTCAAGCCCTCCTTGGATGCCAGTCCCTCAGATTTAGAAAGCGGTCTTGGCTAAACGTGTTGCAATGCGTCGCAGTGTGTTGCAATGTGCTGCAGGCCCCCGTGGTGTTGAAGGCGGTCTCGGCTGAAGCCAAGGGCTGCTTGGACTTATCAGGCGGCCGTCTTTTCGTGCGAGAGCACACGAGATATTCAATCATGACTCTGGATGGGAAGGGGTTGGGGATGGAGTTTTAGGGGGGCAACAGTCTCAGACACGAGGGGATACTGAAAAATTACGCATGCGGCGCTTGTCTTACAACTGGTATGCCAGTCCCAGGACTGCTTTTGGAGGCCCAAAATGTGACGATTTTCCCTGATGCATGTTGTATTAACAATGGATATATATTGAAGATTGAGGCCGTTCAACCATTGTCTCACAGACTCAGCCTTACACGTGAGTACAGGTTATGTCATTTTTTTTGACTTGGAATGAAAGGATGAGTTCTGCACTCGGGCCGAAGATGGATGGGAGCGACAACGAGCTACAAATCCAACAGGCCCGAGCGCAGGACAGCGCGAGACCTATCTGTACAAGAACTTTGGCCTGTTCGCCACTATGTGAATCGCTGGCGTTGCTCACTATGGTCATCAATGTCCGGTGTACTACACAATCGCAACTTGGTCTCAAACTCGGAGCCACTGTAGATCAAGGTACCTTGCAGTATGGCATGTCTTCTGAATTTATGGAAGCAAGTGGAGGATGCGGAGAACATGTAATTGAAAGAGTTTATGGATCTGAAAGAAATGTACCACAGAACAAATGATGGAAAACAACAAAACTGTATGAAATGTTGCAGTATATAAAA
>Ga0209491_10011725_pt1 | contig 10275 bp, 8 predicted proteins | sample BON02_FD_187213 | JGI IMG/M metagenome (GOLD analysis project Ga0209491, IMG submission 187213) | Freshwater microbial communities from Lake Bonney liftoff mats and glacier meltwater in Antarctica - BON-02 (SPAdes) (version 2) | ecosystem: Environmental > Aquatic > Freshwater > Ice > Glacier...
CGGGATACGCCGGCTCTGCTTGGTGACGGGCGCCTTGTGCATGAGGCGGCAGGCGCGGCACTGGCTCGGCTCCTGGATGGTGGCGACGGGCTTGCCGTTGATCACGATGTTGCTCAGGTCGACGCGCGTCCTGCCCGCGTGCCCCAAGGCGGCATGCGCCCGCATGCGCGGCGTGAGCCGGGCCGGCAGGTCGTCCGCGACCGCCGCGCGCGCAGGCCTCTCGCCGGCCAGACGGAGCTCGTAGGACTTGGAGTCGGCGGCGAACGGGACGACGACGCCGTTGGGCAGGAGCAGCGAGTTGGACACCTTGTGCGCGTTGTCGGCGTTAAAGTAGGCCTTGACGCCGTCGCGCTCGAGGAGGTCGCGCACGCTCAGCAGGATGATGTCCACGTCGAGCCCGTCGACGACGAGCACGTTGTGGCACTGCAGCTCGCCGCGCTCCTCGACGCGCCGGCCGTTGACGACGCGGTAGCCGTCGAAGCCGAGGTCACCGCCGAAGCAGAGGTTGACGACCTTGTCGACGTTGAGCACCTCGGCGCTGCCCACCTTGACGCCAGCGTTGGGGGACGTGTCGACGACCGCGGTGCACAGCGCCTTGAGCATCTTGTTGTTCTTGGCGATGCACGAGGGCGTGGCGCCGCTGTCGAGGAGGATGCGGCACCTCGCGTCTCCCGAGCGGGCGCCAAGCAGCGCGTAGTGGGTGACGAGGCAGTCGAAGAAGTCGTCGATGGGAGGCACCTTCTCCGGGCACGGTGGGATCGCGCACGGCGCCGTTGTGCTTGCGGCGTCGCTGCGGATGTCCTACTTGTGCGTCTCGATGGGGTCCGGCTCGGCGAAGTCGGAGTCCGGCAGGATGCCTGCGCGCGCGGCTTGGCGGGCAGCGAAGTCGGTGCCCTCAGGCTCCGGGCGAGGAAGACGAAATTCACGAACGGGTATGTCCGGCCAGGGCCCGACGTCGTCGATGCCGCACTGCGCGAAGGCGGCCATGACGTCGATCTCCTCGGGCTCCGGGCCGTCGGCGGCGCGCAGCGCGAAGTCGGCGCAGGTCTCGTAGGGCAGCGCGGCACGAGCGTCGCCATAGTAGGCATCGTCGTAGCCGTCCTGCGCAAGGTCGGCGTAGCCGTCGATCTCGGGCTTGTCATCGCACTTGGTGGAGATGGAGTTGGCCTTGATCTCGGCCTGCCACTCCTCGGCGGCCCACTGAGCGTTGGGGCCGTCGTGCGCGTCGAGCCATCCGTCGTGCGGCTCGGCGGGCTCGGGCTTGGCGGTAGGCGCGATGGGGATGTCGATGGCGGGCTCGCGCGCGTCGGCGGCCGGCGCAGCGTAGGCGTGGTGGACGGTGAAGGCGTCGGCGGCTCCCTCCGCATCCGTCTCGCCGTCCTCGTCGCTGAACAGCTCGCCCGCGCTCGCGCCGGTGAAGGAGAGGTTTCTCGTCCCGGCGCCACTCGCGGTGGCGCGCGCCGAGGCGGCGTGGGCAACCCAGCGAGCCGGAGCAGGTAGAATGGAGCCAGCATAGTCCGACTGCGAAGACTCGTCGTCGCTGCAGACGCTGCACTCGTCCTCCTGCACCGCCACGCGCGCGCCGCTGCCGTTGAACTTGGTGGGCTGGCGCCGCGCCGGCCGCGCCGTCTCCTTGCCGTTGCGCGGCTTCTGGCCGTAGGGCACCCTATTGGGCGGGCCAGCGCGCGGGTTCTGCTTGCGGTTCTTGTTGAGCTCGATCAGCGTCTCGATGACGAAGTCGATCTCGCGCGACTTCTTGGGCGAGGGGCACGAGCGCACGGTGTGCCCGAGGCCGAAGCAGTTTTAGCAGATGATCTCGACGGACTCGACGCCGTTGGCGTCCTTGCGAACGGTGATGGAGTAGCAGCCGTGGCACTTCCCTCCGTTGCGCAGCGCGTCCGCGAGCTCGTCCTGGTCGAGGGCCGCGAAGTCGGAGGAGGTGACGAAGGAGCTGTCCATGTCCGTGAAGCCGGCGGCCCAGAGCGCCTCGAGCGAGTTCCTGCGGTTGAAGGCCTCCCTCGGGCGCCTCACGGTGAAGGTGCTCGTGGCGCCGTAGGCTTGCTCGGAGGCTGTGCGCCGAGGGCCTGGAGCAGCGCGCCGAGGACCGGGAGCAGCAGCGTGTGCCTCGCTTTCGGAGCTGCGCGACACGTCGTTGGTCGGGCTGGTGATGGGCAGGTCGCACGACTCGATGCGGGTCTCCCAGAGCTTGCCGAAGTAGATGAGCACGTCTGCGAGGCTCAGGGCGTAATTGTACTCGCCCGTGGCCGTTGGGACGCCGTTCTCATCGTCCTCGAGGATAGCCGTGCCGCGCTCGCAGCTTCCGCGCTGGCCCGGCTCGCCGTTGATGATGTCGTGGCATTTCCCGCGCAAGTAGCCGTCGAATTACGACATGCAGATGAGAAGCTTGCTCGCCATCTCCTCCTCCGTGTGGCGGTGGGCCAGCGGCATCTTGTAGTCGATCGACCACATCAGGTTGTGCAGGTTCTGCACCGTCCTGGCCGAGCTGCCGACGTGGGTGGCGATCTCGACCATCTGCCACTCCATCTTGGTCTCGCTGATCTCCATCTGGTTGAGGGGGGCGTCAAAAATCGCGAGAAGGTACCGCCAGGCTCCGAGCGGGTCGACCGTGCGCGGCGCGCCGCCCGCGCCGCCCGCGACTGCATTCAGGCCACTGCCGAACGTAGAGCGCAGGTAGCCCTGCAGCGAGGCGTCGTCGACGGAGTCGTTGAGGACGTTCCACGCCGTCTCCTTGCGCCAGAGCCGGCTCGCCACTACTGCGTTGGCGTTGCCGCCGTTGTTCTGCGGCTCGCCGTTGATGACGCCGTAGCAGGCCATGCCCTGCTTGCAGAGCAGGCCGCTGAGGTGGTCGCAGATCTTGTCGTTGAAGCGGCGCCAGTTGCGCCGTTGGCCATCGAAATGGTGGTCAGCATGAAGTAGGTCTCGGGACATGTTGACGATCTTGGTAGGTACGGGGGCTCCTGGTAGTCAGGCTCCACGTCACACGAGTGACAGCCGCGTCTAGCGGTAGGTACACGAGTACAGTGATGAACAGAGCAGCTCGCCCAAGCGCCTGCACTGGCGCGCCCAACAACGGGATGTGTGATACCGCAGGGGAACCTCGGGGTGACCGACGGTGATCCCGGAGGTACCGGCGGTATCTCCGTGACGCCATTGCTAACATTAGAAGAGTATTATTACCTTAGAACAGTACTAACCTTAAAGCTTACTTTTCATAGGGACACACGCCACTCAAGAATTCGCTTCTCGATTCCTCCGTTTCGAGGACCTCTGGTGCTCCTCCTCCAGGGCCCATGCAGGCTTAACCGGCTTAGACACTTACTATGTGTAGAGGACAAAAGGCCACTATGCCAGTTGTCCTCAAAGCGCTTAGAGGACAACTGGCATGGTGGCCTTTTGTCTTCTACACTACGATTAGACCATTATCAACCTGAGGCCCCTGCTAAGCTCACAATGCCCCTTTTCTGTACTAGGAATGCACGCCACTCAAGAGTTCGCTTCTCGCTTCCCACGTTTTGGAGACCTCTGGGGCGCCCATACTAACCTTAGACACTTACTATGGTTAGACTATTACTAACCTTAAAGCCCTTACTAAGCTTATAAAAACGCCCTCTTTCCAAAACTAGGGATGCACATAGTACAGGAGCTCGCTTCTTGCTTTTCACTTTTTGCAGACCTCCGGGGCGCCCATACTAACCTTAGACACTTACTAACCTTAGACAAGTATTAACATTAGAACCGTACTATATCATTAGAACATTACTAACCTTAAAGCTTACTTTTCATAGGGATGCACGCCTCTCAAGAGCTCGGTTCTCGATTCTCTAGTTTTGAGGACCTCCGGGGCCCATACTAACCTTAGACACTCACTAGTGTTAGACCATTACTACCATTAGACCGTTGCTAACATTAGAAGAGTATTATCACCTTAGAACAGTACTACCCTTATAAAAACGCCTCCTTTCTGTACTAGGGATACAATAGTTCGCTTCTCGCTTCCCTAATTTAGAGGACCTCCGGGGCCCATACTAACCTTAGACACTTACTAGTGTTAGACCATTACTACCATTAGACCGTTGCGAACATTAGAAGAGTAGTATTACCTTAGAACAGTACTACCCTTATAAAAACGCCTCCTTTCTGTACTAGGGATACAATAGTTCGCTTCTCGCTTCCCTAATTTAGAGGACCTCTGGGGCCCGTACTAACCTTGAACACTTACTAGTATTAGAACATTACTAACATTAGAACATTACTACCATTAGAACAGTACTAACCTTAAATCGTCTTCTTCATAGGGATGCACGCTACTCAAGAGCTCTGTTCCTGTTGCTCCCGTTTCGAGGACCTCTGGTGCTCCTCCTCCGGCGCGAATACTAACCTTAGACACGTACTAACATTAGATACACTTACTATTCGAAGAGTATTATAACCGTAGAACACTACCAACCTTACATAAATTCTCCTTTCTGTACTAGGGATACAAGAGTTCGGTTCTCGCTTCCCTCGTTTCGAGGACCTCTGGTGCTCCTCCTCCGGTGCCCATACTAACCTTAAACACTTACTAATCTTAGACACTTACTAACATTAGAACATTACTAACTGTAGAACAGTACTAACCTTAAAGCTTACTTTTTATAGGGATACACGCCACTCAAGAGTTCGCTTCTCGATTCCCACGTTTCGAGGACCTCTGGGGCGCCCATACTAACCTTAGAACAGTACGAACCTTAGAACATTACTAACTGTAGAGCCTTACTAACCTTAAAGCTTCTCTTTTGTAGGGCTGCACGCCACTCGAGAGCTCGCTTCTCGATTCCCTTTCGAAGACCTCTGGTGCTCCTCCTCCGGCGCCCATACTAACCTTAGACACTTACTAGTGTTAGACCATTGCTAACATTAGAAGAGTATTATAACCTTAGAATAGTATTAACCTTACATAAACGTCTCCTTTCTGTACTAGGGATACAAGAGTTCGGTTCTCGCTTCCCTCGTTTCGAGGACCTTTTGTGCTCCTCCTCCGGCGCCCAAACTAACCTTAGACACTTACGCTTATTAGACCATTACTAACATTAGAACAGTACTACCATGAGAACACTACTCACCTTAAAGCGTCTCTTTCCATAGGAACACACGCCACTCAAGAGTTCGCTTCTCGATTCCCTCGTTTTGAGGACCTCCGGGGCGCCCATACTAACCTTAGACACTTACTAACCTTAGACACGTACTAACATTAGAAGAGTATTATGACCTTAGAACACTACTAACCTTAATGCGTATCGTTCATAGAAATGCACACCACTCAAGAGTTCGCTTCTCCATTCCCGCGTTTCGAGTAACTATTATGAGACCATTACTAACATTAGAACAGCATCATAATATTAGAACATTACTAACCTTAAAGCTTTTCTTTCATAGGGACACACGCCACTCAAGACTTCGGATCTCGCTTCCCTCGTTTCGAAGACCTCCGGCGCGCATACTAACCTTAGACACTTACTAGTATTAGAACATTACTAACTGTAGAACATTACTAACCTTCAAGTTTACTTTTCATAGGGCTGCACGCCACTCCAGAGTTCGCTTCTCGCTTCCCACGTTCCGAAGACCTCCGGGGCGCCCATACTAACCTTAGACACGTACTATTATTAGACCATTGCTAACATTAGAACATTACTAACTGTAGAACATTACTAACCTTAAAGCTTACTTCTCATAGGGATGTACGCGACTGAATCGCTCGCTTCTCGGTTCCCACGTTTTGAGGACCTCTAGTGCACCCACACTAACCTTAGACTCTTACTAATATTAGAGACACTTACTGTTAGAAGAGTATTATAACCTTAGAACACTACTAACCTTACATAAACGTCTCCTTTCTGTACTAGGGATACAAGAGTTCGGTTCTCGCTTCCCTCGTTTCGAAGACCTCTGGTGCTCTTCCTCCGGTGCCCATACTAACCTTAGACACTTACTAATATTAGACAAGTACTAACATTATAAACATTACTACCATTAAAACACTACTAACCTTAAAGCGTTTCCTTTGTAGGGATACAAGACTTCGGTTCTCGCTTCCCTCGTTTCGAGGACCTCTGGTGCTCTTCCTCCGGTGCCGCCTCGGGCCTCCTCCCGCCCAACGACGTCACGGCTGCGCACGCCGCCCTCTGTGCCGCCTGGCCGGCCACCCTCCGAGAGGCGCTGCCCCCCTCCGGTATCTACTGCCTATCATAATAATAATAATGAGAATGATTATAATACTAATACTAATAATTAATAGTATTTCCTTCTATGCCCGGTACTGTACCCTCCGTCGGTATCACGCCGCGCTCTGCGCCGCTTGGCGCTGCCACACTCCGCCAGGCACTGCCCCCCTCCGGTATCTACTTCCTATCTAATAATGCTAATAAAATGATTATCATACTAATACTAATAATTATTATTGTTTCCTCCTAGCCCGGTACTGTACCCTCCTCCGGTATCACGTCGCGCTCTATGCCGCCTGGCCGGCCACCCTCCGCCAGGCACTGCCCCCCTCCGGTATATACAATATGTATGCGATATATATATGGACCCTCCGGTCGCACAGGCAAAGGGGTCTACTCCCTCTCCAAGATCAACACGCAGCGCAGCACTAGTCTGAGCGCCCGTTCCTCCAGTATCACACATCTGCGCTTGCTGGGCGGCCACCCTCCGAAAGGCGCTGCCCCCCTCCGGTATCTACTGCCTATCATAATAATAATGATAATGATACTAATACTAATCACACTAATAATTATTATTATTTTCTCCTATGTTAGGTACTGGGGTTAACCCGAGTCTATTATATACTAATAATAATACTAATGATATCAATACTAATACTATAATTAGTATTATGTCCTTCTATGCCCGGTACTGTACCCTTCTCTGGTATCACGTCGTGCTCTGCGCTTGCAGGGTTTGCTGCCTCCTGTGGCAGTGCTGGGATCGGCTTCTCCTTGCCCGTGTGTGGCTCTGTGAGGATCTTTGATTGATTTATTGATTGCTGGCCGGCCACCCTCAGTCTGGCGCTGCCCCCCCTCCGGTATATACTGGCTATTATACTACTAATAATAAGAATGATACTAATTACACTACTACTAATTATTATTATTCCTCCTGTGTGAGGTACTGTACCCTCCTCCGGTATCACGCCGTACGATATATGTATGCCCCTGGGCTAACCCGAGCTGAAAGGTGCCCTGTGCGCCTGAGTAATTCTCACGACGTTTCTCTTCTTCAACGTGTTCTAATTGTGCTTTGGTGCTGTGACTCATAATAAACTACGGTTTCAGTTTCGACTCGTCAATCGCTTGTTCCGAGTTCTTCCGGGTTTCATGGGTAAATCGCTGGTGATTGCCGTCAGAAGTTCAACACAACTGAACAGCAAAACTCGCTCGTGTACATGAGCAAAGCGAGTTTACTTATGGCGCTTACTTAGTAGCTGCAGGGCACCTTTAAGCTGATCTATACATACGTTTATATTTATGTATGTATGTATATATATGAGACAATCTCGTGTGGCCACACCGTTGCCGAGGGCTAGCCTCGGACGGCGTACGGTATGCGGACGCACGGAGCAGCGTCGGCCGCCGGGTTCGAAGCGTTACAAAACTAAGGTTAGAATGGTATGGGGGAGTTTTCTTATTGCTGCAGCAGTGCTCAAAACACCCACGAGAACTGGGTATAACGCCCAAGGCGTCAACTTCACATTTCTAACGCCAATGGAGCTCCTACCTGACGTCAATTCCTCTTCTCAGGCCCCCGACACCGCTTCGGGTCAAAAGATCAACAGGTCACACGCACACGCACACGGCAGCAGAACAAACCACTCACACGAACACAGAGCGAGCAACGGCGCAACGACGCTTAATAGTGAACCCCTAACCCGACCCCTTATCTGTTTTTGCAGGCCCTCTATCCCCAGAATGGGGCTACCGCTTCGTGCGTGTCGCACAAGCTAAAGGGGTAAACCCTTCCTAACACAGAACGCTGCCCAGCATTAACATGAACAAACCTGTTCTCCCCTGAGGTGCCAATCATACCGAGTTCAACCTGTTTTCTATGTGTTCAGCCCTTTAAGCCCAGAGTGGGGCTATCGCGTTGTGCGTGTCGCACAAGCCAAGGGGTGCATCCTCATAACACAAATGACAGCGGTGTCACTAACATGAGCCTTTCAGGGCAATCGCAGCTTATTATTACTAATGCAAGCCTTCCCGTATCTGTTTGTCCAGGCCCTTTAAGCCCAGAGTGGGTCAGGGTTAACTCGGGGGGGGCTACACCGGGTCAGGGGTTACCCTCGTTACAGACAGTTCATATATCACTAGTACACGGACACACACACGCACATGGAACTGATCCGAGAGTGCCTTTGGGAGCATACGGAGAGCTTCCTTGGGTTACCCCTCAACCCTTGTCTTCTTCGCAGGCCCTCTATGCCCAGAATGGAGCTATCGCTTCGTGCGTGTCGCACAGGCAAATGAGAACACTAGCGCAAACGCAGCGCAGCACTAACATGAACTTCCGTTTCTCTTTTGCGCAGCTTATTATTGACGCAAGCACCCCCTTAATTGTTTTACAGGCCCTTTAAGCCCAGATTGGGGCTACCGCTTCGTGCGTGTCGCACAAGCCAAGGCTGAAGTCTACGAGATTGTGCGAGATGCGTGCAGAGCCTCCCTCGCCGTCGGAGATGGCGGGAGATCTGGCGGGAGATCTGGCGGGAGATCTGGCGGGAGATCTGGCGCGAACTGTGGCGCGGAATCTGGCGCGGGTATTTCTGGCGGGAGTTCTGGCGCGAGATCTGGCGGGAGTTGTGGCGGGAGTGAAAGGGACGTGTCCATGGAGAATACCGGAGGGGATCTGGCTAGGGATCTGTCCACGGAAGATATCGAAGGGGGGCTGGAAAGGAATCTGTCCAGGGAAGATAGTTCAGGGAAACTTCCCACGGACGTGTCAAGAGAAGATACCGGAGGGGATCTGGCCACGGACGAGTCCCGGGTAGACATCGGAGATGACCTGGCTGGGGTGAATCCTAACCTTAACTCCGACATGGCTAGGGACGTCTCCGGGGGTCTGTTCGGGTACAGACCCCCCCGGGTTAACCCTAACGACGCGCCCGGGACAGAGGGCGGCTTCGCGGTGGCTGACCCGGGCGAGTCTAGGGAAGATACCGGAGGGGATCTGGAACGGGATCTGTCCAGAAAAGATACCGGAGGGGATCTAACTAGGGATCTGTCCGGGGATCTGGGGTTAGGGTTCACCCTTAACCCGATAGAGGGCGGCTTCGCGGTTGCTGGGACGGGCGAGTCGCTGCCGCGCTGGGTGGAGCTACCGGAAGATCCTGAAACTGGGCCACGCCTCGCTCCTGGCTGGTGAATATACTTCCATATATGAAGATAGAGATAGATAGAGATAGATAGATAGATACATAGATAGATACATACATACATAGATATAGATACATACATAGATACATAGATAGATAGGTATAGATAGATAGATAGATGGATAGACATAAAGGTAGATAGATAGATAGATAGATGGAACGAAAGAAAGATAGATAGATATATAGATAGATGGCGGGCGAGTCACTGCCGCGCTGGGTGGAGCTACCGGAAGACCCGGAGACGGGACCGCGCCTTGCTCCCGGCTGGTGATGCATATGTATATATCTACACACACACATATATATATATATATATATATATATATATATATATATATATATATATATATATATATATATATATATATATATATATATATATATATACGCGCTGGGTGGCACTACCGGAAGATCCTGAATCAGGGCCACGTCTCGCTCTTGGCTGGTAAGGCATATATATGTCCATCTAGATAGATAGAGATATAGATAGATAGACAGATAGACAGATAGATAGATAGACAGATAGATAGATATATAGATAGATAGATAGATAGATAGATAGATAGATAGACATATAGATAGATAGATACAGATAGTTATAAGGATAGATACATATAAAGGTAGTTAGATAGATAGATAGATAGATAGATAGATAGATAGATAGATAGATAGATAGATAGATAGATAGATAGATATAACGGTAGATAGATAGTTAGATATATATAGATAGATAGATCGATAGATAGATGCAAAGCTAGATAGACAGATAGATAGACAGATAGATATATGTATAGATATATAGATTTATATATATATATATATATATTATATATATATATATATATATATAT
>Ga0209491_10011726_pt1 | contig 10274 bp, 8 predicted proteins | sample BON02_FD_187213 | JGI IMG/M metagenome (GOLD analysis project Ga0209491, IMG submission 187213) | Freshwater microbial communities from Lake Bonney liftoff mats and glacier meltwater in Antarctica - BON-02 (SPAdes) (version 2) | ecosystem: Environmental > Aquatic > Freshwater > Ice > Glacier...
TGGTGGTGGCCGGACACGCACACACACTCGCGCGCGCGGCGGGCCTGAGTCACTCCAGCATCGACGGGATATAACGAGGCGGCGACGGAGCGGCGACGGCGCGCGGCGACGGAGCGGCCGACAAAAACAAACGACCCTCCCCCTCTCAGCGCCGGCGCTTGGGCCGCACGGCGCCAAACGCGCCCGCGACGCCCCCGCCGCCGCTTCCGGGCCCAGGCCCAGGCCCAGGCCCAGGGCCACCTCCACCGCCTCCACCTCCGCCCCCGCCCCCGCTTCCGCCGTAACCCCACCTGCCGCCGCCGCCGCCGCCATCGCCGCCGCCGCCGCCATTGCCGCCGCCGCCCATGCCGCCGCCCTCCTCCTCGCTGTCGACCGCGGGCCCCTGCGCCGACGCGCGCAGCGCGGCCGCGAGCATCGCCGCCTCGTGCGCCTCGGACCCGGGCGCGTCCAGGCCGTCGACGCCCCCGTACCCGCCCAGCCCGCCCAGCGCGCCCAGCCCGCCCGCGCCGCCGCCGGCGCCGCCGCCCAGCCCCCCGCCCAGCGCCTGCCGCGCCTGCGCGCGCTGCGCGGCGTGCTCGTCGCGCACGAGCTGGCGCGCCTGCCCCACGCGGCGGCCCTGCTCCGCGCGGCGGCGCGCCAGGTCGGCGCCCGCATCGTCCAGCCACGCCACGCGCGCCTCCAGGGCGGACGAGACGGCGCGCACGCGTTCGAGCCAGGAGGTCAGCGCCGCGCAGACAGAGGGCACAGCGTCGCGCGGGCAGTCGCGCCGGCACGGCGCCGCCTCGACCGACAGCGCGCGGGCGACGCCGTCCAGGCGCCCGCGCAGCAGCCCCGCGTAGATGCATTCGGCAATCAAAAAGTCCTCCAGCGCGCGGTCCGAGGGGAGGCCCAGGGCGCCGGAGAGGTCGCCGTAAGGGAGGTCGCGGCCGCCGGCCAGCGGCGCGCCGGCCGCCAGCGCGACGGCGGTGGCCTGCCGGAGCTTGAGCCGCTGCGGCGGGGTGAGCGGCGGGAGCGCGGGGATGGCGCTGTGGTAGTCGCGCCAGGTGCCGTAGCAGAAGATCTCGAGGGCGCGGAAGTAGGGGGCCAGCTCGGCGTGGGTGCGGAGCTGTGTTGTTTTTATTGTGCTTGTTTTTTGTTGGCAAGAGAGGCGTCAGCCGCGTTCGGCACGAGGAGGCGAGAACAAGGCGAGGGCAGGAGCGCGTCCGTCGTCACCGGCGTCGGCGCTTTTTGTTTCGATGTCTTTCGGGTGCCCGCGCGCAAGGGCACCCCCCCCGCGAACCGCGAGGGCCACGCTCGGCTCCGGCTCACCTCCTGCACCTGCGGCAGATCGAGCAGCTCGGCGAACGCGAAGAGGCCCGGCTCGGACGTCGCCTTGACGATGAGGTCCGCCAGGCCCCGCCCGCGCGCCCCCTTGGCCAGCAGCAGGTACGGCTGGAGCTTGGGCTCAGCCTCCATGGCCGCACTGTTGAAGCTGTCCTGTGCTGTGCTGTGCTGCTGCTTTGAGGTGCGGGCGGAGGGGAGAAGAAAAACTGACGAGAACGATATTGACCGGCAGCAAACGCCACTTCGTTTGTCTTGTGTCGTGCTCTGCGTGTGCGTGGCGGTCAAAGACGCGCGGATGTCTCGAGAAGTGCGTGCAGTGAGATGTCCAACACTCGCGAGAGTGCGCTCGTCGCGCTTTTTGTCTGCGCGCCCGCGACCGCCGATCGCCGCCGCGCGCGCGTCGCTCCCGTTCGCGCGCGCGCGCCGCTCCGTCGCTCTCACTCGCCGCTCCGCGCCTCGTCGTTCTAACCAACCATCTCCCATCCTTACAACATGGCTCAAGGCGCCGCCGCCTCGGTGTCCGACACCTTGGCCGCCGCCGCCAGCCGCTCCGCCAAGCCGCTCCCCTCGGGCGCCGCGATCACCGCCGTCAGCCCGCCCGACGGCCCGCCGGCGTCGCCGTCCGCGACGCCGTTCCCGCCGTCGCCGCCGCCGCCGCCGCCGCCGCCGCCGAGCGTCGCCTCGTCGCGCGCCAGCTCCACGAGGCCCGCCGGGAGCGCCCCGTCCGCGGGCAGCGCGCGCAGCGGCACGACCAGGGCGGCGCGCATGTAGGCGAGCTCGTCGCTGCCCTCGGCGAACAGGCACGCCAGGCCGCCGCCGCCGCCGCTTGCGCTTGCGCCGCCGTCGCCGTCGCCCATTCCCGCGCCGCCGCCGTCGCCCACGCCCGCGCCGTCCGCCGCGCGCCAAAACAGCTCGACGGGGTCGGTCGGCACAAGCCCGGCCTTCTTGCGCAGGCGCATGAACCGGTTGACGACCTCGCGCGCGGCGCCCGCGCGCAGGAGGGCCGGGTCGGGCTCGAAGTCGAGGACGACGAGCACGTCGCCGTCGCCCGCGGCGTCCAGGTGGCCGAGGGGCGCCGCGTCGGCGGCGGCGGCGGCGGGCGCGCCGTCCGCGCCGCCGCCCTTTTTCCCGCCGCCGCCGCCCTTTTTGCCGCCGCCCTTTTTGCCGCCGCCGTCGCTCGACGACTCTGCCGCGCTCGCCGCCGCCGCCGCGCCCGGGGCCTCCCCGTCCGCCCCCGGCGCCCTGAACTCGCGGATCACCCGCACGTCCCCTTTGCCCAGCATCACGCCCGCCACCTCGACCCCCTCGCCCTCCCCCTCCCCCGCGCGCTCGAGCGCCAGCACCGCCTCTGGCCCCAGCCCCCTGAGCGCCGCCGCCACCCTCGGCAGCTCCCGCCCGAGGCCCCTCGCCGCCAGCGCGCCCCACTCTGGCTCGGCGCGCACGCTGCAGTAGCGCAGCGGGTCGGCGCACGCCTCGACCTCGCGCACGTTGAGCTCCGACAGCACGTACTCGCGCAGGCGCCCGGCCACGTCGGCCAAAAACTCGGGGTCGGGGTGCACGACGATCGCGCGGCGGAGCGGGCGCTTGAGCGGCGCGCCGCGGCGCTCCCGCAGCGCCCGCCCCAAATCCACCACCCGAGTCATCCGGTCGACGGACGCGCGGATGCGGCGGTCCGCCGGGCTGGGCGGTCCCGGGTCGGCCGGAAAGGGGGCAAAGTGCACCGACTCGGGCATCGACCGGGGGGGGAGCGCGCGCACGAGGTTGCGGTACATGAGCTCGGAGAGGAAAGGGGTGAAGGGCGCCATCGCGCTCGCGAGCGTCAGCAGCACGCGGTGCAAGGTCGCGAGCGCCACGCGCGCGTCGCCCGGTCCCTTGCTGCCCTTGAGGCGCCCGCGGTTGAAGCGCACGTAGACGTTGGTCAGCCGCTCGACGAAGCGCACGAGCTCGGGCACCACGGCGTACAGGCGGTAAGAGGCCATCTCCTCGCGCACGCAAGACACTAAAGCGCGGGAGGCGGCCACCACCCACACGTCGAGCACGTTGGTCGCCTCGGCGGCCAGGTCGACGGACGCCGGGTCGAAGGCGCGCGCGGGGCCGCCGGCGCTTGCTCCTGCTGCTGCTGCTGGTGGTCCTGCTGCTGCGGCTGCTGCTCCTGCTGGTCCTGCTGCTGCTGCTGATGCTGCCGCCGGGCCGCCGCCCTCGTCCTCGTCCTCCTCCTCCTCCTCCTCCTCCTCCCCGCCCTCCTCGCCCCCTGCCCCTGCTCCCCCCCCGCCCTCCCCCGCGTGCCCGATGCCCGCCTCGTACCGCCGCACCGCCTGCACCAGGAAGCGGTACGCGTTGTACCAGGGCAGGAACACGTCCTTGATCACCCCCCGCACCCCCTCCTCCTTGAAGCGGAGCGTCTCGGCGCGCACCACGGGCGAGTTGATGAGGTATAAGCGGAGGGCGTCGGCGCCGTACTTGTCCACCACCTCGGTCGGGTCCTTTGTTTTTGGTTTTGGTTTTGTTTTGTTTTTGTTTGGTCGTTTGTTTGTTTGAGGGAGGGGGTGGTTTGTGTTGGGTTTTGTGTTGAGGTTTGTTGGGTTTGTGGGTTTTGCGGTTTTGGGGGTTCGAGGTGGTGGGTTTTGTGGGTTGCGTTTTTTCCAGTTTTCGCTCGGAGAGCGCGGGGGGGGCGCCGGGGGAGCAAATGAGAGAGAGCAAGACCAAACGGGGAGAAGAAGGAGACTGTGACGGGGATTGGAGACTGCGGGCGCGAGGACGTGCGGACACAAGAGGTGTGCGCGGGCGGCCCGCCGTACTATGATACCGCCTGGGTTGGGTTTCGGCTGTCGCGCCGCGCGCGGGCAAGGGGGTTTTGGAGGGCGCGCCCCCCGTGTGTTCGGGGTCCGGCCGGAGAAGAGACGCGGCGAGGAAGAAACCCCCGCCGGCCGGCCGGCAAAGCAAGCCAGGGTCGTGGCGTGTGTTTTTTTGTTTGCGCCCAGCTCCCGGGAGGGGCGCGCCCCCCTTGCCGCGCGGCGCTTGTTTGGGATCGTCGTTGTTGTTGCTGTTGTCCAGGCGGTGGTGCTTTCCCGCGTCTCGCGAAACAGAAGAAAGCAGGGAGGGCCGGCCGCGCCCTGCGCCCCCCCCCCCCCAAAAAAAAGCATAGAGGACAAGCACAGTCCCTCTTTTTTCTCTCTCTCTCTCCCAAGACTCTCACCGGGTAGTTCTTCAGCCGCTTGCTCATCTTCTTCCCGTCCGCCGCCAGCACGAGGCCGTTGCACACCAGGTTGCGGAACGCGGGCTTGTCGAACAGCGCCGTGCTCAGCACCATCAGCGTGTAAAACCACCCGCGCGTCTGGTCCAGGCCCTCGGCGACAAAGTCGGCGGGGAACGCGCCGCCCTCAAAGCGCTCCTTGTTCTCGAAGGGGTAGTGCATCTGCGCGTACGGCATCGACCCGCTCTCGAACCAGCAGTCGAACACGTCGTCCACCCGCCTGAGCGGCGGGAAGTCCGGGCCGCGGGCGGACGGGATCTCGAGGCCGTCGACGAACTGGCGGTGAAGATCGGCGATCTTGACGCCGCCGCCGATCTTTTCCTCGAGCTCCGCCACGCTGCCGATCACGACCACCTCCTCGCCGTCGGCCGACGCCCACACGGGCAGGGGGGTGCCCCAGAAGCGCGAGCGGGAGACGGCCCAGTCGTGCGCGCCCTCGAGCCACGCGTGGAAGCGCTTTTCCTTCACGTAAGAGGGGACCCAGCGCGTCTGGGCGTTGCACGCGAGCAGGCGGTCCTTGATCTTTTCCACCGCCACAAACCAGCTGGGCACGGCGCGGTAGATCAAGGGGGTGTCGCTGCGCCAGCAGAAGGGGTAGCTGTGCGTGAGGACGCTGACCTCGACGAGGCGGCCGAGGCGCTTGACGGCCTGGACGATCTCCTTGTCGGCGTCCTTGACGTGCCTGTTTTTTTTGTTTTTTTGAGGGTTTTTTTGTTTTGATTGTTTTTTTATGTGTTTGGAGGGTGGGGAAGGGGGGGGGGGGAGGATTCGTGAGCACGAAGGACGGCGACGGATGCCGGGCGATCGTATACCAGATCCGGTCGAGACGCGGCGGAAGAGAGAGAGCAAACGAGAAGAAGAGAAAACGCTGCGCGGCGTGGCCGTGCCTTGCGCCCGACAGAAAAAGAGAGAGACGCGCCCGCTCGAGACGAAACCCGAAAACAGGAAACAGAAAACAAAAAAGGAAAAAAAACTCACTTCCCCTCGTAGTCGGGCACGGCCGCCGTGAACCGCCCGTTGAGGTCGACGGGGCAAGGGATGCCCTCGCCCTTGGCCACCACCCCGTGCGCCAGGCACACGCGGTAGTCGTCCTCCCCGAACGCGGGCGCCTGGTGCACCACCCCTGTTCCGCTGTCGGCTGTCACGTAGGCGTCGCAAAGGACAGAGAAGGCGCGCGGGTGGCTCTCGGCGTCGGCGGCGTGGGCGGCCAGGTAAGGGAACAGGGGCTCGTAGCGCAGGCCGTCGAGGTCTTTTCCGGGGAAGCGGGAGAGGATCTCGAAGCCGGCGGCGGCGGGGGGCTTGGCGGGGGCGGGGGGCTTGTCCGGGGCGGCGGGGGGCTTGTCCGAGGAGGCGGCGGCGGCGGGGGCGGCGGCGGGGGCGGCGCCGGCGCCCTTTTTGCCGCCGCCGCCGCCTCCTCCGCCGCCAACCGGCGCCGCCGCCTTTTTCTTTTCGTGCGGCACGGCGCCCGGCAGCTGCGCCAGGCGCGCCTCGGCCACCACGTACACGCGCCCGTTAGCCGGGTCGCGCGCCTTGACGTACGTAAGCTCCGGGTGCACGCACAGGGCAAGGTTGCTCGGGAGGGTCCACGGCGTGGTGGTCCAGGCCACCAGGCTGGCGCCGTCGGCGTCGCCGATTAGCGGGAAGGAGACCTAGTTCGGCGGCGGCGTCGGCGTTTTTGTTTTTGTTTATGGAGGGATTGTTTTTCGGGTTTTGTTTGATTTTGGTTGGCTTGGTGCGCACTCGGCTGGCATTCTGGGGTTGTCGAGGTCGAGAGGTGGAGGGGGGAGCGACGGGGGCCACGCGCGCGCGAGGGGGGCCGAAAACGGGTCGCGGGTCTACAAAAAGCGCCGGCGGGCGGCGGGCGGGCGCGGCGGACCGACGAAAAAGAAAGGCTCGCGCAACAAGAGATGCCGCGGCAAGGGAGCGCGCGCGCGCGCGCCGTCCTCACCGACACGGCCGGGTCCTGCACGTCCTTGTAGTTGAGCCCCGCCTCGAAGTTGCTCAGCGGCGTGGCGCACGCCGTCGAGAACGGCATGACCTTGAATCCGCGGTAGACCAGCCCTTTTTCGTGCAGCTGCTTGAACACCCACCAAACGCTCTCCATGTAGGATGGGTCGAGCGTTTTGTAGCCGCCTTTAAAGTCGATCCAGCGGCCGAGGCGGCGCACCGTGCGCTCCCACTCGCCCGAGTAGCGCATGACGATGGCGCGGCACTCGTCGTTGTAGGCGGCGATGCCCATGGCCTGTGTCGTTTGGTTGGTGGGTGGGTCGGTCGGTTGAGAGGGGGGAAGCGGCGGGGGGGCGGGCGGAGGGGGGCGAGGGAGGGTGAGACTCACGGTCGGGGGCGAGGGGACATCGGAAGGAAGAAGGGTGCGCGAGCGCCTGCCCGCCGGTGTCTCGAGACGAGTCCCACACCCCCACGGCCGAAAGGGAGAACGAGAGGGAGAGACCGAACAACGCAAAGAGAGACGCCGACGACGCGCGCAAAAACGACAAGACGAAAAAAGCGAAGAAAAAAGAATCGAGAAAACGCACCAGCACGTCGTCGCGGCTCTTGATCCCGAGCTTCTTGTCGATCTCGTACTCGACGGGGAGGCCGTGGCAGTCCCACCCGAAGCGGCGGGAGACGTGGTGGCCGGTCACGGAGGCGTAGCGCGTGACGATGTCCTGTTTGTTTTGTTTTTGTTTTTTTGTTTTGTTTTTTTGTTTTTTTGAGAGAGTGAGCGGCCGGCGCGGATCGCAGTCGGGCGTCCAGCGTCGGCGACGGCGGCGACGCGCGCACGATCGATCAATCCCAAACAAGCAACCGACCCAAGCCTCACCTTGAGCGTCCCCGCGAGGATGTGCCCGTAGTGCGGCAGGCCCGTCGCAAAGGGCGGCCCGTCGTAAAACGTGTACTCGGGTTGGCCCTCGGTGCGGCGCAGCTGCTCGTTGAACGCGTCGATCTCGTCCCAGAACTCGAGCGTGCGCTCCTCGCTCTTTGGGAACGAAAAGTGCTTGCCCTCGGGGACGTCCTCCATGGTGGCTGCTTTTCCTATGGGTGTCGCGTCGCGCCGGAAAGAGGGGCGCGCGCGCGCAGAGAGAGAGCCGCAAAAAGGAGGGGAGGACGACGACGCGGGAAGACGCGCGCGACGCTCCCAGACGTTGCTATGTCTACGCCTCCGATCGATCGATCGCAGGGACCTAGAGCGTGACTGGGATCGAGAAGTATGAGCGAGACTAGGTTTGAGACGGCTGAAAGACAGTGAGCGCTGCTTTTTGCGGGCGGTCGAGCGTCTCTCCTCGTCGGCGGCGTCCCTCGTCCTTCCGACGGCCACGACACCAAAGGCGAGGCCTTCTCGCTCCCCACCCCTCCCACACACAACCACTTGACACATCCATCGTTCACACACGCACGCACCACGCGAATCCTGCTTGAACGCGCGCGACGGCACACCCCTCGGCTTCAGGGAGCGTCTCTCTTGCTTTCGCTTGGTGAGGCTCGCCGCCGATTCTCGCGCGTGGGCGCGCGTGTGTGGCTGCTGCACTCCCCTGGGCAGGTGTGGGCAAGGGGACTGAGAGAGGGAGACGGCGGCGTTTGACAGAGAGAGAGAGACACCTCCCCCCCGCTCCTCCTCATTTTCCTCCTGCCCCCCTCCTTCATCCTCGTCGACTGCCCTCCGCGGCGGACCGCGGCGATCGGCGATCGCGCGCGCAAACTCTGGTCACCACTCCCGGCGATCGCGGCGCGTGCCGAAAGCTTGGCGAACACTCTCTCTCACCATCACCACCACCACCCGTCCTCCCTCCCCTCCCGCGCCGCGCAAACCAACGCCAACACACACACAACAGCCAAAGCTGACATTGACATCAGCAACGCCCAGCCAGAGCAAGCGGCACAGCAGAAGCAGCAGCAGCAGCAGCAGAAGAAGAAGAAGATGCAGGCCCTGCGCGCGGCCCCCGCAGCCGGCGTCGCCGCGAGCGCGAGCACCAGCGGCCGCCTCGCCGCCCCGCCCGCCGCGCGCCGCCGCGCGCCCGCGCCCGCGCCCGCCCGCCCCCCGACGACCGCCGCGCGCGCCACCCAGGCCGAGCGCGCCCGCGAGGCCGCCGCCGACGGCGGCAAGACCGTCCTCGTCAAGACCGCCGCGCCCGGCGAGCAGATGCCGTTTCCCTGGGGCGAGAAGGACCCTTACCGCCTACCCGTCTCGATCGAGCGGATCAAGCGCCTGCTCCTCGGCAACGGCTGGGAGAAGCCTTGGGTCGACCAGATCGTCGACCGCGTCATGAAGGGCACGCTCAAGACCACCGAGGAGCGCGCAAAGGGCGTGGTCGACTACCTGGCCTCCGTCGGCCTGCGCCAGGACGAGATCTGCAACATGGCCTGCATCTCCGTAGTGCTGCTGGGTCTGAACCCAGAGACGCGGCTGGCGCCGATGGTCGCTTACCTGCAGCGCCGGGGGGTGTCGCGCGAGTGCGTCCCCGACCTCTTGCTGGCGCACCCGCGGGTGTTCGAGTACCGCGTCTCTGCCGACGAGTCTGCCGCGGCCGTGAGCAAGGGCGCCGCGCGCATCCAGGTGGACGCCGTGCCCGAGGCGGTGATGGCCGCCGCGCGCGGCGCGGGCGGCGGCGGCAAGCGCGGCGCGGCGCAAGCGGCGGCGGCGGCGGCGATGGCGACGGTGGCGGCGGGCGGGGGCGCGGGGGAGCGGCCGTCGATCGCGGTCAACTACTTCCGCGAGGGGGCGTCGTTCCTGGCGTCGCCCGTGTCGCCCGCGCCGCCGATGCCGTCGATGCCGACGATGGTGGCGGCGGCGGCGGCGGCGGCGGCGACGGCGGCGACGCCGTCGGCGTGAGCGTGTTTTTGGGGTCGCTCGTCGTTTGCCCAGCAGCGAGTTTTTGTGTTCCCTCCTTTTCTCTTATTTGGTGGGGTTGCTGATGTGTGTGTGGCAGAACGCTTCGACGCTCCCGGGCTCTCGCACCTTCTTCCGCCCCGCCCTTTACGTGTCAACATTTCCATCTTCGGCCCTTGGCGGCGCGCGCGCACCAGTGCCCTCCCCGCCCCGCCCCCGCGCGCCGCCGGACGGCGACGCACCGCGCCGCCCCTCGCCTTTTTGGTTCCCCCGCCCCCCTCTGCACGCCTCGCCCAACCGTCGGCCCCAATTGAAGCACCCCTAGCCTCTGCCAGTCGCCCTTTTTTGATAGTGCTTGTCTCTCTTCGTACGACGTGAACCGCGGAGTGGCGCGTGTTTAAAAAAAAAAGAGAGAGAAAAATCATCAATCCCCGCGTGCGCCGCGCGCCCCCAACCTGATCCGATGTCGGACAAGTCGTCCGACTGGAAGGTTTCGCTGGCGGATGCGCCGGCGCCCGCGCAGGAGGGGCAGCAGCAGCAGCCGTGGGCCAAGCTGCCGCAGCAGGACGGGGAGCTCGAGGCCGCAGCACTACCCCCCACCGCCCCCCCCTCCCCCTCCTCCAAGAAGCCACGCCGCAAGAAGAAGCTGCTCATCGCCGGCGGGGCGCTGCTCGCGTGCGCGGTGGTCGGCACGGCCGTGTTCCTGGGGGTCTACTTTGGAGGTGCGCAATCGGGCCGGATGGGCGCGCGCGCGCGCCGCGGAGAGAAAGAGAGGAGACGACTGCGCGGGGCTGCCGCGACGCGTCGCTGTCGTTTTCGTTTTGGGGCCCGCTGTCGCTTCTCTTGCCTCGCTCACGCCAAGCCCTCCCCCCC
>Ga0209491_10011740_pt1 | contig 10265 bp, 18 predicted proteins | sample BON02_FD_187213 | JGI IMG/M metagenome (GOLD analysis project Ga0209491, IMG submission 187213) | Freshwater microbial communities from Lake Bonney liftoff mats and glacier meltwater in Antarctica - BON-02 (SPAdes) (version 2) | ecosystem: Environmental > Aquatic > Freshwater > Ice > Glacier...
TGAGGGAGGGAGGGAGGGAGGGAGGGAGAAGGAGAGAGGGAGAGGAGGACAAATGAGACAGCAGAGAGAAATGACCCGACAGACAGGGAAGGGAAAGAGAAGTGAAAAATAACTTCAAACAACGCTGACATGATCCAAAGACAGTTATTGGAAAAAAGGTACAGGAGACTCCTCCGCCTGCCCCTCTCACTGCTGCTGCTGCTGCTGCCACACGACATTCTGGTTGAACGCCCAAAAAAAAACCGCACGCACACATTTGTGTCTGTTCAAGCAATACCAACACCGAGCTTTGCTCCGAGTCTTCACCTCGAAAAAAGCTCCTTCGCGCCTGGCTAGTCGTTGTGTAAGGGATAACCCGCATCACGCAGCCACGCGCCTCCTCATCTTATAAATCAATGATCAGAAATGGAGACACGCGGCTGCTTCGTGTTGTCGTCGCTCACAACAAGCAGCGGGGGGGTGGGCGAAACCCGAGGATGAAGAAGGAGTAGGCGAGCAGAGTCCGGTGTGGTGCGACTTGAATAGATAAAGCCTGCACTTTATTTACTGGAGAGACGTCTTGCAGCAGCAGCAACAGCAGCAGCAGCAGCAGTTACATGAAAAAGGGAGAAGGGACAGAGGGAGGGACGATGTCTCTCTACATCGCAAAACACCCCCCTGCAGTTGCAGCGGTAAGGGGTAAAAGGCCCCAAAATGGCTCTCCTGCACCCAACAAAATCAGGTCGCCTCATCGTTTTCCTCTCTCTCTCTCTCTCTCTCTCTCGCTCTCTCTCTCTCTATCTCTCTCTCTCTCTCTCTCCCTCAGCCGCGTGGGAAAAGCAAGTCCACCACAACTTACCGACATGGCGGCCATGAAACACACCAGATAAATCCTTGCGGCAAACGTGGACGTGGAAACACAGCGCGTCCTATTTAGAAAGACGTGCTGCATCCTTTCACACAAAAGCGAGGGTCTACCCGGCGTGTTTTTTCTGCGCACAAGGGTAAATCGTGGCGAACCTTCATCGTCACCCCCAAAAAGGAGGAAACAATTCATGCTGTCGACGATCACGCGAGCAGCAGCAGCAGCAGCAGCAGCAGCAGCAGCAGCAGCATGCAACAGAGAGAGGGAGGGAGGAAGGGAGGAGAGACTTACCTTGCGTGCGTCGTCCTCCTTCGACAAGTCCCGGCGGATGGAACGAAGCTTCATTCCTAAGGCCCACCCCACGAAAATAGTCAGCACGCCCAAAACGCAGAGGATGATGCCGATGACAAGGTGCAGGGTCGAGAACCAGAAGCCGAGCTCGATCTAAGGAAGAAAGGAGGGGGGAGGGGAAGAGGGAGGATGTGAGCATCATATTTGACATGTCGCCTGTCAGCATGCCAGCTTTCTATGCATGCAAACAAAGCTGAAATACACGTCCGCTCCTCCTTCCCTCCCTCCCTCCCTCCCTCCCCTTCTTCCCTCCCTCCCTTACCGTGCCGATAAAGCAATAAAACAAGCCACGCCCAGTCATGTACGTCAGAATTTTCATGTTCTCGTTCAACCACCGCGACACCTTTTTGGAAAAGAAGTTGGTGCTGCTGCTGGAGGCCTCGAGTAGCATCATCATCAGGCCGAAGATGGCGAGCCAGACCTGCGAGGGAGGGAGGGAGGGAGGGAGGGAGGGAGGGAAGGTTGTGAGAACGTGTCATTCGGTAGTACTTGCATGCTATCGCAGAATACCTATGTTAATCGTACCCTCGTCTATTTCGTTTTCCTTTCACAAAAAATTGTGCCGACGACGTGCACACTCTTCCTTCCCTTCCTCCCTCCCTCCCTCTCTCCCTCCGCTCTTTTCCTCACCTGGTTGATAGCCCCGACGACATTCAAGTCCAGGAGCTTGGCAGCGAAGGTTAGGCAGGCAATAGCGGTCAGAGCAAGGCCTAAGGGAAGTAGAGGGGGAGAAAGGAAGGGGGGGAGGGAGGGAGGCAGGGTGTGAGTGTTGATGTAAAGGAGGAGGCAGGGCATGCACGCGTTACAATTCAGTCATCCCCATCCTCCGTCTCTCCCTCTCTTCCCCCTTCTTCTCACCACTTTCTTGGATTACGCACCGGTAAAGAAGCCGATGGTCTTCATGGGCAGGCAGCCGTCTCGGCGGAGTGTGTCCAGCCAGGTCATCTGCCTCACCTAAAATTGGAAGGGGAGGGAGGGAAGGGAGGGAAGGGAGGGAAGGGAGGGAGGGTTGGTTGGTACATGTAGAAGCGCCCGCAAGAGGAGGGGAGGCGTGCGTAGATGTGGCATGGCGTGCAAACATACCGACGAAAGGAGGGAATGAAGGGAGGGGTAGTGTTCACGCGGCCTCATGCATGGCAAGAGAGGAATTGCGGGCCCGTCGGACAATCATGCTACCTAACAGCGCCCCCCCCCCACACACGCAAAGACCAGCCATCCCCTTGAGATAGAGGAGAGGGGAGAGGGGGTGACTTGCTGTCGTAGAAGCTGCACGTACCTTGGCTGAGGTGCTGGGCTTGCCTAGGTTGCTGGCGCTTCCGGCCGCGACGGTCGCAGGCACCTTTGTTTCTTCAGAGGCCATCATTGTTGCCGTACGTACAGCTGGTGGCTGTGTTGTTATGGTGGGTTTTTGAGAGTGCGGAGGTGTGAACGGGTTGACTGCGTGGCATCAAGAAAGGGGTGAGCGTGCTGCGTGTGTGCTTCTCTTCAGCCCCCTTTCATAATGGTCGTGTGGTTTGCGGCGTGGAAAGAGAGGTTGGCAGAACAGCGGCTGCGACTTATGCCCTACTTTTGTATTGTACAATAAATACGAGGACGGCCCATGCGCCGGCAAATGACTTTTTTGGGGAGTGTCTGCCTGCCTCGTTTCATCGTGCAAAGTGCGTGTGGATGTTCAGGGTAGGGTGCTGTTTGATTTGTCGTGGTTGCACTCTCTTTGTTGATGAGGTTTGGCAGAGCAAACTAGACACAAGCCGGGATGGGGCAGCGGGGGGTGGGGAGGTCAGACTAGCCCATTCCTGTGTGAGAACAGTGCACGCCTTGCTGATTGCGCTTGAGAAATGGAAGCGAAAAAGAATAAAATGACGGAAATAAACTCAAGATGCGGTATTAAGCACTCTGCCCACTATTTGTACTGGCCAATTACTACCCCCAATCGGTCAGTCAGACGCCCCAACCAAAAAGCAATGAAACGCACACAGCAAAATTCCTGGCACATTTCCCCTTTCCATATGTTCATTGTTTCTTTCTACAAAATGGCTTTCTCAGTTTCAGTTCTCTACTTCTCCCCCCCTATTTCTCGCCCACGCGGGGCTGCAGCAGGGCCGAGTCAAGCCACTCAGCCGTGTCCTGTGGTGAAAGGTGAGAAGAGGAGGTGACGTGAATGAGTTTCTTCAACAGTTTTTCTTTCGCTTCTCCTTCCCTTCTCCTCTCCCTTTCTTACAACTTTTCTTCGCCATATTAACTCCGAGAATGTACAAATCCATATTACACCCCCACTCCTCCCTCCCTCCCTCCCTCCCTTCCTCCCTCCCTTCCTACCTTGGGCACAGCACCCCCCTCTTCCCTCTGCCACTGCAGCAGCAGCGTGGCCGCAGGCGCCGTCAGCCCACAGGCCTTGAGCGTCAGATTCATTGTCGTCGGTTTCCAATCTCCCGCAGACAAGCGTCGAGGCCCCATCCCTCCTAGGTTGAGAAGGGTGAAGAGCGGAGGGAGGGAGGGAGGGAGGGGCGCGAGCGAGAGGGCGGTGCGGAGAAGGGCGAAGACGTCCTGTGGAGTGAGAAGAGGGAGGAAGGGGGAGGAGGGTGGTAAGGCCGAAGGATAAGTAAATAGAAATCTGCAGAAAAGAAGCAGACATCATGCTCTTCTTGACGCAGTCCTCCTCCTCCTCCTCCTCCTCCAAGTCCTTCCTCCCCTCCCCACCAGCCTCAAAACCGACTTACGTACCGCCACGCGCTCCCCCTCGTAAAACCGGGCTGTCAACAGGGCTCCGTCCGGAAACTTAATCCGCAGGAGCAGCAGCGAGGTCGTTGCTGCTGTCGTCGGCGGCGGCATCATGGTGGGGTGAGCGAGCTGTGGGTGAGTGGAAGGACGGGAAGGAGGGAGGGTAGATGTGCGTGAGTCTGTGTAAAAACACGGGAATAAGAAAAGCTAAGCTCTTGCATTTCATTTCAATATTCTTCTCTCCTCCCTCTCACTGCTTTCCCGCAAGGGTAAACTCCTACCTTCCCGCCATTCCTACTCGCGCCACTCCTCTGCTTTCCCCGCCGCGACCGAAACTGCGAGAGCTCCTCCACACGTGCCTTTCGTGCCTGGTACGCCTGTCGCAGCAGCTGTCCATCCACCGCCGGCGTCACGTGCTCGTCGGCTGCTGCTGCTGCTACCCTTGTAGATGTCTTGGCTTGTCCTCCTCCAGTCCGTTTTCCGCCCTGCTCCTCCTCTTCGTCCCCTGCCGCTTGTCTTGCTTTCCTTCTGTCTACCGAAAAGGAAGAAGACGAAGACGGCGTGAATGAAATATGCCGGTCGAGTGGGCGTCGGACGCCCGAAGCATCTACCTCCGTCTCGCTCTCCAGGAGTGCTTGGGCCGCGGCTTCTAGCTTGGCAAGTGCTCGGAGTTCTTGCTCCTTCAATAGACGGCCGAGGTCCTGTGTTTTCCTTTGGGGAGGGAGGGGAGGACGCCCAGAACCAGAGGTAGAGGAGGACGAAGAGGAGGAGGAGGTGATGGATGGAGGCGCGAGCGCGTGGCTTTGTGTTGGCAAAGGGAGGACAAGGACGAGGAGGACGAGGGCGACGGCGAGGAGGAGGGGAAGAGGAAGGGGCGTGGGAAGGCGGGAGGCGAGAGGGCAGCGGCACATTTGTTTCTGTCCACCCGCCGACGGCATGGCTGTGAGGAGGGGGCTGGAGACGGAGGCGAGGGTCTGGTAAGTGACGATGTGAGACAAGGTGGCCGGGTGCTTTGGTCTTGGTGAGCGTGGTATGAGTGGAATGAAGCACGTCCGCCGTTGCATCATGATAGCGGCCTTCTTGCTTTTTTTGCTTATCTTGTTGCTCATACCACACATGCACGAACCACTCACACGCACCCCACCACCCACCACCCCACGCACAGGCACAGGCACACGCCCGTCGTCTTCCTACGCCTGCCATCGCGCCGTAGCTAGCAGCATGGTGTCCACGCGGGCTCAGCAGAAGCGCCATGCCAATGCATCATCATCATCGTCCTCCGCCCCGCCCGTCGCCGCGGGCCCCACCTCGCGCTGGTCTGCGCTCTCCTACGAGCTGCAAAGGAGATCTGTAGTTATTTGACAGTCTCCGACTGCAGAGCTGTTTGGCGAACCACGAACGCATGTCCAATGGAGGTCAGGGCGTACCAAGAACGCGATGAGTGGCTGAAAATCAAAATCCGCCGTCCTGCGCCAGGCTCGAGGAACGAGGTTTTGACCAGCCTCATCCGTAGGTACAAATGCGCCCCGAAACTGACGGTGCATGTGCAGGACATCCGGAGCTTGACGGCGTTGATTCATGCCATCAGTGTCGGTGCCGCGTGCAACGTGCCGCGCCTCTGCACATGATTTACAAAGCGTACAGTATCGAGGCCTGTGACGACCCTAATCACTATGCGGCGGCAGCACGGGCAATGCAAATGGCCCTAGATGCTGGCTGTGCGCGGAGGGCTTGAAATCTATCTTTCTCTCCACTACTTTGCAAGAAGACCCTACAATTGCGCCCCTTTTGGCCATGGTCATGCCGACTCGCTATCTGCTTCAGGGATTGGCTCGGGGCGGGGCCCAAAACTTGCAGACCATTAGTTTGAGCAACGTGTTCGTTGAACCACACTCGCCAATCTTTATAGCTTTGGGGAAGGGGACTCTCCCATTCCTCAAAAACATGTGGCTAAGATACTGCGGCATGGATGACGACAAGGTTGAGTTTCTGGCTTCTGCTCTGCTGGCGTGGCGCACGGGCAAAGGACTGAGGTCTCTGCATATCCAAGGCGACCGGAACGTGGGGCCTAGGGGTTGCGCGGCGCTGGTGGATGCCTTAATCAAGGGGGCCTCGCCGGAATTACAGGAGCTGGACCTGTCGGGAACGTCGGTAGGGGATGAGGGGTGCAGAGCAGTGATTTGGTGCCTGGGTGGTGGGTGGGCTGCGTGTGCGCGGACGCTTCGAAGGCTTTCCTTGAGGGACTGCGAAGTGACGTCACGGGGCATGGATGTGTGGCTGCACGGAATGACAACAATGCCGTTGCCCTTGCCGGCCTTGCAGACGCTGGACCTGGGAGACAATGCCCACTTGGGGGATCCAGGGCTAGAGCACTTGGTCGATGGGTGGGTTTAAGAGCTGAGGCAAGAAGATTTTCCAACTGTACAAAGTCAAATTGGATGGATGCAACTACAGCGCAAGGGCGGCTTTGTCACTATGCGAATGTCTGAGACTTGCCCGGGCTCTCGGTTCTCTGGATCGACCACTTGGAGGACTTGCCCGGGTACCAGGAACCTGTCAGGAGATTTCTTCCCTACCAAGAAGCGTTGACGGGGCGTCGATTTCTTTGCGTGGAGTCGGGACAAGGGATTGATTGAGGAGGTGTGAGGTAGAAAAATTGAAAAGTAAGCATTAATTTGGACCAAGGCTTAACGATATCCCTGTCGTGCTTGCTTTTCTTCTTCTTTCTTTCTGGTGGTTTCTTTTCGATGTGATTGTGCGCACGTACACCTCCCGAACCACGGCCCCTCCCTCCTCGCCCCTGTCCTTGTTAACATCAATCCCGCATTTCATACTAAAATTACGTCACACATCACCGTCGTTGTATTCCCCCCCCCATTCCCCCTCCCGTTCGTTCCCCCTCGTTCCATTTTCCTGTCGATTCAGCCCTCCATGGGCATCGCCTCTGCTTCCCCTCCCTCCACCACCACCGGCACCGCCACCCCCGCGGCCGCCGCCGCCGCTGCTGCTACTGCCGCCTTGTTCTTGGCCTCCCAATACGAATCCATCTCCGTGTCCAGCGAGGCCTTCTTGCGTTCCGCCTGGACAATCTTCGGGTCGGGGCCCTTGCCAGCCTTGAAGTGGTACTCGTCCATCTGCGCATCCAGGTCATCCTTATCCACCTTCTTCACCTCCCCCCGTCCTCCTCCACGGCCACGGCCACCTCCTCGCCCACCACGGGCGCCCCGTCCACTGGTGCTGCCGCGTCCTCCCCCTCGTCCTCCCCGCGCCACACCCCCACGGCCCGCCAGACCCACACCTCGGCCTCCACCACGTGCCATCACACGCCCCCCTCGCTGTTGCTGCTGCTGTCGGTGTTGCTGGGGCTGCTGCTGCTTGGGCAGGACGTTCTGCACGGTCTGTCCTCGGAAGGATGCTTGGGCCGCATTCCGCTTTTGTTGCTGGGAGGTCTGCGTCTGGATGCGCCGGTTGTCACGCGCAGCTCCGCCAGTGAAGGCAGCCGCGGTCTTGACGTGCAGGCGGTTGAAGCGGTCGGAAAGGGTGCTGCTGTGGAAGGGGAGGGAGTGGTGGTGGCTTAGTGCGGTGCTGCTGCTCCTGCTGCTGCTGCCTGATAATGATCATGATGACGCCCTTTTCTTGGGTTGTATGCAAAGCGGGGGGTTGGGCACCCTGGAGAAAGGGCTGCGTACGACGCTTGTGTATTACTAGCTGGTTGTCATCGCACGCCGCACGGTGGTGCCTAGAGCTCGATGCGATGCGGGGAAGGGAGGGCGGGAAGGAAGAAGGAGACGCGGGGCAAGACGTACCTAGGAGCTGGGGCAGCAGGAGTGCTAGCGATGCCCGTGCTACGGCCTCCACCGCCGCGGCCACCAAAGAGGACCATGTTGCTTTGCGTGGGGTGAAGCGGAGAGGGTGTCCTGTGGTTGGGGTGGCGTGTGGAGCAGGGCAGGCTGAGACTCTTCGGGTAAGATGGAGGGAAGACGATGCAAGAGGGGAGGTCGACGACGCGCCACAACAGACGTTTGCAGCAGGCAGCCGACGACAGCACGAAAGCCTGATTGCCTGTCTTATGGTGGTGGGGTGCGGTGCGTAAGTTGGCCTTAGAGGTGGACAGCATGACCACAGACACGAAGGGTGGGGCAAGACATGAAGAAGAGGGAGGCAGGGAGGGAGGGGAGCGGAGAGTGCGCGAAGGCAAAGTTTCAGACAGAAACAGAACGACACTTCTCTCCCAAACACTCACGCCCCCAAACACAGATCAGCTAGCTGCCATCATCAATGCCCGGCACAATACACTCCAAACACCTTCAGCAGGCATCCAGCGCATCGTCGTGCTCTTCCGCTACGCCCAAATTGCGTCCTCCCCCGCCCTCCCCATGAAGACGCCGCCCAGGGCATACCTCTCCGAGAGGCGGGCCTTGGTGAGGCGAGGTACTGCCGGATTTGAACACAACCATCACTTGGATAGGCAGCCTTCCTGCCTACTTAATGTGCCCTCGCAGCTTGGCCACTTCCGCGGGTTCTTTTTCGACGCTGCAGGCCGCGCCTTCGAGAGCGTGGGAAACCCCGCTTGCCGACTGGAAGGACGGGGCGACGAACCGCAGACGGCCAGGTTGATTCGATGCTCGCTAACTCGGCGGCCATGGTGGGGGAGCCAGTGCGCCGTGGCAGTGCCTTGTTGTAGCTAGCACTGCTACGACGCAACGGCTCCTTTTCGGAGCTCTGGATGCTTCAGCCCAATCTACCTGGTCGTCGTCCGGCGGCTCACACCTTCCCAACCTTGGGGCTGCCCTTTTCGACCCCTTTGTGGGCTTATGAGAACGCGACATGTAGTGTGAAAGGAGGCAGGGGACGTGGTCACACTTTTATGATGCATTATCGTCCTCCAGGCGTTCACGCATCCCATGGTGGTGGCCAGCACGCCAACGTCACCCTGCCACAGGCCCGCGCCTCTTGGAGGCCAAGGTATGTATTTAGGAGGGCTAAATTTCCACATATACGACTACTGTGCACGCGTTTGACGCGCTTATTTCCTTGTTATTTCTTTCGTGGCGCATTCATCCCCTCAGACTTAGAATATTATACCCCTCCCTCCTTTTTCTTCACGTCCCCAAATACATGCAGCAGATGACAATTTCCTTGCGGTATTGGACAGTAGAATATGGCATAGTGATTGATTTTCATCATTGAAATTTTTCTTGATAGGGCACTTTTGTGCTTAGGCCATCCATAGACGACTGTGTGTGTGCGAAAGAGAGACACCCGCGTCGAAAGCACCCCTGATTTGGTGTGTCAAATCACCAGCCACCGAGAGCAAAACCAACGCTGTATGAAAGTAAAAAAAGAAAAATTACAGACAAATATGTGTTCTTACTTCTTTGCCTGGTCATGCTGATACTTTCTTAGGGCCTTTTCGAGTATTTGACCAGGCCTCCGAACACACGCGTTGCCTTTCCCAGGCCCATGCTCAAACATTCAAAACGTCCGTGGGGTGGTGTCTCCGGCCTGCAAAATACACGACGCCCACGTCCACAAACCCTGACCACTCCACATTCGGAGGCCTCGTACAACCCACGACGATAATGCACCAAGAAACAAACGAGTTGCGGCCAGGCAAGGGAGCAGTATGGGGGCAAGGGGTCGCATGACGCCACACCAGGACTGCTGCCCCGCTGCCCCAACCGTCGCGTTGCCCGTCCTTGTGCGCCTCCCCCTATTCCTTTTAGCCCCACGTGCGCCTTTGTTACGCAGTGAGCTTCCCTGTTTTTCTTTCCGATGCGCTTTGTATTGACATAAGCATTAGGAATCCAGGCCCTGCAGTCCTTGCCTGTCCCTTGTCTTCCCAGGGAAGTGCGTTTGCAGGGCATGCCGCCTCCTCGCTCGCTCGGTTTTCCCATCAAGCTTGCTTATCTAACCTCAACTCCAACACCGCCAACCCCTGGGCCAGTCTGACCCCCTTCCCCCCCCGTAGCGGTGGACAGTGCGAGGGCGCGGCTGCAGGGTGCACGTGCAATGACATTGGCTTGCATGACGTCGAGACTGCGCGTGGTGTGCGTCCCTGCCTTCCCTGCCTATCACGCAAAGCATGCGTCTGTCTCACCTCATTTACCCATCCTCCCCACCCCACAGCCACAGGCCACTCCGCCACCACCACCATCTTAGCCAAGCAACATGCCTGCCATCAATATTTTTGTCGTCCTCGCCGCTCTCACTGTCAGCGTGGCTTCCTTTGCCGCCTCCTCTGCGCCTCCCTCCACCCTGCGCCTGGGGGAATGTCTGTCGACGTCGCCCCGGCTTCCCTTCGTGGCTGCCCCCATGCAACTCAACCCGGCCTACCAGGCAATCTACG
>Ga0209491_10011742_pt1 | contig 10264 bp, 7 predicted proteins | sample BON02_FD_187213 | JGI IMG/M metagenome (GOLD analysis project Ga0209491, IMG submission 187213) | Freshwater microbial communities from Lake Bonney liftoff mats and glacier meltwater in Antarctica - BON-02 (SPAdes) (version 2) | ecosystem: Environmental > Aquatic > Freshwater > Ice > Glacier...
TTGGCACTATGAAAAGACAATGGGGCTTTGATTATATCATTACCAAAAAATCAATGAAAAGAGCATCCGCAGATGTAGGATTCATTTTTATAGCCTATAACCTTAGACGTATCATTAATATCCTCACCATAGAAAAACTACTCGAACTCCTAGCTTCATCATACTCCCAAATGGCTATAAATCCAGTCTCTGAAAGCTTAAAACTCATTTATGCCTCTCTGAATCCACCAAAAATAACTTTACTTAGAAAAGCTCTGGAATTTTTTGATTTTCTGCTTTTTACTACTTTTACAAAAAATACCAGACCAACAGCCGGTTTTTAGACAGACTGACGTTAGGTGCAAGCTGAAAAAAAAGAAAAGCCAACCGCACGGTCAAGCACATTTCATTTTGCTCGTACCTCACAAAACAAAAAGAGCTTGCCCTTCCCCACCGCCACCCATTAATATATAGGGATAAAACTTACTATATTTCAATGTATTTCATTAGATTAGTGGCTTAATTAAAAAATGGTTTAAAATGAACCGAATTAAGGAAGTTTTGAAAGAAAAAGGAATTAGTCAGACTTGGCTTGCCGACAAAATGGGCAAAAGCTATAATACGATTAATGAATATGCTCGTAACAAAAGGCAACCGAGCATTGAAGTACTTTTTAAGATAGCCGAAATATTAGATATGGAAGCAAAAGAATTAATTGAAAAACGAGATATAAAGAAACAATAAATGGCAATAAAAAAATCGGAATTATACAGCAGTCTTTGGGAAAGTTGTGATGCACTAAGAGGAAGTATGGATGCAAGTCAATACAAAGATTACGTATTGGTAATGTTATTTATAAAATACATTAGTGATAAATGGGCAGGACAACCTTATGCTCCAATAACAATTCCTGAAGGTTCAAGTTTTGCCGATATGACGGCTTTAAAAGGAGCTACTGATATTGGCGACCAAATCAATAAAAAAATATTAGCACCAATTGCTAAAGCTAATAATTTAGCGAAATTTCCTGATTTTAATGACCCTACAAAATTAGGGAGTGATAAGGAAATGATTGACACCTTAGATGCTTTGATAGGCATTTTTGAAAACCCTGCTTTAGACTTTAGTAAAAACAAAGCAGATGGTGATGATATTTTAGGTGATGCTTACGAATTTTTAATGCGTCATTTTGCTACGCAAAGTGGAAAAAGTAAAGGTCAGTTCTATACACCTTCTGAAGTTAGTAGAACAATGGCAAGTATCATTGGTATAGATACTATAGATACCAATTCGGATATTACCGTTTATGACCCTACTTGTGGCTCTGGTTCATTATTGTTAAAAGTTGGAGAATTTACAAAATCTAAAGTAACACTTTACGGACAAGAAAAAGATGCGACTACGGCAGGTTTGGCTCGTATGAATATGATTTTACACGACAACCCTACTGCCGAAATAAAACAAGGAAACACGCTATCTAAACCGCTTTTTGAAGACCCAAAATTGGAAGCTAACCTAAAAACATTCGATTTTGTAGTTGCCAATCCTCCTTTTAGTGATAAACGTTGGAGTAACGGATTAACATTGCCAGACGACAAATACAACCGTTTTACAGATTATGGTATTCCTCCTTCAAAAAATGGAGATTATGCTTTTTTACTGCACATTGTTCGTTCTTTAAAACGTAATGGAAAAGGAGCAATTATTCTACCACACGGAGTTTTATTTAGAGGTAATGCAGAATCCGAAATAAGAACCAATTTAATTAAAAAAGGCTTTATAAAAGGTATTATTGGCTTGCCTGCCAATTTGTTTTATGGTACAGGAATACCTGCCGCTATTATTTTTGTAGACAAAGAAAATGCTGCCAATCGTAAAGGAATTTTTATGATTGATGCAGGTAAAGGTTTTATAAAAGATGGAAATAAAAATCGATTACGTGAACAAGACATTCGTAGAATTACAGATGTGTTTGCTGCACAAAAAGAGGTGAAAGGTTTTAGTCGTATGGTTTCTATTGAAGACATTTCCAAAAACGAATACAATCTTAATATCCCAAGATATATTGACAACCAAGAAAAAGAAGATATCCAAGATATTGAAGCCCATTTAAAAGGAGGCATTCCTATAACGGATATTGATGAGTTATCTAACTTTTGGGAAGTGTACCCAACACTTAGAAAATCATTGTTTGAAAAAATAAACGATAAATACTCCAATCTTACTATTGAACACGAACAGATAAAAGACGAAATATATTCGCACCCAGAGTTTGAAAGTTTCATAACGCAAATGGATAGTCTTTTTAGTGGTTGGAAACAGAAAAACACGACCGTATTAAAAGCATTGGACAAAGGCAATAAACCTAAAGAAGTAATTGCCAAGCTATCAGAAGACCTTTTAAAAACCTATCACAAAAAAGCCTTAATAGATAAATACAATGTGTATCAACTACTACTGTCTTTCTGGAATGAGACTATGCAAGACGATTGCTATATTGTCTCGGCAGATGGTTGGGTAGCAGAAACCTATCGTATTACAATTGAAGGAAAAGGGAAAAGCAAAGATGGTAAGAAAAAAATGATAGACAAAGGTTGGGCTTGCGACTTGGTGCCAAAAGAATTAGTAATAAACAAGTATTATGAAACTGAGAAAAGAACTCTTGACACGTTAGAAACCCAAAAAGAAACTATCGCAAGCGAAATAACAGAATTGGAAGAAGAACATAATACGGAAGACGGCTACTTTGGTGAAATAGAAAAAATAAGTAAAACCACTGTAACAAAAAGATACAAAGAATTGCAAAAAGAAGGTGATGCAGATAAAGAAGAATTAAAAGTATGTAAACAATATACAGACCTACACACAAAACTAAGCGATACCAACAAAAAAATAAAAATTGCAGAAAAGGAACTGGACGAAAAACTCTACGCCAAATACCCAACACTTACCGAAACAGAAGTAAAACAACTGGTAGTAGATAATAAATGGATGCAAACCATAGAAGCCAGTATAAAAGGAGAAATAGACCACATTAGCCAACGCCTTACCAATCGTATAAAAGAACTGGAAGAACGCTATGCTACACCATTACCACAAATAGACCAAGACCTAACAGATTTAGAAACTAAAGTAAATGCTCACCTTGCTAAAATGGGATTTGTATGGAATTAAAAGCAGATTATAAAAATACAGAGATTGGGGCAATTCCTGAAGGATGGGAAGTAAAGAAAATGGAGGTAGTTGCTCAAATTGAAATGGGACAATCTCCAAGTTCTGAAAACTACAATACTAAAGGTGTTGGTTTGCCATTAGTTCAAGGAAATGCTGATATAAAAAATCGTAAAACTATAATTAGAAACTACACTTCTCAAATAACTAAAATATGTAAGAAAGGAGATATTATTATGTCTGTAAGAGCACCTGTAGGAGAAATTGCTACAGCCACTCAAAATGCCTGTATTGGAAGAGGAGTATGTGCCTTAAGGTATCCAAATAAATATTTATTTCATTATTTGTTATATATCGAACCAAAATGGGCTCAACATTCAACAGGTTCAACTTTTGATTCAGTTAATTCAGAGACAATTAAGAAATTAAAAATCCCACTACCAGAACAAACCGCCATAGCCAAAGTATTATCCGACACAGATAACCTACTACAAACCCTTGAAAAAAAGATAGCCAAAAAACGCCTTATAAAACAAGGGGCAATGCAAGAGTTGTTAAAACCTAAAGAGGGTTGGGTGGTGAAAAGTTTAGGCGATATTGCGACAATGTCAAGCGGAGGAACACCCTCAACTAAAAATACAGAATATTATAATGGAAAAATATTATGGGTTTCGATAAGCGATATTACAAAAGCTGGTAAGTTTATAGATGATTCTTTAAACAAAATAACAGGGAAAGGATTGTTGAATAGTTCAGCAAAAATATTCTCAAAAAACACAGTCCTTTTAGCAATGTATGCCTCTATTGGCAAATGTTGCATTGCAACAAGTGAAATGTCTACAAGTCAAGCTATACTTGGTATTGAAGTCCATAAAAGCCTCTTAAATGAGTATTTATATTACTTTTTATTATTTAACAGGGTTAAATTAGCAAGTCAAGGACAGCAAGGGACACAGTCTAACTTAAATAAAGGAATGGTCGAAAATATTAACTTACCACTTCCTTCAATTAAAGAACAAACCCAAATTGTTACTATCCTTTCTGATATGGACACCGAAATAGAAAGTTTAGAAAAGCAATTATCAAAATACAAGCAAGTAAAACAAGGTGTAATGCAAAACTTGTTAACTGGTAAAATAAGATTGGTATGAGCAAAAAAAACAAATTAATAAGAAACAGTACCACCGAGTTTTTAATGTTTACAGCACAGGCTGGCGAGAACAGTATAGAGGCACGGTATGAAAATGAAACGGTTTGGCTAAGTCAAAAACTAATGGGTGAACTGTTTGAAGTAGATGTTCGTACGATAAACGAACATCTAAAAAACATCTACAAACAAGGAGAACAGATGGAAGAAGCAACTATCCGGAAATTCAGGATAGTTCAAATAGAGGGTAATCGAGAAATAAATAGAAATGTTGGTTTTTATAATTTGGATGCGATTATATCCGTAGGCTACCGTGTAAATTCGTTAAGAGCAACTCAGTTTAGACAATGGGCTACTAAAATACTTAAAGATTTTGCCATAAAAGGTTTTGTATTAGATAAAAAACGATTGGAAAACGGTTCCTATTTAAACGAAAATTATTTTGAAGAATTACTTGCCGAAATACGAGAAATACGACTTAGCGAACGTAAATTTTATCAAAAAATAACCGATATTTATGCCACAAGTCTTGATTATAATAAAGATGCAGTAACCACCAGAGCGTTTTTTGCCAAAGTTCAAAACAAACTACATTATGGTATTCACGGTCATACAGCATCTGAACTCATTCATAAAAGAGTAGATAGCAATAAAGATAAAATGGGTTTAACTTCTTGGAAAAACTCACCTGAAGGTAAAATCATAAAAACAGATGTATCTATTGCTAAAAACTACCTCAATAAAAAAGAGTTAGAATCATTAGGACGTATCGTCAATGCGTTTTTAGACTTGGCAGAAAACAGAGCAGAAAGAAATATACCAATGACTATGCAAGATTGGTCAAAGAGAATTGATAAATTTTTAGAATTTGACGAAAGAGAAATTTTGCAAGATGGCGGTAAAATATCAACCAAAATAGCCAAAGAAAAAGCCGAAACAGAATTTGAAAAATATAGAGTAATTCAAGATAGATTATTTGAATCTGATTTTGACCTTGAAATAAAAAGAATAACTTCTAAAGACAACAAAGATGACTAAAGTAGGAAGTATTGAAAGAGTAACCCAAAACCGAGTAGTAACACTATTTCAAGATGAATTAGGTTATACCTATTTAGGTGATTGGCAAGACAGGGAGAACAATAGTAATATTGAAGAAGACTTATTGACTAACTACCTTACTCGTAAAGGATATACAACTGTACAGATAAGCAAAGCCATTTTTGAGTTAAAAAATACTGCCAATAACTTTAATGATAGTCTTTATACGACCAACAAAAATGTATATAACCAATTGCGTTATGGTATTGAAGTAAAAGCAGATGCAAGTAGCAACTATGAAACGGTACACTTAATAAATTGGAAAAAATTTAAAGACAATGATTTTGCCATTGCAGAAGAAGTAACCATAAAAGGAAACAAGACCAAACGACCAGATATTGTAATTTACATAAATGGTATTGCTTTGGGTATTATAGAACTCAAAAGAAGTACCGTAACAATTAATGATGGTATTCGCCAGAACATTACCAACCAACAAGACCAATTTATACAATCCTTTTTTGCTACGGTTCAATATCTTTTTGCAGGAAATGACACAGAAGGTTTACGTTATGGAACTATCAATACAGAAGAAAAATATTATCTAAAATGGAAAGAAGATGTAGAAGATAATAGTAGAAACCTGTTAGACAAGTACATTCTTAAAATGTGCGACAAAGAACGTTTTATCGAGTTGTTGTACAATTTTGTATTGTTTGATGGTGGCGTTAAAAAACTACCAAGAGTACACCAATATTTTGGGATAAAAGAAGCCAAAAAATATGTAAACCGTTATGAAGGTGGCATTATTTGGCATACACAAGGTAGTGGTAAAAGTATTGTAATGGTTTGGCTTGCCAAATGGATATTAGAAAACAAACCAAAGGCAAGAGTAGTTATTTTAACAGATAGAGACGAACTCGACAAGCAAATAGAAGACGTTTTTACAGATGTCAACGAAACCATATATCGTACTCGTAGTGGAAGAGATTTAATGAGACAATTGGGGCAAGCAAATCCAAGATTACTCTGTTCTCTGGTTCATAAATTTGGCAAAAAAGATGTTGGAAATTTCAATAAATTTATCAAAGAATTAGAAAGTGAGCCACCAAATACCGTAGGCGAATTATTTGTATTTGTAGATGAATGCCATAGAACACAAAGCGGAAAATTGCATAGAACAATGAAAGCAATGATGCCAAATGCGGTATTTATTGGTTTTACAGGAACGCCATTACTAAAAAAAGACAAACAAACCAGTTTAGAAATATTTGGAAAATACATACACACTTACAAGTTTAATGAAGGTGTAGAAGATGAAGTAATCTTAGATTTAATTTATGAAGCAAGAGATATAGACCAAAAACTATCTTCACAAAAACGAATAGACGAATGGTTTGAAGCCAAAACAAAAGGCTTGAATGATTTTCAGAAAATGGAAATCAAAAAGAAATGGGGAACAATGCAAAAAGTGTTGAGCAGTCGCTCACGAATGAGCAAAGTAGTAACCGATATTATTTTTGATTTTAGCACCAAAGCAAGGCTAAATAATCAAAGAGGAAATGCTATTTTGGTGGCAAGTTCCATTTATGAAGCGTGCAGATATTACGAATTGTTTTTGCAAACACCTTTAAAAAATAAATGTGCAATTGTAACGTCATACAGTCCACAAACAAGTGATGTTACTACAGAAGATACAGGAGCAAGTACCGACACCGAAAAAGAATTTATGTACAATCTGTACAAAGATTTGTTAGGTACAAAATCTACCGAGCAATATGAAGATTGGGCAAAGGCTAAGTTTAAAAAAGAACCTGCCAATATGAAATTGTTAGTAGTAGTTTCAAAACTATTAACAGGTTTTGATGCACCAACTTGCACCTATTTGTATATAGATAAAACAATGCAAGATCACGGTCTTTTTCAAGCAATTACAAGAGTAAACCGTTTAGATGGAGACGATAAAGAGTTTGGTTATATTGTAGATTACAAAGACTTGTTTAAGAAATTGGTGAATGAAGAAGGTACAGGAGCATTACAAGTTTATACCAATGAATTAGAGTATGATAATTTTGAAGCAAAAGATATTGATATTATGCTTCAAGATAGATTAGAGAAAGGAAAAGAACGTTTAGATAATGCCTTAGAAGAAATATCTTTGCTTTGCGAACCTGTAGAAGTACCAAAAGATAGAATGGCATACATTCGTTATTTCTGTGGCAATACAGAGGTTAAAGAAGAACTAAAAGCAAAAGAAACCCAACGAACGGCTTTATACAAAAAAACAGTAGCCTTAATTCGTGCTTACGCCAATATTGCAGATGAAATGGAAGAAGCAGGTTATACCGTTTCTGAAATCGTAAAAATCAAAAAGGAATTAGACCATTATTTAAAACTACGTGAAGATATACGGATTGCAAGTGGTGAAGTGTTGGATTTAAAAACCTATGAAGCAGATATGCGTCACTTGATAGACACGTATATTCAAGCAGATGAGCCTGAAACCATTTCACCATTTGCCGATATGTCTTTATTGGATATTATCAATAGTGAAGGAATTGTTGAAGCCATTGGAAGTTTGCCAAAAGGTTTAAGAAGTAGCAATGAAGCGGTTGCCGAAACTATTGAAAACAATGTTAGAAAAAAGATAATTAAGGAACATTTGATTGACCCTGCATTTTTTGAGCAGATGTCTAAATTATTGGCAGAAATAATAAAAGAGCGAAAAGAGAAAGCCATTAGCTATGAAGAATACCTTCAAAAAATTGCTGAATTAGCAAAACAAGTAAGTGATGGAAAAAATGAAGAAACACCAGATGTTTTAGTAACGGTTGCACAAAGAGCTTTATATAATAACTTAGGAAAAGATGAAACTTTGGCCTTAAGAATTGATACTGCTGTGAAAAACACAAAAAGAGATAGTTGGAGAGGAAACTTGGCTAAAGAAAGAGAGGTAAAAGCAGAAATTTATAAGCAACTTTCTTCTTATGCAGTAGATTCAGGTATTGACATTGCAAATGAAGACCCTGCACCTTATGGTATGGAGAATAAAGTTGAACGAATTTTTGACATAATTAAAGAACAAAGAGAATACTAATGCCACAAATTGAATTAGGAAATATTAGAATTGACGTAGAAAAAAAGGATATTAAAAATATTCATTTAAGCGTTTATCCTCCACACGGTAAGGTGAAAATTGCAGCACCTGAACGTATGGAAATGGATACTATTCGTGTGTTTGCTATCAATAAATTAAAATGGATTAAAAAACAGCAAGAAGTATTTAAAAACCAAGAAAGAGAAACAAGAAGAGAGTTTGTTGATAGAGAAAGTCATTATTTTCAAGGAAAAAGATACTTGCTTACAGTAATAGAACTTGACGCAAAACCTAAAGTAATAGTAAAGCACAGTGAAATAGAATTATACATAAGACCAAATACATCAACAAAAAAACGGAAAGAAATAATAGACGAATGGTATCGTGAAGAAATGAAAAAGGTAATCCCAACTATGTTAGAAAAATGGGAAAATAAAATTGGCGTAAAAACGAATGATTTTGGAGTTAAAATAATGCGTACTAAATGGGGAACTTGTAATATTGAGGCAAAACGAATTTGGTTGAATTTAGAATTAGCAAAAAAACCTCTTGACTGTTTAGAATATATAGTTGTTCACGAATTGATACATTTATTAGAAAGAAGCCATAATGCAGTCTTTGTAAAGTATATGAATGAATTTATGCCGAAATGGAGATTTCATAGAGACGAATTGAATAAATTACCGTTTAGACATACAGACTGGAAGTACTGAATAAGCCAACGCAAGTTCAAGCACATTTAAAGTTTGCTCGTGCCTCACAAATTTAAAAGAGCTTTCACGCCAACGCTAGCAAGTTTGCGGAAAGAAAAGCCAGACACCTAACAATGTATAAAAAACATAGGGCGTTTGTGCTAAACCGAAAGGTCTGTGCTTATTAATGAAGTCCGCTAAATATAAAATTTGGCATTTAAGAGAAAAAATAAAAACAAAATATTTATATTTAGCTAAGTAATAAACCGAAACGTAAGTGCTTATTTATTGCCCTAGGTTTCTTATACTAAACGTCAGACTGTCTAAAAACTATCTACTAAAAAAAGGGCGAAGGTTCATGGTAGTATGAGTAAGAAAGAGTATCTTTATAGCAATGAATTTTATCACTGGATTCAATCGTAACCAAGCAGTTCTAGTAGCTCAAACCTATGATGAGCTAATCTCACAAGATAATGTAGTACGTTTTATAGACCTATTTGTAAATGGCCTAAAGGTTATTGAATATGGATTTAGAGACGTGTCTCAAAACGTAAACGGTAGGCCACCTTTCCATCCTAAAGACCTCTTAAAACTCTACCTGTACGGCTACCTTAATAGAATACGGTCTTCTAGAGCCTTAGAAAAAGAAATGGAGCAAAGCGGAATTCACGATTACCATAATAATTAAAAACTGATGAGTAATGCAAACGAAATATTGAACTTATTTGGCTCCTGAAAGGACTCGTACCTGATCACAATACCATCTCCAATTTTAGAAGAGATAATCCTATGGGTATCAAAAAAGTATTTAGAGCCACCGTAGATCTTGCCAAAAACTACGATCTTATAGGCGGTATACTTCTCGCTGGTGACGGCACTAAGCTACGAGCCCAAAACTCCAAGAAAAACAACTACAACCAAAAGAAGATAGACCGACACATAGCCTATATCCAAAACAAACTAGAAGAATATACCCAAGCACTAGCCCAAGCAGATAACGATAAGATCTCTGACGATAAAGAGAAAAGTAAAGAAGACCGCACCTCACAGCAGGCAGAAATACAGACCAAAATAGACAAGCATAATAAACACCTAAAACGGTATCAAGAAATAGAAAAACAACTTCAAGATACAGGAGAA
>Ga0209491_10011743_pt1 | contig 10264 bp, 12 predicted proteins | sample BON02_FD_187213 | JGI IMG/M metagenome (GOLD analysis project Ga0209491, IMG submission 187213) | Freshwater microbial communities from Lake Bonney liftoff mats and glacier meltwater in Antarctica - BON-02 (SPAdes) (version 2) | ecosystem: Environmental > Aquatic > Freshwater > Ice > Glacier...
TATATATTCATCGGGATAACCCTAGCCCTCTGCGAGAATGTGCTCGAGGTGCTAGACCCGGCCCTCGAGGCGCTGCTGGTCAAGCGCACCTTTAAACAGGTCAGGTTAAGGGGTTCGCCCGTATGTAGATATATAAATGCATACATAGAGAGAGATAGAGAGAGATGGATATACAGATAAATCATGCCGCCCTCCGTTTCGCAGACTGGCTAGGCGACACGACTGTCCAGTACTCCCAAGACATATAGATGTATGGATGCATACATACATAGATAGAGAGAGAGACAGAGAGAAAAGGAGAGATGGCTATGAATACAGATAGCGAACCCGACCCTCCGTTTCTCAGGCTAGCGTGGAGTGCAGTCGACCAGGCGACGCAATCTCCGGTACTCGCGAGACGTATATAGATATATAAATGCATACATGCATACATACAGGGATAGATTAGACAGCCAGATAGATAGATATTGATATGGATACACATAGAGAGTCCGACCTGCCGTTTCTCAAGGTAGCTGGGCGATGCGACCATCCAGTACACCCAAGACATATAGATACATAGATACATACATACATAGCTAGAGAGACAGAGAGAGAGAGAAAAAGAGAGATGGATATGAATACAGATACAGAACCCGACCCTCCGTTTTGCAGTGTGGCGTGGAGTGCATTCGACTGGGCGACGCCACCATCGAGTACTCCTATAGATGTAGATAGATAGATCGATAAATATGGATAGGGATATAGATACAAATAGCGCACCCGACCCTTGTCGCAGGCTGGCGTAGGGCGCTTAGGGTTTAAGGTGCTCTGCAGCTACTAATTAACCGCTATGGTTAAATTCGCGTTGCTCAGGTACCTGAGCGAAATTCGGTTTCAAGTTCTGACAGCGATTTATCCGCGATTTACCCATGAATCCGGAACAATTCAGAAGAAGCAAGCGATTGACGTGTCGAAACTGAACCGTCTTTTATGCTATGAGTCACAGCATCAAAGTCAAAGTAATGAGAAGTCATTAGTACAGTTTGATTATGAAAAGGCTGTTTCGAATTACTTAGGCACACAGAGCACCTTTAAGCCGGATTATGGAGTACTCGCAAGACTTATATTGATGTATAGACACATACAAACATAGATGCACAGATAGATAAACAGATATAGATAGGAATATAGATTCAAATTGATCACCCGACCCTTTATTTTCTCAGGGCGGCGTGGAGTGCATTCGACTGGGCGACGCGACCATCGAGTGCTCGCAGGACTTATGTATATGTATAAATACGTACATAGAGAGAGAGAGAGAGATGGATATGAATACATATTGATAACCCGACTGTTGTGATCAGTAGCTGCCACACATATATCCCGATATAGCAGGCAATGGATTCCAGTACCACTTATCACAGCTGACCTTTTCAGATCAGTGGTACAGTCTCCAGTCATGCACCCAGACGACGTGGGTTCGACTCCCGGTTGTGTCACATTCCCACCGCCGGGTTTGACACCGACCCTCCGTTTCGCAGGGCGGCGTGGAGTGCATTCGGCTGGGTGACGCCACCATCGAGTACTCGCAGGACTTATGTATATAGAGATACATACATACATGCATGCATGCATACGTAGATAGATAGATAGATAGATATGGATATGAATACAGCTGAAAAAATTCCACCCTCCGTTTTGCAGGGCGGCGTGGAGTGCATCCGGTTGGGCGACGCGACCATCGAGTACTCGCAAGACGTATATAGATATATAGATGAATGCATGGGTACATACATAGATAGATAGATAAATATGGATATAAATACAGATAGATAACCCGATCTCCTTCATTTCTCAGGGCGGCGTGGAGTGCATTCGGCTGGGCGATGCGACCATTGAGTACTCGCAGGACTTTAAGTTCTACATCACATCCAAGCTGCGCAACCCGCACTACCTGCCAGAGCTACAGGTGCTATACATATATAGATACATATATATATATATATATATATATATATATATATATATATGTATATATATATATATATATATATATATATATATATATATATATGTGTGTGTGTGTGTGTGTGTGTGTGTGTGTGTGTGTGTGTGTGTGTGTATGTATATATAGATATATAGATTAGATCTATAGATATATATATAGATATGTATAGATAGATAGAGATATGTGTCTATATCTACCTGTCTATCTGCCTGTCTGTCTATCTATCTATTTATCTCTGAGGACTTTACTACATTACCTCCAGGATACGCAACCCGCACTAAAAAAAAGTTGTGCAAAAACTGCCAATAACAAAACTAAATGGCTATTTCGGGCTGCTCCAGCGGGAATAACGACTGACTTTGGCGGGATAACCCAGCGCCGAGCCGCCGGTACTTGCCAGAGCTGCAGGTGCTATATCGATTTATACATCTACATGTCTATCTCGGGTTAATCAGTCAGGCTGTATATATTGTCGGGTTAACCCGAGGAGCGCGGTCGCGATGAAGCAATACATGCAGAGCTGTGACACCGTGCAAAAAAGGACTGGGGTCAAAACTACTTTTGGACAGTTGAATAGTATAGACAGTACGATTCATACGTTTATTAATTCAACCCCTCGCCTTTTTTCTCAGTCGAGCTCCTCGTCTGTCGAGGAGGCTGTCGCGATGAAACAATACATGCAGAGCTGTGACAACGTGCAAACAGGACTGGCTTTGTTAACCCGAGGGGCTTGCCGCATACGTTGCAGATGGAAAGCACGTGAACGTAGTGCCGCTGTCGACAATGGATTTTCGTGTAGTGAGACGGATTAGGAGTTCAGGCTAAATGTGAAGGGTGAAATCTACCTGTCTATCTGTCTATCTATATATATCTATCTTGCTGGACTCGTACTGCATCACCTCCAAGATACGCGACCCGCACTACCTGCCAGAGCTGCAGGTGCTCTTTCTGTTTCTATATCTATCCATCCATCCATCTGGCTGTCTATCTTTATGGTAACCCTATATCTGTTTCTAGATCTACATGTCTATCTATCTGTCTATCCATCTATCTGTCTATCTCGGAGTACTTTACTGCATCACCTCCAAGTTTCGCAACCCATACTACCTGCCAGAGCTGCAGGTACTATTTATGTTTCTACATCTATCTATCTATCTATGTCTCTATCTATATTTCCCTCTCGTAGGACTGCACTACCTGTCATAACTGCAGGTGACTTATCTTTGTAACTGGAGAATATATCACTAGGTCTCGCAAGACTTCACTACATCACTCCCAGGTGGTATATCGATTTATATATCTACCTGTCCGTCTGTCTGTCTCTCTATATCTATCTAGCTTGCAGGACTTCACGACATCACCTCTAAGCTGCGCAACCTGCACTACTTAACCACAACTGCAGGTGATATATTTTTTTTTGTATATGCTTCATATCACACAACTCGCAGTACAAAAGCTGAGCGCAGAGCGGGGGTTAGGGGTTAACCCTGCACTTGATGATCACGCGGGTCTCGAGGACTAGCTGCTTGAAATTCTAAAATATTACAAAAAAATAATTGTTCTTCCTCTACCCATCCCGGCTTCATGATCACGCCCACGGGTCTCGAAAACTAGCTGCTTGAGATTTTAATATTTAGAAGCAAAAAATTGGTTATTGCTCTGCCCTATCCCGGCATGCCAGGTCAAGGTTACCCTCTTGAACTGCATGATTACTCCGGCGGGCCTTGAGGACCAGCTGCTTGAAATATATATATTTATTTATATATATATATATATGTATATATATATATATATATATATATATATATATATATGTGTGTGTGTGTGTGTGTGTGTGTGTATATATATAGCTCTTACTCTTCCTCTCAAGTTAACCCGAGTTATGTTCTTGACCCATCTTTTATTTGGCTTTAGGTCAAGGTGACCCTCTTCAACTTCATGATTACTCCGGCGGGCCTGGAGGACCAGATGCTTAATATATATATATATACATATATATATATAGTTCTTACTCTGCCTCTAAAGTTGTCCCGAGTTGTGTTCCTGACCCATCCTTTATTTGGCTTTTTAGGTCAAGGTGACCCTCTTGAACTTTATGATTACACCCAGTTGCTCGAACATATCGCCAAAAAACAACTACATATAACTGTCCGATTCGTAAACTGTCCGTTGTGATATTCGTAACCCTCCTGCCCTTTCCACTTTCCAGGTAAAAGTGAATTTCTTTAACTTTATGATCACGCCCGCGGGGCTCGAGGACCACTTGCTTGAAAACGAAGGAAAAAGAGACAAAAAGAGGCGGGGGGGGGCTCACTCTGTAAATTCTGATTCGTATTCTGCCATATCTGCATTCTCAGGTCAAAGTAAGTCTCTTGAACTTCATGATTACGCCCGCGGGTCTCGAAAACCAGTTGCTTGAAATAAAACATGTAAAAGAAAGAAAAAAAACTTCCTTTGTGAATTCTGATTTGTGCTCCGCCATATCTGCATTCTCAGGTCAAGGTTACCCTCTTGAACTTCATGATCACGCTTGCGGGTCTTGAGAACCAGTTGCTTTAAAAAAAAATTACTCTGTGAAATCAACAACAAAAAAAAAAAAAAAAAAAAAAAACTTACTCTTCGTAATCTGATTTGTCTTCTGCCATAACTTAATTCCCAGGTAAAAGTAACTCTCTTGAACTTCATGATTACGCCCGCGGGTCTCGAGGACCAGCTGCTCGGCATCGTCGTCGCCAAGGAGCGGCCCGACCTCGAGGAGGAGAAGTCACGCTTGATGCTGGAGGCTGCAGCCAACCAGAAACAACTAGCAGAGATCGAAGATCAGGTACCAAGATGTATAGATAGATAGAGATAGATAAAGAGATAGATAGATAGATCGTCGAAGATTGAAGACCAGGTACCAAGATGTATAAATAGATAGATAGATAGATAAGGAGATAGATATAGATAGATAGATCGTCGAAGAGAAGAAGTCGCGCCTGATGCTCAAGGCTGCTGCCAACCAGAAACAAATTGCAGAGATTGAGGACCAGGTACCAATACACATATATGTATATATCCCAGTTTTGTTTCTGTCTTGCAGTTCAGATGGGTGATACCACTACTAGTGAAAGTATAGACTCAATCACTTACTTAGGGTTAGGGTAACCCGAACCAAGATGTATGGAGAGATAGATAGATAGATAGATAGATAGATATAGATAGATAAGGAGATAGATAGATAGATAGATCGTCAAGGAGAAGTTCGCCTGATTCTGGAAGCGGCAGCCAACCAGAAACAACTCGCAGAGATTGAGGACCAAGTACCAAGATGTATAGATAGATATAGATAGATGGATCGATAGTTAGAGATAGATGGAAAGATAGATAGATTGTTGAGGGGGAGAAATCGTGGTTGCTGTTGATGCTCGGCCAACCAGAAACAACTTGCCGAGATTGAGAGGTACCAAGATGTATAGATAGATCGATAGATAGATAGATAGATAGATAGATATAGATCGATAGATACACAAAATATAGATATGTATAGATGCTCTCGAGCCGCGAGGGCGGCTTCATTCTAGAGGTTGTGTTCTTTAATTACTAACTCATACGTACACTTATACTTCTGCGTGAACCACACATTTCTACTTGTCCGTGTTTGTGTACGTATAGTTATTCTTATACTCGGGTAAACCTTTCTCCGACGCAACCACGCCTTTCTCTAACGCAAGCACACGCCCCTCTTACCCTAGGCGACTACCTGCGCCACGCTCAAGAACGTCCGTCCAGCCCCTTACATTTATACGCAACCACGCACTCCCCCTGAATCCGCCTCCCCAACGGGTCAAGGGTTAGGGTTAACCCTGCGTATAGATATAGGGTTAACCCTAACCCGAGGGTTAAGGATTAACCCGAGGGTTAAGGGTTACCCCGAAGGTTAAGGGTTAACCCGAGGGTTAAGGGTAACCCGGTTAGCCCTCCCCCTGAATCCGCCTCTCCAACGCAAGTGTACGCTCCTCGTTGGGTTAACCCTTAACCCAACCTCCGCAGATCCTCGAGGTGCTCTCGGGCGGCGAGGGCGGCTCCATTCTAGAGGATGCATTCTTTAACTTCTAACATCTGTAAACTTATACTTCTGCGTGAACGACAAAGTTATCTTTGTACTTGTACGTGTACTTATTCTTGTACTAAAAGGTGCCCTGTGCGCCGAAGTGATTCGACTCTGAGCTTCCTATAATCAAAACGAGGACATTCTTAGTCGAAACTCGCTCATGTACATGAGCAAAGCGAATTTAACCATAGCGGCTCATTAGTAGTTGCAGGGCGCCTTTGACTTACATTCTCCCCGCAGATCCTCGAGGTGCTTTCGGGCGGCGAGGGCGACTCCATTCTAGAGGTTGCGTGCTTTTACTACTAACTCATACGTACACTTATACGTCTGGGTCAACGACTAACTTGTACTTATACGTGATCTTGTACTTAACGCAGATCCTCGAGGTGCTCTCGGGTGGCGAGGGCGGCTCCATTCTAGAGGACGCGATCTTTAATTACTAACTCGTACGTACACTTAAACTTCTGCGTGAACGACAATGTTATACGTGTACGTGTACGTATACTTATTCTTGTACTTCACTCATAATACCCCCTCAGATCCTCGAGGTGCTCTCTGGCGGCGAGGGCGGCTCCATTCTAGAGGACGTGATCTTTCACTACTAACTCGTACGTACACTTATACTTCTGCGTGAACGACAAAGTTATACGTGTACGTGTGAGTATGCTTATTCTTATACTTCACTCATATTACCCCCTCAGATTCTCGAGGTGCTTTCGGGCGGCGAAGGCGGCTCCATTCTAGAGGACGCGATCTTTCACTACTAACTCATACGTACACTTATACTTCTGTGTTAACGACAAAGTTATACGTGTACGTATACTTATACTTATTCTTATACTTCACTCATAATACCCCCTCAGATCCTCGAGGTGCTTTCGGGCGGCGAAGGCGGCTCCATTCTGGAAGACGCAACGGCGATCAACATTCTGACCGCGGCCAAGACGCTGGGCAACAAGATTGCGGAGAAGCAGAAGATCGCAGAGGCCACCGAGGGCAAAATCGACGAAGCGCGATCTGGTGAGGCCTATATATACATAGAAATATATATACTATATACATATATATATAGACGCTGGGCAACGAGATTGCGGAGAAGCAGAAGATTGCAGAGGCTACGGAAGGAAAAATTGACGAGGCGCGCGCCGGCGAGGCCTATCTATACATAGAAATATATATACTATATACATATATATATATATAGACGCTGGGCAACGAGATCGCGGAGAAGCAGAGGATTGCAGAGGCCACGGAAGCAAAAATTGACGAGGCGCGCGCCGGTGCGGCCTATATACACAAACAAATACATATACTATAGACATATATTTATATAGACGTTGGGGCACGAAATTGCGGAGAAGCAGAAGGTCGCAGAGGCCACTGAGGGAAAGATTGACGAAGCGCGCGCCGGTGCGGCCTATATATACATAGAAATATATATATTATAGATATATAATGTATAGACGCTGGGCAACGAGATCGCGGAGAAGCAGAAGATCGCAGAGGCCACTGAGGGAAAGATTGACGAAGCGCGTGCAGGTGAGGCCTATTTATACAAACAAATATATATACTATATACATATATATATAGACGCTGGGCAACGCGATCGCGGAGAAGCAGAAGATTGCAGAGGCGACGGAGGGCAAAATTGACGAAGCGCGTGCAGGTGAGGCCTATTTATACAAACAAATATATATACTATATACCTATATATATATAGACGCTGGGGCACGAAATCGCGAGGAAGCAGAAGATTGCAGAGGCGACGGAGGGCAACATTGATGAAGCGCGCGCCGGTGCGGCCTATATATACATAGAAATGTATATACTATATGCGTATATATAGAGACGCTGGGCAACGAGATCGCGGAGAAGCAGAAGATCGCAGAGGCCACGGAAGAAAAAATTGACGAAGCGCGCGCCGGTGAGGCCTATATATACATAGAAACATATATACTGTATACATATATATATAGACGCTGGGCAACGAGATCGCGGAGAAGCAGAAGATCGCAGAGGCCACGGAGGGGAAAATTGACGAGGCCCGCGCGGGTGAGCCCTATATATACATAGAAATATATATACTATATACATATATATAGAGACGTTGGGGAACGAGATCGCGGAGAAGCAGAAGATTGCAGAGGCCACAGAAGGAAAAATTGACGAGGCCCGCGCGGGTGCGCCCTATATATACGTAGAAATATGTATACTATAGATATATATATATATAGACGTTGGGGCACGAGATCGCGGAGACGCAAAAGATCGCAGAGGCTACGGAGGGAAAAATTGATGAAGCGCGCGCCGGTGAGGCCTATATATACATAGAAATATATATACTATATACATATATATATAGAGACGTTGGGCAACGAGATCGCGGAGAAGCAGAAGATCGCAGAGGCTACGGAAGGAAAAATTGATGAAGCGCGAGCCGGTGCGGCCTATATATACATAGAAATATATATACTATATATATATATATATATATAGACGCTGGGCAACGAGATCGCCGAGAAGCAGAAAATCGCAGAGGCTACGGACGGAAAGATTGATGAAGCGCGCGCCGGTGAGGCTTATTTATACATAGAAATATATATACTATATACATATATATATAGACGCTGGGGCACGAGATCGCGGAGAAGCAGAAGATCGCAGAGGCTACGGAGGGCAAAATTGACGAGGCGCGCGCCGGTGCGGCCTATATATACATAGAAATATATATACTATCGACATATATATAGAGACGCTGGGGCACGAGATTGCGGAGAAGCTGAAGATCGCAGAGGCTACGGAGGGCAAAATTGACGAGGCGCGCGCCGGTGCGGCCGATACACAATTCCCCCCGATGGTGATGATATATCGAACTCTAACATCATCACGCCACGTAGAGGACAAAAGACCACTGTGCCAGTTGTCCTCTAAGCGCTTAGAGGACAATTGGCATAGTGGTCTTTTGTCCTCTACACAACATCGGCTTTCTGGAAAGCGCTCACCCGATTGCCGCAGAGTTAACCACTTGCGGCCTACCGGGAGTCGAACCCCAGACAGTCGCTCGCTGTTTTGCAACATAAGCACGCCATTCTCTAGCGCAATCCCCTTAGCCCTTACCCCAGAGAAGCAGGAGATCGCAGAGGCTACGGAGGAAAAAATTGACGAAGCGCGCGCCGGTGAGGCCTATCAACAAACCCCGCTGCTACGAGCCGTAGCAACGCGGGGCCACAGATCGGGTTAAGGGTTAACCCTGAACCCGAGTTATTGCGCGTCCCTACATAAGGCGGCGCAAGACGGCGGCGCCTCCGAGACTTGGTAGACAAGACATGAACGGCCCGCTATGTGTCAGCTTGTGTAGCAAAGCATTCGCCCTAAGTTGGTACCGTGCTTTGACTTGGTATCGTGTTCCCTGGAGCCCCCCGCGCACGCATTTCGAGCCCTGGAAAGCTGTCGGCACGCGGGAGGGGGGCTCCCTTCCTGCCTGGTAACGAGTAGCGGGACTTCCAGCGTAGACAACGGTCGTGCTGGCGAAGAGTACCAAGTTAGGGCACGGTACCAAGTTAGGGCGAACGCTTTGCTAGTGTGAGTGTACGTCAGCTTGTGACACCACACGCAAGGCGGCAGTAGTGAAGGACTCCAAGGCCATCCTCAAATGTATGATCTCCCGCAAGCAGAAGGCGTGCTCCTGCACGCCTTGGACAACCGGAGCCGCGTATGCGGCTTGCGGTGCGTGGCGTGCCTAAGGGCGCGCTTTGCACGCACTCTGTCTAGCAGGCTCCCCTATGGGGTCCCCTAGTTACTTGCAGAGTATTGTTTGCGCGTGCGCCAGTGTTAGGGCTGTGTTTCTATGCGTCTGTGATATAGTGCCTCCTGACCCTTAGTCGCTCGACTAGCCCCCCCCCCCCCCCCCCCCTACATCAGTTCCCTGTGCGTGTGTGCTCGTATCCCCTTTGTATTATAAACCGTCGTGATATATGCATCGCCTGTGAACACGTCCCTCCTGTGCTTCTCAGGCTACAAGCCTGTCGCCTACCGCACGTCGCTCCTCTTCTTCTGCATTGCCTCGCTCGCCGACATCGACCCCATGTACCAGTAAGTCGCCCTCGTATATATAAATGTATATATATATGTGTATATATATATATATATATATATATATATATATATATATATATTTTTT
>Ga0209491_10011746_pt1 | contig 10264 bp, 8 predicted proteins | sample BON02_FD_187213 | JGI IMG/M metagenome (GOLD analysis project Ga0209491, IMG submission 187213) | Freshwater microbial communities from Lake Bonney liftoff mats and glacier meltwater in Antarctica - BON-02 (SPAdes) (version 2) | ecosystem: Environmental > Aquatic > Freshwater > Ice > Glacier...
GGTGGAGGAGGGAGGGGTGGAGGAGGGAGGGAGGGAGAAAATTGCAAAATAAGGAGTAGCATGCGGTGGCACATTTATTCAAGGCAACGACACTCCACATAATCCGCAGAAACGTACCTAAAAATTCTTTCTTGGCGTCGCGCGTCTTGTCGAGATGCCAGGAGGAGTCGAGGAACTTAATGCTGCGGTCCTTCGGGTTGCCGCTGGTGCTGCTGGCGGCGAGGGAGGCACGCACCTGTGGAAGTAGTTGGGAAAGGGAAATGTCAATTGGTAAAAGTAACTGCAGTAAAGGCTGGCTAAGTATGGATGGGTAGATGAATGTTTGAAGAGGGCGTGTGTGGTGGTGTGAGTCTGCTCTCGACGGGTGCATGCAAGTCCTACATACTCCTCTGCCCCCCACACCCTATTCTACTCCCTTCCCTCCGCATTCTTTCCTACCTGCTCCGCCGTCACCAAGGGCGATTGAAACAAGGGCGGCGGGGAAGGACGGGCCGCCGCAGCGCTATAAAACATCGTGGTCATGGCGAGGCACTTGAGGATGGTGCTTCCGATAGGGGAGGCTAAGAGGCCACTGCTGCTGCTGGTGGTGGTGGTTGGCGCAGCCCGGCGGAGGAGTAGACGCGCCATCCTCGTTGCGTCCTGTCGGTAGGGTGTGTGTGGGGTGTGTTGTGAGCGTGGTGGTGGTGTGTGTGCGTGCATTGTGCAGTCTCAATCAAATGCGGCAACCGACAACTCGCCAACTCGCCGCGCCTGCTTCTTCGTCCGCGTCTCACCCCAACATGCATTCACACACACACAGACCACACAGGCCGACAAGCACGCCCGCTTCAACGCTTAACTGCACGCCATGACGGACGCCAGCAACTCCAAGCCCCGCCTGGTCGTGGTACGTTCTCCTTGTCTTGCCTTGCCTTGCTCCTATCCCTCTTGCCCCAGATGCCTCCCTTGGCCGCGCCTGCCGACAAGCCCCAGACCCTTTGCCCAAGAACAAGAGCATGCAGCACCCGAACTTCTGCTCGACAATTCTGCCACCAGCACGCACCGTTCTTTGCCGCCGTTGCCCTCCGCGGCCCGTCCTCCCTTAGACCATCTCACCTCTCTTCCTCTCCCCCGCTCCCTCCCTTCCTTCCTCCCTTCCTCTACTCCCCCACACCCCATCACACACATAGGACGCCAAGAACATTCTGGGAGAAGGCCCCGTGTGGGACGACCGGCGTCAAGCCTTGTTGTGGATCGACATTCAAGGCAAGACCCTGCACACCTACACGCCTGCCGATGGGAAGACTGCCTCCTACCCCTTGCCCATGCGTCCGGGCTCGTTTGCTTTGCGGGAGTCCGGGGAAGGGCTGCTCTTTGCATTTGAGGATGGCTTTGCCGTGTACGATCCTTTCGTGACCGACCCTTCCCTTGCCACTCCTCCTGTGTATTTGGCGGCGTCTGACTACGTGGAGGGCCATCCTTACCACCAACACGGCGAAGTCCGCTTGAACGACGGGCGCTGTGACCGGCACGGGCGCTTTATCGCAGGGGGCTACAACGGCGACGAGGGCGATGCCGAGGCCGGGCGGGAGTGGGAGTGTGCCTGTGGCGTGTACGTGGTCGAAGCGCAAGCCAGCACAGTGGACAAGGGCGAATCAGTAGCAGAGAAGGAGACGAAGATTGTGGCTCGGGAGCTGTTACCCTTCAAGGTGCGATGTGCCAACTCCACGGCCTTCAGCCCCGACGGCTTCGTAGTCTACTTTGCTGATTCCCCCGACAGGGAGATCTGGGCGTTTGACTACGATTGGGAGGCGGGGCGGGTGAAGGGGGAGAGCAAGCGCGTCTTTGCTACCATCCCGCCGCCGGGGGTTCCTGATGGGTCTTGCGTTGACAGCGAGGGCTATGTCTGGAACGCCGAATTCTTCTCGGGTCGTGTGGTGCGCTACTCGCCGGAAGGAAAGGTGGACCGTGTGCTGCAACTGCCCGCGAGCCGGATGACCTGCCCGTGCTTGGGTGGGCCTGATCTCAAGACGCTTTACATTACGTGTGCCTCGGTTGGGATCGAGGAAGGGACGGAGGAAGGGGCGGGGGGCTTGTGGGCCCTAGAGGTGGAGACCCCGGGTTTGCCCGAGGCGAGGTTCTTTGGGTGAACGAGGAAGGGAGAAAGAGGAAAGAAAGAAGGAATGTAATAGAAGAGAATTGCGACAAAAAAGAAGCAAGCGTTCAATTTAGAGATCTGCGTGGTGCAAAGTTTGCTACACCTCTTGCCTTTTCTCGCTCAATCAATATTGGAAAATCAGAAGGCGGGAAGAACAATTAAAAAAGATAAAGGAAATGCATCACATACGAGTCATTGTCGATTTCTTCTTTCGTTCGTCTATGTAACATGCGTCTTCCTCCCCTCCCTCCCTTCATCTCCTCCCCCCTTTTTTCAATCATCTTTTGCGTTTCAGCTTGGCCAAGCGCGCGTGTGCCTCCTGCGCGATCTTCTTGGCCAAGGCCCTGTCACCTGTGCAGTCGTAGACGTAGGACAAGACCGGCAAGTCCCAGATGGGCTTCTTCTCCCAGTCATCCTCCTCGAAACTCTGCCGCGTCTGTTCCCATTGGGCACGCAACGCCGGCAATGACAATGCCGCCACTTCTTCGCCTCCTTCCTCGGCTACGACCTCCAGTGCTGAAAATGCTGCCGCTGCAGGCACACCTTCCCCCTCTACCTCCGTCGGAGCAGCCGCAGCACAAACAGCAGCCGCAGCCTCCGTAGGTGGCAACAGTTCCTTCTCCAAACTCACGCACACCTCCCACGCCGCGTCCAACTCCACGGGACCCACGGGCCGATAGGGCGACAAGTCCACAACTACCTCGTCCGTGGCGTCCGTGCCCAGGCCGCGGTGCACCTCGATGCAAGGCCGGCCAAGGGCGTCGCACAGCTGCCGGTGAATGTTGGCAAGCGGGCTCCCCTTCCGCTCCCGACGGTAGCCCGTGCCCCGCAATTGGACGAAGCCCATTTTCTTGGCAAGATCAAACTCCTTGCGCTCCATCTCGTTGAGGCGGTGGCAAATGTTGCGAGAGCCCGTGCCGCGTTTCTTGGCGGCTTGTCCATGCGAGAGGCGTTCCACGTCATCGAGGCTGGGGCGGCCCTTGGCCAAGGCATGCCGGCGGAGCAAGTTGGCCCGGGCGTTGGGAGAAGAAGAGGAGGAAGAGGAGAAGGAAGCAGCGCTGGTGGTCGTGTACGTGGGCAGGATGGGAGACAGGAAGGCGGTGGTGGTAGTGCGGGCAAGGGCGGCACGCATGGAAGAAGAGGAGGCGGATGATGCAGCCGCGGTGGAAAGGAGGAGGGTTGCGGCCAAGGTGCTCAGGAACGGGTGGCGCCGGCGCCGAGGCAGCGAACACATGTTTCTGTGAAGAGGCTGTGTTTAGGGGGAGTGTGGGGAGGGTGTATGTGTGAGTTTGGAAGCGTGGGATCGGGTGTGAGAGGCCACCTCACTCGGCTTGGGACAAGAGAAGCGTGACGTTGTCATGGTCGCCATGCCGTACGTATGCTCCCGGAAGAACACATTCACACTCTGACCCTGCCGCTTTCGCAAGCGCGATCTCCAAAAAAGAGCTACCCTGGCGTCGACATGCGGCCCTTTGGCTTTCCTACGAGGCAGCCTCAGCCCTCAAGCATGGCGCAAATAGCATACAAAGTCGCCTCTCAAGGAGGCAAAAATAACCTCCCCGCACGATTTGCCATAAATGCCACTCGCAACCTGCACTGTTCATCTACCTTCTGTATTTTGCCAAAAACAACACATCCCGTTTCCCCTCATTACTTCATCATTATTTCTTTGTTTTGATTCGACAACACATAACTTTATGGTTTGACGTCCTCCATTTCCTCCACCAGCGCTAGCCGATGGACCAAGCCCTCCGTGTATTTCAGCACTCTCTTCCTTGTCGGCGGTGCCTTCGCTGCACCTCCGATTCCCCCCTCCTCCTTCCCATTTAACTGCTCCTCAGAACAGACAGGCATAAACCGGGTCCCTTCCCCTTCAAACTCCGCCTTGTAAATACCCCCACTCCCGCCCACCCGCTCCAACACCGTGTGCATCATGGCCCCGCCCCTCCCAAACCTCCACCCTCCCTCCCCCTCTCCCTCCCCTTCTTCCTCCGGCAACGCCACGGGCGTTGGTGTGGGCTCCACGGTACGCACACCGGCCCGCATTCCAAACATGTACAGCCGCCACCTCTCCCTCCCTCCCTCCTTCGCCTTCGCCAGCAAGCTCGTGTGGAAGTGACCACACGCCACGTCCTCCACCACAACCTTCCCCCCTTCCTCCTCCCCCGGCATCTCCACCTCCCGTGGCAGCAGCTGGTCCTCGTACAGGTCCACGCCCCGCCCTCCCTCGCTCCGCACGCTCAGCCCCTGCCACTTGCCCCACACCCACACCTTGCCCTCCTCCGTCAGGGCCGCCGCGTGATTGAACCCCGAGGCCACCTTCCTCACTTTTGTCTCTACCGGCAGATCTATTGGAAAGGCCGAATTGTGGTTGACCGCCGCACCATTCCCCAGCTGGCCCCTCTCCCCCTTTCCCCAGGCATAGGCCCGCCCTTCCCGCGTGCAGCAGACAGCGTGCTGGAATCCCAGGGCCACCTCAACCACCGGATCCTTGATGCTTTTACCACCCGCACCAAACCCACCCTCCTCCCCCTCCTCCTCCAATCCCTGCACCGGCGTCATCGGCGTCCACACATTCGCCACATCCGCCTTCTGCATCTTCTGGGCCCTGGGCGCCCCCCCTCCCCCTCCCTCCCTCCCTCCCTCCTCCTCCGCCGCAGCCACCAGCACGGCCCCACCCAACCCACACTGACCATAGGCGTTGTGGCCCATGCAGAAGACCCGACCGCTTTCTGTAATGATGGCGGTCAGGGCCCCCGAGCAGGCCACCTTGAGAGGCCGTTCCCCACTGGGCAAGGGGAAGGCGCGAGGGAGGAGGAGCACGTCTTCCCTCAGGTAAGTAGCAGCGTCAGCAGCCGGGTTGTCGAACACGCGTTTCATGGCCTGGTTGATCCGGACGAGGATGGCGAAGGTCTGCCACATGTGTCGGAGGGAGAGGGCCTTGCGTACGTCGTGGGGGCGGCCGAAGAGGAAGAGTTGTCCGCAGGTGGTTAGCACGGCCGAGTGCGCCCAGCCCGAGGCAAAGTCTTGGATTTGATAGGGGGCCAGGGAGGCGAGGGGCGTGAGTGGGGGCTTGGACTGGAAGTCGCCTTGGCCCAGGGAGCCGAGGTAGCCCTGTTTTTTGGGAGGGGGGAGGGAGGGGTTGTGTGAGAGGAAGGGATTGAGCAGGGGGAGTCAGTTTGGTGTTGGCAGCTATGCCATAAGAGGACAGGGCGGGTAGATTACCAAGCCTCCGGTTTGAAATGCAGGCAAAGGGGAAGGGAGATGGCTTGACGTTTTTTCACAAAGGGATTGAGGTGGGCGCGGTGGTTTGGGGGAAAGGGGGATAGGAAAAGGAAGGGGGGATAAGGAAAAGGGAGACGTACCTCGCCCATGGAGTAGAGTTGTGAACGGGACGCGCGCATGAAGGAAGACGAGGAGAAATACTGCCGTCGTATCCAGCCTGCCCCGTGATGCGGATGGTGCTGCGTGTGGCGCTTCTCGTCATGAGGCGTGTGGTGGGCTGGCAGGGAGCTACAGGGGGAGGTCGTCGATGGGAAGGAGGAGGCAAGTAGAGGCCGGCTGGTGTGGCGTATCGACGTCCCCACCCTTGCCAAGGATGCCGCCTTGTTGCTCGCCCGGGCAGCCAGCATTGGCTTGGCTGTGGTTGTGTATATGCGTGGGTGGTGGCTGTTGGTGGTGGCATGCAGTGGTGGCAAGGGTGGGGAGGTCGAGAATCGGAAAAAAAGCGCCCTTGCTTGCGATGAAGCCACGCTTCCTGCTGCGACCGGCCACTGCGTACGCTACGAACGAGCGTGATGATTGCCCACGTGCAGACCTGTGTGGTGTGATGTGGTGTAGTTAGGGGTGTTGTAATGTCTCAAGGAGTTGAAGGATCATGCATGAGCGGCGAAGCACCTTCCTCAGTAATGTGCCCAACCAAACCACCGCACCGCACTCATTGTCCCACGCCCACAATCCCCACACACAATCACACAGGTGCAAGAGACACGAAGGGCCGCAGGTCGGTGCCTCGTTTTACCAGCCAGCAGCGCATCATCATCCACCATGCCTCGCCCAGCAGCACAACCAGAAGCAGAAGCCTCGCCTTCCTCCCCCCCGCAAGGCTCCTCCACCAGCACCAGCAGCAGCAGCAGCAGCAGCAGCAGCAGCGTCGTTCGCTTGCGCGTGGCGGGCTTGCTGTGCATGGAGAATTGCGGGCGGAGCGTGGAGCGGGCGGTGGCGGGCTTGCCCTTTGTGGAGACGGCCCAGGTGGACTTCCCCAAGCGGGTGGCGACTGTGACGATGAAGGCCTCGGCGCCCCCGACCCAGGAGGCGTTGAGGCGCATTTACGAAGCCGTGGAGCAGGTGGGCTACGAGGTGGAGCGGGTGCTGGGCCTGGACGAGACCGGCAGCCGGAGCAACACGCCCACTGCGGGGCTATTGGCGCTCACTGCGGGGCTATTGGGTGTGGAAGGAGTGAGCACGCCGTCGAAAAAGAACAAGCACAAGGACGGCAGCAGCAGCAGCACACAAGCAGCTCCTGGCACAGAAATGGAAATCTCCGTGGGCGGCATGACTTGCCAGTCGTGCGTGCGTACCGTGACGCGGACACTGGAGGGGGTGGGGAGCGTGGAGCCAGGCTCGATCAGCGTGGACCTGGACTCGGGCATTGTCAGGGTGCGGGTGTGGGGCCAGGGCGGGAAGGAGGGCGGGAGGGAGGGCGGGAGGGACGTGCAGGCTTTGGGGCAGTTGATCGAGGCGGTGGAGGGCGTGGGGTTTGAGTGGCAGGGGTACTACTTGCCCTTGGTGGGCCATCGTCTGTTCAAGGCGGGCAGCGGGGAGGGCGAGGAGGAGGACAAGAAGGAGGATGATGACGACGACAGCAGCAGCAGAGGGGGACTGCTACGGCGCAGGGGGAAGAAAGTTGCTGAAACGGCTTCGAGAGCTGCTGTGGAGGAGGAGGAGGAGAATCAAGACAACGACGAGGACGAGGACGAGGACGAGGACGAGACGGCCGTCGCGAGTACCACCACCACCCAGTCCTTGCTGGCGGAGCTGGAGCGGCAGCTTGACGAGTCTCGTCGACGGAAGGGTAGCGTTGGGACGGCAGCGACCGAGGTGGGCTTGGAGCTGCGGCTGCTGGGAGAAGGAGGGGGAGGAAGGAGTGGTGACCGGGCGAGTCGGAACCGAGCACGCAATGCTTTGAGAAGCACGTCGGGGGTGGTGTGTGCCTGTGTGGTGGAGGAGGATGCACGGCTGCGTTTGATGGTGGCAAGAGTACGGGTGCGGTGCGCGGACCTTGGAGGAGGAGAAGGAGGGGGAGAAGAAGGAGAAGGAGGGGGAGAGGTGGGGGTAGGGGCCTTGGTGGCGGCCGTTGGCAAGGCGGGTTTTGCGGCGCGAGTCATTCCTTCAGAGGAGGCACAGGAGCGGATGCGGCGCCTAGAAGGGCGGGCAGGATGCTCGGCTGTTTCTCCTTCCCCACCACGGCAAAGGCGACAACAGCAGCAGCAGCGGCAGCAGCAAGTCCCGTCCTCCCCTTCTCGCCAGCCCCCCTCCTCCACTCAACCACCACTACTATCACCATCAGCAGCACCAGCAGTACTGCCCCAAGGCGCGGGCCATCTAGGGGACGTCAAGGCCGTGTATGACGTGAAGGGCATGACCTGCGGGGCCTGCGTCTCCACCCTCGAAGCCGCCCTCAGTCGGGCCCTCGGCGTCGTCACCGCCAAGGTCGCCTTGCTGTCAGAGCGGGCCGAGGTGCTGTTCGACTCCCAGGTCACGGACGCCGAGACGCTGCTAGGCGTGTTTGAGGCCGTGGGCTACGATGCCTCTCTGCGGACGAGCACGAGGGAGGACGGGGTCAAGAGCCTGTCGACCGCCATCTTTGAGGTGCAGCTGCCGAGGGATGGGCGAGGGGGAGGCAGAGGGAGGGAGGGAGGGAGGGAGGAGGAGGAGGAGGAGGAGAGGGACCGGAGCAGTTTCACGGCGGGCTTGTACGAGGGTCTGACAGGGACAGAAGGCGTGCTGGCCGTGGAGCTGCAGAGGCCAATTTCCCCCCCCGCCTCGGGAGGAAGGGGGAGGGAGGGAGAGATGGTGCGGGTGGCGGTGACGTACGAGTCGGAGTTGGTGGGGCTGCGGGACTTGATCAAGGCCCTGCGCGCGCAAGGCTACACGGCTCGCTACCTGCCCCACGCCTCGTCCTCTTCCTTCTCCTCCTCCTCCTCGGCCTTGGGTCTGGCCGCCAAGCAAGAAGCGCACCTCGTCGAGTCCTGGCGCCGGCTCTGCTTCTCTCTCCTCCTCTCCGTGCCCGTCACCTTCCTCGCCATGGCTCCGCCCTCCACCCCCCTCCCCTCCCTCCCTCCCTCCCTCCCCCCCCTGCGCGATCTCCTCCTCTTCTTCCTCTCTACGCCCGTCCAGTTCGGGCCGGGCGCCGTCTTTTACCGCGAGGCCTACAAGGGGCTACGGGGAGGCTCCTATGGGATGGCGCTGTTGGTGGCGATGGGCACGACGGCCGCCTGGAGCTTTGCTGTCTTCTCGCTTCTCCGGTCCTGGGCTAGCGGCGGGGTCTTGCCGAGCAACAGCGACTTCTTCATGACGAGCTGCATGCTTTTGTCCTTCATTCTGCTGGGCAAGTACATGGAGCACGCGGCCAAGAAGAGGACTAGCACGGCGCTGACCAAGCTCATGGACATTGCGCCCAAGATGGCCTTGCTGCTGGTGGTGAGGGAGGCGGCGGGCATCGGGGGCGGCGGGGTGGGAAGGGAGGGAGGGAGGACCAGCAATGGCAGCAGCAGCAAGAGCAGCAGTGGCCACCCAGGCAAGGACGCCACGGAGGAGGTGCTGCCCGCAGTAGAGGAGGAAGAAATGATCCCGGCCGAGCTGGTCCAGCGCGGGGACTTTCTCAAGGTGGTGCGCGGCACGCAGGTGCCGGCGGACGGGGTGGTGGTGCGCGGGGTGGGCTTTGTGGACGAGGCGCTGATCACGGGCGAGTCGCTGCCGGTGACGAAGCGGGCGGGGGACCGGGTGGTGGGCGGGAGCTTGAACACGGAAGGGCTCTTTGTCATGCAGGTGACGGGCATCGGGGAGGACTCCACGCTCCGGCAGATCATTCGATTGATGGAAGACGCCCAGCTCTCCAAGGCGCCTATCCAGGCCCTCGCCGATCGCATCGCCGGCTCCTTCGCCTTGTGGGTGCTGGCCATCTCCCTTCTCACCTTCACGGGCTGGCTGGTGGCGCTCTACTCCGGCTGGGTGCCCGACTCATGGCTCCCGCCCGAGCATCGGGGCAGCGGCAAGGGCGCGCCGTTCGTCTTGGCGCTGACGCTGGGGGTCTCGACGATGGTGGTGGCCTGTCCCTGTGCCATGGGCCTGGCCACACCGACGGCCATCATGGTGGGCACGGGTGTGGGGGCAGCGAATGGGGTCTTGATCAAGGGCGGGGAGGCTCTGGAGAAGGCCTACCGGCTCTCGGCGGTCGTGTTTGACAAGACGGGCACGCTTACGAGGGGCGAGCCTGCGGTGGACCGCTTTGTGCGGCTTGGGGGGGAGGATGGGGAGTCGGGTGGCATGGAGGGGAAGAGAGCGAACCCCACCACCGCCACCAATGGCAGCGATGCAAAGCCTGGCTCGGCTTCGAGTACGTCTTTCCCCTCCTCTCCTTCTTCTTCCCTCTCCTTTAACCGGCTTGTGTGGGCCGTAGCCAGCGCGGAGCGGGGCTCGGAGCATCCCTTGGCCAAGTGCCTTGTGCGTTACTACACATCCCTCTCCTTCTCGGCCTCCTCGTTTTCTTCTTCCTCTTCTCCTTCTCTTCCTCCCTTGGCCGAGCCACAAGACTTCCAAGCCGTGTCTGGGAAAGGTCTGCTTTGTCGCGTGGGTCCTCATCATGTCGCGGTCGGCTCGCTCGCCTGGCTGGACGAGGTGCATGCGTCGCCTCCCTCGTCGGCTGCCCTCCAAGCTGCCAAGGACGCCGAAGCCCTGGGCAAGATTGTGATTTGGGCCGCGCTGGATGGGCGCGCTGCCGTTCGGATCGAGATTCTGGACCGGCCCCGCCCGGAGGCCAAAGCGGTGCTGCGGGCGCTTAGCCAGGAGCTGAAGCTGCAGGTGTACATGGTCACGGGGGACAACGCCCGCACTGCCGCGACGGTG
>Ga0209491_10011748_pt1 | contig 10262 bp, 8 predicted proteins | sample BON02_FD_187213 | JGI IMG/M metagenome (GOLD analysis project Ga0209491, IMG submission 187213) | Freshwater microbial communities from Lake Bonney liftoff mats and glacier meltwater in Antarctica - BON-02 (SPAdes) (version 2) | ecosystem: Environmental > Aquatic > Freshwater > Ice > Glacier...
ATATATATATATATATATATATATATATATATATATATATATATATATATATATATATACATATATATATATATATATATGTATATGTATGTATATATATGCATATGTATACGTCGGGTTAACCCGATATATATATATATATATATATGTTGATATATACACTTACGTTTACATTTCTTTACTTATATAGATATAGATACTAATACGTATATAGATGTCTAAGTACATAGATATAAATATACATATATATGTGCACACACCTACATGTATATATGTATATATGTGTATATGTATTTATATATATATATATATATTGGGTGAACCCGGCCAACAGAGTTGAGCGCGTGCCGGTACCCCTACACGCTGTGTCTGTAGCCGCTCAAATCAGCGAGTGCCTAGGCTGTCGGCTGGGGGAGCGTGCAGCGGGGCCACGGCTTACGTAGCCCGACGAACAGCCGGAGATGGACGAGCGTGACAGGCTAAGGTCCCCCGCCCCAGCAGAGAGATGGACAGCTCCCCCCTGTGCGGACGGCAGGATGGCGTGAGCACAGGGCATGGCCAGTTGGGAGTAGATTGGCCGGCCGCGGCGGGCCAACGCCCACGCTCGCCGTCGCATCGTGGCCGCCACGCACGCCATCGCAGGCGCGGCGGTGCGTTTAGACTGCAGCCAGGGATTGGTCGCTGTGGCGCACCTGGAGTGCACTATATCCGTTGATAATGGCGATGCCTTCCAGCGCGAGGCTGCAGCCGTTGGTGATGTTGAAGATGCGCGACAGACCTCCGCCGTCCAGGGTTGCAACGCCCTCGCTGCGGATCCCGAGGCGGATCGGCGCGTTGCACACGAGCTCGGCGCCGTCGAGAGCAAACGTACCCGCACTGGGAAGAAGAATTGCCGCGTCCGTCTGGTTGGAGAGCGCATCCGAGATCAGTGAGCGTAGGCTGCCAATGGTCTCCGCGAGCAATTCACCCGGAAGCCGTGGTGGAGGAGGGGGGAAGGGCGGCGACGGCGGCGCCGGCGGCGGCGACGGCGGTGGCGACGGTGGCGGCGACGACGGCGGCCACGACGGCGGCGACGGCAGCGACGGCGGCGATGGCTGCTGTGACGGCGGCTGCTGCGACGGCGGCCAGCATATAGTCCAGCCCGCGGCGGTGGTGGTCGCGTCGGAGGTCCAGGTAATGACCCCGTCAGACGGTTGCACTCCGACCGGGCCAGTGGTGCCGCAGTACGCCTGGGAGTTGACCATGACATAATCGAAGGCGCACGTGCGGCTCGCCTCCACGTTGAAAGTGCGCACCTCGAGTGGGACCGCCGGCACGCCCGTGATGGTGCATTGTTGCGAGTTGCTGTATTCCGCAGGGTAGTTGGGGCTCACCACGCAGTTGTCGTTCTGTGTGAGGATGCATGGGCCCCCAGTGACTTTGACTGCGTGTGCCGGAAGCACCAGCGTCATTACTGCCAGCGCAGCCAGCGGGCCGCGTGTCGGCGCTGTCATTTGGAGGAGGGCGTCACACGCTGCTCTGGGTTACCGCCCTCGTGAGGTCGTGGCCGGCGGCCTTGACAGCACTGGTTTTCCGAGAAAATGAATATTGGTAAGGTGATCATACCGAAGCTTAGTTTAGCATAATCCCGAGTTGACCATATACCATATATAAAAGGAGTATATTTGCGTGTATTTCTTCTATAGGGGAACCTTAGAGAACCCTTAGTTTATATCCACCGGGTTAACTTGAAGTTACCGCCTCGGGTAACCCTCGGGTTTGATCTCTGCCACCCGCCGCCACCTTATCGTCATCAACGACGCGATTCCGGGCGGCCTCGCGGGCGGGCGGCCTCCCCACACCCCGGGCGGCCACCCCACACCCCACGCGGCCTCCCCACACCCCGGGCGGCCACCCCACACCCCACACACACCCGGCAGGAAGCAGTCGGATAATGTGTGATTTGTGATTTGTGCGGTTCGCGCGGATCTTGACAAAAATCTCTATTTTTCAAATCTTGAAACTTTGTGTTATTTGTTTGTTTCAACGCCGGCTACGCGTCGTGCGTCTCGTGGATGGGCGGGCTAATCCCGGCGGATGGCTCACAACAGTATAATATACCCCCACCACGCACACGACACATACTCTAGATATCTAGCCGCCAATTAAACTTGGCCTTTACAAGGTATTGTTTCACTTCGCTTCGTTCGAGGCTTTATTGCACAATAATATTTTTTGCAAACACCCCTTTCTTGTGCAATATATTGCACAATATTACCAGTTATTGCACCCCCCCCCGCCCGATTTTGAGGTGTTTTTCAGGTGTTTGGAGGTGTTTTTTGGTTTTTAAGGGTCGGGTTTTGGATGGGTCGAGGTGTCAGAAAAAAAATCGTTCTCGACACAGAAAAGGGGGCATTAATTATTGCACATTATTGTGCAATATCCCTCTCCCAGCTCCCAGACCCCCTTTATTGCCTACAATATTGCGCAATAAATTTTCCCCACGACCCCCTTTATTGCAATAAAAAATATTGGCAATATCTTGTATAAGGGCCAAGTTATAGTGTAACCGCTCTGTACCGTCGGTACAGAGCGGTAACCGACTTTGAAATCAGAGTTACATTCAGCAAGAAGTCTGTCTGTTGTACCGGCCAGAGCGCTGGCAGTCGCATAGCGTCAGCTCAAGTTAATCTGTGGTAGCGGCACCTGGCACGCGCGACGTACGCGATGATCGCGACGGATGACTTCGACGATCGCGCCGGACCAGCTGCAACAACGGGCATGATGACCCTGCCGCGCTACCCATCGGGCAGCCGGCAATACGCACACCACCGCGTCGACTATTTGCGATCGGTGGACAACATGAACCGCCGCGTCGACTATTTGCGATCGGTGGACAACGTGAAGACGGGCACGATGCCCGCGAGAGCCGAGACGCTCACCGGCGCTAGCAGCGGAAGCACTGCTAGCAACCGCGCGGACGGGCTAGATGCCTGCTCGCGGCCGCATGATCATCGACATGCAGGAGCCGAGACGCTCACCGGCGCTAGCAGCGGAAGCACTGCTAGCAACCGCGCGGACGGGCCAGATGCCTGCTCGCGGCCGCATGATCATCGACATGCGGATGGGATAATCCCAAACCACCCCGGCGCTAGCAGCGCGGTGGCGCGCTGGGCCTTCAACACGGCCGTCGGGCACACGCAGTTCGTCATCAATATCAATATGCTTCTCCTCGCCAACACCGCGATGTCGGGCGCCATGGGGGGAACAAGCGCCACGGCACGCGCGGCGCCGATCGCGCATACTCTCGATCAGTTCACGAGTGGCTCCGCTCGCTACGAGCTTGCTCTTAGGCTCGCGCGAGGGCTCATCGCGCTTGCTCTTAGTTACGCGCTCGCCATCGCCGCCGCCGCCGCCGCCGCCCACGCCGCCATTGAGGAGCAGGAGCGGCGCACGCTCGAGGCGCTCAACGGGCTCGGCGACGGTGGCTCGCCCGGCGAGCCGGAGCAGCACGCCGCCGTCGAGGAATTGGAGTGGCGCGCGCACGAGGCACTCAATGGGCTCGATAGCAGTGCCAAGAGGAGACACCGGCGGGACGACGCGCCGCCCGAGACGGGCCCGGCATCCAGCGTGTTGCCGGGAGGGGGTTACGAAATCTCCTCTGACAAGATTCCTTTTGGCAACACGCTGGAGCCCGACCGTCTAGCTCTCTTTCGCCGCCGCCGTCGCGGCCGCCCATGTGCTCCATCCGGAGAGCGAGACGCCCACCAGCCTTGTCGCCGTCGCCGCCGCCGTCGCGACGGGCGGCGAGCCGGTCAAACCGGAGCAGCACGCCGCCGCCGACGGGCAACCGGAACAGCGCGCGCACGGGAATCTCGACAGGCTCGATGGCAACGCCTACGCCACGGCCGCTGCCGAGCCGAGCGGCATGGCGGGCGAGTCGCTGCAGGGCTCCGCCAACGAGCCGGAACAGCGTGCGCACGGGAATCTCGACGGGCTCGATGGTAACGCCTACGCCACGGCCGCCGAGACGGGCGTCGGGCAGGGCGAGTCGTTGCCACACGGCTCCGCCAACGAGCCGGAGCAGCGCGCGCACGCGGAGCTCAACGGGCTCGAGGGCAACGCCTCTGTCACGGCTGGCACGGAGGCTGGTATCGCTTCCGGCTTCAGCGACGCGCCGCCCGAGACGAGCACCGAGGCGCTGCCCACGATGAGGCGCGAGCTTGACGTATCCCTTCCGTCGGGCGACACGCCCACGCCACCAAGCTCACCAGCGCCCTCAAGCAGCTCGCTCCGATTGGGCCTCGGACGGCGACGGTTTTAAGCCACAGGCTCAACACGCAAGTCGAGCTCACACATGTGCCCGCCTCGGGCGAGTGCGCCCTCTCGATTGCCGCTTCCACCGAGGAGGAGGCGGCGGCGGGCGAGGATCCCGTACTGCCCGAGCGCGGCAGCCTGGCAGCGACGCTCGAGGAGCCCGACACGCGCGCCTGGCCGGGCAACCTTCGCGAGATCTGCACGGAGGCCGACCTCAAGCTTGAGCTTGAGGAGCCTGCGCTGCCCGAGCAGCCCATTGCCTTGACCATGGTGATGCGCGGCGAGGCCCTCGCACAGCAGCGCGCGCACGGGGACGGGGAGCATGATGGGCTCTACAGCAACGCCTTTGCCGAGGCCGGCATGAAGGCCGGCATTGCTCTCGGCTTCAGCGACGAGCCGCCCGAGACGAGCACCGAGGCGCTGCCCACGATGAAGCGCGAGCTCGGCACGCCCCTCCCAGCCGGCAACACGCTCGCTAAGCTCGCCAGCGCTCCCAGGCCGCCCGCGCCAATCCGGCCTTGGGCGGAGAGCACCAAGCCGGAGTGGCTCGCCATTGCGGCCAAAATCCTGTACGCCGGCAGCGACTCGTCGAGCGACGGCGCATTTGAGGCCGCCGCCGAGACGAGCGTCGACCTCACTTCTTGGCAGGACAGCGACCTCGACTCGTTCGATGTCGACCTGTCAGACGCGACCGGCTGCGCGGGACGGCTCGAGGACGCGCCGCAGGCGCTCGCGCCCATCGTCGAGGAGACGGGGGGCGGCATCGCCGCGCTCGCACCGGCGGGCGACAAGCGCGCTGGTGTCGACGACGCGGCCGCTCTCGAGGCGGCCGCCGACCCCGCCGACACGACCGAGGACGAGACGGCCGTCGACGACGACTGTCCAGAGCCAGATTGGCTCAAAGAAGCGACCAGGCATTTCGAGGCGCACGCCGTCTCGAGCAGCGGCGATGGAGCGCCCGTCGAAGAAAAGGCGAACATCTTCTTCAAGGAGGAAGCCGCACCCGTTCGGGCCTGGGGGTCTGCCGAGCACAGTCTACCACCAGCACCGGCGCAGTTACATTCCTCGTCTTGTGCTTTCCCGGCATTATCCAGTATGGCATCGGGGGGAGTGTGTATGAAACCTCGTCTGACGAGACCGTCCTTGCTGGCGAAACACTGGAGTGCGGCTTCGCGTCCAACTGCTACGACTCGCCAGGCCGGGGGGGCGCCAATGGGACCGGAGCAGAGGAGCCCAACTACGTCCCGGACAAGGCCAACCAGGACCAGAAGCCCGGCGGCTTTTCTCTCGCCACCGGCCGCCCGCCCGGCGACGCGGCCGCTGGCGCGCTCTCGACAAGCAAGCTGGAGAGCAGGCACGGCCCGCCCGGCGGCTACCCGGCGGCGCGGCCGCTGGCGCGATCTCGGCAGGCGCACCCAAGCTGGAGTGCACGAGCCGCCCGCCCGGCGGCGCGGCTGCTGGCGCGCCCTCGGCAGGCGCCATTATCAAGCTCGAGAGCACGGGCCGCCCGCTCGACGACGCGGCCGCCGACACGCTTTCGGCAGGCGCCAACGAGCTGGAGAGCAGGCGCGGCCCGCCCGGCGGCGCGGCTGCTGGCGCGCTCTCGGCAGGCGCCTTAAAGCCTGAGAGCAAGCGCGGCCTGCTCGACCACGCGGCTGCTGGCGCGCCCTCAACAGGCGCCATTATCGTGACCGACTCGGTCAAGTCTGCTGCCGACTGCTTCCCGGGCGTCAAGCGTGTCGCCGGAGGGGGATATGAGATCTCGTCGGATGAGATCCTCTTTGCTGACGACACGCAGTCTAACACCACCACTGCCGCGCCTGCTGACGTCTCCCCGCTTCGCGAGATCAACACCGAGGACGACGTCGCCGGCGCTGAGGGCGAGGCGATCGAGAACATCGAGGTTCAGCCTGGCCTTGCGTCTGACGCGCCGGGCTACGGCGGCGCCGACGAAGACGACTCGCCAAGCCGGGGGGGCGTCGACGCGGCCGGGCTCGAGGAGCACAGCAGCGACTCGAGCAACGAGGAGCCTGCCGCCGAGCACCACGTCAACTACAACGACACCCGCCGCTGGCTAGACCTGGGCAACTACAGCGCGGGCCGCCCGCGCGGCGACGCGGCCGCTGGCGCGCTCTCGGCAGGCGCCATCAAGCTCGAGAGCACGGGCCGCCCGCCCGACGACGCGGCCGCTGACACGCTCTCGGCAGGCGCCAACGAGCCTGAGAGCAAGCGTGGCCGGCTCGGCCACGCGGCCGCTGACAAGCTCCCGACGGGCCGCCCGCGAGGCGGCGAGGACGCTGGCGCGCTCTCGACAGGCGCCATCAAGATCGAGAGCACGGGCCACCCGCCCGACAACGCGGCCGCTGGCGCGCTCTCGGCAGGCGCCATCAAGCTCGAGAGCAAGTGCGGCCTGCTCGGCCACGCGGCCGCTGACGCGCTCTCGACGGGCCGCCTGCCCGGCAACGCGGCCGCCGGCGCTCTCGGTTAGCGCCACCAAGCTCAAGATCACAAGCCGACCGCCCGGCGGCGCGGCCGCTGGCGCTCTCTCGACGTGCGTCACCAAGCTCAAGGGTACACACCACTCAATCAGCGACGTGGCGCTGACGCGCTCTCAGCCGGCGCCAATGCGCTGAAGGGCACGCGCCGCTCGCTCGGCGATGTGGCCGCCAGCGCGCGCTCGGCCGACGTCGCACAATCTCTCGGGCGACACCGGCGCTGGCTACGCGCGCCGTGCCAAGTCAATCGAGCGGCGCGCGGCGGCACAGACTACGGCGGGGGCACGTTACTAGTACTAATAGTAATAGTAGTAGTAGCAGGATGGAGCTGACGCGGCGCGGGGCGTACCCACTGGCCCGAGCCCCTCGGGGAAGGCGCTGATGCGCAGCCAACGCGCGTCTCTAGCTATGGGCTACCAAGACGCTCTCGCTCCCAACCTCGCACCTCGCGCCGGCATAAGGGCTCTCTCCGAACCGGGGGGGCAGCGTGCCACGGCGCTTAGTACTCTAACGCGGAGGCACTGCCACGCGAGGGTTAGGAGCAGGACTCATTCCACCGGAAGTGGAAACGGGATTTATCCCGTCGGGATATCCTTTTAGTGTGTTATAGTTTAACCGCTCTGTACTGTCGGTACAGAGCGGTAACCGACTTTGAAACCACAGTTACATTCAGCAAGAAGTCTGTCTGTTGTACCGGCCAGAGCGCCGGCAGTCGCATAGCGTCAGCTCAAGTTAATCTGCACAAACCCAAAACCAACTAAAACGTAAACCGTTTAAAGCCGAGAACCTACAAACCCAATAACCTGGCCTTGGAGATGTTCTGTGGCATATAGCATCTATAGCATCGGGGGATGCTATACATGCTATATAGTATACTACACTATAGTGCATAGTACTACACTCTTCTTGTCCTAGATGCAAATTTTGGTCTTTGGACACATTGTATGGCATAGTTTACAGTGTTTAGCATTTGGGCCCGGCCGGGGCGTGGGCTAGCACAGCCAGTAGCAGCAGGAGCACCAGTAATCGGGTCAACTCGAAATTGTTCAAAAATATCAGAGAAAATTAGCTTTTGGTTGTTCTGTGGCATACTATATAGCATGCGACAATGCTATATAGCCTCCATCAGATGCTACAGTACTACATAGCATAGCTCTACGTTTTTCTGATATTTGAACAATTTCGAGTTGACCCGCCGATTACTGGTACTGCTGCTGGCTGCTAGCCCACGTCCCGGCCTGGCCCAAAAATGCTAAACACTAGGTCAAATACCGAAATTTGCATATAGGACAGAGTGTAGTACTATAGTGTTGTATACTATATAGTATGTATAGCACCCCCCGATGCTATAGATGCTATATGCTACAGAACATCCAGGAAAATTAGAGCTATATATGCTGTATGCTATAGCTATAGTACTGTGGAATCGGATGGAGGCTATATAGCAGCATTGTAGCATGCTATACAGTATGCAGTATGCTACAGAACAACCAAGAACCTGGCGGCTGGATCTAGTCCTAAACCTAAAATGCAAAAAACTGCTTTTGCTTTTGCTTTTGCTGTTTGCTACTCTCCCCCCCCTCTCCCCTTCCCCGCTCCGCCTTTTGGTCGGCCACGCAGACAAGGGCTACCTATGGTGGTCTGTGGTCTATGTGGAATGCTTGTGTGTTAACCCGGCCTGTGCGGACACGCTGTGGGGTGTGTGGTGTCTGCAAAACGCCGGACCTCTGGCGTGGCGCCGCTCGCCGCGGGCCCTGTGTCCTGTGTGCCCGTGCTACCGTGCTACGCGCGTGTGCTGTGTGCTGGCGCTTGTCGTGCCGCCGAATCGTTACATACATACAACACATTATAACACCAAAAATGCCGTCGTGTTATTATTATTAGTTTAAGTCATTAGAATGGTTATATGCTCGCCAACCGCAACCGCAACTGTTCAGTCGATCGTTGGGCATGCGCTCTCGAACTCTCAGCCTCAGCTAGAAAGAAATGCCGATATAATACGTACACGGCCAACGACACCAACACCCTCTCAGGACACACCCGGACCCGTGGCAAGCAGACAAAGAGCAAACAGACAAAGCAAAAAGATCCGCTAGAGAAGTAAGAAGAGGCCGCGTAGAGCAGCGAGTCTATACAGTAGCAGTATATTGTGTGCGTTCAGGAGATGGTTCAGCCTTACCGCGCCGCCTACGCGGCATTAACCCGAGAGCGAGGCTGCAGGCTGCGAGATCGCCCCACGCCTGTCTGGAGTGACCGTGGTGGCGGTCTGGTAGTAGTAGTGGAGTATGCGTGTGTGCAAACTGCACGCCCGCGCCCGGGAAGTGCGCCAAGGAACGGCCCTACAATCCAAGGCGGACGGCTGCACTCCCGAGTGGAACTGTCGTGAGGATCGGCCGAGTAACCATGGCTGAGTCTCCATTGGACAGCGCACAGGCCGTCTTAGAGAGATGCTCCAGGTGCTCAGTGCGGAAGGTGTGCACGTACGTGCGCCTGGCGTCCTGCGCCTCGCGTCCGGAGGCGCCAACGCCTAGGAACCAGTGGCCGGTTCCCTAGTTCCCTAGTGAAACGAAGACCCTGCGCCGCCGCTACATGAAGCTATGCCCCCCCTCCAGCGTGCTCTTGATGTCCATGTCCTGTTTCACCGGCCGCACCTCGTACACCGCTTCGACGGCGCGCCGCTGGTGCTCGGTGCCGATGCCCTTGAGCCCTAGGTAGTAGACCACCGTCGTGTCGGCGCCGTGGTTACGCCCAATCAGCAAAGAGAGCTTCGAGACGTTCTGAAACCTGGAAAACTGGGTGGGGTACTCGAGCAGGCCGGCGGGGTCGCCGTCGGCCAGGTCCCACGTCTGCACCGACACCGCGTCCTCCGCGTCGGCAAAGTCGAGCGCCTCCTGGTTGATGTAGGCTCGCAGCTCAGACGGCGCAGTGCCGTCGGGCCCGCCGATGAGAGTGAGGCTCTGGATCTTGACGGGCGAGGTGAAGGGGATGTGGATTAGCAGCTGCGGGTCGTCGTCCTCAGACGAAAGCCACGTGTCGCGCTCCAGCCGCTGGTGGTACGGCCGGAAGATCCGGCGAACGGCGCCCGCCTCCGACTCGTTCAGCGCGGACACGCCCGCCGTGTCGATGAACGGCAGCAGATCGTTGGACGGTCCGTCGTACTGGTCGGCGTGTATCTGGCCGCATTGGCAGCGGAACGGGCCGGAGTGCGACATGGCCAAAACGCCCTTGGATGGAATTTCGAGTTAAAAGTCTTCACGTGAATCTTTGTAGGAATTGTGCGGGTCGTCCCGGTGAGCGTTCGAATCCAACTGGAACCCTAGGGAGGGTCGAGTGGGGTTTTGGTGTCACCACTAAGCCGTTGCTAGGGCGCGAGCGCGACTGTGCATCTAGTCGGGGGACCGAGAGACAGAGAAACAGAAAGAAGAGAAACCGCGGAGCGGAAACACACACGAGAGAGGGGAACGAAACCTG
>Ga0209491_10011752_pt1 | contig 10261 bp, 11 predicted proteins | sample BON02_FD_187213 | JGI IMG/M metagenome (GOLD analysis project Ga0209491, IMG submission 187213) | Freshwater microbial communities from Lake Bonney liftoff mats and glacier meltwater in Antarctica - BON-02 (SPAdes) (version 2) | ecosystem: Environmental > Aquatic > Freshwater > Ice > Glacier...
CCTCTTTCTCACGCTTGCTAGCCGCAGCGTGCTTCAAAGGGCGAATGGCTTTTTTTACGAATGAGCTGAAACCCAAAGACCCCGCGCAGGTGGCATTGTTGCAGCACAGGCATGAAGCAAAAATTGCCATATTTTAATTTTTTGGTTTTGATGTTGATACTGGCATGTGCCAATATTCATGTGATTTGTTGAATATGGTAGCAACGCATACCCACTCCCCATGTTACACGTACACATATTTGAATATTTGAACCCGCTACCACAGTCTGCCTGTGCTCAAGAATAAGACACCATATTGGCTGGACGAGGGTTTGAAACAATGGGAAGCGAGTTTTCCGGCCCCAGCAAGGGGTTGCCTTCATGTTCTGAGAAAGGCCTGGTATGCGATCTATTTTGAACGCACTCGATTCTTCGAATAAATGACAAACATAAAACAAAAACATCTGTGTATTATGTATTTATGCACGCACGCAAATTTGTACGGGCATGTTTACTCATGTGGCTACGCACATATTTTAACACAGAAATACACAAGTCAGCACATGATTTTACATATTTTCATGTCAAACAGGATTTTTGGAAAGAGAAAGGACGGGTCACAAGAGAGATTGATGAGCGCGTCTGCAAAAGGACGCCACGAAAGAGGATCTGCTGTGCTCGACAATGCACATGAGCAATGCAGCCGCATTTGAGTCGGGGGAGGAGCCACGAAAAAAATATAAGGCAGCCGCGCAAAAGCAGACTGCTGAATTTACATGATACAGTGTTTGATTGCGACAAGAATTATGAAGCTTTCTTGAAGGTTCATGGTTGAAGTGGGAGGAGGGGTAGTGGATGATGTACGAGCAGCACGTGACCCAAGTTTATACCAGACTGGAGGCAGGCCTTGCAAGAGTTGGACGCCCTTGTGACAAAGGAGGATCTTCAAAGTTGAAAGTCAACTTCCACTAAACCATCTGTGGTGATATGAGCAGTAGGAGGGAGGGAGTGCTGAGGGAGGGGGTGGTGGAAACTTATCACAGTCTTGGGGGAGATTAGTATGCTCTCATCAGCATTAGCCTCAGAGAGAGGGTGAACAGATGTTTCTGAAGAGTCTTGGGAGGAGGAGGAGGCGGCGGAGACAGTGGAGAGCGAGGGGGGAGAGGAGGAGGACGAAGACGAGGCGAACTCATCAGGTTGGGAGAGGGCAGTGGGTTCGATGATTTGCAAGTGTAGTGGAGCGGGTTGGGTTGGTGGGGAGGAGGAAGAGGAGGGTTCAAGAAGGTGTAGGAGGATAGGTGTACGTGGGATCCTGTTGAGAGCGAGCAGGAGGAGGTGAGCGAGGTGACACTCACACAGTATGAGCTTATCATGCAACAATTGATTGCTCATGCTTGTTGTGATTCAACAGCTTCCTTTCCTTCTTTCCACGCTTGGCTTATACTTTTTTTTTGTTGGAAGGGAAAAAATGAAATTTGTTTCCAAATTCATCCGGTTTTTCGACAATTTTTTGCACAGATTGGTTGGACCCTTTCTTGGCGTGTGTGGTGTTAGTCGTGCCAGCTGGCAACTATTTAGCGAAATTAAACCCATACAGCATTTACGAAATAAATCGTTTCCGTTCCTGAAAAACACATCAACTACAGTACTGTGGTGATAATCGCAAAAAAAGTGTTGGTAGTATGGGGTCTTATATCTCTGGCTTGGAAAGAATCGAACATTTTGCGCACGTTGAATACGCCGTGTAAATGAGGCGATGATACATTCAATGATGGCAAGCACCTGGTGTGTGCAATTTATATCAAAAGGGCGTATTTCAAAGTGTGAAATCCATTTTGTGATATGAAAGCAGTTGCGTGGTATTCCAGCACCTTGCTTATGAAGGTCAATGTTCCCATTGCCTGCCTCTGAGGTGTTTCTTCGCTTGATTTTGTCTCGTCTGCACAGTCGTTCAAGAAATTGCCAGATACTACTTTAGTTCAAGACAGTTTCAATCGAGACAGTGGGGATCATTGGAGCTAAAACAAACGACAGCGCATGCTGATGGCTTCGAAAATACATGAGAAGTGAAAATGTGTCTTGAATTACAATTGTGATCTTGGAACGCATACATGTCGTTTGTCATGTCGTTGCTCACGCGTAGTTTCGACTGTCCTTTCTGATCTTTCTTGCCATCACCAGCTGCTGGTTTCGAAAAAAATGTTAACATGGCAGCACCCTCGTAAGAATGCATGATCAGATGATTTTGAATTAAATAGAGTATTACAGATCACGGTTCAAGCACGATTTGATACCTGGTCCAAAGTGTTCTTTTTCATTGAGGTTCAATCGTATGTGTGCACGTGAATGCAGCTTGTCTTATTGCAAATACAAAAATGATATAGGAATTTTTTTTGGAACTCTCAAGGTGCGATTCATCATTCTTACGGAAGGGAGTGATAAAAGTTAGTGATTGTCGTCAAAAAACTGCCATATCATCACAACGCACAGCAGCTCAGCATGCATCTGGACACATTTTTTGTACAAATTTATGGTTAACTTGTCAGTGTCGATCTTGATTCTTCTGTCTTCCAAAGTGTCACGCCAGTAGCAGGATCAATTTTCGGAGCACTTTCCTACACTCACATTTCTAAAAGTGAGTTCAAGAACGAGATTTCAAGTTCTGCTTTACTTGATATCCAACTGACATTATTTTGTGTTTGTGGAGTGGATCCATTTCTCCCCGAATTAGAACATTTGTAAAAAAAGGTTTTCACGGTCTCTTTTCCAAAAGTAAGGTTTCAAAATCTGGGAGTATTCTTTCTTTTCTGAGTTGAAGCTGATGTCAACTTCTTCCACAGAGAAAAACTTTGCCGACGAGATTACTTGGATTACTTGAAAAACAGAGAAAAATCTGGAGATATGGCTGTTCATGAACACACGTTTAAAAATATGAGACTGCGAAAGTGGTCTAAGAATTGACCCTGCTACCCGCAACAGTCCCACACCTGGGCTCAAATCGAGAACAGAAACAGATTGTGTGTGCGCACGCGCATAAACGGCGTTTGGGGCGTTGAGGTCTCACAGCGGCGGTGATTTTGTCGGCAAGGTTCACACAGAGGAGGTGACTGGCGTCTAGGAAAAGTGAAAGGCGTGATATGTTGTTCCATAGGTGACGAACAACTCTTCGCCAGCTGCAATATCTGTGTATTTTTTTATTTGTGGTGTGAATTGATTGGATGGTAGTGAAGGTTGTGCAATAAGTCATGAGATTTTTGCTAGCTGCATTATCTTGCATGTTCTCAATTGATTGTATTGCCCTAGAATGAGCAACTCCTTGACAGATGCATTATTTGCATGTTTTTTTTGGTGCGTGAGTATTTATACCAGCGCCCATGCACTGATCCATGAAGATGTATGTGCATAGACTGATTTTGACTGCCAATTTTTCGTACTAATCTTTTTCGTGAAATCTGGAATAAGGATATGAAAATTCAAATAAGAGAACAATTCTGGGACAAATTGCTGTCTTATTTATTAGTCAACCCCGCAATCAACATCAGTTTATTGCACACTCATACATCATGCTTGTGCTTGCATACAAACACACACTCGTTCACACACATGCATGCACACACGCACACCTTGCATGGCGCGAAGAAAGACGCGTTTAGAGACCCACGGAGCACCTTTGTATGGATGCTGATAGCCCAGACGCATTTCGTTCGTGACGTACGCAGAATTGACTTTCTTGCCTGTGCCGTGTGCATCATTGACAAAGCCTCCCACCATATGATGACGAAGATAATAGTCGATGTTCCAGTACCCACGAACTCGCGCGTCAATGCACCTTTCCATCATACCGCACGAGCGGATGTGCGTATCTTCTGTGATGCATTCATGTATCAGTAAAACTCAATTACTTCAGATTTTGTTCTTGGATGTGCATACAAGTATACACAGACATATACGTGGGTTTGTGTATGCTTTGTACGTGTGCATTTTAATCCAAAATGTATCAGTCATCACATTCGGTTAGACGTACCTCCATTGCCTCTACGGCGTCGCGCTTCTTCAACATCGATAATCTCTCCGCCATATTCTGAGAGCCACGTGCCCTTTTTGATGTCTTTCACTGCAAACACGCCCAATCCGCCATGTAGAACGGAGGAGGCACGCACGTCTAAAGGTGGCAGCTGCAGCTTTCTCCGTTTTCGGCTGACGCTCCGCTGTGTTTTGATGCAGTCGAGTGACGCAGGGAAATCAGAGAGGACACATGGGGCACATACTGTGAGCCAGCAACCGTATTGTCGCTTCCGTTGACAATCAGTTTAAATGCTGTATAAGATTTTTGTTTGTTGAAATTTATTTGAACGTTATGAAGCATGTTTTTCACCAAAATGTATGCTGCACGTACAGCATATGTGCTGTGAACATACATAGCATGTAGTGTTTGGAACAGATTATGGTTTTTTTATTTATATGTTGAACATGTTTGGTGAGAAATGGGACGACGATACCTCGCGTTTTTCGAGCTGTGGAGTATGCAATTCGAACATCGTTGGCTCAACACGCCAGTCATTGCGTGCGCCCATCTCAGTTACCAGCAAGGAGCTGCCCGCTCTCTCTGTCATGTGCCCGTATGCTCTTCGGCGCTGTCTGCGGTGTGGATCGTCCACAAGGTACGCAGGCAAATCCAGCAAAACTATAGCCTGTTCTTGGCTCTGTACTGTCGTGCTGTGTTGGCAAGAAAGTGCCTGTGCAATTCTTTTGCTACCTTTCTTACGCTTCTTGCCAGGTGTGTTGAGATCTCCAAGCGCTACTCCATGTAGCGGGTTGGTGACTTGATGTGTCGTCACCTCTGGGGCAGCGAGCACCTTCTTCCCGGCAAAGAGTTCCGTTAAGGATATAAGGAAAGCAATGATTCCGCTAGGCATGGTGAGTGCGCTGTCAACTTTTCTATCTCTAGAGTATAGATCTCTCTCTCTTTCAACGACAAAAAAATTTTGATCAAATTTTTACACGAATCACTGGCGCGGGAAAACTCTTGGAAAGCTCAGCCTTGAAAATGCTTTCCTTTCTGGCAAATCCAATGGACTACGCAGTAGTGAGCCGTCGCCCTCTACCTTCGCTGGCTGACGCAGCGAATTCGCCCTGCGCACGAAGTGCAATGTCGGGTGCCAGTGACGACGAAGCACACGCGCTGCTCGGCACTGGCGACTCCGCCCGCCCCGCTTGGGCCGACCTTCCTGCGGAAGGGCTGGCGTTAAGTGGTGCAAGTAAAAGGATGGGTGGAAAGCACACAACATGTACGCACTTGACTTGGAATGGCACCTTTCGACGCGCCAATCGATGTAGACAGTGCAGAGAACTTCGAACTCCTTCTCTCGTGAAGCCTACTGAGGCTACTCCAATGCACGAGCTTGTCTATAAAAACCCGACTTGTTGTCATGTGACCAACACAGAAAAGCCGCAGGAGCGCTGCAGGTGCATTGCTTGTAGGCAACTGAAAAAACCACGCAACCAGCTCAGTATGGCAGACGCTGGTGGCAGTATCAAAATATTGGTGGCTGCTTGTGTTGACGACCCGAACAAGCCAAAAAAAGCTTTCCTTTCTGGTGCAGTGAGTGACGCAATTGAAGGGCTGGCGTTCAATGGTGGAAGACCACGCAAAAGGGCGGGTGGCAAGCACGCAAAATGTACGCACTTGACTTGGAATGGCACCTTTCGACGCGCCAATCGATGCAGACAGTGCAGAGAACTTCGACTCCTTCTCTTGTGACGCCTACCCCAATGCACATTCTTGTCTATCAAAACCCGACTTGTTGTCATTGTACCAACACAGGAAAGCCGCAGGAGCGCCGCAGGTGCATTATCTGTAGGCAACTGAAAAAAGCACGCAACCAGCTTAGTATGGCAGACGCTGGTGGCAGTATCAAAATATTGGTGGCTGCTTGTGTTGACGACTTGAACAAGCTCAGCGGCGCAAACCTGCATTGAACGCACACTACAAACGTGACAAGAGCTGTATCATCTGGTATTTTCAAGCCGTGTAAGCTGCGGCTTAAGATGCAGCCAGTCAGCTCAAGTGATGGGCATCAAAAAGAATACAGTATCAAGCCCCAGCACGGAGGCAAGCGCAAGACTTGCACACACACTGAGTTCAAAACAGACAATCCTCGTGAACTACGCAAGTGCAGCATCTGTTGTCCAGGCATCTTGAAACAGGATCAACAGGATCAACAGGACACCGTCGCGCTGCCTGCCCTGCATCTTGTTGATGGAACATGCCCCGCAGGTGCTGCACCAGGATGGGCGGGGAAAACAGCGGCTGCAGTCGTGTTTCCACCATGGGACTTGCAGCAGTTCTTCAGCAGTTCAAAGGCGTGCCGTGCAAAGTGATGTTGGAAGGGTTGTGGCCACCTGCTGAAGCAACGGCTTCCATCGTGTTGTAGCCCGTGGGACTTGCAGCAGTTCTTCAGCATTTCCCAAGCGTGCCCGTGCAACATGATGTTTGCAGGATTGTGACCACCAGATTGATTTTCAATGATGAGTCTGTTGGTGGTGCTCAAGCAACGGCTGCAATGGGTACTGCTGAAGCAGCAGCTCCAGTCGTTTGGACATCCGCGGATTTCGCAGCAGTCCTGCAAAAACTAGGCGGTAGCATGGACAATGAGCTCAAAATGGCTCAAAGAACAATTTTTCCCAGTTCGCGAGACTCATTTTGAGATCTGATTTTCCGTACTAATTGAGATGTTCGTGACGTCGATAATCTTTCGTGACGTTGATAAGATGACCTTCTGATCATTTTGGGACCTGATTGAGGTGAGTGAGTAATCCTGGTGTAAAATGCTCACTTATGAATTAGTCAACCCGAATTTCAAAGCAGTCAAGATTTTCAGCTTCCTTCCCTCCAAAAATTGATTTATTCTCGGTCATGAGTCCTGGGCTGTCTAGTGTTGTGTCGAGCACCCTCGTCGAAGGTTGCCGTGGTGCAACACACCTCACTAGACCTGCTTTAGTGCCTTCCCCACTACATTTCCACACACCCGCACACTAGGCCTCTGGGGTCCTTGTTGTTTGAGAGTAGAGTTTTTATTGAAAATTGCTAGTGGGTATTCCATTTTTTGGCTCCTCTGGCTGAGGTTAATATTTGACAAACACCTTCAAAACAAAAAATAAAAATACAGAAACTCTTCACTCCCTGGTTCTCGACAAAATCAGTCTAACACACTGATTTTGAGATCTGATTTTCCGTACTAATTGACATGTCCGTGACGTCGATAATCTTACGTGGGACCTTCTAATCTTCCTTCTTTCTTTCTTTGGTTTGAAAGACCCAAGCCAATCACTGGACTAATCGGATAGTGAGCACCCGAGTAAGCACGTAGGACCCAAGGTCAGCCGTGATTTAGTTCAAGACAGAATACGCACCGTCATTACCGGTAACAGGACCCGTCACAAGACTGTGTATGGTACTTTGCATATACCTGTCCGCCAGCACCGAATAGCTATGTTCCACACGTTTTATACTTGCTTTTTAATCTTGTTTTCGTCTAATGTTCTGTATTGTTAACACACAGGAGCATCACTGGCATTGAGTAAGCGACCATCACCACCCAAGGAGACAGTGGAAATCAAGGAGGAAGTGCATGTCAAGGAGGAGACAAGCACGCTCAACAAGAAGTCGAAACAAAAGCAAAAAAAGAAGCCTGCTGCCCCAAAAGCGCCGCCGAAACATCTGGTAAATACGTTCCATTACGTCGACGCTGCTCATGGAAACGCTCCCTCCGAGGAAGGCCATCTTGTCGTATCAGTTATATGCTCATCTTCTAAGTCTTGTAAGCGCAAGAGGATGTATGATGCCTTTGCTAGATTGGTTGTTGACATTAACCGGAGCATTTCCAATGATGGCGCTACCCCAGGTCAGCCTGTATACGCAGCACGCCCAGACGGTACATGTAAAGCGTGTAGCACAATCTTGGTAGGCGCGCGAAATTTCTGTGCTGACTGTGGCGAAGAGTCATTTTATCATCGACACAGCGGTGCTTCCAGAAAATACATCTCTCTCTGGTGTGGCTGTGACAATAACCTCCAGAACACACACACTACATGTTGCTGTTTTGAAACTAGTACGAATCTTACCAGTTCACCTCTCCCGACACAAATATGCTCCCGTGACAAAATGCATCTAATGGCCTGCAGCAAGACCCTTTTTTTCCATATCCAGCCAATTTCTAGTGACATGGTGCAGACCCTAGAGATTGATCGCATGATCACTGTGGACTGCGACCAGCGTGAGTCACAAGACCTTGTTGTATCGCTTCAGCATTCCGGCTTCTTGTCACAAAGCTTGCACAAGTTGTCACCGTCACAGCGCGAGATTATCCACTCGATTATCGCAACGTCACACGTAACAAGGGTAATACCTTCCCCCCCCCCTCCCCCCCCCCTCTCCTCACTTGATCGCCATTCATTCCCCATCGCCTTTTTTTGTTATTATTAGCCGTCTGTGTCGCTTATATTGTCACGTCTGATTTTGGTATTGAACTTTCTTTGTTCAGGTTACAACTGACTCTCTGTATTTGTATGCACATATATGTAATCCTATTATACAGTGAGGAAAGGCTTGCTCAATTTTGGAGCTCACTGTGCGCCGCATATTGTGATTGCAACTCGCCCGACATTCCAAAGGTCACAGCAGATATAAAGTCAGGTGGTGTGGACGACACGACCATGCGTGAGGCGACTGCTGATGTCGACTCTGGCGGTTCGTGTCTCCCCCCTGTAAATACTAGTGGCTTCGATAGCTTCGGATGGCATCCGAGGCTTAGGTTCAGTAATTTTGGCCTTCAGAAGTATACTTGGTTGGCAAAAGGCCTCATTCGCAGTTCCAAGACCTTGCTGGTACGCGTTGGAAGACTAGACAGAAGCTTGGAAGTAAAGTCTGTCATCTCGGGACTGAACGAGCTTGTCTATGAAAAATACGTAGAACCCGTGCAAACTCCTGTGAATGAAACACAGTTCGGTGGGGGTGAGAATTCTGGGGGTATTTCGGTGGAGGGTCAAGAAGCTATTGTCACGGATATGGACAGTGTGTGTGAGAAGGCTAGTGTGCATGTTGACACGAGCACACACGCAGCAGAGCTGTCTGGTCAGGACAGAGGAAAAAGCGAAGTCGAAGTGAGCTATCTAGTCCCCCTCCCCCGAGTTCTGATGTGCATTCTCTATTGCAGTTGCCACGTATTATCTGTGTTCTGGTACAACTGCTAGTGCACTTTATGGTAAGCACATTTTCGGCACAGCAAGCACTCCGTGAATTTACTGGTGATGCCACCAAAGCAGACAGTCTGTCTCGATATGACGATGTTCTGAATTACCGACAGCGCGGGATGAAACACATGCTTGCAATATTCAAATTATCCTTAAAGACACGGCTGGAGTATAGTCTTAAAATTGCCCTTTGTTCTAGCATTCCGTTAAGCAACGTTGATCAGCCAAATATTATGGTTACGTTAATGGTTGGCGCTGCCATTGGACTCGTGCAAAATCAAACACATCAGGACACGTGTGCCACATTATGGTATGAGATTATTCTCTTGGTGGGTCTTTTACGGGAAGGGCGGCTGGCGGAAGGCACGATGCACAAATTTGCTGACTTGACCTGGCAGGTTTTTTTATTTCCTCTATATTTTTAGACTGGTAGTTGAAAGTATGTCCTCTATGTCATGTTTTACATTATGATGATTATTTTACACTATGAATTGTATCATATTCTCATGATATTAGTGTTCATCACATGCAGGCACAGAGCGACGTCCATGTGTGCCGCGTAGCATTATTGGAAACACATCATCGGAGCGAGCTACTTCTATCCGACAACACGGCGCTACGCATACACACACACACACACACACACACACACACACTGACACACACACGCACACACACACTGACACACACACACACACACACACACACACACACACACACACACACACACACACACACACACACACACACACACACACACACACACACACACCCACACACACACACACACACACACGCACACACAAACTGACACACACACACACACATAGGTATCAACAGTACACATCCAGATGGCTCGTGTCAACACACACGCACACACACATACACACAAACACACACACGCACACACACACACACACACACACTGACAGACACACACACGCACACACACACACACACACACACACACACACACACACACACACACACACACACACACACACACACACACACACACACACACACACAC
>Ga0209491_10011754_pt1 | contig 10257 bp, 10 predicted proteins | sample BON02_FD_187213 | JGI IMG/M metagenome (GOLD analysis project Ga0209491, IMG submission 187213) | Freshwater microbial communities from Lake Bonney liftoff mats and glacier meltwater in Antarctica - BON-02 (SPAdes) (version 2) | ecosystem: Environmental > Aquatic > Freshwater > Ice > Glacier...
TGATATCTTTTTGTGACTGCTAATCCAAATCATTATCCTACCTCTCTGCTACTTCCCCCGATACCGTCTGTGTCGTTTGGGAATGCAAATATCTCCCTTTTATCCCCACTAACAAGGGGTAGGTAAAGAAAAACTTCACATTTGCTCTAATCAGCTGATATAGAACATTAAAATTTTCAAAAATAATGCCTTCGAGAAATTTAAATTCCCAAAGGCATCGGTATACTAGAATGTATGCCCTACAGCTTTTTCAAAGCGATGTTCCGCCAATACACCTTAATTCCTCCACCATCGTGGATTTGGAGTAAAACGCCTCCTTTTCCTTCCCCTATCTTTGGATCTGAAAAGTTTACCATCTCAGTTTCATTCAGGTAAGAAGTGACATTATCACCTTTAACTACTATCCGCATTTTATTCCATTCTCCAAATTTCAATGCTTTATCCTTCTCAGGATCCGGCTTGATCAACCAGCCTCTACCATAAGACTCATATATGCCTCCAGTATCTGAACCCGGAGGAGCTACCTCTACTTGCCAGCCGGAAACCTTGGTTCCGTCTACAGTTGACCTTATAAAAACACCTGAATTCCCATTTGCTTCTTGCTTAAACTCTAAATTGATTTCAAAATCATCATAAACTCCTTCGGTACCTAGATAACCATACCCCTTATCCGGCCCGCTCTCAGAGATTAATAAGCCATCTTCTACATACCATTTCTCAGTTCCGTAGATTATCCAACCATCGAGGTTTTTACCATTAAATAGCTTTTCTTTCTTTTGGGCAAAAGTGACTTGGGCTAAAACCAGTAGTACTCCCACTAACACTATTTTTTTCATAATTTCTTTATCTTAATATTTTTAAACCATACTGGATCTCCATGATCCTGAAGTGCGATCAGGCCCTTCTTTGCAATTTTATAATCAGGGAAATCATTCCACTTTCCAGAATTTCGTTTTGCCGTCCAATCTTCTGAATAAGGCACAAAGGAAACGGTCTGCTTTCCATTTAACCAATAGCTTGATCCTGCCTCCGAAAATATAATTTTCGAAGTATTCCATTCTCCGGCCGGCTTCACCGCTCCTTCATAATCAGGTTCAGTCATCGCATAATCTGCGCCTAGAGATTGCCAAGCTTCAAGAGGCTCGGGAAAACCGAGCTGATCAATAACTTGATATTCCGGTCCTGTGTAATAAGGGGCTTTATATTTTGGATCTTCTACCACATGATAAAAGACCCCACTGTTTCCACCTGAAGAAATTTTCCAAGTGAACTCCATTTCGAACTCTTCGAATTCCATAGGTCCAAAAACAATATCACCACCAATATCTAAACCACCAGTTGCACCAAGGCCTTTCAACGCTCCTTCTTCTATGATCCAATTGGAAGGCAAGGTGTCTGCATTAAATGCTCTCCAGCCATCTGCGCTTTGTCCATCAAATAATAACATCCAACCATCCGATTTTTCTTCTTCAGTTAGACTATTGTCAGGTATTATTAACTCTACCTCCACTACCTCCTTAAGAGAATCTTCTGAAGGTTTCGGTTCACAAGACCATACAATTGCCAGCATTACTACAAATGCAATTTTTGAATTTTTCATTTTATTGATTTGATTTTAAGTTTCTGACTCAACTTTCGACATTTCAAATCTCTTCAGATAACCCAAAGTTTGAAATTGAAAAGAAGTCCTTTGATCAGGACCAAAAGTTAATTGAAATTTTTAGAAAAGTATTTGATATAACCTGAATTTTTCACCAGCGGTAAGCTGAGTGATCACTTCCTAGATTATTGAAAAATATTCTTTGGCGCCTAACAGTCTTGATCCATACCATGAAAACATCTCTCCATCTACTATGACAATTTTAGCCTGAGGTAAAAGATTCTCAAATTCTTTCAAATGTTTGGTTTTAAATGGAAATGGCTCTGAACTCAATAGTAAATATTGTGGATCAAGTCGCTTGAGTTCTTCCAATATGATTTCAGGATATCGGCTTTCCGTAATTAAGTTCTCAAATCCCGCATAAGGCAACATCCCATTTATAAATGTATCTGAACCGACAGCCATCATTGGCTTATTCCAAATCAAGTAAATAGCTGTCCCTTTTAATTTTACCTTTTCCAGGAAGTCATCATGGATTTGATCAGAGATTGATTTTGCCCTTTTTTCAACTTTAAAAATTTCACCTAATCGCACTATCATATCCAGACTATCCTCCAAAGAATAGATGTCACTCATCCAGACAGGATAGTTATTCATTAACATTTCAATCCCAGTCTGATCATTTTCCTCTTTATTTCCAATAATCAAATCAGGCTTTAATTGATCAATCAACTCAAGATGGTAGTTCTTTGTGCCACCCACTGTAGCCTTTTCCTTTCTAAGGGATTTGGGGTGGACACAGAATTTTGTCACTCCCACTATAGTATCTTCCAAACCTAAATCCACTAATAATTCTGTCTGGGATGGCACAAGTGAAATAATTCGCTTAGGAATAGTCGGGATAAAAATGGAGCGATGGAGTTGGTCAAAAAAAATCATATTCGGTTTAAAATTTTAAAAGAGCACGACCAAATCTCGATTCGGCCATGCTCCAGGAATAGGAACTTATTTTATATACCTAAAATCAAAACTAGGGTCGAATTCGATCAAAAATTCATACATCAAATTGATCACTTGTTCAATATCATCTTTACTTGCTGTCTCTACCGTAGTATGCATATATTTCAGAGGCAAAGAAATCAATGCAGATGGCACGCCGCCGTTAGAATACGCAAAAGCATCCGTATCTGTACCCGTGCTGCGAGAAGCTGCTGATCGCTGAAAAGGAATCTCTTTTTTCTTTGCGGTAGCAATGATCAGATCCAGCAGTTTCTTGTGAACAGATGCGCCGTAGGTTAAGACAGGCCCATTTCCAGCTGTCAGATCACCACTGACTATTTTGCTATACATCGGAGCGGTGGTATCGTGACATACATCGGTAATAATTGCCACATTGGGCTTGATAGTAGCGGCGATCATTTCTGCACCTCTTAGTCCGATTTCTTCTTGGACTGAATTTACTACATATAGACCAAAAGGTAATTTCTTGCCGGACTCTTTGATTCGACGAGCTACCTGAGCGATCATGTATCCCCCGATTCTGTTATCTAGTGCTCGGCCTGAATAGAATTTTCCATTCAGCTCAAATAATTCGTCTTGGAATGTGATTACACAGCCAACATGAATTCCCATTTCCTCCACTTCCACCTTAGTCCTCGCACCCACATCGATAAATATGTTATCTAAGGTTGGAGTATCTTCTTTGCCGTCTTTTCTCACATGAATAGCTGGCCAGCCAAAAACTCCTGGAAGCATACCCTTGTCCGTGTGAATATTCACCCGCATGGAAGGCGCAATCATGTGGTCTGATCCACCATTACGACGCACATAGATGTAGCCATCGTCTTTGATGTAATTAACAAACCAGCTAATCTCATCGGCGTGAGCCTCGATTACAAATTTATAGGGTGCCTCGGGATTGATCACTCCTACGGCTGTCCCATAATTGTCAGTGAAATACGTATCGACAAACGGCTTGATGTAGTCTAGCCAAAGTTGTTGACCCGGAGCTTCAAATCCTGTGGGGGAGGCATTGTTAAGATATTTTTTTAGAAAATTTTCTGCTTCCTGTTTTATATTTTCGCTCATAGTTATTATTCGATGTTTTACAGATGACAGTCTGCAGCACTTTAATGTTTTGATAAAAAAAATTAATTCATTCTGATATTAATTGTGATTGATCTGAAAGCTTGATCCTTAGCGAATTTATAGCGGTATGTTTCCATGCTTCTTTTTCGGGATTTTGTCCACCTTATTCTCAAGCATTTTAAAGGCTTTGATTAATTTCATTCGAGTCTCTGAAGGCACAATGACTTCATCGATAAAGCCACGATGTGCAGCTCGATAGGGATTGGCAAACTTAGCTGTATACTCATCCACTTTCTCCTGAAGCTTAGCCTCTGGATCAGCTGCTTCGGCAATTTCCTTTTTAAATATAATCTCCGAAGCACCCCTTGCCCCCATTACTGCGATCTCTGCCGTTGGCCAAGCAAAATTTAAATCTGCACCGATATGCTTGGAATTCATCACATCATAAGCTCCCCCGTAGGCTTTTCGGGTTATCACCGTAATCCGTGGCACGGTAGCCTCGCAAAAAGCATATAATAATTTGGCTCCATCGGTGATTATACCATTCCATTCTTGATCAGTTCCCGGTAGAAATCCGGGGACATCAACCAAAACGAGCAGAGGCACATTAAAGCTGTCACACGTCCGAACAAATCGAGCAGCTTTAATGGAAGCATGATTATCCAAAACTCCAGCCATAGATTGAGGTTGATTTCCGACTATCCCAATACTTCTACCTGCGATTCTAGCAAAACCAACCACGATATTGTCTGCATAATTTTCATGAACTTCCAAGAAGGACTTCTCATCCACAATCCCTCTTATGGCGTCCCTAATATCATAAGGATGATTTGGGTTTTCTGGAATTAGTGAATCAAGCTCTTTACGAATCTCATCTACTTGATTCTCATAAAAATATACTGGTGCTATTTCTTCACAATTTTGCGGAAGGTAGCTCAGCGTTTGTTTGATGTGTTGGAGGCACGCTAATTCATTGGCACAAGAAAAATGAGTGACTCCGCTTTTAGTACTGTGTGCAGATGCTCCTCCTAATTCCTCGGCCGTAACATTCTCTTGCGTGACAGTTTTGACGACATTCGGTCCAGTCACGAACATATAGGACGTATTCTCCACCATAAAAATAAAGTCAGTAATTGCCGGAGAATAAACCGCTCCACCAGCGCATGGACCCATTATTGCTGAGATTTGAGGAATAACTCCTGAAGCTCTTGTATTCCGGTAGAATATATCTGCATAGCCGCCAAGCGAATTCACTCCTTCTTGAATTCTAGCTCCACCAGAATCATTCAATCCGATGACTGGAGCACCATTTTTCATTGCCATATCCATGATCTTACAGATTTTCTCTGCATGCGTCTCAGAAAGGGATCCTCCAAAAACAGTAAAATCCTGCGAAAAGACATAGACTAATCGTCCATTGACTTCACCATATCCCGTTACGACACCATCTCCTAGGTAATACTGCCTATCCAATCCAAAATCTTTAGTACGGTGTATTACGAACTTATCGATCTCTTGAAAAGTACCTTTATCAAGCAATAAATCAACTCGCTCTCTTGCCGTAAGCTTACCTTTGCTATGTTGCAAGTCGATTCGATGCTGACCCCCACCGAGGAGAGCTTCATTATTTTTAGTGGTTAAAACCGTTAACTTCTGCTGATTTGGAGTCAAAGTTGAATTAGGTATGTGCTGTTCTGCCATAGAAAATATTTTTAGCTAAATCAAATATAAGATCCTTTGGACTGTAAGGAAATAAATTAGCTTAATGCCATTACTTATTCCACAGACTTGGCAATGAAATCTTAGTATTATCGAACTTCGATAAGCTTTCATCTTTATTAATCCATTGAAACTCAATAAACTTTCTATCTTCGCCAAACTTAAAAATTTGGAACTATTATGAGCACGCGAAAGGCAGCGGTGATTGACATGGGCACCAATACATTTCATTTGTTATTGGTAGAAATAAGCGGGATGAGCTTTAAAACAATTTATAAGGAGAAAATCCCTGTGAAAATCGGTCAAGGTGGAATAAATCTCGATTTTTTAGCTCCTGAAGCGCTCAAAAGGGCAATGCACACACTTCGACATTTCAAAAATCTTATTGATGGTGAAGGCATTAAAAATACGTTTGCCTTCGCTACAAGTGCCATTAGAAATGCAAAGAATGGACCTGAATTTGTCCAAGCTGTGAAATCTGAAATCGGTATCGACATCAATGTTATTTCCGGAGAACAAGAAGCTCAGCTAATCTATGAAGGGGTTAAATTATCTGGTTCACTTAACGGTCAAGCGGAATTGATAATGGATATCGGAGGAGGATCGGTCGAATTTATTATTGGAACTTCACAAGAGGTATACTATAAAGAAAGTTTTGAGATTGGTGGTCAGCGACTGATGGAATTGTTTCATCACCATGACCCAATTCTCCCAGAAGAAATCAGCGAGTTGAAAAGCTACCTGAGCCAAAAACTCCAACCACTACTTGAGGCAATTAAAATCTTTAATCCTATTGGCCTAGTCGGTGCATCCGGAACTTTTGACACCTTAACTGACATGTATTTTGAATCGATACTTCAGTCCAAGTTGACAGGTCCACATGTTTTTGAGTTACCAGTTGATGGTTTTAATAGAATATATCTTGACCTACTTTCCAAAAATCATCTGGAACGAATGGCTATTCCTGGCATGGTTCCTCTGCGGGCAGATATGATTGTGGTAGCGGCTACGCTCATCGACTTTATTTTGAAACTAATGCCGATCCGCTCCATCACTTGTTCTCATTATGCACTCAAAGAAGGTGCAATATCCAGACTTTTGGTTGCGGAGCAAACTGCTTAATTTTTGATTTCAAAAAATCAACTCCTTATCTAGAACCAAAAATTAACCTTTTGGTCTTTTCTTTTTTCCGATGAATTATTCTTACGACCAACTCTACCAATTTACTTTTCAGATGCTTTGCAAAATCGGTTGTCCCGAAGATCAGGCAACGACTGCAACAGAAGTTTTGCTTTCAGCAGATCTTCGCGGCGTAGACTCGCATGGAGTGGCTCGGCTTTCAGGCTACGTTCGTCTTTGGGAAAAAGGTCGGATCAATGCCACACCGAATATTCGAGTGGTATACGAGACTCCATCTACGGCCGTAGTGGATGGTGATGGCGGATTAGGCTTAATAGTTGCACCTTTTGCAATGCAAGTAGCCATCGAAAAAGCTAAAGTAGCTGGAACAGGTTGGGTTTCGGTAAAGCATTCGAATCACTATGGAATTGCAGGCTACCATGCCATGATGGCCTTGGAGCATGATATGATCGGGATTTCTATGACAAATGCCAGTCCTCTGGTCGCACCTACTTTCTCCCAAGAAAGACTGCTCGGTACCAACCCGATTGCTGTGGCAATCCCTGCTAAAAATCAGCCTCCATTTGTTGCAGACTTGGCTACGACCACGGCTGCCAATGGCAAATTGGAAATCCTCCAACGCAAAGGAATGGATACGCCTTCTGGTTGGGTCCAAGACAAAACCGGAAATCCTACCACCTCTGCAGATGGTGTAAAAGACGGTGGCGCCTTATTGCCGTTAGGCGGAGATCGGGAACACGGTTCTCACAAAGGCTATGCGCTGGGATCAATTGTAGATATACTTTCGGCAGTTCTTTCAGGTGCTAATTATGGACCTTGGGTACCGCCGTTTGTGGCTTTTTTAGAACCGGATCCCAATCCTGTGGGACAAGGAATCGGTCATTTTTTTGGAGCAATGCGGGTAGACGCTTTTCGCCCCGCAGATGAATTCAAATCACATATGGATAATTGGATTACTCGATTCAGGTCCGCCAAGCCAACGCCGGGGAATGAAAAAGTATTGATCCCAGGTGATCCTGAGCGGGAACTGGAAGGGGTTCGAAGGAAGGAGGGAATTCCTTTATTGGATCCTGTGGTAAAAGATTTAACAGAATTAGGAGAACGGTTTGGGGTGAAGTTTTAAGAATGTTGGATGTCGGATGTCGGATGTTGGGTGCCCGATGTTGCCTTGTTTAAATAAGCTGAGGAGAGATTCGAGCTTTGGAGAATAGAGATTGCAAGACCAGAGATTGCAAGGTCAAAGATTTGAGGACAGAGATTAATTACTTGAATATTTCCATAAATCAAGTGTACACCTTATATGTGATATGTGGCATATCAGAAGACCCTAAAAAATTCAAACTCGACCGAACTGCTTTTGAAGCCCGGACTGCATCTAAATCTGTAAACTATGGTAAGGCACATCAGAAGCTAACTTGGCAGCAGCGCCTTAAGATTCATCGCTACCTCGAGAGCATTGCGTATGGCTATACTATTGACAACCCTCCACGAATGGATAAAACTGCTTTTTCTGTGAGATCAAGAGAGTGATAGGAAATATTTTTGATTATGATTTTACGGAATTTATTTCTGCTGTCAATGACCTTGAAGCAGAATACATCTTGGTTGGTGATTTCTCAGTCATCCTTTACGGTTACTCTAGGATCACCGGTGATTTGAATATTTGGGTAAAAAAACGAGGAACATTAGATTAAACTTTTAAAGGCTTTTCAACAATTTGGAATGCCAGTATTTGAAATGACGAAAGAAAAAATTTTAAACCACCCGACTTGGGATGTCCTCATATTTGGAAGGTCACCTTTGGCTATTTATATGATGACAGCGGTCAAAGGGTTAGATTTTGAGGAGGTATTTGGCTATACAAATTTTTTTTGAAGAAGCCGATTTACTTATTCGCACAATCAATAAAAATGATCGAATACAGCCAATAAAGCATCAAATTACCCTATAGACCAAGACAATTTGGAAAACATCACTTAATTACACTCAATCTTACGATTCTTCTTTAAAAGTTTAAATTTTCCACATGCCGCTAACTGTACTCACTTCTCGCTCTTCTTTCGAAGAAAACCCTAAGCTTGCCAAAGCAGCTTATAATTTGAGTACGCTTCTTACTGTAATTGATCAAAAGTCCATTCCAGAAAGTCAAATACAGAATATTAGCGAAATCATAGCTGGACTTAACAATTTCCCCGGCCCGGATCCTGAATTATTGAAAGCGCTAAAGACAGGCCAAGCAGCTATCCTCAAACTTCTCGAGAAAGAACTCCAAATCGTTGCGAAAAATCATTATCAAACTTTATGGCTGGTATTAGGAATTAGTGCTTTTGGGATTCCGCTGGGAGTTGCCTTTGGTGCGCTAATGGGAAATATGGCATTGTTGGGAATCGGATTACCTATCGGAATCTCCATTGGAATCGCTGTAGGCACTTCATTAGATACCAAAGCCAAAAATGAAGGACTACAGCTGGATTGGAAAGCTATTTGATTTTTTTCAAAGGGGAATCTAACCTCTTATCTCAGTAAAGTTGCTCACTTGTCTTCTTTTTGTAAATTGTTTATCAGATCAACCTCAACCCAAAAACCTATGAACCAATTAAATAGACGCGATTTTCTAAAAGGATCCTCATCGTTAGCTGTTTTGACTAGTTTTGGCCTACTCGGTATGGATTTTAAAGATCGTGAGGGTCCACTTCAAGTAGCCTTGATCGGTACCGGATGGTACGGCAAATCAGATCTTTTTCGCTTGATCCAAGTTGCTGATGTAGAAGTTGTAGGACTTTGCGATCCTGACCGAAATATTTTAGAGGCTGCAGGAAAGCTTGTCTCAGAGCGACAAAAATCAGGTAAGGTTCCTCCACTTTTTGAAGACTATAGAAAGCTTCTAGCAGATATCAAACCAGAATATGTATTGATCGGTTCGCCGGATCACTGGCATGCATTAATGGCAATTGATGCATTGAAATCTGGCGCTTATGTTTATCTTCAAAAACCAATTTCAGTTGACGTCATCGAGGGCGAAGCTATCCTTGCCGCTGCAAGAAAATACAACAAAAAAGTACAGGTTGGTACTCAGCGAAAGAGCACACCCCATCTAATCACCGCCAAAAAAGAAGTGATCGATCAGGGACTTCTTGGCAAAATCTCACACGCAGAAGTTTGCTGTTATTTCCATATGCGATCCAATGGAAATCCTCCAGCAGAGTCAGTTCCGGCATTTTTCAATTATGACCTTTGGACTGGTCCGGCTCCGCTTCGACCTTACGATGGACTGCCGCATATCCGCTGGTGGCGGACATTTATGGAATATGGAAATGGCATCACCGGTGATATGTGTGTACACATGTTGGACACGGTTCGGTGGATGCTCGATTTGGGCTGGCCAACTCAAATCACATCTACCGGAGGAATCTATGTGCAGAAAGAAGGTAAATCCAATATTGCAGATACGCAAACTGCCATTTTTGAATATCCAGAGCTGAATGTCATCTGGCAACATCGCACTTGGGGAAATCCAGTGGACAAAGACTATCCTTGGGCTTTCAAGGTTTTTGGTGAAAATGGCTACTTGGTAGGCAGTACAACCCAGGCTGATTTTGTGCCTTACGGCGATGAGAAGCCAATTCACTTTGATTTGGTGCTGGAAAAAGAACAATACCCAGAGGATCTCACCGAAGAGCGAATCGAACTTAATGCTGCCCCAGCTACCC
>Ga0209491_10011759_pt1 | contig 10254 bp, 6 predicted proteins | sample BON02_FD_187213 | JGI IMG/M metagenome (GOLD analysis project Ga0209491, IMG submission 187213) | Freshwater microbial communities from Lake Bonney liftoff mats and glacier meltwater in Antarctica - BON-02 (SPAdes) (version 2) | ecosystem: Environmental > Aquatic > Freshwater > Ice > Glacier...
GCTCTGCAGCTACTAAGTATCCGCCATATGTAAATTCGCTTTGCTCATGTACATGAGCGAGTTTTGTTGTTACGTTATGTTGAACTTCTGACGGCGATCACCAGCGATTTACCCATGAAACCCGGAAAAACTCGGAACACGTGATTGGCCGAGTCGAAACTGAAACCGCCGTTCATTATGAGTCGCAGCACCAAAGTCATTAGTACATGTTGAATACGAGAAACTGCTTGAGAATTACTTAGGCGCACAGGGCACCTTTAACCCATTTGGGCTATTTGTTTGATGTCTTGCCAGGGCAGTCAACTCGTTACTTTGTACTTGGCTGATGACTAGGTTATGACCTTGTTCTTAGCCTTCACAAGATATTGGTTTACTTCGAGGCTGTTGTGCACAAATCAACCCTTCTTTCGCCCCCCCCCTGCCCACCTGCATTGCCCACCCTGGTGCAATACTATTGCACGATTATTGGGCAGTATACGACTCCCCTTCCGACCTCCTGTGTGTATGCTATACATCATACAATATCCGTGATACCTATATCGTGTAAAGGCCAACCTCGTTCCGAACCTAGTGACGCGGCTAGTAACATGTGTTACCTGTACATGCCTAGCCACTAGCCTGATAATGCTTACTAGCCCAAATGGGTTAACCAGCCAAGTAGCTAGGCTAGCTAGTCGGTACTAGTTGTTTTGAAGTGTGGTGGTTTCCAGCAGTCGCTTCCTGAGCCACAGGCAGGCCACAGGCGGGGATAGCCCTCCTCCGGCGCCGATCTATGAATAGATAGCCCAGCTAATGAAGGGATGGTATTATAGATATGGGGCGGTTCGTCTGCGGGCCCTTCCCCCCTTTTTTGGAGTGTGGTGTCTCCGTGGTCCGTGGCGGTGTGAGCCGCTGTGGGCCAGTTTCTGCTGTTGGGGGGGAAGGGTGTTAGGTGTTTCGTACGGGTACACGCGTATCGTCATCATGCGGGGGTGGATAGACGGGAGCAATGCCAGTGACAGTGGCGGTGGAATTTATTCTTGTGCTTGTGTGAATAAAAAAAGCAAAATGGAAACAGGAGGCGAGTATCTTTGTATGTTTTTACTTATAGTTGGGGAGACGGCTGTTGGCAGTCGTAGAGGTAGGCCTGGTTAGGGGGAGCTGTTCGTTAGTTAGGAACGCGCTGGCGCGTAGTGACGACCACACTCACGTGTCACGTGACACGTGCGGAGCTCTGGCGTGGCGCCGCGGGCCTGTGTGCGCGTGTTCGCGCGTGTGCTGGTGCCGCCGAATCTTGTTTTACTCTTTACATACATACATGACAATGACACGTGCGGCTCCTTTGGGGTGCCCGTCAGCTGACAAAATGCAAAATGGCCAGGCGGACGATGCCCTCACTCTGAGCCACTCGGCTACCTCGTGAGTTGTCGGGAACCCTACCATGGCCCTGCCTTTCGAGCGCTCTTTCCAGCCAGGGCCAGTGCTAAGGGGATGTCTTTGGCCAGTGCCAGTGCGCCAGTGCCAATTATTGTGTAGCCGCTATGTGGCTGCGACCTCGGCTGGGTTAGGAAAAAGTGTGATGTAATTTACGATTCGAAGATATACGGTATAGCAATTATTACAGGCCTAAGCGCCGCCGGGGCGCCTCTCTTGTTAGGCTGTGTTCTGTGAGAGGACGATCTAATATGGTAGCCATTGATGTCGATGATTGTAAAAAAAAACGTTCACGTGAATGGTTTTCTGAATCCAGCATTGGCAAAAAAAAAAAGCATCCTTGCAAGACATGGACTGGGGCAGCCTTGGCAACTTCGCCGCCCTTCTCAATGTCTCGGAGCTTGAGTCGTCCGCCAGGTGGTACGCCAACGAGTACAACGTGACCAAGACCACCGACTCGCTCTCGGCCATCTTGGCCGAGTACAACACGAGCGACCTGCAGACGACCATTGGGCAGGCGCTTGACGCGTACAACGCGACCGACTCAGTGAAAGCGCTCCAGGCTGAGGCCGAGGGCAAGCTCGCGCAGGCCCACACGCTCGCCGCCGCCGCGGGCACCGTCGACGTTTCCGACCTAGCCAAGCGCACTGGCAGCCAGATCCTCGCCGAGCACCCGGAGCTGCAGGAGCAGGCCAACCAGGCGGGCGTCGCGCTCTCGCTCGAGGCACCGCGCCTCGAAGCCAGCCGCGCCGCGTCCGGGGGCATGCCCGTCGTCGCCGTCGTCGCTGTCGCGCTGCTCGTCGTCGTGGCCGCCGCCTTTTCGCGCCGCGGGTTAACCCGCGCGCGTGCGCCCGAGAGGCAGGCGCGGGCACAGGCGCTGGTATAAGCGGAGACGGCGGAGGCGCGCCGGCCTTGAGGTCATGCACCTTGCGGGAGTGTGGACGGCGCGAGCGGTTGTGGGAGGAGAGAACGGCAGCGTAGCCCCCCCTACTGCACTTCCCTGGGCGCTTGTCCCATCTCCATATATGTTGTTGATTGGGGTCGGGTAACCTACTCCCTGTGCGGACAAAGCCGCCTCAGCGCGCAAGAGAGCTTGTACGCGTACTGGGCACGTTGCCGCTTAGCGCTTGAGAGAGGTCCTTGCTACGCGGCACTCACCTGCGCGACGTGCGCGCCCTCGCCTTGAGCGTGCGCGCGCGGTAGGTTGTGTGTCACGTTGCGTGTTGAATGTTGAATATGAATATGAGGCAAATGATATCATGCTGATATGTGATCCCTTCACCTGCATACCTACTGTACCTAATACGCATATCGTTTAATTTGTCATATATTGTAATTGAGCACGCCCGCGGGGTCGTAACTTTTACGATATCGATATAGTTTATTCGACCAACTGCCGACTGCTGGCTGTGGAGGCGCGTTTAACGGCGGAAATAAACATAACACGTACGCACGCGCGGATCGAGCGGATTTAATAATAATACATACTTTGACATGTATATATAATGATTAATAATGACATAATTATCGTGCAATAATATGTCATTGACAATGATAATATGTGACTACGTGCTCGTGTGGCGCTTTGTGAGGATTTGATTGATTGATTGATTGATTGATGACTATATATTGTGTGTGTATATGGATGTATGCATATGTAGATTTGTATTGTTCGGCGGCACTAGCACACACACGCGCGCGCACGACGCGCGCACAGCGCACAGCTGTGTGGCATCACAGGCCTGCGGCGGCACGCCATGGTTAGGGTTAACTCGACACATCTCTCTCCCTTTCGCCCTCTCTCTCTCTCTATATATAATATATATACATATATATCTATATATATAGGGTTAACCCCCCGCCCCCCCCACACCGAAACCACGGCCGCCTCCCCGCACAGCTGCGGTTCTCCTGGCCACCCGCCCCCACCACACACCCCACACACCCTCACCCCACCTTATCCTTTACACGATCTTGCAGAAAAATTCTTGCTGCTCCCCTCCCCCCCCCTCCCCTTGGTCCATCACACAGACTAGGGCTACCTATGGTGGTCTGTGTGGAATGCCTGCCTGTGCGGACAAGCCGTGGGATGTGGTGTCTGTGACACGCCGGAGCTCTGGTGTGGCGCCGCGGGCCTGTGCGCCCGTGTGCTGGTGCCGCCGAATCTTTACATACATACAGGTGCCGCCAAATCTTTACATACATACATACATACGATCTTGCTATGCACAATATTGTATGATGTATGTATGGCATATAACAACGGGGGGTCGGAGGGGGGTCGAATATCGCGCATTCGCACTGCAAAAGTACTGGAATCGTGTGGGCAATGCAGGCGGGTGGCGCGGCGATAAAAGGATACCTGATTCGTCCACAAAGGCCTCGAAGCAAAGCACGATCTTGTTGAAGGTGCTCTGCAGCTACTAAGTAACCGCCATAATTACATGTATATTCGCTTTGCTCATGTACATGAGCGAATTTTGTTGTTCAAAGTTGTTACGTTTTGTTGAACTTCTGACGGCGATCACCAGCGATTTACCCATGAAACCCGGAAGAACTCGGAACAAGCGATTGAAAAATCGAAACTGAAACCGTTGTTCATTATGAGTTGCAGCACCAAAGTCATTAGTACATGTTGAATAAGAGAAACTGCCTGAGAATTACTTAAGCGCTCAGGGCACCTTTAAGGCCAACCTCCACCGGACCCAGCCCCCACCGCCATCAAGGCAAAGGGGAATAGTCGCGCGACACCCCTACTACCGTGGCCGCCGCCGCCCTCCCGCACAGCTGTTGTTCCATGCCTCCCTCCTCGCCACCCACCCCGACCACGTATACCCCCCCGTCGAATCTAAGGTGGGGGTTTCACAGAATTGTTTCCACGGTAATTTTCGCGCTGGGCTACCGCGCAATTTGGGCTAAGATACAGTTTACTTAAAGAGTTAGGAGTTTACCTGGGGTAAACCCGGAACCCCTGCTCGGCCGTAATCTGGATTCGACGGCCACCCCCATCAAGGCAGAGGGTGATAGTCGCGCGACACGACTGCCGCCGACACCACGGCCGGGTTAACCGTTAACCCGGGCGGACGTCGGGCAAACCCTCCCGCACAGCTACTGTTCCACGCCCCCCTCCCCATTACCCCCCCCCACCCCCACCGCCTCCACCACCCACCACCCCCATCCTTATTACGGCAAAGGGGAATGGTCGCGCGACACCCCTACCACTGTAGGCACGGCCGCCCTCCCGCACAGCTGTTGTTCCATGCCGGTTTCCTCATCACCCAGCCCCCACACATATATATGTATATATATATATATCGAGATAGATATGTACGTATGAATGTATATATATATATACATATATATATATATACACACAAACATATATATATATACATATGCATATACATCTCTATATATATGCCCCCCGACCTTATCTCCCGCCCCCACTACATACCCCACCCCCCCACCCCATTTAAGGTAGAGGAGAATAGTCGCGCGATACGACCGGTGCCGCAGCCGCCGCCGCCCTCCCGCACAGCTGTTGTTCCATGCCTCTTTCCTCATCTCCCACCCTAACCCCACCACTACTCCCACGGCCCCCCTCACAGGTATACCCACCGTCAGCACCACCCAAACTCGCATAGCTGTCAAATGCAAAGGAGCCCTCGCGTGCCACGAACATGTCGAGGGCGGCGCCGCTCCAAAGATTAGCATACTCGCCTGTACAAGGAATGGGGTGGAGGGGGTTCGGGTTAAGGGTTAAGGTTAAAGGTGCCCTGCAGCTAATTAACCGCCATGCGTAAATTCGCTTTGTTTATATACATGAGCGAGTTTCGACTAAAAGTTTTATCGTTTTGAGTATAGGAAACTCGAAGTCGAATCACGTAGGCGCACAGGGCACGTTTACGGGTTAATGGTTAGGGTTAGGGTTAGGGTTAACCCGACCCCTATCCTTAACCATCCGACTAGAAGGAGCCCTCGCGTGCCACGAACATGTCGAGGGCGGCGCCACTTCAAAGATTAGCAAACTCGACTGTACAAGGATTGGGGTGAAGGGGGTTAGGGTTACGGGTTAAGGTTAACGGTGCCCTGCAGCTAATTAACCGCCATGCGTAAATTCGCTTTGTTTATGTACATGAGCGAGTTTCGACTAAAAGTTTTATCGTTTTGAGTATAGGAAACTCGAAGTCGAATCACGTAGGCGCACAGGGCACGTTTACGGGTTAATGATTAGGGTTAGGGTTAGGGTTAACCCGACCCCTATCCTTAACCATCCGACTCGAAGGAACCCTCACGTGCCACGAACGTGTCGAGGGCCGCGCCACTCCACAGTTTAGCGAACTCGCCTATAAAAGGGTTGGGGTTAAGGGGGTTAGAGTTCCAAGGTGCCCTGTGCGCCTAAGTGCCTCGACTTCGAGTTTCCTTTACTCAAAACGACGAAACTCTTAATCGAAACTCGCTCAGGTACCTGAGCAAAGCTGCCCGTGGCGGTTAATCAGTAGATGCAGGGCACCTTTAAGGGTTAAGGTTAGGGGTTGGGGTTAGTTTTAGGATTACGGTTAACCCGACCCATAACCCTAACCCGAGATTCGAAGGAGCCATCGCGTGCCACGAACGTGTCGAGGGCCGCGCCACTCCAGAGCTGTGCGAACTCGCCTATAAAAGGGTAAGGGTTAAGGGGGTTAATGTTGAGGGTTACCGTTAGGGGTTAGGGCTAGGGGTGTTCGGGTTAAGGATTACGAAAAAGGGTTAACCCGAAGGGGATTAGGATTAAGGGTTAAGATTAAGGGTTAGGGCTAAGGGTTAGGGTCGGGATTAAGGGTTAGGGTTATCGGTTGAGGGTTAGGGTTAACCCGCCCCTAACCCCAACCATCAGACTCGAAGGAGCTCTCGCGTGCCACGAACATGTCGAAGGCGGCGCCACTCCAAAGATTAGCAAACTCGACTGTGCACAGATCGGGGTGGAGGGGGTTAGGGTTAAGGGTTAAGGTTAAAGGTGCCCTGCAGCTAAGTAACCGCCATGGGTAAATTCGCTTTGTTTATGTACATGAGCGAGTTTCGACTAAACGTTTCATCGTTTTGAGTATAGAAAACTCGAAGTCGAATCACGTAGGCGCACAGAGCACGTTTACGGGTTAATGGTTAGGGTTAGGGTTAGGGTTAACCCGACCCCTATCCTTAACCAACAGACTCGAAGGAGCCCTCGCGTGCCACCGGCGTTTCGAGCGCCGCGCCACTCCACAGCTGTGCGAACTCGCCTATAAAAGAGTAAGAGTTAAGGGGGTTAATGTTGAGGGTTACCGTTAGGGGTTAGGGCTAGGGGTGTTCGGGTTAAGGATTACGAAAAAGGGTTAACCCGAAGGGGATTAGGATTAAGGGTTAAGATTAAGGGTTAGGGCTAAGGGTTAGGGTCAGGATTAAGGGTTAGGGTTATCGGTTGAGGGTTAGGGTTAACCCGCCCCTAACCCTAACCGACAGACTCGAAGGAGCCCTCGCGTGCATCGAACGTGTCGAGCGCAGCACGACTCCAGAGCGTAGCAAACTCGCCTATGAACGGGGTAGGGTTAAAGGGGTTAGAGTTCCAAGGTGCCCTGTGCGCCTAAGTGACTCGACTTCGAGTTTGCTACACTCAAAACGACGAAACTCCTAGACCAAACTCGCTGAGGTACCTGAGCAAAGCGAAGTTACCCATAGCGGCTAATCAGTAGCTGTAGGGCACCTTCAAGAGTTACGGTTAGGGGTAGGGTTAGGGCAACGATTAAGGGTGAGGGTTAGAGTTAACCCGACCCCTAACACTAACCCGACAGACTCGAAGGAGCCCTCGCGTGCCACGAACGTCTCAAGCGCGGCGCCACTCCACAGGTTAGCGAACTCGCCTATTTATACAATCAGAAAATAATGAAAATAAACTAAATCAAATAATAAAATTAACCCTCAACCTAACTCAACACACATCTGTATGTTTATTTCGGGTTAACCTTACCTCCACAGTTTAGCAAACTCGCCTGTGCAGTAGAAAGCAAGGCAGCTGCATGTGAACAAAAGTAGACAGATGTATATGTGTATATAGAGTATATACATATATGAACACCGCATCCGTATATGTGTATATCTATAAATATATAAACACCGTATCCAGCGCCGCGCCATTCCAAAGCTTGTTGAACTCTTCTATACAAGAAACCGAATGCGTGAGCGGATGAGCATAAGAAAGAAAGACGTCGAAAGTGAACAAGTAGACTGACGCGTGTATTTGCATATCTGTACATCGAAGGAGCCTAGGGGTGCCACCAACGTATCCAGCGCCGCGCCACTCCACAGTTTTAGCGAACTCGCGACTAGTAAATCGATAGATAGATAGATAGATAGATGAGTTGATAGATTTATTATCTATACCTCTGAGGGCCGCCCGCACCGCCACCGCCCCCAGCGTGCACGGGACGAGGGGGGCAAACCTATATTTATAGCTATATGCATGTATCTATATACTATATATGCAGATAGTTGAATACAATGATCGAAAGATAGATACTTCTCTTTACACATATACCTCTGAGGGCCGCCCGCGCCGCCACCGCTGTCAAAGTACATGGGACGATGTAGAGCAAGGTTGTATTTATATCTGTATCAATCAATCTATATACTGTACACATCGATACACATCTATATATACATATAGATAGATAGATGGATACATATATAAATACAACCTTGCTCTACACCGTTACACGGGACGAGGTAAAGCGCAGCCATCTCTCTCTATCTATCTATCCATCTATATACTGTGTAGATTGGCAGATAGACAGACAGATAGAGAGATGCATGGATATATGTTTACCTAATCTAACCTTTAGTTGTCGTCCGCGCTGCCACCACCCTCAAGGTTTACGGGACAGGTAGGGCTACCTGGGTTAACCTTGGGTTAATCCGATCGGGTTAAGCCGAGATTGGGTTAACCCGATGGATATCTATAACGATACGGCCTCGGGTGTTAACTGATCTATCTATATAATGTACACATAGATTGATAGATTGATAGACATATAGATGGATAGATAGCTTTATGCAATTACCTTTTAGGGCCGCCCGCGCCGCCACTGAAAGCAGTGTACACGGTACGCAGTAGAGCAAAGCTGTATCTTTATATATAAATCCATCTATCTATACACTCTACACATCGATATATATATATACAGATGGATAGATAGCTCTATGTATTTACCTTTAAACGCCGCCCGCGCCGCCACCGCGCCCAGCGTACACGGGGCGAGGTGGAGCAAGGATATCTATCTGTCTATCTATCTATCTACATACTGTATATACATGCAGATAGACAGACAGATAGATAGATCGATGGTTAGGCACTATTCTGTATATATGCACCTTTGAGAGCCGCCCGCGCCGCCACCGCCGTCAGCGTACACGGTACAAGGTATAGCAAATACACATCTATATCTATATCTATCCATACATATACTGTTACGTATAGATAGATACATAGGTAGATGGACAATGGATGGATATATCTCGTTTGTACTTGTACCTTTGAGGGCCGCCCGCGCCGCCACTGAAAGCAGAGTACACGGGACGAGGTATAGCAAAGATATCTATCTGTCTATCTATCTATCTACAGACTGTATATACATGCAGATAGACAGACAGATAGATAGGTCGATGGATAGGCACTATTCTGTATATATGCACCTTTGAGGGCCGCCCGCGCCGCCACCGAAACCAATGTACACGGTACGAGGTAAAGCAAAGCTGGCTGTCCTTGTACTCCGTTAAACGTGATCTGACAAGACAAAAACGAAAACCGGTTAAAGCTGTAGAGGACAAACGGGTTTACCCGGGTTAACCCGAGTCAATCCGATGTTTATGTACGTACCTATGCATGTATATAGATATAAATAAGTATAAAACTATGTTTGACCCGTACAGGGGCGAGGTAGAGCAAAGCTGGCAGTCCTTGTACTCCGTTAAACGTGATCTGACAAGCGGAAACAAAGACCGGTTGAAGGTGCTCTGTGTGCTTAAGTAATTCGAAACAGCTTTTTCATAATCAAACTGTACTAATGACTTCTCATTACTTTGACTTTGGTGCTGTGACTCATAGCATAAAAGACGTTTCAGTTTCGACACGTCAATCGCTTGCTTCTTCCGAATTGTTCCGGATTCATGGCTAAATCGCAGATAAATCGCTGTCAAAACTTGAAACCGAATTTCTCTCAGGTACCTGAGCAAAGCGAGTTTACTTAGAGCGGTTACTTAGTAGCTGCAGAGCACCTTTAAAGGTGTAGAGGACGGAAGGGTTAATGGTTAAAGATGTGGAGGACGGAAGGGTTAACCCTTGAGGCAGGGGACATAGAAAAGTCGCGGCCGAAGCGAAGCACACGGAGGAGCATCGGCATGCGTTCGTTCACAAATAAACGGAAAAAAAAAGTGGGGGTCAACCCGTTGTTTATTTACGTATCTATGTATATATATATATATATATATATATATATAGAAATAAGTATACATATATTGTTGACCCATACAGGGGACGAGGTAGAGCAAAGCTGGCTGTCCTTGTACTCCGTTAAACGTGATCTGACAAGAGCAAACAAAGACCGGTTAAAGGTGTGGAGAACGAAAGGGTTAACCCTTGGGGTAGGGGACATAGAATGAACGAAGCGCGTTTAAGCCACTTGCCTTTTGGGGTCCCAGTGAGGTTTTTTTCTTATTAATTCAACGGCCGTCGGGTTAACCCGAATGAAACGTTCGAGTTTTGGGTTAAGGGTTCGGGTAAACCCCTGGGTTAACCTCGGCGAACGTTTCATTCGGGTTAACCCGACGGAC
>Ga0209491_10011764_pt1 | contig 10250 bp, 10 predicted proteins | sample BON02_FD_187213 | JGI IMG/M metagenome (GOLD analysis project Ga0209491, IMG submission 187213) | Freshwater microbial communities from Lake Bonney liftoff mats and glacier meltwater in Antarctica - BON-02 (SPAdes) (version 2) | ecosystem: Environmental > Aquatic > Freshwater > Ice > Glacier...
TCACGTATCCAAGCAGGATTTTTGTGATGATGGTGATCGGGAGTCGACCATTTGTTGTCGGCTATACGCTTTACCAAGCCAGCCACCGCTAGTAGCGTCTCTGTTGCTTGTGTGTTGAGTGCGTGCCCTAGGCGGTATCATGCATTTTTTAAAACGCGTGCAAATCGTGCAGCTACGCGCACGTCGAAATCCGGAGAACACACGTCTTCGCTTTTACAGCGGCGTTTTGAGAAGGCACACACAACAAGCTTACGCTTACGTAATCTCTTCTGGTTTCTTCTTTTTCTTTTCCCTTTGTCCGTTCTCTCTTGTTTGTCGCCGCTGGCGTTCACGGCCTGCCCGCTTTCTGCTCTCTGCTCTCCCTACTCACACACACACACGTCACTCCCTCCCTCCTTCCCCCCCTGGCCCATGAGCCCTTCTCTTCCTCCTCTTTCTCCTATTACTTCTTCTCTCTCCTCTTTCCTCCTCCTCCTCTAAAATCGTCACAATCGCCCCTCCCTCCGTCCCTCCCTCCGTCCCTCCCTCCCCCTCCTCCTCGATTAAAAAGTCATGGCCGTCGCATCCTCAATCACCAACCCCTCCAACGCCTTCCGGGCCGGCTCAAAATGAGTAGTCATCACCGCCGTGGCCCCCGCGGGGACGGTCAGGGCCGAAGGACGGGGGTAGGAGGTACGGAGGGGCTCGAGATCATTGGGGGTGACGTAGCCACGCAAGACGCTGACTTCGCCGGTCTTGCGGATGATGGTTAGGTCGACGTTGGAACCGGAGCCGAGGTCGTTGAAGATACCGGCGAGAATGGCTTCCTTGACCAGTTCGATGGCCTCCGCCTGTGAGGGAATAGGTGAATAAATCATTAGAGAATAAATAAATGAATAAATCAAGAAACAAACAAGTAAATAAACGAAATGCATAATTACCTCGCTCATATCCTCCTTGAAGCCCGTCTCAAACACACTCATGGCCGCCAAGCTCCCACTGCCCATGGTCACATACGGGTTCTTGTCCGTCGATCCATGAGGGTAAATCTGATACAAATGCGCCCCTGTGTTATCAACCCCCCCCAAAACAAGGGCTGCGGACACATGGCCCTGGTAGCGGAACAACATGCGCTTGAGCATCGTGCAGGCCGTGACCACGCGGGAGGGAGAGCCGGTGGAAAGGCGGAGAAGGTCGAGCTGCGAGCTGTAAAAGGAGGAAGGGAGGGAGGAAGGGAGGGAGGGAGGGAGGGAGGAAGGGTCGGTAAGTTTCCTTCTGACGCGTTCATATAAAAGAAAAGCCGCTTCCCTTTCCTCCCTCCTCCCCTCCTTCCCTCCTTCCCTCCCTCCTACCTGATAATCTCCGTCGTCTTCTCCGTGTCCGCCGCCGTGCCCGCCCCACAGCAATAAATGTTGGGAGCCAAGTAATGAATCTTCTCGCAGTTCTTATCAGCCACTTCCGTCCCGCCCGTGGCACGCGTGTCGGCCCCCAGGACGATGCCGTCCTTGAAGGTGACGCCTGCGATGGTGGTGCCGGTTTTCATGGCCTGAGGGGGAAAAAGGGAGGGAGGGAGGGAGGGAGGGAGGGAGGGAGGGTTAGTGCTTGGAGCATAGGCCACACGGCTAGCGTACTCCTTTTAAGAAGTCACCCCGCTAGAGCTCTGTGTCAGCTCGCAGTATTGACTTGCCCTCCCTCCCTCCTTCCTTCCCTCCCTCCCTCCCTCCCTCCTTCACGTACCGAGGGCAAGTGCAGAGTCTTCTCCGTAGGCAAGGAGGCATTCCTGGCATAATTGTCAAAGTTAAATCCAGGCGCGTCCTCCTTCAGGGCCCCGCGTTGGGATTGGGTCGCTGAGCCGCCGCGCATCGTGATGTGGGTGGGGTTGATGTGTCTGTTCGGGTGGAAGGACGAGAGGAGGAGGAGGAGGAGGATGGTGGGTTGCTTGCTTATGCTAAGGCTCCGTTTGAGGGAGTGCTCGCATGAATGCCTGCGGATTCAAAGGTGCCTAGTGCCCTGTGCTTGTGTGTGTGTGACTATATATATGGTGAGTGAGTCGCAAGCCGCAAAATGAGAACCCCTTTCTTCCACCCCGTCATCTTAGGAGGCATCGAGCGCGACGCAGGCGAAGAAAAACTCTGCCACCACCAAAGATGGTCGGTCACCATCTTCTCCTCCTCCCCCCCCTCCTCCTCCTCCTTTTCCTCCTCCTCCTCCTCCTCCCCCTGCTCCTCCTCTTCTGGATGCCTACACAGGGGGTGCGTCTAGCAACCCCAAGAACGAAGAAGACTTCGATGATGGCGTCGGCGATTTGATTCCCGGTTGCCCTGCCTGGATTGCTCTCCATCACATCGAAGCATCCCCTTAGCCTCTTGACTACCGCTTGGTGTGTTGTTGCGTAGCTAGAATGCCAGAGAAGCGAGTTGCTTAGCTGTTCACCCTTCCGCAGCGTCCCAGCTTTGGAATCGGATAACCAGCAAGCAAGGGACAAGCGTCAACCTCCCCACCACAAGTGCTGCCAGCTGCACCAATACCAACGCACAACACACAACACACAACACACAACACACACAACACAGGCACCGTCACGGACGAGGGACGAAAGCATACTTAAGAGCTTCACCACGAAGGCTGGAGCCATGGCGTTGAGAGGGGGCGCGCTTCCCCGTCCAGGTAGGGTCTTGGGAGGGCTTGTTGTTGGGGGTGCAGGTGGCAGGGTGGGGGGGCGTTCGGTGCACGCGACCGCATGCTGCCCGAGGCTGTTGATCCATTCCCGTCTGCCTTTCCATCTTGTTTGAGTTGTAATCTTTGTTGTGCGGACAAGGGACCGTGCCAAGGTTTTGACGCACAAGCACATCCATACACGCCAACAGGGAAGGGACGCGTGCTGCGGGGCGTTCCTCTCGACAATGCCCCCGGGGATGGGCAATGTAGAGAGCTACCATGCCATTCGTGTGACATTAGCTGTTACATGGGTTGCCGTTTTGGCTGTCGATCATTAGCGACGACCAGGGGGAAATGGTGCGCATTCAGGACAGGGCGGCGAGGAATATCGCTCAGGCGAAAGCGGAAGCGGAAATCGTGCGTGTTGAGGGCCAAGCAAGATTAGAAATCGCGCGTATCGAGGGCCAGCGGAGGATAGCGGAGCAGAATTGGGAGCATGAGATAATGCGCTACAAACACCAGCTTGCACGCAGCAAACGCTATGAGCCCTATCAGGCCGCGAAAGAGGAGGGGGAAAAAAGAGAGTTGAGGAACCGGAGGACCGCAGAAAGAAGAGAAGAAGGACTAGGTTTTGGGACTCTGCGTAGATGTATAAAGTCATGTAAAAGACACATTTAAAGACATGTACAGTGGCCGGGTCTATTTGAAATAAAAAGGGTGGTAGGAACGGACGTCAATCAAGCTCAGAATGACCAAAAAAATAAAAAAATGGGTGCTACGCTTGCTTGAGGGGAGTGGGCCCATAGGAAACAAAGGCAAGAACGGGTCGCCGAAAAAAACTTCTAATGGCTGGCATTTTCTTTATTTATTTCACTTAACTTATTAACTCCTTTTGCGTCAATGCCGCCAACCCGGCTTCCAACCTGTCGAGAGCCAGCATGCATTCTGCCGGTGGCAACGACCCATACGACAGTCTCAATGTCCCCGGGGCCCCGAATGCCTTCCCCGGCGTGCACAACACTCGATACTTCGTCGCTAAGACGTGGACAGCCCTCGCTTCATCCACCTGAGGGGGTAACTGCGCGAGGAAGTAGAAGGCGCCCTGGGTGCGGACGGTTGCAGGGCAATGCTTGGAGAGAAGGGACCACATTCGCTCTCGACAGGGAGTGAGAGCGAGGACTTGGGTTTTGACCCACTTTATAGACATAGAGAGGTGTGAAAGAATTAGATATATGCTTTTGCTTGTCGCTGTCGTGACTTTTGTGATTGCTCTTCTCCTCTCCCTCCCTCCCTTCCCTTCCCTCCCTCCTTACCTCACTCCCTTCTTCAAGCGCGGCTCTCCCCACCACCTGCGAGACGATCGCCGCGTGGGTGGGAATGGTGTCTTGCAAAGAGCGGAGGGCGGGATGGAGGACGAGGGGGTATACCAGGTAACCCAAGCGCCAGCCAGCCAGACCGAAGGATTTGGACATGGAGAGTACGTGAATGAGCCCGGGGAAATTCAGCCTGAGAGGAAGGGAGGGAGGGACGGAGGGAAGAAGGGGAAAAAGGTGGTTTCCAGGAAAGGGTGGAGGATGAGAAAAACACGCCCCCGATGCTTGATAAAGGAAGAGATAGGAGGGAGGGAGAAAGGGGCTAACTTACTTATGCGCACACAAAGACACATGCTTGGCGCCTTCATGCAAGAAATGCTCGTACGTCTCATCAACCACCAACCAGGCCCCCGCCGCTTGACAAAGAGAGGCAATTTTTCGAAGGAGGGGCTCGGGGCAGACGGCACCGGTGGGGTTGCCGGGCGTGGTTAGGACTACGACTTTGACCTTGCCTGAGGACAGGAGGCTTTGTAGGTGCTATTTTTGTTTGTTTGCGTTTGAAAAATATGAGTGTGTATGCGAGCATGAGTTACTAATCATGAGCTTCTCCATTATCTTTCCTCCCGTCTTTCGTTCCTTCCACCGTCAAGATTACTCGCTCGCTTCTCCTTCCTTCCCTCCCTCCCTCCCTCCCTACCTACCTCCACATCAGGCAGCATTGTCGTCGCGTCCCACTTTCCCTCAATCACTTTGGCCTCCGCGATTTGCAAAGCAACCAGATGAGAGAAATAATAGGGCGCCAACAACACAGCTTCGTCACCCGGGTCGCAAAGCGCGAGGGCGAGGAGGGAGAAGGCTTGGTTGGCGCCGGCCGTGACCATGACTTGCTGGCCTGCAAGGAAGGAGAGGGAGGAAGGAAGGGGAGAGATCGAATTCGTGCATCCTTCCACAGAGCAAGGGAGGAAAAGGGGCACGGATGGAGGAGCGCTGACGAGTAATCCCATCAATAGGCGAAAAGTAAGAGCACACAGGCACATGCACACGTACCTGACAAGTCCAGCTGATTCTCCGTCTCCAGCTTTTCTCGCAAGGCCCCCACAAGGTCAGCATTCCCAGTAATAGGACCATAGCCATGCAGCTTTTGTTTCGCTTCCTTTGCGCCTCCCTCCTCCTCCCCTTCCCCTTCTTCGTCCTGACCCAGGGCGCGAATGGCACGCAAGGCACTTGGGGGAGGACCCCAATGAGCCACCCCCATGGCGAGATTCGCAGTGTTGGGCAGGTCGCTGTATTGGTCCAAAACGTCTTCGATCGAGGGAGGCGACAAATTATGGGCGCGGGCGGAGATGCGTGGGAGTGGGAGGGGTGAAGATAAGGACATGGCGCGGTGCTGTGTAGGATAGAGGGGTGGAGGGGAGGAGGGAGGAGGTCATAAAATGAAAGCAGGGAGTCAATGAACTTCAGCAAAAGCTTTGGAGCCCGGAGGAAAGCCACCACAGGGCCGTGCTAGAGACGGCGTTGTGTTGTCAATAAGGCGAGCATCAAGGCCTGTTTGTGTGTGTTGACGGGAGGGGCAAGATGGCACGTAAGGCGGCTTTCGACCATCATCGAGCCTCCTCCCCCCCCCCTCTTTCGTCTTGCCCTTTGGCACACTAGGCATTGGGCACCCGCGCAGCCACTATTCTGTGGTGTAGCGTGCAGAAAGAGAGGGTTTCACTCTGATGGCGTAGCGAGTTTGCTTTCTTGTATGCTTGGAAACCGACCTCAAACACTCATTCGCCCTCCCTCCCTCCTCACACACAACATGCACTGCTGCTTGCCTCGCTGCTTGCTGCCACCATCAACCACGACCACCAGAGGGACAGCATGCTGTGGAGCTTAACGACGAAGGCGAGAGCTATGGCGTGGAGAGGGGGCGTGGTTTCCGGTCCAGGTAAAGTGGCTTGTTGTAATGCATTTTGGGAGGGCTTGGTGGTGGGGGTGGGGAGGGACGTTCGGTGCACGCGACCGCATACTGCCCACGGCATGTCGTTCCATTTCCGTCTGCTTGTCTGTCCTGTTTGAGATGCAATCTTTGTTGTGCGGACAAGGACCCGCGCCAAGGTTTTGACGCACAAGCACATCCATACACGCCAACAGGGAAGGGACGCGCGCTGCGGGGGGCGTTCCTCTCGACAGCCCACACGGGGACGGGCATGGGCATTGGAGAGGGATCTCGATAGCAGTGGACGGAAGCCTCCCAGGTCATTGGCGCGGTAGTAGCGCTTGTCGGTATAACCGCTTACGCAGTCCATCATTACGATCAGGCGGAGATCAAGCGCACCGAGGATAAGGCGGCGATGGAGAGCAAGCTGGCGAAAGCAGACGTCGCTCGCATCGAGGATAAGGCGGCGATGGAGATCAAGCTGGTTAAAGCAGACGTCGCTCGCATCGAGGATAAGGCGGCGACGGAGATCGCGCGTGTCGAGGGCCAGCAGAAGTTAGCGGAGGAATATTGGAAGGCGCAGGTGGAGCGCTACAAGCAAGACCTACTACTAGCTTACGCGCCTATCAGACGGTAATTTCGAAAAATAGAAGGGGGGAAAAGAGGGGAGGAACCGGAGGACTGGAGAAGGAAGAGGAGAAGGACTAGCTTTCGGGACCATGCGTAGATGTATATGTAGAAGACACATTCAAATACATGTACAGTGGCCGGGGTTAATAGGAAGAGAGGGGCATAAGGGGGATAGGACTCATACACGACAAACGCAATTACGAGGGCTCCCCAAAAATTTCAAACCAGCGAGTTCTTCCTTTCTCTATTTTGATTTGATGTACTTGCTCATGTTATCTCGTCCGCACAAACGCCGCCAAAACCGCTTCCAACTTGTCCAACCAAGCCCCCGCAGCTTGACAGCAGACCGGGGCGACTTGTCGAAGGAGGGGGAGGAGGAGGAAGGAGATCATGATATGAAAGCGGGGTTGTCGAAAAGAAGAAACAATTCGATGCATTATCATTCCCTCTTTCTTCTTTTATTTTCACTCACTTCGCCCTCACTTCCTCCTCCACCCCCTCCCCTCCTCTCTTTCCTCCTCCCCCCGCCTCCTCCGCAATCACCTCCCCTCCTCCCTCCTTCCCGCCCCGCGCTTCCTCCTGCTCCACCGCCGCCGCCGCCGCCGCCGCCAACTCCCAGGGCTTCCTCTTGGGGATCGATGCACTCGAAGGGGAAGGAAAAGACTTAAACCCTCCTTCCCTCTCGACGTCCTGCGACAGACGACTTTCCACCTGCACAATCCCCGCGGGCGTCTCCCCCCTCTCAGTCATTTCCATGATCTCACGGAAGGACTGCGGGTACTGTGGTGGTGGGGGAGGAGGAGGGGAAGAAGGGGTAGAAGCAAGATCCTTCTCCTTCCCCCTCTCGTCTGCCTTTGGTGGCAGGGTGGTAGGCAGAGAAGAAGAGGAGCAGGAAACAGCCGTCTCCTCCTTGGCTTCCTTCCTCCCTTCCTTCTCCTGCCCTACTTCTCTTTCGAGCACCACCCGCTTCTCCTCCCTCTTCTGCAACAGGGCCCGGATCACTCTCTCCTTCTCCGCGTTCTCCTCCTCCTCCCCCTCCATCCCTCCCTCCTTCCCTCCCTCCACCGCTTCCTCCTCCTCTTCCTTCCCCCCCTCCTCCAAGGCCGGCAGCAACGGCCAGGCAATCGGCTCCTCCCCATTCTTCACACTCGTCAACAACCCCACCGCCACCTTCAACAGTTCCAACCCCCCCTCCTTCCCTCCCTCCCTCCCTCCCTCCCATTCAAAGCATGTCGCCCCCTCCACGTACCCTAGAGCCTTTAACAGGTCCTCGTGGCCCTTCACTCCACTCACCCTCTCCCTATACCCTTGGTTGACGAGCGCAATCTTCCGAAAGCGAGGCACTGACGGATATTTCACTAAATTGTTCATGTACACAAGCAGCATTTCCACCGCGCTCAGGAGAAGGGAGGGAGGGAGGGCCTGATTGAGGGCGAGGAGGGATTGGAGGGAGCGGGTCAAGCGCTTGACGCGTTGCCGGTGCAGCCGTCGTTGTGCGGTAGCTGCTGCTACTGCTGCTGCGGCTGCTGCTGCCGCTTCTTGTTCTTGTTGTTGGGCGGCGGCTGCGGCGGCTGCTGTTGATGCTGCTGCTGTTGCTGCCTCGTCCTCCGACGTGCTTTCCTTCCCTTCCTTCTCCCCGCCTGCTTGTCGTTCTTCCTCCCTCTGCTCCTCCACTTTGGGCGGCACCGGCGAGAGAGACGACGGCCCACACTCTCCTTTCCTCCCTTCCTGCTGCTGCTGCTGGATCAGGAGATGCGGTAACTTTGAGGCTTCTAGCGCTAGACGTGCCCCTGCCTCCGAAGAAGAGGAGGAGGACGAGGAGGAGGAGGAGGAAGCACCACCACCAATCAACCCTCCTCCGGCCGTCAAGAGGAGCATTTGCTTGATGGTGGAAAGCTCGGAGCGAATGTCGGCTGTGTGGGAGGCGACGTGGCCCGTCAGGAGGGAGTGGAAGTCCAGCCGGCTCCGTTCAGAGGCTTGGGCTAACGCGGAGAGGGCTTGCGCTTGGGATTCGATGGCCTTGGCGAGCTCGTGGAAGGAGGAGGCGGAGACTGGGGTGGTGTCCTGAGAGGTTGAGGAGGAAGGGTGAGCCTGCTGCTGCTGCTGGTGGTGGTCGTAAGGCAGGCTACTGCCGTCGTCTTCAAAGCGCACATTCCTTCCTTCTCGTTGTCCACTTCCATCTAGCTGTTCCTGCTGCTGCCGTCGACGCATCTCTTCTTCCTCTTCTACTTCCCGTTGCCGCTGCTCCTGCTGCTGCTGCTGCTGCATCATATGATGATGATTCCGCATCCGATACAAATGCGTGACTCCCGCGCCCAATGCCAAGCCAGCCACTACTGCCCCCGGAAGCATGACACCTGGTCCTTGTCCCCACATGCCCATCGGTGGTGGTGGTGGTGGTGGTGGGGCTTCCATCATTGCATAGGGTGGCGGCGGAGGAGGAGAATGGCTGCTGCTGCTGCTGCCGCTGCTGCTGCCGTAGAGCTGATCGAGCCCGCCTCCGCCTCCTGCTTGTGCGCCTTTGACGCGGGTAAAGGCCTCGGCAATCTCTTCTTGTGTCAAGCCTTTCTTCTCCAGGAAGGTGATGCGTTGCGAAAGCGGGGCTTGTTGGACCTTGGGGTGCTGGAGGAAGGAGACCCCATTCAAGATGAAGTCCTCGCGGAGGGTCGTGGTGGTGGGAGGGGCAGGGGACGAGGGAGGAAGCTCGTTGTTGTCCATCCTTCCTGCCTACCAAGCTGGCTAGCTTTTTGCTCAGGGCTGTGATGTAGTGTGAGTGTATATGAGTGTGTGAGTGTGTGTGTGTGTGTGTGGGTTGTTCAGCCATCAAACTCACGAGTACGTGTCGCCTTCACAAAAAAAATGCTGCCGTCGGTGGGGCCAACATTTAGGCACCAAAACAACCCAAATCAGAGCGAATGACAAGCGAAAACAATTGGAAGCTCTTACTATTACTTTCCTTCGCTTTTTGGTTGACTTCTTTTTTTATCCCCCCTTCTCAATTCTCTGTGAATTTTGCTTGTATTGCCTCTGAGGTTCTCGCATGGGCATGGCAGCTTTCTGCCTTTTTGTCCAGAGAGACTCCCTCTCACTCTTGAATTCCTACACTTTACTCCTCTCCTTCTCCATTTCTATCCACCGCAGCCTCTGCCCCCTCCAGCTCCACGGGGGTCGGAGGCGGGGAACGAGGCCCCTCCGTGTCGTCCTCGGACCCCGCTGCTGCTGCCTCCCCTCCTCCCTCCTTCCCGTCCTCCTCCTCCTCCTCCTCCTCCTTTCCCCTCTTGCTACTCCCCTTCTTCTCCCCCTTCTCCTTCTTCTTCTCCTTCTTCTCCTTCTTCTTCTCCTTCTTCTCCTTCTTCAGCCGCTTCCTTTCCTTGCGGGCCTCCTCATCCTCCTCCCCCTCCTTCCCTCCCTTGCTCCTCCTCTTCCTCGTTCCCTCCTCCCCGTCCTCCATCCCCTTCTCGCTCTCCCTCCCTCGCTTCCGCCCTTCCTCCCCCCTCTCCTCCTCCCCCTCTCCCTTCTCCCGCCGCCGGCGTGGCGGGGTGGGAGAGCGCCTCCGTCCTCCTCCTCCTCCTCCCTCCCTTCCTCCTCCTCCTCTTTCTCGATCCCTCCCTCGACTCCTACTACTGCTCCATCGCCGCGCCGACCGATCCTCCCTCCCTCCTTCCCTCCCTCCCTCCCTCACTCCCCTCCCAAACCGGGAGGAGACTGGGGAAGAAGAAGGGGGAGGGCTGCGTTCACGTCGACGGTAG
>Ga0209491_10011772_pt1 | contig 10247 bp, 13 predicted proteins | sample BON02_FD_187213 | JGI IMG/M metagenome (GOLD analysis project Ga0209491, IMG submission 187213) | Freshwater microbial communities from Lake Bonney liftoff mats and glacier meltwater in Antarctica - BON-02 (SPAdes) (version 2) | ecosystem: Environmental > Aquatic > Freshwater > Ice > Glacier...
TGCGCCGTGCGGCGAGTGCTACCACGGCGGGTGCGGTCGCTGCTGCTGCTGCTGCTGCTGAAGTAGTTGGTGTGGTTGTTGTTGTGGTTGTTGTTGTTGTTGTTGTTGTTGTTGTTGTTGTTGTTGTTGTTGTTGTTGAGGCTGCCAACGCGGGGTGTGCGTGCTTGTGACCTTCGCCCTGATAGCGTGCCTGTATGCGTGTGGAGTGGGGTGTGTGTGAAACGGGGGGTTGTGGGGGGTGCGTGAGCAGCGGCGCGGGTAGGGGGGTGATGAATGTGTTGGCACTGCTGTGTGCGCGGTCTTCTTCTTTTCCTCGCGGCGGTCAAGACCTCGTCTACCCAAAAGGGGAAGGGCATCATGGGAGTGTGTCCTGCGGCCAAGCCCCAAGCTCACAGGCGACGCAAGGCCGCAAGGCACGTTTGTTCGATGGCCGCCCCTTCCCTCGTGCGTGCCCCTCCTGCTTGTGCAGAAGAAAGAAGGGCATGCACGGTGCCAAGACACCAAGACAAGGGAGGCGTGCGACCAAGGCAGGGGGAGTCGATGCCTGTGTGGTATGTTTGTAAGTGTTGCGGACTCGAGATTGCCGTGCGTAAGATGAGCGGTGGAGGTTGGTTTTCGACGCGATTGGCCTGGTGGTCCGTTCTTGCCTTGAACGCGGGGGCCCCAGTGCGCAAAGGCAAAGAAAAGGGAGGAATGCGGCAGCCTAACGAGAAATTTGTGGACCCGGGGGTGCTCCACCGAGATTTAGTGTGAATGGGAATGCCGCAAAGCACTCAAGACTTTCCAACCTTTGGCGTGTGAGACGACAGTGATTCCACTTGAGGAAGCCGTGGCATTGCATGTGTTGCTGTGGTCGAATGCACTCCACAAAGCACTCTGGGAGGTCATGAGTGAGTTTGTCAACCCTTATGACGGCTACGGCTCAGGAATCGCTCAAGAAGAACCGAAGAGGTTCTTCTCTGTGCCTTTCGCCATGCCCTAGTTTGAAAACCACGGTGGTGGAGTGCTAGTAGACACCACCACGAGCTTCCACGGTCCATGTATTAAAAGTGCCCGCTGGTTCCGAGGTCATTAGCAGCTCCAATCCTTTTCCTTTTCTTTGCTTCCTCAAGCCATCCCTTCCTCACCAGAGCATCATCTCACCCACTCTCCAAACCCCAACACAACACACAGAGTCAAGATGGTGTTCTTGACGCTGCTGCGACGACGGGCCATGGCGGCGCTGTCGCTATGCTGCGTGCTGGCCTTGGTGCTCCTGCCCCAACCAACCCAGGCGTCGACGTACGAGGTCGAAGGTGCGTTTGAGTGGGGAGGGGGCGAGGGAGGAGGGTGAGGGTTGAGAGATGGACGGTGGGCAAGTGACAATGCGGAATGCAAGCAGGGCTCAGTGTGGGGTGAGAATTGCTGCCCAATGACGAATACATCTGCAGTGGTTGTGTGGAGACGGGAAAAAGAGGAGGAATGAAGGCACCAAGCGCGGGCGCGTGCCGCCAGAAAAGAACATTGTAGGGCGCTGTGTGTGAAAGTGTGTATTTGCGTGCGTTGGTTTGCTCCCCACATCGAATCACAAAGCAGTCAAGCGCCACTTCGTGCACTTCGTGCGCATGCAATCCCTCCTTTCCTCCTGCTTTACGCTACAACTCCTCGCTCACCCGCCTCCCCTCCCTCCCTCCCTCCCTCCCTCCCTCCCCCAACCCCATAACTACAGGTCACGTAGGCGGCAAGCGCACCCTAATCCTCCTCGACACCTTCGCGACCAAAGAAACCCACTCCTTTTTCCTCTCTGGCCTCGCCGGTCGCGGACACAAGCTCACTTACCTCCTGGCTAATAGCCCCGATGTCCTCCTCTCAAAATACGGCGAACCTTTATACGACAACTTAATTTATTTTGCGCCCGGCACCAGTGAGTTCACTTCTCCCTCCTTGGAGGGTGCGGGTGCGATTGCTGCCTTTGTTGAGGGTGGAGGAAATGTGATTATGGCGGGGGATAAGGGGATGAGTGAGTTGACGAGGGAGATTGCAGGGGAGTTTGGGGTGGAATTTGAGAAGAAACGGAGTGTGGTGGTGGATCATTTTTCGTACGCGTCCGGGTTGGATCAGGGCGGGAAGCATATGGTGGTTGTGAGTGATAGGTTGGTGAGGAATGAGAAGGTCTTGGGGGGGGAGGCGGGGAGGGAGGGGGGGGTGGCGCCGGTGGTGTTCAGGGGGGTCGGGGTTACGGTGGAGGGGGATAATGTTTTGGCGTTGCCTATCCTGACTGGCGCGTCGTCGACTTACTCTGCTGTTCCGAACAAGGAGATCCCTTCTTCTTCGTCTTCCCTTGCGAATGCAGGGAAGGCCTTGGGATTGATTACTGCTGTGCAAGCGAGAAATAATGCTCGGGTGATTGTCTCGGGGTCGCTTGATTTTTTTTCGGACGCGTTTTTTGCTCATACATTGGAGGGGACTGGGAAGGGAGTAGGGAATAAGGTGGTGGCGCTGGAGATGAGCAAGTGGGGGTTGGGCGAGAGAGGAATATTGAGGGCCAGTAATGTGACGCATCATCGGGCGGATGGGTAAGTGCGGAGGAAAAGGGAGGGAGGGAGGGAGGGAGGGAGGGTGTGTTCATATTCATGCTTGCTTGCGTGCGTCGCGGCATCTGCTCTTTTTTGTGGCGAATTTGTCTTCGCTCCTTGCATCTAACTCTCTCCATGTCTCCCTCCCTTTCTCCCTCCCTCCAATCCCTCCTTCCCCACAGATCCAACCCCGAGCACCTCCTGGCCACAAAGGAGAAGCCCGACCTGCCCTTCTCCCTCTTCCCTGACCCCGAGCTGAACCGTCAGTCGCTCGTCTATCGAATCAAGGACGATATTATCTACTCGTTGATTATTGAGGAGTACGATGGGGAGAAGGGTGGATGGGGTCCTTACCATGCTGATGATGTTCAGCTGGAATTTGTGATGCTTGACCCTCATGTGAGGACGTTTTTGGAATGTGAGAAGGAGACGGGGAGGTTTTGGAAGTTGTTCAAGGTGCCCGATACGTATGGGGTGTTCAAGTTTCGAATTTTGTATCGGCGGCCCGGGGTGAGTGTGCTGGCGGTGAATACCCAGGTGAGTGTGAGGCCGTTTAATCATGATGAGTATGAACGGTTTATTTTTAGTGCGTTCCCTTATTATGCGAGTGCGTTTTCGATGATGGCTGGTTTCCTGGTGTTTGGCGTGGCGTTTCTTTATAGCAAGCCTAAGGCTGGAGGTGGGGGAAAGAGCACGAAGAAGGAGTAAGGTCGAGAGGATGAAAGGAGGAGGATGGAAATGTAGGTTCGAGAGACGATGAACTGAGCGAGAGGACGCGTGTGTGAACTAGAAAGAAGAAGAGTAGTTGGGGGGGAAAAGTGGGAAAGAAGACAGAAAGGAAGCGCGGCTCGAGCTAGCTAGCAGTCCAACAAACCAAACAGAAAAAGAAAACCAACCAAAAACAGAAGGACATTAGTGCGCTAGGCTTGAGGAAAAGAAGGAAAAGACGGCGAGGACCTAGGAAGAAAGAACAGAAAACAGAATGGGCGCACACGGGCGCATCATCCATACCAAAGAATACAATTCGATAGACCAAAAACCAACCAACTAGGTTTCACCAGTAAAAGCGCAGCAGCAGCAGCAGCAGCAGTACCTTTGTTCGCCTGCACGACTTTCTTCTTCTTTCTGGCTGGGCTGACTGTGGGGCGTGGGAGTGCATTTTTGCGTGCACACAGAAGCAGGCAAGCCCCAGCCCAACAAATGTGCTTGTCACCAAAGACAGCATATTCTTGTGCAGTTTTGCTTTGTAAAAAGAAAGACAAAGGGGAGTGCATTTAACAACCACCACAAAATGGGCCAAGCAACAACCTCCCCCTCTCACGCGAGCACGTTTTGTGTGTTTGTGCGGCTGGCGGAAGCCGGAAGCAATGTGAGCGGTTGGTGGGAGCCATTCGGTGGCATGCATGCCTCATATTGTCTTGCCCTGCGTTGTGTCGTCTGTAGGTGGTGCAGGTGTGTTCGGCAAGCGTGTGGAGGACGTGGTTTGACTGCTAAAGCATGAGAATCGATTCTGCCTGCCTCTCGCCTCCCCTCCCTCGCCTTCTCACCACTCACGACCGCTCCTCTCCAGCTGCTTCTTCCCTCCCTTCCTCCTGCGCCGCCTCCCTTGCCGTGGAGTCTTGCATGCACTGTCTAGGCTAGCAGTGGCAGCACAAGGACAGAGTCCAGGCACATTTACGCAGCACGCTCTGGGCTTTGGTGGATGCGGCTTTGTGCGGCTCACTAGGCTTGCTCCTCTGACCCCTCATCATCATCAGCATCATCACCCCCTTCTCACCCACGCCTTTCCTCCCTTCTCCCTACATTTTACACAGGCCTAGCTTCCTTCCTTAAGATACTAGCCAGTCGGACAGAGCATCATGGTACGTCTTTGTATGGGATGGGAGCGGCGGGTGGTGGATAGGAAGGGTTAGAGGGGAGGAGGGTGGGTGCATGCACAAAAAAGAGGCGCATAGAGAGCGCAAGCTCACACCCACACCTACACGAACACGCGCACAGTTCATCACCAAGAAGAACCGCCTGGCCGTCTACCACAACCTCTTCAAGGGTACGTACAGGGTTTGAGGAGGACAAAGAGAAGAGGTGCCTGCTTGCTTCCCCATTGCCTTCCCCCCCTCATTCTCCTTCTTCCTTCCGTTCAACCTCACTCACCCTCCTCCTTCCATTTCCATCACCACTGCAACAGAGGGTGTGCTCGTGGCCAAGAAGGATTTCTACTCCGTCTGGACCTATAAATCCCCCGAAGGCGACAAGGACCTGTCTTTGCCTAATCTCGAGGTGGTGAACCTGCTTAAGTCCCTCAAGTCGTCGGGCTACGTCAAGGAGACCTTCAACTGGTGCGTGCCACGGGGGAAAATGAGAAAAGAGGGAGGGAAGAAGGGGATGGGAAAGGGGTGGGACGGCAGAGGGAGGGCTTGGAAAAGATGGGGGAGGAGTAACTCGGCTGGTGTGTCTGCTGATCACATGCATGCTGGCTGGGTGGGCTCCTCCTCTGGCTTTCTCCGTCCCTCCCTATGCGTTCCTTTCTCTCCTGTCAACTCTATTTCTTCCTTCGTTCTCTTTCCTCACGCCACGCTTCTTCTTAATTTAAATTCAAAAAACAGGCAATACTACTACTACTACCTGACGGTGGAGGGGATCGACTACCTCCGTCAGTACCTCAACCTCCCCCAAGACGTCGTCCCCCAGACGCACATCAAGAAGGAGGGTCGCCCCGCCCGCCCTGCTGGCTTTGCCGACCGTGGTGACCGCCCTGAAGGCGAGCGTGAGCGAAGGCCGTTTGACAAGGAGAAGAGGCTGGGACCTGATGGCTCGTTTGCTCCTTCTTTCGGTGGGGGTGGGTTTGGCCGAGGCGGCGGAGGCAACCGCGAGGGAGGGTATCGTGGCTAGATTCCTTCTGTTCTCTTTTCGAGGGGGAGGGAAGGAGGGAGGGAGAAAGGGCATGGAGAATAGACATTAAATCGGCCCGTCCTAGAGGAGGGAAGAAGGAGGGGTGTGGTGTGTGTGCGCGTGAGAAGTGAGGAGAGAGAAGAATGAAAACGCGAGTGTGTGCCTGCCTTTCTCCTTTCCTATTCCCTTCATTTAGGCGGCCGCGTGGTTCCTACGACATGGAAAGAAAGAAAAAATATTAACTCTAAACAACAACAAAAATGGAATGGGAGGGGAGGGGAGGGAGGGGTGGTCTGAGCTCGTCTTGATGTAGGTGTTGATTGCCTTTGAGAGGAGGAGGGAGGGAGTGCAATTCGTTGAGCTCCTTATTGTTGTCGTACTCATGGTCTTGTCTATTTTTGAAAGGAGGGAGTGGGGAGGGAGGGAGAGGGAAGGCAGGCCTTGCTTGGGGCCTTCGCCCAATTATTCTGCTTGCTGCGTGCCCATGCCATGTTCAGCTTCCTTCTGCTTCTCGTTCTACGATCATACAACAACGACACACACAAAACAGAGAGCCTCACGCTACACGCGCTCGTCGAGAGTCTTGTGCTTGTCCTTGTCCCTGTGTTGTTCTGTGTGTCCTTTTCCTTTGTCCTTCCCTTTTCCCTTTCCAAGCAAGGCAACCACCCCCATCTCGCTCACATCATCATGCATCATCACCATCATCTCACCCCCCTCCCTCCCTCCCCCTCTACCACCACACAGCACACAGCAAGCCTTCAGCATGTTTGGCAACCTCTTTGGGAATCCGTCCAAGGACATCCTGGACTCGGAGGGCTGGCGCCGCAAGCGTCAGCGTGACGGTAAATAATGCGTGAAGGGAGGGAGGGAGGGGTCTGGTTGTTCCGTTGCTCGTGCTTGCCCATAGCTTAGATGAACCCTCCTTCTCACAGCTCACACCACACCACACCACCCACCCACCCACGTAACACAGAAATTAGGTCCTGGACAACTCGTTGTCCGTGCTGCTTGCCCATACATTAGATGACCTTCCTTCACACAGCTCACACCACACCACACCACCCACACGCACACGTAATAGAGATTGAAGAAGTCCTGGACAGCAGTGATGAGGAGGGCGGGGAGCAGCAGGAGGAGCGGATGCCGTCGAAGACGGAGGAGGGCGGAGGTCGACGCCGGGGAAAGGCGGGGCGGATGGTAAGTTGCTTGGTCAAGGTGAAGGGATGAGGGAGGGGAGGGAGGGCAAGAGAGAGGGAGGCCCATCATCCCCCTATGTGCTCTTCTAACCCACCTTTCATCCCATGCTTAACAAATGAGGAAGCAGAGACGACAGAAGCAATTTGGACTTTGCGCGTCCGTTCATTCACTCATCATCCTCCCTTTCCACCCACCCTCCCAATTTACCAACAGGAGAGCACCACCATCAGCAACTGGCGCACGACGACAACGACAGAAGAACGCGACGTCGGTCTACAGTACATGCAGCAAGGAGGAGGAGGAGGAGGAGAAGGGGGGATGGGGGCGGAGGAGGAGGAGGAAGGGGGGAAGGAGGACGGGATGGGGGGAATGCTGGGAATGATGACGGCGATGCAGGAGAAACCAGGGGGAGGGATGGAGGAGGAGGAGGAAGAGGAGGAGGAGGAGGAAGAGGAGGAGGAGGAGGGCGAGGAGGAGGAAGTGACGGAGGAAGGGCTGCTGAACACGTTGTTGGAAGCAGTGGCGGCTGCGAAGCGCGCGCGGGGAGGAGGAGGGTCGATGGAGGAGGAGGAGGAGGACGAAGGAGGGGAGGAGGAAGTGTCTCAGGACATGCTGGCTCGTCCTACCCAGTACACCCGCAGCAGTGGCACCAGCAGCAACAGCAACCCCTTCATTGAACACCTCCTCCGCGGGTTCCGTGGGATCTTCTCCTCTTCCTCCTCTTCCTCCCTTCCTCCCTTGCAAGATCTCCTCGACGCCCTGACCACCACACACAAAGACCGTCTCAAGGACTCCGCCAAACAAATCGCGCACGAACTTAAGAAAACCCAAAGCTCCCTGCACATCCGCCTCCCCTATCAACAAGGCGCTCTGCTCCGTGCTTCTCGCCAGCAGCAACGGGAACAGCAGCGGGAGCAGCAGCAGCAGCAGCAGCAGGGTGAAGGAGGAGGGGGGGAGGGAGGAGGGGGAGGGGGAGGGGCGAAGAAACCGGATGAGGCGTTCGAGCAGCAGATGTGGGGGTGTGATCATTTGATTGACCAATTGTTGGCTTTAGAGGAGGCGGGGGAGCGATTGAGAGGGTACGGGAAGGAGTATTTAGAGAGGAATATTGGGGCGCTTGAGGAGAAGGATGCTTGGATTAAGACCTGGCAGGTGAAATTGCAGGAGCAGAGTGGGGAGGTGGAGAGGACGAAGGGGGAACTGAGGGGAATGGATGGGGAGTTTAATGTGATTGCACAGAGGGCTTATGCTGCTTCGGCTGCTCCTGAGGAGAATGGGTTGTCGTCTATTCCCTCCCTCCCTACCTCGTCCTCCTTTCCTTCTTCGCTTGCCTTGGTTTCTACCTTGTTGGACGTTTGTCGTTCCCCGCACTATGCTGACCTTGTGGCGGCCCGGCAGCACAAAGCGGAGCAGTTGGAGAGTAAGGAGAGGAAGCGTCAACGGGTCGCGACGAACCTCCGTCTAGTCGAGGCGTTTATTCGCCTCATGCGTGTGCTTGTCGAAAAAGGTCGTCAAAAACTCACCTTCTTAACCAAAAGAGTGGAAAGGGAAATCACGCAAATCCGGACCCGGCTCCACGAAGAGCTGAAAGGAGAAGTGGTAGCAGCTGCGGTGCGTTTGCAGCATGTGTTGGAATTTCACGAGGCGAGGAAGGAGAGGGCTGGGAAGAGCGCGAAGTTGCGCGAGCATGAGTTAAGGCAGCATACGTCTTTGTTTGGGCAGGATACGCCGACGGAGACTCTGAGGTTGGAGGCGTGCGTGAAGGAGTTGAGGAGGGTGGTGGCGCATTCTACCTTGGCGATTGAACGGGCGATGCAGCGGTACGTCTTGTTTTTTAACTCTTCTCTCTTCCCTCCCTCCCTCCCTCCCTTCTCCTGCGTAGCACGAGCATTTAGCATCCTCCGACCCTTCTCTCACCCTCACTCACTCCCTCACTCCCTCCCTCCCTCTCTCCCCTCCCTCCCTCACTCCCTCTCTCCCCTCCCTCAGCAACCAAGTCTTCTGGGTCCGCGTCGAGGAGGCCTTGCCTGAAGCTATTGCCCGCTCTTTCTCACCCTCCCTCCCTCCCTCCCTCCCTCCCTCCTTCCCTCCCTCCATCCCTTCCTGCCCCCCTCACAGCAATCAAGTCTTCTGGGCCCGCGTGGAAGAAGCTTTGCCTGAACCCATCGCCCGCTCGCTCGGCTCCCTCTTTCAGCAGCATATGACCAATCCCAACAGCAGCAGCAGTAGCTGCAGCAGCAGCAGCAGTGGGAAGGGTCGTCCGCTCTATTCTGCGTACCCCCCTCATTTGTCTGCTGCTGCTGCTGCTGCTGTTGCGGCTGCGAATGGTAGCAGCAGCAGCATCAGCAGCAGCAGCAGCAGTGGTGGTGCTGGAAATCCTCCTGAAGGGCCGATGCCTTTGTTGTTGCTGCAAGAAGGAATTGGAGGAGGAGGAAGGGGAGGGAGGGAGGGAGGGAGGGAGGGAGGAAGCTTGGCGTTGGCCCAGGTGGTGGCGGAGGGAGGGAAGGCGTCGCAGCAGGAGGAGGAGGAGAGGGTGAAGGCGATGAGAGGAGGAGGAGGAGGGATGGAGGAGGAGGAGGGGGAGGAAGGTGGGGAGGAGGCGGTTATTGGCGTGAGGGTGGCGGGAGGAGGGAGGAGGAGCCCGGAGGGGGATGGGTGTGTGGTTATGTGAGGGAGGGGAGGTGGGAGGGGGTTGAGAGAAGGAAAGGAAGAAAGAAGAGGATCAAGACCAGGACCAGGACCAGGAGGAGGAGGAGGAGGAGGAGGAAAGGATAGAAGAAGACGATTTGTTTCCCTATATATGTGTATTTTGTTTGTATGTGTGATTCTAGCACCATTACAAGGGAGCAAGGAAGCAAAAGAGAGGGGGAAAGTAGTGAAAGAGGAGAGGAGAAGAAGACGAGGAAAAAGAAGAAGAGAAGAAATGGCGGCAAGGAAGAGGACGAGGGGGAAGAAGAGGGTGGAATTGGAATAACGGATTAATCAGAAGAAATTTGAGCCGTTGTGGGCTGAGAAAGGGAAGGGAAAAGGAAAGGAGGAGGAGGAAAAAGAAGAAGCAGAAGCAACAACAACAACAACAACAACAACAACAACAACAACAACAACAACAACAACAACAACAACAACAACAACAACAACAACAAGTATTCCGTATTATCATATCACTCTCTGTGTGTAGCAAGACCAAGACCCATCAGAAGCAACAACCAAAGCAAGAACCAAAAGACACATGACGACGGACAGAAAGACACACATATTCGTATCAGCAGCAGCAGCAGGGATAGCACCCACGTACATATTCTCAAATTAAAGGGGGGAAAGGAGAGGAAGATGAAAGAAAGAAGGATCGGAAAAAGGTGAGAACAGTGAGAAAAAGAAGATGCTTTTTGACACAACATAAAAGCTTTTGTTGGTCACTTTCTTCGATAGTTGCACCTCCCTCTTCACATTTACATCACTTTAACAAGTCTATTTTCCTCTTTCTCTTTCTCTTGTCGTCGTCGTCGTCGTCGTCGTCGTCCCTGTATCAGTCTTGCCATCTAGAATATCTCGTATCAAATCATCCATCTCTCGCATTGCTGCCACCGCTTTCTCCTTCCTCCTCGC
>Ga0209491_10011776_pt1 | contig 10244 bp, 11 predicted proteins | sample BON02_FD_187213 | JGI IMG/M metagenome (GOLD analysis project Ga0209491, IMG submission 187213) | Freshwater microbial communities from Lake Bonney liftoff mats and glacier meltwater in Antarctica - BON-02 (SPAdes) (version 2) | ecosystem: Environmental > Aquatic > Freshwater > Ice > Glacier...
AAGCAGGCCTACACTGTACCGTGCAGAGCATCACACCCCCATGGGCAGGGTGCTCAGGTCTTGTGCACTTGAACCAGTCTCGGGGCGTTGTGCGGCTCTTACACATGTATTGCCCGTCCTCGACCGTCCACTTCACAATCCTATCTAACCTCCCCTCCCTCCCTCCCTCCCTCCCTCCCTCCCTCCCTATCTCCCACAGCACAAACCATGACGGCGCGCCCCATCGACTATAGCAAATGGGACCATCTGGACGCCTCGGACGACGAGGAGGACAACGACGACGACCAGCAGCAACGAGGCCCTCCCCGCGTAACGCATTTCGATGAGCCCATGTCCGTCACCCTTGGCGGGAGCTCCTCCAACCTCTCCGCCTCGCCCTCCCTCCCTCCTTCCTCCTCCCCGTCCTCGTCCTCCTCCTCCAAACTCCATCCACGCAGCACCATCGAAGACGTGTCCGAAAATGGCCAATCCCTCCCAGCCTACGCCTGGCGACAAGACAAACGGGAGGCAGTGATGCATGTGTGGGTGCCCGCCACCACCAAAGCCAAGGACGTCTCAGTCTCTTATAACAAGGAGAGCAAGCACCTCAAGGTTCAGGCTTGTCCTCCCTCCCTCCCTCCCGTCCTCGTAGAGGGGACGATGGCCAATCCGATTTTCCTGGAAGAGGAGGAGGAAGGAGTGGAGTGGGAGGTGGTGGGGGAGGGAGGGAAGGAGGGAGGGAAGCAGGGAGGGAGACGTGCGGTGCGGTTGACGTTTGTGAAGGCGACGCCAAGGGCGGATATGGTACGGTGGTGGTCGAGGGTGATGGAGGGGGAGGAGGAGATAGATACACAGAAAATTGAGGGGAGGAGTCAAAAGATGAATTTTCAGGGGGCGTGGGAGGAGGCGCAGAAGTTGTTTAGGGAGGGGGTGGAGAGGCGGAGGGAGGAGGGGCCGGTGGAAGTGGACTTGGGGTAGGTAGGGAGGGGGGGAGGGAGGGGAAGGGAGGGGGAGGATAGAAGACGGTTTGGAATGGGTGGATGTGTTAGGGAGGGGGGAGGGTTGGTGTGTGATGCCTAGGGGGGAGCGAGGGTGATGGAAGGGCACAAGACCATCTCGAGACACGCAAAAACAAAGTTAAGCAACAACAATGTACAGATACAAACAGAGATGTTGAGAAGAGATTCCTGAAAATCGAAGGAAGACAGAGGGTAAAACTTAAAACTCATGCACCCGTCGATTCGTTCCACAGCCCCCCTGCCTGACCTCAAACCAAAGACTTGAGGACTGCACCACCAATATAACAGGCACTTTTCCTGGTCAAGTACCCCCGTGTCTTTTTAGCAAGATTTTGCGCCCGAAGCCTGAAACGCACGCGGACTTGACTTCTTGGCTCTCGCAGAATGGGGCCTAATTGCGGGGCTGCTGGAGCGCTTGGAGAGCCAAGAAGTGGGGGCGGCGCACATAGGGACCCCTAGTCGCTCAGTGCCGAATGTTTGTTTGGATGTGGTGTCTATGAAAAAACTTCATTTGGCTTGCTTTGCTTGCATGCTGACAAAAAAGCCCAGGGACCGAGAGATCGGGCTCGGGGGGGTCGAAATATATCTCAACAATTACATTTGGTACCTGCCCTGCTTATTCCCTCGGTCCCTGGGATTTTTTCCGGGAAGCAAGGCAAGATGGGGTAAACGAAGCAATTCTTCAGAGGCACCACATGCTGGCAAACATTCGGTCACTAGGGCACCATGCCACAAGGCGGCCGTCGTCCCCACTTCTTCGCTCTCGAAGCAGCAGCGAAACGGTGCTTCAACTGAAGTGTTCGTCGTTTGGCGAGCCCTCTTGCGGCGCCCCAAAAACATGCAAAACACACAGGTCAATGGTAGAAAGCCTTAGCAACATTGTAGCCAAGCATATCTTGTGTACACATGCATGCTTGGCCAACGATGGCATCTGATACCAGCATGAGCAAAGGACCATCTGCTGAAGAGCAAGGGGTGCTCGCCTCTCAGCTTGCCGAGGAAACAACACAGCCCACCAAAGGCCCCAGACCATGCGATTTTAACCTTGCTAAGAAATATGGGGTTGACTCCTATGAAAGAGTAGATTAGATGTCAAGCCATGCCTGCGCATTGGACAAGCCAGGGGGCGCAACTTTGCCAACTTCCCCACCCTCTCCCGAAAATCGTGCACCGTCAATTCGTGTGCCTCCCACCCTTGTGCACCCGATAAACACTTGACAGCGGCGCCACAAACGACATACATACTCCTTGTTGTAAAGCAATACAACCTATAACGACAAGATTGATTGATCATAACTGCGATATTTCTTGAGTAGGGTAATAATTTTGGTTATTTCTTTTGTTAAATATTTCACACACAGACACCCACGCACACATAACACACAGACACATACATACAGACAACTAAAGCAGAAGACGCCTTCTACTCATGTCGAAATGACATTCATTATCAGCCCTTCCCCAGCTCTCTCTCTCTGCTGCTGTCAGTCGTTGAGGTAGGCCGTCTGGGAAAGGGAACGAGGGAGGGGTAGTAGGGAGGAAGGGAGGGAGGGAGGAATGAGAGATACGTATGATTAAATGCAGAATGAGTGGCGTATGCCACCCTTGTCCCTCCTCCCTCCCTCCCTCCCTTCCTCTCTTCTCACCTGTTGCGTCGCCATAAGTGTTCGGTAGTGTCCGGCCGCCGAGGGAGCCATAAGGTCGGCGTGCTTCCCTTCCTCCACCACCTGCAAAGGAGGGAGAGAGGGAGGGAGGGAGGAAGGAAGGGTGGTGAGGTAAGTTTCAGCGGGACAGGAAGATAAATTGTTTTATTGAGGAAGCAGAGCGTCCCTCCTTCTCTCTCTTCCTCCCTTCCGCCCTTCTCCTTCTCATCTTACCTTCCCCTTCTTCAGGACGATGATGTTGTCGGCCTTGATGACCGTGTCTAGCCTGTGGGCGATGACGAGCGTTGTTCTGCCCGCCATAAGGTTCTCCAGGGCTTCTTGCACTGTGTGTGAAGATGGATAGATGGAGGGAAAGAAGAAGAGGAGAGGAGGTGGTGAGCATAATTGAAGCAGGAGGTAAAGCTTCGTTCTGTTACTGCAAAACCTGCCCAACCCGTACTCCCTTCGTCCCTCCCCTTCCTCCCTGCCTTCCTTTTTTTCAAGCACACGTACCTAGTTTCGCAGAGAGAGCGTCCAGAGCGGACGTTGCCTCATCCAAAACCAAGATCTATCAGGGAAGGAGAAACGGAGCGAGTGAGTGATGAAAAAGGGAGGGAGGGAAGGAGGGCCTCAGATAAGAACATACCTTGCTATCCTTCAAGATGGCGCGCGCGATCGCTAGTCGTTGTCGCTGTCCGCCTGACAGCTGCACGCCGCCTTCTCCAATCATCGTGGCCATACCCTCAGGAAAGGCACAGATGAAGTCAAGGGCATTCGCACGGCGGGCGGCCACGTAGATGGAGGCCTAGGAGGGAGGGAGGGAGGGAGGGAGGGAGGGAAGGAGGGAGGGGGTGAGCGATTACGACCCTCGTATGTGCTATCCGTCCATTACAAAAGATTGACACAAATACAGCCAAGTCGTCGGAGCAACAAGATAAAGAGAGGAAGGAGATGGACGGAGGAAAGGAGGGAGGGACGGAAGGGACGGAAGGAGCTGGGACGTACCATCAGTCCTTTGTCGTTCTCAATCTCTGCTTCCGTCCTCTTGGATTGCTCGCCGTACGCGATGTTGTAAGCAATGGAGCCACTGAAGAGGTTGGGGCTCTGGCCGACGAGGGCAATCTCCTTGTTAAGGAGGGAGGGCGGGAGGGACTGCGGGAAGGAAAAATGGGGCGGCGAGTATGATGAGACATACAAGGTAGAAGGGAAGGCTTTTTATACAAAATACGTACACAAAAGCCTCCGCCCTCCTTCCCTCCCTCCTTCCCTCCCTCCCTCCACTCTTACCTGCAACGGTCGTCCATCCAGCAGAATATCTCCATTCGAAGGTGCGTAAAACCGAGACAAAATCTGGGTCAGCGTCGTCTTTCCTGCTCCTGACGGTCCCACGACGGCAGTCATGGTGCCAGGATGGAGGGTGAGGGAGACGCCGCTAGGATAAAGGGAGGAAGGATAGAAGTACTATGAATTCAGGTGACCATGCAACCTCCCACAGTCAAGAGTCGATGCTAAATTATATTTCTTCCCATATCTGTGCCCAATTACCCCTCCCTCCCTCCCTCCCTCCATCCCTCCCTCCCTCCCTTACCGCAACACGGGCACATCCGCGCGATTGGGGTAGGCAAAAACCACGTCCTTGAACTCCACCCGCCCCTTCACCGCCACGGCCTCTTCTTTGTTGTCCGAGGCAGTAGAGAGGGAGGGAGGGAGGGAGGGACGGGTGGGGGGGGTCTCGAGGACACTCATGACGTGATCGAGGAGGGTGGTGCCTCGCTTCAAGTCAGCCCAGGAATAGTTTATGCCCTGGATCGCAAAATTGAGCGAGAAGCAATACCCGATAAACGCTACCAGCGCCGCTGCGCCCATCTCCCCTTTCTGCACCAAGAACCCTCCTAATGTCGAGACGGAGAAAATCGAAAAGTAAATGGCGAAGCGCGAGCAACTTTCCATCACGCCGCGGTTCCGCCCAGCCTCGGACGACAGAGCCTGAGTATTGGAAAGCCGCGATCGGTACCGTGCCGTCTCTTTGGGCTCGGCAGCGAAGCTCTTGACTTCGCGGATGTTACGCACGACTTCCATGGCGCATCCGTTCTCGGCGGCCAGGGCCCGGCCTTCTTTCAGGATGGTTTTGGTGAGACGCCGACCGAGTTGAGCCTGTTTAGGTGATAGGGAGAGAGAGGCAAGAGGGAAAGGGGGTGTTTGCAGTTGGGTGTTGTTGAAGCGTACTTCTGGCAACCACTTTCTTCCCTTGTTTCCCCACAACTTACAGTTATAGTCGCGACGGAGGGAATGACCAACGAGAAGAGCAGGCCCAGGCGCGGTTGTAGCTTGAAGAGGAGGATAGTTCCGACGATGGCTTCAAGGATGGCTCGGAGGCCGCGGTCGCGTTGGAGGTTGCCATATAGAATATCTGGTCGCGAGTGATAAGTGGAGAGAGAAAAGGGATGAGAACAGTGAGGTGTGTGAGAAAACGTGTATTTGTGGGCCTCAGGCGCGCGCGCGAAAGTGTGTGTCTCTGCCTCTCGCTTTCTTTACCTTTCAGCCCACTTATATCTTGAGACAGATAGGAAGTGATCTCGCCAGGGCCAGCCTTGTCGTAGAATTCGACTTCTTGTTCCAAGAGCTTGGTGAAGACCGCGTCCTATTATAGTTTCGGGATTGAAGAGATTGATTGATCATCAAGCAGAGTCAGACAAACAAAAGCACAAGCGCACACGCCGCGCCGTCTTCTCCTCCCTTTCTCCCTTTGGCCTTACCTTGAGGTTCATCACGCCCTTGGAAAATAGGCCGGTCATGTGTCGGATGTAGACCCAGGTCAACAAGGGCTCGCTCGTGTAGATCAGCGCCAGGAGTTTTAAAGCCTAAGGAGGGAAGGAGGGAGGGAGGGAAGAAGGGAATATAGGGTAAGAAAAATGTCATTGGCACAGGCGAGACAGGAAAAATGAGAAGAGCAGAATATGACTTAGCGAGGAAAAATCAATGTTAACTTACTTTTTGCAACGCCAGCTTCCGTTCCCCCAAGGGGGTTTCCGTCGGCAGCAGCAACACGTTCACCACCCCTCCATACCCTAAAGGCACAGACACGGCCGCAACGGTCGCAAAAGCCGAAAAAAGAGCCCCAAGGCCCAAGTCTCTTTTCCGAAGGCGAGTCGGCGAGGAAGCAGGCCCGGCGAACGCTGCCCAGTTGAGGGTGCGGGTTGAGGAGGAGGGAGGGGGGGATGGAGGGGGGAGAGGAGGGGTGGTGGTGGTGGACGGGCGGCTGGGAGAGGTGGTGCTGCTTCTACTGCTGCTGCCGCCACGGAGGCGAAGGAGGGGAGGAAGGAGCAGGACGGTGGATAGGAGCGAGCGGAGGCGACGGAAAGGAGAAGGAGACGAGGAGGAGTTTGACAAGGAGGAGGAGGAGGAAGAGGAGGAAGAAGGGTCTATTGTTGTGTGTGTGATATGGGAGAAGAGAGTGAGGACTGCTGTGATAAGGGCGTATCTATATTAGCTTGTTGAGTTTAGTAAAGTAGAAGAGAAACATGTGGAGATTGTGAGTAGAACACCAAGGGTAAGCATTGATGCAGGGAGGGGAGAAGGGTGTGGAGGAAGGTGAGGGTTAGGATGAATGAGGTAATCGCCGCTGGGGTTAAGACAGGAAAAAAGGGAGAAAAAGGGAGCAGAAAAAGATTGGAGAAGAAAGAGGGCACGGCATATACACCGTGTACATTGTAAACCTCCCCACCTCGCCGCCTTTCCACTCGGGGGAGGAGAGCGAGGAAGAAAGGACAGGAGGGAGAAAAGGAATGCAATTGCCCATCCAGACAAACCTACCGGAAGCAGCGACTATCCTTAAGCTTGAGCGTAAAGGTGGCAACGCTGCAAGGCTGGAGAGATGGTGGGTCGCTCGTGGTGTTGGGGCTTGACCCGAGAAGGGATAGCGGGCGAGGGAAGGCAAAGGAGTAAAGGCGTGCGCAAGGAAGGGCAGGAGGACAAGAACGAGAAAAGGAATACAGGAGCTTCTTGGCCGGCGTGATGGTGGTGGTTGTGGTGGCATGTTGATTGACTGTGGTTTGTGAAGGGAGGGCGTCGTGTTGATGAGCATGTCGTGACGTCGTGATTTTACTTCTTCTAGAGGCGGAGGATGATGATTGCTTGCTCTGAGGCGGGAAGCGGCAGAGGGAGCCGAGGCTGGCCAGTTAGGGTAAGAATGCCTGTAGCTGGGTATATGAAGTGGAGACTGGCATGTATTGGTGGTTGGGGCCATGCGTGGCATGGTCAAGTCGGTGTATTGGCTCTCTGCAGTAGCGAGCAGCAGATTGTATTGCCGTTTCGCTGTTGGACCCCCTGTCCTAGCCCGGGTGCGTGAAAGCTCTCGGACGCGGTCAACAAGACAAACCACACGCATAAGAGGGCTCCATATCGAGGTGATTGACTCAAACGAACAAAATGGCGTTGTTCGATTGTAACAAAAACAGGCGGACGGTGAAAAAAAAGAAGGAGCTTTTTAAGCATTTCAATTGGTAACCTCCTGCCCCTTGCACACTGGCTTGCACACTGGCGTGGGGAGGACCATGCCGAGGCACAGAGAGGTGCCTCGCCGCAAGCGAACACCTCGGTTCCCGACCGACCGCGCAACGAGGACAAAGGCGTTTGTGTTGGTCGAGTTGGCTGTGTGTGCGAAAACCCATCGCCCTTAGCACGACGACATAAGACACGGGAACAAACAAACAAATAGACGCGCCAAGTATATGGCCCGGGAAAAACCTGACCTAGGCTCGCGTGTGCCCTTCGACCTCCTCACCTCTTCTCCTCTAGCTTGGGGTTCCGGCGTTACCCGAAACACCACTTGAATTTGCCAACCCACCCCCTCTCCCTTTCCCCCTCTTCTCTCACAGGGCAAAATCTAAGCATCGCAGCGGGCCTACAGCCGCCCCGGGCACGTCGCCCCCTGCTTCCGCCTGAAAGGCAGCAGCGGCAGCCGCCCGCTGCAAGCAAACATCAGGGCGGCCTTATCACTATATATAAGTAAGCCATGCCCTCTTCCTTTGCCCCTTCTCCGTCGTCTTCCCGCTGTGCCACCATGGCTTTCAAACCCGCCTACGCCCAGCGCAAGGCATCCTACAAGGACACTACCACAGCAACAGCAGTGGCAGCACCAGAAGCAGCCACGCCAACCCACTCCCAGAGAAAGCCGAGCGAAGCGGCGGCAACCAGGCGCCTTTCCTCCTCCATGTCGTCTGTCAAGGTAAAACACATGGCAGCCCTCCTTCCCTTTCTCCCTCTCTCCCTCCCTCCCCCCCCTTTAGAAAATGTGCTTGGCCCTTTGAGTAGACCCCGCACGTAATTTTGTACCTCTCCACATATATTTTCTTTCCTTCCTTCAACGCACACACACACACACAGTCCCTCCCTTCCATCCGGGGCGCCACCAAGCCGGCATTCAAAAAGGAAAGACCGACTTCAACAATTACAAGAACAACAACAAAGGCGGTCCATTTCGCTGCCTCCTACTCCAGTGGCACAGCCCGTACTCCCCACCCTCCCTCCCCACCCCCTCCTCCTCCACCCCCTCCTGCCGGTGCTGCTGCTGCCTCCCATTCGATCTTCTCCCCTTCGGTCTCTCTCCTTTCCATCCACCCTCTTACTGCTCCTCCTCGTTCCTCCTCCACCACCTCCACCACCTCTTCGTCTTTCCCCTCCTCCTTCTCCTCTTCTTCCTCGTGCTCCGAGCCCTCCCCCTCCCTCCCTCCCTCCCTCCTCCCCCTTTTCGACTCCCTCTCCCTTGACCAAGTCGACGGGATCATCGCTCACCTCGCCACCCGCAAGCACGACCTGTCTCCTTGCCCTTCCTCCCTCCCTCCCTCCTCCTCCCCCTCCTCCTCTTCCTCCGCCTCCACCTCCTACTTCTACTCCCCCTTCTCCACCCTGCGCGGACTCGAGGAAGGGAGGGAATAAGGGAAGGAGGAAGAGGTCTCGCCACACCGACGGAGTGGGACGTCTCTCTCCTGCTGCACATCTGTAGCTGCCGAGGTAAGGAGGGGGGGAGGGAGGGAGGGAGGGAGGGGGGAAGGGAGGGAAGAATGATTTGATAGCAAACACTAGAGCAGTTTACCGAAATTGCAATTTATTGACCTCTCTCTGCCCTCCCTCCCTCCCTCCCTCCCTCCTTCTCACATCCAGATGGACGACTCCTCTTCTTCAACTTCCTCCTCCTCTTCCTCCTCCTATTCCTCCTCCTCCTCATCGTCCTCCTCTTCCCCTTCCTCCTCCTCCTCCTCCTCCTCCTCCTCCTTTTCCGTAGTGCACCTCCGACCCCTAGTAGTAGAGGGAGGGAGGGAGGGAGGAAGGGCGGGAGGGAGGGAGAGGCAGATGATTTATAGAGGGGAGATTGTTTTGACAAGTTGCACCTTTTCTTTGTCTCCGCCTTAAGAGGAACGAAGTGAGGAAGAGGAGGAGGAAGAGGAGGAGGAAGAGGAGGAGGAAGAGGAGGAGGAAGAGAAGGAGGAAGAGGAGGAGGAAAAGGTAGTGGAAATAGGGGAGGGATTAACGAGGGCTGGAGGGAGGAAGTGCAGAGAATGAGGCTGTTGATGGTCGCTGGTCCTGAGAACGCTCGAAGGGCCAAGCAGCACTACCACTCTCGCAAGCTCCCCCCTTCCTCCCTCCCTTCTTCCCTCCCTTCCTACCGGCCTTCCTTCCTCCCTCCCTCCCTCCCGCCCACCAATCCAAGCCGGCGAGTGCCCAAGATGTCTCGCAAAAAGGATGCCTGGGTGGCTGAGAAGAAGGAGGGAGGGAGGGAGGGAGGGTCGGAGGAAGAGGAGGAGGAGGAAGAGGAAGAGAAATTTGTAATTTCTCCCTTGCCTTTCTCTCCCTCTGCCTCCTCTCCTTCGTCTTTGTCTGGCGCCTTTTCCTTCCCTTCTTCTGCTTCTTCTTCTTCTTCTTCTTCTTCTTCTTCTTCTTCTTCTTCTTCTTCTTCTTCTTCTTCTTCTTCTTCTTCTTCTTCTTCTTCTTCTTCTTCTCCTTCTTCTCCTACTTCTTCCTCTTCCTACGCGCTATATCACCGAAAATGGAAGAAGGAGGAGGAATGCAAAGAGGAAGGAAGGAGGGAGGGAGGCAGGGAGGGGTGGCCATGCCCCCTGACGACTGCCACTGCCGCGGCTGCTGCTGCTGTTGACATGAAGCAGGGAGGGAGGACGGGAGGGAGGGAGGGCAGGACGAAGCGGGTTAAGGCGGTCCGATCGTCGTCGCCCTTCTTGTCGCTATCGTTACCCTTGCCTGAGCGTCGGGGAGGGGGAGGGAGGGAGGGAGGGAGGGAGGGAGGGAAGGAGGGCGCTTTTGTGGTTTCCCTCGATTTCGTTTTGATGATTGAAAGTGGTTGTGTACACATCAAGAAGAGAGGGAGGGAGGGAGGGAGGGAGGGATGATGGGAAGGAAGAAAGCGAGAATGAATAAGATTACGAATTGAGAACTGGATTTTAATCGAATTTTAATGAATCACTTATTTGAGTAGTAGAAAATAAGAAATCGAATTAAACTGGAGAGGAAGAAAGGAGATGAAGAAAGAGGGAAAGGGCAGAGAGTAAGTTTAAAAGTTTAGGCCCCCAGCAAGGTCACGAATTGAGGG
>Ga0209491_10011778_pt1 | contig 10240 bp, 18 predicted proteins | sample BON02_FD_187213 | JGI IMG/M metagenome (GOLD analysis project Ga0209491, IMG submission 187213) | Freshwater microbial communities from Lake Bonney liftoff mats and glacier meltwater in Antarctica - BON-02 (SPAdes) (version 2) | ecosystem: Environmental > Aquatic > Freshwater > Ice > Glacier...
CCTCCCTCCCTAGCTCCCTCCCTCCCTCCCTCCCTCGCTCCCTCCCTCCCTCCCGCCCTCCCTCCCTATGTTCGCGTTATTTCCTCTTTCACAACCACTCTGTCGTATTGCTCCAAATTTTTGCCTTCTCCTTTTCTCTTCAACGCCGACCCACTCACCCTCCTTCTCTCCCTACCTCCCTTTTCCCCTCCCTTCCTTCCTCCAGGGCAAGGGTCGCAAGCGCAAGGTCCAAGACGCAGAAGATGGGAAGCCGCCAGTTTACAAGTGGAAGCGGGAACGAAGAAAGTAGAGCGGGGGGAGGAGGGAGGGAGGGAGAAAGGGAGGGAGGGAGGGAGGATGTATAGAAAGAAGGAAACGACGAGGAATGGGGGAAATAAAAGCACAATGAGATAAAACCCTCATCTCCAAAAGAAGGATTTAAGCAAAGCAAAACGATTTGACAAACACACATTCATTTGCTCTCACTCACACATCTCTCACCAGAGCAATGAGATGAATATCCTTATCTCAAAAAGAAGAAGGATCAAAGCAAAGCAAAACGATTTGACGAACACATATACATTTGCTCTCACTCACACACATCTCTTGATTTTGTCTTCTCTTTTCTTCTTCTTCCCTTCCTTTCCTAATTTTCTTCCCTCTCACGCCCTACCTGAAAGGAGGGTAAATTCTCCAACTCCACCTTCTCCACTACCCACCCTCCCTCCCACCCTCCCTCCCTCCCTCCCTCCCTTCGAAGCGTCACCACCGCAAAGTGTCCTTCAGACAAAGCCCCCGGCTCTAGCACTGTCACCCCTCCCTGCATCTCCAGCCTTCCTCCCTCCCTTCCTCCTCCTCTTCCTCCTCCTCCCTTTTTCTTCTTTCCACCTCTGCTCTCTCGATGCCGCACACGAAGCACCAGATGATCAGTAAGAGAGGAAGGAGGAGGAGGAGGAAGGGAGGGAGGAGAGGGAGACGCAGCCTCACTCGCAGATAAAGGAGGAAGGCATTCCATCATCACCATCCCCCACCCTCCCTCCCTCCCCCCCTCCCTCTCTTCCTCCGCCAAGCACCTCGCCACTTCCAACGTCCGTCCCACCACCCCTTCCTCATCCGCTCCTTCCCTCCCTCCCTCCCTCCCTTCCTCTTCCTCCTCCTCGCCCTCCTCCCCCTCCTCATGGGCATACCCGCCCAAAAACAAACCCGGCAGCAACTTCACGCATTTATCATGTGCATCTAATGCCGTCGGGGTCAAGGCCACCTCTCCTTCTCCTCCTTCCCTCCCTCCATCCCTCCCTTCCCCCCTCCCTCCCCTCCTCATCCTCCTTTCCGGCAGCACCGCCACGCGACACACGACATTCTCCATCAAGCCCACCATGTTCATGACATATCCTTCCACCGCCGCCTGTCCCACCCATGTGCCCAAATCTAACGGAGGGAGTCGTCCTGGCGTTTCTTCATCTTCCTCTTCACCTACCCCTTCCTCCTCCTCTTCTTCGTTTTCGTCTCCTTCTGGTGGTGGTGTGGTGCGTTGCGTGCTACTAGAAGTAGTAGTAGTAGCAGAAGGAGTAAAGGGGCCAAGGAGCAACAACAGGTCAAATATAGAATCATCTCCATCTCTACCCTCCAATGTCTCGTCTTTATCTGGTTGTTGTTTTCCTTCCTTCCCAAAATTGCTGCTGCTACTACTATTGCTACTGCTGCTGCTGCTGCTGCTCCTGCTGCTGCTACCAGCTGTGGTGGTGGTAGACGAAGCGCTTTCCACAACTTTCCACGTCGTCAGTTCCATGGCCGTGGCGAAGGTAGGGGCGGCCGCAACGAGGATGCGAAGGGTGGAGGGTGGTGGAGGGATAAAGCTGGAGAAGGAGGAGGAGGAGGAGGAGGGAGAGGCCGAGGAGGAGGGCGGTGGCATCGTTTCTACCTGTGTGTTCGGGGAATGGAAGGGGAGAACGTGTAATTTGTAAGTATGGTTGAATAGCCGTGTGTATGCATGTGCCGCTATCAAGGGACGATCAAGGGTGGCTCAAAGCAGACACCGCCCGGGACAAGGGGCATGGGTGGGGTAGGGGGAGGGGAGGCGCTGCTCTCATCCGTCTTGCCATTGACTCCCTCTTGTCGCCGCCGCTACAGCAGCAGCAGCAGAAGCAGCAGTACAACGAAATTCTCCAGGTCAAGTGCACAAGGCCAATAGAGCTCTGTGGCAGTGCTTGTTTGTTGTGCTTGTGTAGTGAAGGCCGGGGAGAGGACGGGCGGGAAGGTTGGCGTGGAGGCCTCCCGCCTGATGATGACGCTTGCTTGGGCGTCCAACTGTGCCTGACGCGCGCTGGCACGCAGGCGACGCCAAGGCTGTGGTGCTGTGTATGTCTGATCTGTGTGCGTGGAAGTGCTTTGCGTGGAAGTGCTTTGTTTGTAAGGGTCAGGGTGGTGCGAGACGAAGGCGTGACCTCGTCTTGGACGGGGCACGTAAAATGGCATGAGACGCTCACGCACTGCGCACTCATTACAACCGTGCCACCCTACACGCACACTACACAGGCCTTCAAGCAAGCGCACGAGCGAGAGCGGGCAAGGTGAGATGGCGGCGGCGGCAGAGGAGGTGCTGGAGTTTTATTACATGGACGAGACGGAGCTGCGGCAGTGGGTAGAAGCCAATCCCGGACGGGTGAATGACATTGACAGGAATAGGAATGGCCACACGCCGTTGATCGCGGCTGCTTGCCATAGAGACAGTCAGTCACTGGTTGTGTGGCTGCTGGAGGAGAAAGGTGCGGACGTGAACGCCCTTTCACGTGACGGGAATACCCCTCTCCATATTGCTTCCTCGCCCGACGTTATTACTGCCTTATTGGATCGTGGCGCGGATCCGGCCCGGGTGAACAACCACAGCTCGTCCCCTCTTATGTAACAGATAATCTATCGGCACCCTGATACAGTGGCACGCCTGCTGCAAGACCCGCGCGTCCGCGCTACCGTCAACATGCAAAGTGACACTGGCCGCACCGCTCTTCATTACGCCTGCATGTGCGGGAAACCCGACGCAGCAGCCCCCAACGTCCACATCCTCCTCCAAGCTGGCGCCAACCCGATCATCACCGACATGTTTGGGAGAAGGCTCATGGACGTGGTTCATTCCACCTATCATGCCGTCATCGCCCTCCTCGAACAAGTCCCTGACGCCGAGAAGACCTCGCTCCTAGTCAAGGTCCGCCGCCTCCAAGTCGCCGCTACCAGCAACACTGTGGCGCCGTCTTGCCTGCAAAGCCGTGCTGCGCAAGGTAAGCCCTTGCCGGGCGTGGCGCTGGTGCCAGTGATGCGTGGGCACAATGACGGCGAGGAGGAGGAAGAGGAAAGCCGCAAGCTCCGCACCACCCTGGCGTTCATGTGTGGGGTGGGGCGGGAGGGCATGCCGCGGGACGTGTTTCGGGTGGCGATGGACCTGGTCATGCCCTCGTTGGACCCGCTACGGCGTGGGATTGCGGGTGGCGGAGACAGCGACGGAATCACCGGCAGCAGCAGCAGCAGCAGCAGCAGCAGCAGCAGCAGCAGCAATAGCAGCGACAGCAGGAGCGACGATGAGGAAAGTGATAGTGACGATGAGGAATGGTGATAGAGAAGGACGATTAAAGGACGAATAAAAAAAAGAACAAAAAGGCGTCCGCCAGAGCGAAATACAGACCCAATCAAAAAGTACCGTTCATTATTTCCTCTTCTTCTTTTTCTCCTTCTTTCTTGTTAAATCTTAGCTCTCTCCCCCCTTCCAACCCACCCTCCCTCCCTCCCTCCTGCCCTCCCTCCCTCCTGCCCTCCCTCAATATATGATAAAATAAGCCACTAGATCCCCTATGGCCACCACGCCTTGGCACCGTTGCTCCGCGTCTACACACACCAATGTCTGAAACTTGACCTGAAGGAGGGAGGGAGGGAGGGAGGGAGGGTTGAGAGGTGATCAGTACGGACCGGATCAAGACGAACACAAAAACGCTTCCTACCCCCCACCCGTCCCTCCCTCCCTCCCTCCCTCATTCCACACCTCCGCAAACAGCTCAAAAATCTGCTGCAGCGTGTCATGCTGCGAGCACATATGCAGCTTCTTACTATCCACCCCTGCTCCACCATACGCCAAATTCGTCGCCGTCCCTCCCTCCCTCCCTCCCCCCCCTCCTCCACCGCCTCCGCCTCTGTTGCCGTCGCCTTCTGAGGGAGTGCCCCTTCTTTGGGGGAGGAGGTCGGAGAGCCTGGAAAGGGAGGGAGGGAGGAAGGAAGGGATGGAGAGAGGGTGAATGGATGCTTCTTGTTGGCTATGCAGAATGAGTCCAAAGGGGAAGCAAAAAAGAGGGGAAGAAAGAAGATATAAAGATCAGGTAGGAAGACAGGAAGGGAGGAAGGGAGGGAGGGCTTGCTTACCGCATGTTGAGGTTACTCATCGTCTGCTCGGCGTCTCCTGCTAGGGCAATAAAGGTCACGTCGGACCGGTGGTAGAGGTCGGTGACACGCCCAGCCTCGTCCACGATGGGCACGGCGGAGATATTCCTGAGGGAGGGAGGGAGAAAGGGAAGGAGAGAGGAAGGTGATCTGTGATGATTAAGATAAAGGGAGAGGAAAGGAGGGAGGAAAGGGGGGGTAAACGTACCTGGCTTCCATCACTTCCAGCACATCGATCAGACGGGAGGCTTGTGGCATCGCACACCGACGCCCCGCTAAGCGTAAGGAGGGAGGGAGGGAGGGAGGGATGGAGGGAGGGAGGGCCGGATGCACACACACAGACACACACGCACACACAGAAAGAGACATACATGGCTTCCATCATTTCCAACACGTCGATTAGGCGGGAGGTTTGTGGCATTGTCACCACGGCACCAAACACACCGATACCCAGCTCGAAGGGGGGAAGGGAAGGAGGGAGGGAGGGAGGGAGGGAGGGAGGGAGGGGAGGGAGGGATAGGCGTACCTGGCTTCCATCACTTCTAGCACGTCGATTAGGCGGGAGGTTTGTGGCATCGTCACCACGGCACCAAACACACCGATGCCCAGCTCGTAGACGCTCTGGTCGAAGAGCCGCCTCTCTTCTCGGAAGGTGTTGACGAGGTATTCTGAGGGAGGGAGGGAGGGAGGGAGGGAGGAAGGGAGGAAGGGGTGAGTTTGGACTGAATCCAATCAAGGTAAAGGGAGGTAAGGGAGGGAGGGAAGGAGGGAGGGAGGGAGGCTTCCCTACCTCGGATAACTAAGAAAGGACCGAAAGCATAAGTTGTTGTTCTGGATCAATGATAGGGGGGTAGTGCCGCTTCCCCTTGACTCACTCACACAAACACGCACACACAGACACCACAGGTAGGGAGGTAGGGAGGGAGGGAGGGAGGGAGGGGTAGACTTACCTAGGATATCTAGTTGCGACAGCACCGACAGCATAAGTTGTTGCTCTGGGTTGATAATAGGGAGATAACGCAGCTTCCCCTTGACGATGAGCTCACAGGCGTGGTAGATGGAGTCGTCGGCCGTGCCGTGGGCGAATTCGGAGTGCAGCATTCTAGGAAGGGAGGGAGGGAGGGATGGATGTGAGCTACAGACATTCCCCCCCGACCATCCCTCCCTCCCTCCCGCCCTCCCTCCATTCCTCACCTGTGCCCCTCCGGGTCCCGCACCACCTGCGCAATACTCTTGGTGGCCACTTCTGTCATCGTGATATTCTTCTTATAATAATCGCGGACCTAGGAATTCGAGGGAGGGAGGGAGGGAGGGAGGGTTTGGAGGGAGGGAGGGAGGGAGGGTTTAATTTCACTTTATAATTTTCAATTTCTATCTCCAATTCTGCCCTCCCCCCCTCCCTCCCTCACTCTCCTCCTTACCGTATCAATGAAGTCAGTAATAACCATGATGCCCACAAATTTCCTCGCGGCGCTGTCCCACAAGGGGGCGACTTGGGTGTCTAGGGAGGGAGGGAGGGAGGGAAGGGAGAGAGGGAGGGAGGATGAGTGAGGGTTGAAAAGAACAAGAAATTGAAAGATGATTGACTTGTGCATGGCTCTCGATTTCATTCATCGTGCTTGAGACGTTCTACCTCATGATAGCAATCATCAATCCTGCCTCCCTCCCTCCCCTCCCTCCCTCCCTCCCTACCATGCTCCACCAGCGCATAGAAAGCCAGTTGAAAGGGAATGTTCGTGTCAAAGACCACCACCTTCCCGCTCTGGCGTAGCACCTCGTAGCATTTGTGTTGTCGGAGGAAATTTTGGATGGTCCGCCGCCCGGCTTCTCTGTGTTGACGGAGGAGCTGAGGGGGAGAGGGGAGGGAACGAGGGAGAACGAGGGAGAGAGGGAGGGAGGGGGGGAAAGAAAAGTGAGTGGGATGTACAAGGAGTCTCTAAATTTTGGTTTCCTAGTAGAGGCCTTACAATCCACAATTACATCTGCCCTCGCCTTCCTCCTACCCAACACTTTACGCTACGCTCCCTCCCTCCCTCCCGCCCTCCTTTCCCTCCTTCGCGACCCACCTCTTTCTCATTCAGCATGCTCATCGACGGGACTTTATTTTCCAACAGCACCACCGCCGCGTCCTCCACTGCTTCCTCCACATCCATCACACTGTTAGCCGCTGCCGCCATGACGAAAGTGGCCAGGAGGGGAAATAGGGAGGGAACAAGAGGGGAAGAGGGAGGGGAGGCGGCGCTGCCTTCCGCTCCTGCTGCTGCTACCGCTGCGCCTTCTTCTCCGTGATGACGAAACGCCGCTAGCTCCCTCTCTCTCTGTGTATGTGTGTATATGTATGTGTGTAGCGTGGGTAGGTGTCGGGGTGGGCGGGCGGGCGGCAGCATCAAGTCAAGAGGTTGGATAGTGTGCAGTTGCTGCTTGGGGTGCTGTCGGGCGCTGGACCCGCCAAACCGAACCCTCCCCGCCAATCCCCAAGCTTGGAGGACCCAGATACGCCTGTCTAAGAGGTGTTGGGAGGTGTGTGGGGGGCTGGGGTGGTGTGTGAGGTCGGCGCGCGCATTATTCGGGGCCTCGATGTGATTGTGATGAGTTGCTTCTTTCCAACTCGCGGAGTCGCCAACGGGCGCAAGCACGCGAAGTCGTCTTGTTCCTGCTCCCTTGCCTTCAGCACAAATCACGCACCACGCTCACACACCCCACCCCAGACACACGTTGACAGGGCGGAGGCGGCGGTGCGGCTTGGGGGCGCGGAGGCGGCGGCGGCGGCGTGGAGCTTGCGATTTTCAATGAGAGCAGGCGGGCCACGCCACACTAACGTTTTGGCAAGCCTGCCTGCCTGCGTGGCACTGCATACACACACACCGCCCACCTCCCCATTTCGTCTGCTACCTGCATATGTAATCGCAAGTCCTTGCTTAGTGTGTGGTGGCTGCTGTGTGGCCCCAGCCCTTTGACGGGAGCTTTTTGAGAGGCAGGAGGAGGAGGAGGGCAAAAACGTCCGACGTCACTAGAGCTTGAGAGCTGGCAAATGACACGTCTCCTCCACGTGCCCACCCTCACACCCTCTCGTCTACACACAGACACGCGCTTGTCTTGTAGCTATGTGGGACGATGGGAGACTGCGGTCCTCTCTACTCTCTGTGCAGGCTCATACCTCCACCGCCATGCCCCCCATCATCCTGCCTACCATTATCACTCACCTCCTTCCTCCTCCCCCGTTTTACCAACCCACAGGCAACTCACAGCCGCGTCGTTCTCCTACTGCTCCACCTCCTCCTCGTCCTCCTTCTTCACCTCTCTTCTTCTCCAATCCAAACAAGACAAAATCAATGGCAGCTTTCTTCGGCGGCGGCGGCGGGGGCGGGTACCACCAAGGCATGGGCGGAATGGGGGGCGGCTCCCGTCTCCCCCAAACCTTCGACGAAGAATACAACTGCTACTCCTTCGCCTTCCAAGACAAGACCCACTTGGAGGGCAGCGATAAAATTTTCTTGCCTCCGTCTGCGCTTGATACGTTGGCTCGTCTGCATATCGATTATCCGATGCTTTTTCAGATAACCTGTCGGGCGTCGGGGAAGAAGACGCATTGTGGTGTCCTGGAGTTCTCGGCAGCGGAGGGTAGTTGCTATTTGCCGTTCTGGATGATGCAGAATCTGATGTTGGAGGAGGGGGGCTTCTTGCAGGTAAGGGAGGGAGGGAGGGAGGGAGGGATATACGGTGATAGTTGTTATTTGCTGTATTGGATGATGCAGAATTTGATGTTCGGGGGATCAGGGCTTCTTGCAGGTAGGGGAGCGAGGGAGGGAGGGCTACTGATCTGCTATCTCTGCTCCTTTTGCTAACCCCTCCCTCCCTCCCTCCCTCCCTCCCTCAGGTCAAAAACGTCTCCCTCCCCAAGTGTAGCTACGTCAAGCTCCGTCCTCAGTCCGTGGATTTCCTGGAGATCACCAACCCCCGCGCGGTGCTCGAACGAGCCCTCCGTTCCTTCTCCTGCGTGACGGTCGGCGATCAGATTTGCATCCCGCACAACGATAAATTCTACCATATCGAGGTACGTCCCTCCCTGCCCTCCCTCCCTCCTTCCCTCCCCCTGTTTCTTCCCCAAGTCACCCCTCCCTCCCTCCATCCCTCCCTCCCTCCCTTCAGATTCGGGACGTCAAGCCCGCCGATGCTGCTTGTATCATCGAGACTGATTGTGATGTGGATTTTGAGGCTCCTGTCGGCTATGTCGAGCCAGGGCGGGACGGAGGGGGAGGGCGGGAGGGAGGAGGGGCGGCAAGCACGACGAGCGGGGGGGTGATAACACCCAGGCCTTTGAGTGGGAAGGGAGGGTATAAGGAGGAGCATGAAGCAGCAGCAGCAGCAGCAGCGGAGATGAAGCGGCAGGCGTCGTTTTTGGGGATGGGGAAGAGGCTAGATGGGAAGGTGCAGGCAGGGGGAGGGGGGGGAGGGAGGGAGGGAGGGAAGGGGTCGGTGGGGGGGGATTCGATGGATGTGTCGGGGTCGTCGGATTTGGGGGCGTCTGGAGGAGGGGGAGGAGGGCCGATGGCGCCGCTGCCTTTCTTGGGGAGGACTATTAGTGGTCGGGCTTCGTCGTCGATGACGGGGGGGAGAGCTGCGTCCGTCCTAAGTCAGACGGGAGGAGAGAGCATGAGCTCAAGTTTCTCCTCCTCCTCTTCTTTGGCTACTTCTTCTGGTTTCGCCTCGTCCTCGTCTTCGTCGACGGCAGCAGCAGCAGCAGCGGCGGGATATAAGAAGCCGGGGGCGTTGGGCAATAAGTACAGTAGCAAGAAAAGCTTCCAGTCCTTTGCGGGCGCGGGGAACAAGCTGGCGTAGGTCAGAAGGGTGAGGAAGATGGAGTAGGGTGTTCATAGGAAAAGGAGGGAGGGAGGGAAGGAGGGGCTAAGGAGATGAAATTGAGAGACAGGGTGCACGGCAAGGACGAAGTAGAAGACGAGACGAAGGAAGTAAAAAGGAAAGCAAATACACTAGAAGTAAAGAGAAAGGGGAGGGAGGTCACGAACGGCGGTGATTGAGTTTGTTGCTTTAGGTGTGTCAGTCTTCTGCTCCAGCTATCAAAGGATATTTTGCGTTTTTAGTTGTTGGATTCTTGCATGCACCTATCATTCTCCCTTCCCTCTTCTATTGTCTTTATCCTCCCTCCCCCCTCCTTTTCATTAGCCCTGCGGCAGTGGCTGGCCTGCGCCAGTATTCTTGCGCCTGAGCGGATTCCACGAAGGCATCAGCAGGTCCATCACCACCCGCAACACGTCCCGCGGCATGCCCTCCCTTCCCACCCCACACATGAACGCCAGGGCGGTGCGGAGCTTGCGGCCTTCCTCCCCCTCCTTCTCCTCCTCCTGCTCGCGGTCGGTCTGCCCATCCGTCAGCGGCATCACGGTTACGCGCGGCAAGGCCTGCCCTCGCGCCACCCGGTTTTGTAGATAAGACGGAGCCACGGCGTTGCTATTGGCGGCGACAGCGAGGCGGCGGGCCTTGACGAGGAGGGAGGCCTTCTCGGCGTCTGGGGCTTGTTCTAGGAGGGCGATCGTGACATTAGGATTGGGATGGCGCTGTCGAAGGTAGGCCAAGGCAGTCTGTCCGGAATAAATGGCAATGGTCGGGTTGGCGCCAGCTTGGAGGAGGATGTGGACGTTGAGGGCTGCTGCGTCGGGTTTCCCGCACATGCAGGCGTAATGAAGAGCGGTGTGGCCAATGTCACTTTGCATGTTGACGGTAGCGCGGACGCGCGGGTCTTGCAGCAGGCGTGCCACTGTATCAGGGTGCCGATAGATTATCTGTTACATAAGAGGGGACGAGCTGTGGTTGTTCACCC
>Ga0209491_10011779_pt1 | contig 10240 bp, 7 predicted proteins | sample BON02_FD_187213 | JGI IMG/M metagenome (GOLD analysis project Ga0209491, IMG submission 187213) | Freshwater microbial communities from Lake Bonney liftoff mats and glacier meltwater in Antarctica - BON-02 (SPAdes) (version 2) | ecosystem: Environmental > Aquatic > Freshwater > Ice > Glacier...
AGCAGGCGCGTCTTTTTCATGGGAGTGCGCCCAGCACGGCGACAGCTTTGGCGGCAAGCTCAACGGCCTGCAATCCCGGGCGGGTCAGCAGCGCAGCCACCCTTACGGCAAGGCGGTGCTGGGGGCCAGCTCGCCGCCTGCAGTGCAGGGCTTTGACGACATGAAGTCGCTGTACTACCACGTGCCCCCGTCGCGCGAGCTCGAGTGCAGACGCGGGTGCTTGAAGGCAAGGCTGCGACAGAGCACTGCGGCTCAGAGCACGGCTGCACACCATGCGCGTGCACACCATGCGCTAACTTGGCGCTGGCCAGTGCACTCCCCCTTCCAAGCACGCCTCACGGCGTCGTGACCTTCAACAACGGAGAGGCTTCGGCCACTTTTGAACAAAATTTATCACGAAATGAACTGTTCTCCAAAAAATGAAATTTGTCGCGAACTGAACTCTCCAAAAAATGAACTTTTCGCGCGAAAATCAAAATAAAGCGGGCTACAGTGTCTGTTTTGCTCATCTGTTTCTCCCAGCTGGACACAAAGAGAGGCAATTACAGTTTCTTTTAATTTTAATAGCCGTTAGAAAACCTATTTTGGATCTCTTTTGGCTAGCACGAGCAAAAGTAGTACTGCGGATTTTGGAAAGAGATCAACTGAAGTAGACCCAAACTTGTGTGAACGGAGGGGTGCATGTGGCTGTTTAGATTTGTATTGTGATGTTGATTTGGATCTGCGTAGGAATTCGTGCGCAAGCAAATCTGTCTGGATCGTAGTACAAAAATGTCTTCATTCATTGGATGGAGTTAAACACTGAACTGCATACCCTTTCAGAGTGAACATAGATGGGGAAAAGTCAATAGGTTAGTTTTCGTATGCCCAAACTAGAAAGTAATGTCATTGCACATAATGAGCCAACAAAAAAATGACCGACCATTGTTGAATTAGGCAAACGAGATTAGACTTGCACATACAATTTAAATAACATGTAAATAAATTATTCGTTATTTTCGGTGTTGACTGAATTTTTCTGTTCTCAGCACAAGTTGTGATTTGTAGTTTAAATTAATCGACATTTGATAAAATGAAAAATACGACCCATCGGGTTCGGTTCACCACTAGCATAGTGGACAGACACATGTTCTGACATGGCAATTGTCGTATGTTCGACTCCCGGAATCTGCCATATGGTCTTGACTTTTTTTTTGGCCTTCATGCTGAGTCAGTACACAGTGACTCAGCAGTAGTAAGTGACTAGCAAGGGGTGGGACGTGTTTCAGATGTGTGCATTTCTGTGCATTGCACTCACAGTGCTTACCAAAAACAGTGATCTGTGCCCTTTTCTGTTCGATGTGGACACCACGAGTTACTTCTCAGTTCAAGTAGTGAGTTACCGTCATCATTGGACAGGGTCCTGCTGTGCCAGTTTCTAGTGATATTCCGAGCTATGTGAATGTAATTTGCGTAAAGTTTTGCCTCGTCGCAAAATTGCGGCGAAAACATGATTTCCTGGAGGTCTGCCCTCGCCTTTTCTGTCACGTACTCGAGATTCTGGGAGCATGCAAGACACGCATTCAAAATAGATGCAATAGCCTCTTCTTTGGCCTGTAATTGGCCTGTTGCCATGAGCTCAAGCAACCCAGAAAGTCCAGAGCATTTCGCCATTCCTTGACTATTGGAATCTGACTCGTCGCACGCAATTCTGAGGCAGGCAGCAACTTCCTGTTTAGGGCAGACACTTCCTTCATTCGGGCCCGAATGCACAACGGTTACTAGAGCCCTGATCAGACCCGCTTCTCCTGCCGTTTGCTTGTAATTTTCGTGACCAACCATCGCGTGGTGCACAGCAGACACAATCTCTTCCAAGGACATACTGACAGTTTTTTGCATTTGAGGGCTACTTAACCTGTCAATGAGCTTGTTGACCCCGCAACATAGCAGAACCACGTGAGTTCTTCTAGCCGGGATATTGACGAGTTTATACTCCTCTGGGGGTGTGTCACATGAACAAGACAATCCACACACTCACGATAATTGCAATTATGATAGAGTTGCCAAGGAGAGGGGCAGGTAGTTGATACACAAAATGTGGAGGGTGTGACAGAAACGATCGCAGGCACAGCGCAAATTCGTTGTGGGAGAGGGTTGAGTCCTGCGTGACGTTGGTGGTTGGCGTTGTCGTTTGTGTGTCTCGCGGCAAAGGAGTGAAGAGCTCAATCATAGGTTGTAAGGCAATTCAAGTCAAGAGCGCGGACTGCCGAAGAGGGTCCTGAGGGATTTTTGGTGATTCATCCGTCACCTTAGCTCAGTGGTGAAGAGCGCGGGACTCAACAAATCTAGTTATCCGCAGGTCCCCGGTTCGATTCCGGCCAAAAACACGTCATGTCAGATTCACATGGATTTGAGCAAATAGACCCTAAAGCAAGGGTTCTAAATTACTGTTTCCAGTAATAAAAGCAAATTAAATCAAATGGGTGTGCCACCCACCGCGTCACCCTGGGACGCTACCCTAGGGATTTTGATGCCCCGTTTGAAACGGGCCGGCTTCGTGCTCGGAAGAGACTGACACCCTGGCCAAAGATCTGACTCTGAGTCCCCAGTACTCCAGGATGTCTCTAAGCACCTCGGAGTTTTTGTTTGTGCAAAGCAAGTGCCAGCGGCAGATGAGGCAGGCGGCGGTAGTGTAGCAGCAGGCAAGCCTGTGGCAGCAAGATGGCTAGGCAGGGTAAGCGAGTTGCAGCGTGCTTGTGTCCGGAAATAGATTGCACACCTGTGGTGGCAGGCACCAAAGCGCAGGGGTGGCGCAAAGTCGCAATTTGGCTTACCAGCTGTGCCGTGTCGATGTATCTTGCTTCCGATCAGCTACACTCGTCTCCGCTAGTGCAGTCACTTCCTATGCGTCGCACTCTACAGATCTTTTACCATTGTTGTGGCGTGTGACATTGAATTTCGTGACTGTCACCATTTTCTTGGTTGATTCGCCTGGGCCAGTGATGTACACACACACGTCGTTTGCTCCACGCTTGCGCTCTTCGAGTTCTCTCTGATCTCAAAAAACTGTAGAGGAAAAACAAGAGACGCCTCTACAGGTACATGCCCTGGGCACGTACTTGTAGAGGCGCCTCTTGTTTTTTTTTGGTTTGTGACTTGTTAAGGTGGGGTTGGGTATTTTTGACTTTTGCGCGATTAGTCGTCGACTAATCTCGAAGATTCGATTTCCTCACCCAATTTCAGTTGCGGACGCGATCTACGGAACGCGCTTTGACCTGCGGGACAGTAAACGCCAAGCGCTAGAAAATCAATTTTGCGTGCGAATTTGCTATATGTTCCTAATATCAAAATGTAGAGGAGACTGAGATCTAAGTCTGTGCACAACTTCGGGACTTGCGCTTGGAGAACCGCAGCGCAATGGCAAAATCCGATTTTTCGAAACACGTTTTTTCCCCCGGATTTTGCTATCACGCTTGGGCATTAGTGCAGAAGACCTGGATCTCAGTCTCCTCTACATTTTGATATTGGGAACATATAGCAAATTTGCACGCAAAATTAATTTCCTATAGCCTCGCGCACGACGTCCGCGCCATCGCGCAGCGCTCTTGCGGATCCTTCGGATCTTCCTGTCATGCTGATCACAAGGCTGAGTAAAGCTGACAAAAAGAATCAGCGAGGTAGATCGCCGTCGATTTGCCGAACTCAGTGACCTGCAGGACTCAAAATGAGACACTGAAATATCTTGGGAGATTCCACCGAGATACTGAAAGGTATTTTCGAAAAACAGGAACAATTTTCGAAAAGAATCGTTTTCGCAAAATTTTATCGATAATCAGTCGCCCCTATAGATAACAAAATTTCGGAACACGTGTCAAACAACCAACACACCGGTAGCGGAGTGGTGCCACCGTCTGCCGGGTGATACAAAGGTTGTGGATTCGAGGACCGGTGAATTTGTGTTACGGCAACAGAAATTTGTGTGCATGTTGATAATTTTCTGGACCAAACATGACATTTGCAACACCCAAAAATATGTGCGTAGTGAGCTACACAAATGAGAATAGTGTCTTAGGTTCCCACAGGGATTCGATCTGACGATCTTCGGGTTTAGAGTCTATCGTGCTGACCTCTGAGCTGCTGTATATTCTGACGCAGATCCCATTTTGAGTGTCACCAATGAACTTGAGATATTTATATCAACAACGTATTCTCGATCAAAACGATTCTTTCCGATATTTTAGACTTTTGATGTCAACTGGAAGAGATCTGATTTGTGAAAACACTTTCGAAACGTCGAATGTTCGTTTCATTCATGAAAATTTCAGCGTGTTGATTACTACACCGCTTGATCAAATTCAACAAAATTTGTTGAGAAAAGAGACCTGCCAAACCACGGTCAAACCTGCGGATATCGTTTTGCAGACGTGATTTGAAGAATACAACCCCACCTTAAGGACATTGTGTCCTTTTTTGAGTTTGAGTTCGTGATGAGTGAGCGTGTCGGCGTCGTCATACTCAGATCTTTTCGCAGAGTGTCGAGGGCATTACCTCGGAATTGTATAGAGCGTTGGAGAAGAGCTTCGTTCTTTTCTTTGCATAAACACGCAAAGATGTGAAAAAATGCCATGAAGGCGATGAGAACAGCAGTGTCAACGCTGTCAACACGAGGTGGAAAAAGCACGAGAGCAGTGGCAAGGCGCAGGGTTGTTTTTATTTGTACTGTACCGTGATGATTTCTCACCTCTGCCTTCCTTCGCAAGGACAAGGTACCTCACGTGCAGGCGTGTCTCAGTTGGTCAGAGCCAGGGACTGTCAATCCCTAGGTCGTCAGTTCGATTTCGTCTAAACCCCTACAACTCAAATTCCCATGGATTTGAACTTCATAGACTCTTAAACAAGGGTACTAACGAAAAGGGCTAAACAGATGAAAATCGCTCATCTGTTTTGCCCTTTTCCATCGTTTTGCCTTATTTCCTTTTCCGCCGCTCTTTTGAGCTTTTTGTCAGCATGGAGCTGGGCGTTGGCCAACTTCTTGACTGCGGTTTTGTCAACTTTCTGTGGCGACTTTTCTTCAGCTGTGGAATGGATAGTGATGTCAGCAAACATCTTTATCAAGATGTCAGGGGCGTAATTGATACTTGGTATTCCAAACACCAGTCATTAGCATTGACTCAGTCAATCTCCTGTCGATTGACTGTGGGTGATGATTGCCCATGGCGAAGTGGAGTTATAACAGGTACAAATAAAGTTCAAAGTTCAATGCTTAAATCATGCATGTTTTCATGACATTACACACTCCTGTTGGTAACATCAATATCTCGATGAAATATACAAACACTGGTCAGTGCACGCCATAGTGGTTGCGACGAACAGATCCACACACAGTTTCAAGGAGGTATCTACGCCCAACCACTTTACAAAGGCTCTTGAGACGGCGCGCATCATTCATCCAGAGGAAAGCACAGCGTTGCTGAACAGTAGAGTGGAAGAGATTCTCAAAGGGGCGTGTATCAAAATAGTGAAAGATGGTACCAGTCTCAATTGCGCATCTGCGCAATATTTCGGATTACAGAATGAACTATACTGGATGAAGCACTGGAACCAACCAGAGAGCTCGCTGGAGACTGCACTTCAGATACTAGAAGAAGAATGGAAACTTTCCAGGGTATGCTACAGACACTCGCTGACAGATGTGACCGCAATGTCCTCTATCTAGGGATTCAGACACAAGTGATGCCTAACCACTGTCGTCCGAGTCAGCATGTGACGTGGGCGAAAATGACCCATTTCACGTGAAGCGCTGCACAACACCGTCGCTTCCTAAACATCCCACGTACTGGGACTGCATACAGTTGTGTGCAGGGGAATGGTTCGGACATAGTACGCCACGTGCGAGGCAACAGTCCACCCAGCACAGAGTACCCGCGCATAACCCCCCATCTGTTTCATGCATCTCCGAGGCCCGCCCGGAGTTCCTGAAAGCGCGCATCTGGTCTCGTCTGATGCAAATAACATCTATATGCGGGCTAATATGCGACCAGCGGCCGACGGAATGGCATGGACGGGAGAATTTTTTGAGGACACACTCGCGAAAACAGAAACTGACGAGGGAGGTGGGGAGGCTAAGTATGGCTGGGTGGTGAAACCGTGGCTCACTGACGTGGAAAGACAATTTAAACAGTTGGAACGGGCACCATGTGAGGGCGCATCTGAACGATGTAGCAATGCACGGAAATGCGAACAATGTGACGTGGCACGTACGCTTCAACGTACAACATATACATCAGACTGTGTGAATCAGTTGAACTTGGCCAACACAAGCGGATACTGCGTGCTCTCTCATACCAGGGGCAAGCCTGTTTTCCTCATGGACGAGCTTGAAGTGGAGATACGTATTCCTATGACTGCTCTAGAACTACAAAACGAATTGGATTGTATACAGATGGATGCCACTGTCAGAATCTTTGGTGGGCAGCAGGACTTACCTGAACCTGGTATAGTGCAGGAAATCCGTCTGGATCTGTCAGAAGCATTTAACAAAGTCCAGGTCAAGATACATGGCCATCCAAAATAAATTTCCTTGCGACACCTGAGGCCTGCAGTGGAGGATGATGAGTCCGACGATGAAGTTGAATGAGCTCCCTGCACCAGCGTGAACCCAACGAGCTGGGTGAATGCTGCGACACAAAGTGAGTTTGTCACAAAGGGCAACAAATCTTGCCACTCGATGCACAGCAGCCCAGAAATTATGCCTTCTTCATTCACTCCAAACACCATGGCGAGGCAGTTTGCAGGTCTGGCAAATCAGTTGTGGGGTCGGGTGAGGCAGTTCGAGGGTCTGCGAGGCAGGGCGAGGCAGTTTGAGGGTCTGGCAAGGCAGGACAAGGCAGTTTGAGGGTCTGGCAAGGTAGTATGGGGGGGCAGACGAGGCAATTTGAGGGTCTAACCAAGTCGGACGAGGTTGTCACGGTTTGAGGGTCTTACGAGACCGTGCGAGGCAGTCTGAGGGTTTGGCAAGACAGGTGGGGGGGTGGACGAGGAAGATTCAGGGTCTGGCGAGGAAGGGTGAGGCAGTTTGAAGGTTTGGTGAGGCAGGGCGAGGCAGTTTGAAGGTCTAGTGAGGCAGGGTGCGGCAGTTTGAAGGTCTGGTGAGGCAGGGAGAGCCAGTGTTATGTTAATTCACGAATACACAAAAACACAACAAAAAAAATAAAAAACCCTTTCTCTTTCTCTCTCTCTTTCTCTCTCTCTCCTCACACAGCTTCTGATTTACCCCATCTATCTAGCGATACACCACCCATCTTTCACCTAACATGCGAGAGTGCTAGAGCGGACAGCCTCGCTACTGGCTTAGCTATCAGGGGAGTTGAGGTCACGGATTTAGAGACAGTAGCTTTAGAATAAAGTTCTTTTCGGGTATTTCAGGGTCGTTACCACACAGCCTTTTTAAAGTACTGTTGAAAGGATTCCTTTTTTTTCGACGATCACGAGAAGCTGTATGAGATTGAGAGCACGCTAGGTGAGAGGCTGCCGTTCGTTGAGATTAAACCTCAAACGCACACGTTTTGTGTTTACGGTCTGGGACGTTCCAAGAGTGCATTTCTGATTGCGAAGCAGCTTATTGTTGGGCAGGAGCAGATCCCTTCAACACGCAGTGGCAAAAAACTGCCTGACATTCGTCCAAATGGTGTGGCAGGGCGCGCCACCCGAAGTCCAGAATTCCATCCCGAGGTCAGTTTTCCCCGTTGTTTTGCAGGCGAATCCGACTCTATGTTTCCTTCCTGCCTGCCCCGACACACCCGGAAAAACCCTGATTTTTGAAAAATCGGCGGATTGACGCATGTGCGTCGATTGCGTTGATCCAGTCTCGATTTGAAAAAATTGTGTTTTTGGGGTGAAAAGAAACCAAGAACGGTGAAAAGAAACCAAGAACATGACAACCTGTGGAGCACCAAAAACCGATAGAAATGAGAAAATCTTCCGGATTGAATCATCGAGTCCGGACTTTGGGTGGCGCGCGGCAGCTGCGGGCGCGCGCCCAATATCTTTCACACATAGGCGTCTCGTTGGTGTCCCTTTTCGATCTACTCTTCAAACGGTCTAGGTTGCATTGTTTTGATGTATGTTTGACATGATATTTGTGACACATTAAAGTATGATGATACCTACACCAACACTGTGGACACCACCCTGGTACGCTACCATACCAGACTTGCTGGGTGTATTTGCTGTATCTTTTTTTGCTAAAAATATGATGATGATGTATCAACCAATTCCCCAAATCCGGTACGTAAGTCAGGTCTCAGATATTTTAGTGCGCTGGTCTGTGAATTCAGTACTTTCGCTAGTAATTAGGGCGCTATCTGTATCTGTGTACGTGTGCATGTGTGTACCCTTGTGTTGTTTTGCTTTGTTTAGTATGACTAAGTTGACGGCGGTTCACAATCTCTATCCACCAAGTCGTTCATCTCTTCCCCCCGGGCCCGTCCAAAACCAATACGTCATGCAAGGCATGCAGGGATGCCGTTCCGAGTCGGTGGCTGAGGATGAGTCGTTGAGTGGGAGCTGCTAATTCCAGTGATGCGAGCCAGCCCGTCAACTTGTAGAGTGTTAAGCATAGATTGACAAGTACGTGGTCTGTGCCGCTGTCTTTGGTACGCACGTGGTTTGTGCCTCTGCCCGTGTGTGATCACTCCCAGGGGGTTTACTTCCCTCTCAACACAGGAGGCGGAGTATAGTTTTCGGGTTTTATTCCAACAAACAAACAAACAAACAAACAAACAAACATATCGCGGAGAGCCTCCCCTTTCGTGTGTTGCTTTGCATAATTAAACTGATATTGGCCCGGGGGAATCGTTACGGTCCCGGGGTTTCTTCACGAGCGAGCGTCTCAGGAGACAACCTCACGGGAGACAACCATCCAACTTTGAGGCACGGCGGAGGGTCTGACTAGGCTTGAACCGCGGCCAGCCTGACTTTGTTTGTTCAACAAACAAACAAAGTTGCCGTGCGGCTCGACGCAATTTTTTTTAAATGTGTGTTTTGTGGCCACGCGAACCTTTTTTTTTTTGTGTTTTCTTGAATATCTCTGAATATCTGGCGAGATACGGTATCCGAATGGACCCATCGTTTACTGAAAGAAGATCACAATCTGGAAAGCAGCCTGTATTGTGCATGTTGGGGCTGTTATCCACGATTATCAGGGGGGGGGACGATCTGATCAAGAAAGTGTTACTCATGTAAAGACTGCCCTGGCAAATAAGCACAATTGAGCACTGATAGACGTTTTTTTCATGTTTTTGGTTTTAAATCCACACGGCTAGCGCGCCAATTACATCAGGAACGCACACAGATCGTACATGCACGAGGTGTTCCTAGAACAGTCCTAGAGAAAGTTTCATGTTCCAGGACGGGACCTGGCCAGTTGAACCGTTGCGAGGTGGAAAACAGCTTGCTAACATGCAGCCACCTTTGCAGCCACATTTCCTGGTACAATTAACGAAAGGGTTTTTACTACCATGTGGCTGCAGCTGAATCACGTTCTGGAAAAATAGACACTCGGACCGGACCTTCTTTCTTTGTGGTTTATTATAGGCCAAACTTAACTTGAAAAATTCGACTGTGACGACCGACTTGGGGCTCAAGCGCCTACACACCGGTCTCCGAACAACACCCAGGACCTTCTTCTTCTCTCTTTCTTTCTTTATTTTTGAAGACCCAAGCCAATCACTGGACTAAGCGGATGGTGCCACTCGGAACACCCGATTAACCACTTAGGACCCAAGAGACTGCACCGGACCGGAGGAGACGGGGCCTTCTTCGTTTTAGAGCAGACCCTAGGCGACTCCACAATCTAGTGGGTAAAACAATCCACAATGTTGGGTGGCTGGCATGTATTCTCGGGCTAACCAAGACCCACAATCAATCTCCCTAACTACCAAGACATCAGTGTACCCTAATCTAGTAGCGTCCCCCCACTCGGGTGAGAAGCCGATGAACAAGGCTTCTTCAGATTTTATTAGGCCAAAGTTAACTTAAAAAGTCTACCGTGACAACCGATCGCGACTTGATGACGGACGGGTTAGACATTCTTGAAATTTTAATACACGAGAACCTCCGGTCCTCGGTACCCCGCCCAATTTGATCGTAAGAAAATCTCCCAAGGGGGGGTTTCTTTGTTGGGGGGATCCCAAATCAAGAACCCGGAGGAAGAGGAACCCCCCTTCAAACTCCTAAAATCGATCAATTTTGGGGGTTGTTC
>Ga0209491_10011781_pt1 | contig 10239 bp, 20 predicted proteins | sample BON02_FD_187213 | JGI IMG/M metagenome (GOLD analysis project Ga0209491, IMG submission 187213) | Freshwater microbial communities from Lake Bonney liftoff mats and glacier meltwater in Antarctica - BON-02 (SPAdes) (version 2) | ecosystem: Environmental > Aquatic > Freshwater > Ice > Glacier...
GCAGTAGCTGACTGATTCGCTCATGGAAGTGGTGAATGCGTTTGTAGTTGCTGTGGCGAGTCGTGAGACGCACGCCGTACATTTGTCCATATAGAACGAGGCCGCCCAGCACACAACCGCAATTGTCACAAACAGCGGACCCGGGATGTCCTCCCGAGCAAAAATACACGAGGCATCTGTTGTCGCAGTTCGGGCAGACAGTGTTGTCGCGATTGGGTATGTCAGCACGTTCAAGGTCCATAGCAGAATCCATGTCCGCAAAAGCACAGCGCAAGAATTCGTCATCGTAGACGACGGTATCCATACTGAAGAGTGTTAGAATAAAAAGAGGTTTATCTTTTACGGTACTTTATTTATTCTTATGTAGCTCTAATTATACTCTTATACTTAGATGTATTTTGAAGCTCCGACCAAGTTACTATTTTAGGAACCCCTCGAATTCTGTCTTGATGTGCCAAACGAGTAGATTCTCTAGCATCTGAGTATGTACCGGTTCTTGAAGACTCTGCTTGTCGCGACATCGCGTGCAAATACGCTTGTTCGTCTTTTAGTGCCTGCACACGCGCCTCGACGAGTCGAAAATGCGCCTGTAGAGAGTTAAAATGGCCATCCAATTTTTGGGACATATCTATTGACATCGCATCTATCACACCACCTAACATCTGTATACATATACAAACAGAAATACTTTTTCTAACTTTAATGTATAAAAAGAAATATTATGGAGAACCTCTGCAAGACCCCACTCGCCAGCATGGACTATACCAAGGGCATGACCTACGGCTCCATCATCGCTGGCGTCGCGATGGCGTACTCCGGATACAACGGCATGTTTCCGATGCCACAGTACTACACGAGCTGTATGGCTGCGGGAGCCGTGTTTGACTATTACTGCCGTGACGATGCGTTCGCTCTGGATAACCGCCTCGCACAGGAGATGGTCGTAGCCGCTGTCGCTGGATATGCAGTTACTCGAATTTATTGAGTATCATAAAAGTATACCAGAATACCATAAGAGTAAAAAATGTGTAGTCGACACTGGTGTCGTTTGTGCTGTGCGGACCTTGAGCCACGGAAGGCATTTATGATGAGACATGGCCCCATCGACTACTTTTTCTGTGACGAGAACCATGCTGCTATCTGGGAACGGTACAGACTCGACCCAAAGTACTATGTATTCCTGCGCAGTCTTCCATCGGAGCGTGTACATGAGATACTGCAAAAGATTATTTCTGAATATACAGATGAACATGCGTAGTCAAGGGGTTGTTACAATGCTTCTGTTGTACGCGGCATACGTGACACACGTATGTCCGTGCTCGAAGACACTCAGTTGTCATTTACCGCAGTTTTACGGCGCTGTCGGTGCTTCTGTGGCATTGGTGTTTTTAGAGAATATGTAAGATATAAATAAAATCTAAGTCAAATGTCACAAGCACTATGGCAATGGAGCGCCCCCGCCGCGTGACAAAAAATCCGCTAACCTTTTGGGAGGAGTACGTGGCCACCGACGAGTGGTATCTCAACGCACTCTTGGAGGATATTCCTGAAAGTGAGCTTACTGCTGCGTGTGTAGACGACGATTTCTCTGGAACTGAAGCAGGTGTCGAGGAGCATGAGGATGAATACGAAACGCAAGATGACAATGAGTCGCTTTCTTCTGACATTGAAGATAGTGATGGAGTCGCCAGTGATTCGGAAACGGAAGTATAATGGTCCTGTGAAAGGCAGCGAAGAGGCAAAGGAACGGATGCAGCGGGTGCGCAGTTCCACACAGCGTAATCAGCCGCAGCCGCAGCCGCAGCCGCAGCAGCCGCAGCAGCAGCCACAGCGCCGTATGAACAAGAACACCACGAGTCGTATGTCCAGCCTCAACAACGCACTGCAGTCTTCACAGATGCCGTCTGTATACCAGAACCGGTCGTGGTTCCAAAATAGATAGTATTCTTTTCTAACCTTATTACTGGAGATGATTCGAATCACGATCGCGTTAATTTGTGCCGCCGTGATTTTCCGACTCCGTGCAGTTGCATCGCGCTCGTATTCCGCTGGACCGTCTGCATACAACGAATTTAAAGAACAAGAGATGAGTATGTTTGAATTGTAAATATTCTAAAAGAATGCGTAGGTCAGACACGAAAATATGCCGTCTATTGGTGGTGCATCAGCATCTAGTCGAATGCCGTCTTTCAGCCCGGGGCAGGGCACAAATTTGGATAAGGGGCGAGAGATCGCAGGCGCCGAGATGGGAATGAAGCAGCGCTACACTACGCCTACTACGTTTACGGATAATGCTGCAAACATCACAGGAGCAGGGCGCCCAGATGGACAGTACAACGCTCAACAGGCGCCCGCGCCCGTGAAGTATCATGTCCCTGGCCCTCAAGAGCAGTATATGCAGAACCGCGAGGAGATCCGTAAGACGGCTAGTGCTGGTTTGATGGGGGGGAATGTGATGCGCACTGACCCCATCACGGACCAGGAGGTCTCCTACCTGTAGAAGATGAAGGACCAGGCGGAGGTCGCGGATTTTGACGTGTACGTCAATTCACTGATCAACCCCCGCAAGCCTGGCGAGCTTCAGTGGCTCATGTCGGTGTACCCGGATTTTGTGCAGCGTCGCATTGAGCAAGTCCACCAAGACTACGAGTTCGCGCTGCGTAATCAGATGATTGATATGTGGGGAATCAACACCAAGGACGATCTCATGTTCAAGTCCCTCGTGGACCAGAAGAAGGTTGACGGCCCGCGCCTCGGCAGACACGTGGCACTCAGCGACACGTACGCATCTGGAGCACTGTCGCCGTTTGTTGGAAACTTCAATGGCGATTCCAAGAAGGAGGCCGAGCTGTATGCGCCCTTTTCCAGTGCAAGGGTCGGCGCAAAGCCAAACGCAGACGGGTGGAAGTTCTCCAATGCGACGAATCCATTCTCCGCGGGTCGCACTACAGCGGATATGGCACGGTCCATGTACACACTGGTTCCGCGGATCAAACAAGGGACAGGCGCGAAACGCTCGGCGCAAGGCAGAGGGCGCAGGAAACTCAGTATCCACGAGCCCAAGGTTAAATCGACATTTTCTAAGAGTGTGTGTAAAAGAGAATGTCGTTCATCGAGGTTGACGGAATTCGCGGTCTGCTGGTGCAGATGGGGCTCGGGACCCCGTCGTCGCGTGCATTCACGGTGGGTGGTATCGTGGGAGTCGCTATGTACGCGCTCGGGTTGCCAAAGGAGTCGTTCACAGACATGGGCGATATGCGTCCGCTCAAGGCGCTATCGCCGCACCCTAGCGCGACGAACGTACATTTTCTAGTCGTGCCAGTAGGAGCCGCAGTCGCAGCATACCTATTCACGTAATGGCGACCGTTGGAGAGTTCATCGCAGAAAAGCTATTTGATATGGCGGCGTGGTTAGAGAGGGAGGGTGTAGAGGGGTCTGAAGGGCTGGTCGTAGAGAGTATGAAGCTTACGCCGCTGATCGCGACGCTGATCGCAAGCGCAATTAAGACAGAGCAGGTAGCAGTGGCCGCGCGTCACTGGGACCGCCTGTCCCATAAGTTCAAGGTGGATGCGGGCAAGTATCCTATGTTTAAAGGATTTGTGTCCATTTTTGAGAGTGTGCGCGCGCGTCCAGAGACGCACGAGCATTTCTGGCGGTATATGGATTTGATGTGCGAGGTCGTGTAAATTGAATTGAATTTTCAAATTCATAGATGAGTGTGCACCATGTCAGAGAATGTCGATCCGCTTGATTTGAGCACTGTGTCGCGCGAGGGCGTCGCACGCGCTGGAAATTTGAAGGCAGCTGCAGCATCTAAGCCAGCCCCCGTGCCAAAGAAGTCTGTGCCAATGCCCACGCCCGCACCGGCACCTAAGAAGGAGATGGCTATTGACCAAAAGAGCGCGCTCCTTGATAAGATTACTGCCTACCGCAAGAAATTTACGTGGCTCAAGAAGCGCAACGGCTCGCTGAGCGCGAAGTCTGCAGACGCAGACCTCCTCGACGAAATGCACTACATCGAGATTCAACTCGGTTCGAAGGCCGCGTCCGATAGTAATGTGGGAATTAATCTCTTCAGCGCTGCCATGAACAGCCTAGAGATGTCCAGGCAGCTGTTCAACCCGCTCAATTTGCAGCTCGGCGGCCTTGGAAAGATCGCGACTGAAAATGCGGATCAGTTCAAGGACATCCTCGACGAGCTAGTCATCAAGTATACGACCGGGATTTACGTGTCTCCAGAGGCGCGTCTAATTCTAGGGCTGGGGGCGCTTGTTTATGACTGTGCACGCCGCGAACACGGGCGACCCGCGCGTGAAGTCGGCACTCGACCGAATAAACCTCGCGCCGGATGTGTCTAGCGCGCACAGCAACCTGTGAATATAATTCTGAATTTTATGTTATATGTATGGTGAATTTTGGCAAGATTGTATTGTCTACGGGGCACGCGATTGGCGAGGTGTCGAGTCACACTGGAAATAAGATTGCAAAAGTAGTTAAACGAGCCGGTTTTTTTGGGACGGTGGGCGTTGAGCTCGGCGCAGGTCTAGGAGCAGGAATGTTCAAATGGGTGGGTGAGAACGGGAACACGGTTCTAATTGTTGGAGCTGTAGCAGCGTTATTCGCGCTCTGGCGGAGTTAAATTCTTTTCTAAGAGAGCGGTATACCATGGGGAACGGAGCATCTGCACCAAAACAAGAGTGCACTGGCAACCCAAAGGCAGACGCCTATGCATCTCTCGGTACACACGGAGTTTTAGCAGTTACGTCCATGGTGCCGTTCGTGGGGTGTGGCGCTGCAATCGCAGACGTGGGCCTCACTACAGCAGAGGAGAGTGGACTCTTATGCGGTGGCGAGTTACAGACCCCCGACGGTGGGTGGAGGGCAGTAAATATGACACTCGCTGTAACGGGCGCTACACTGAGTTGTATTCCGGGGATTGGTACTATATTCGGGGGGGTGAAGGGAGCTTTCAGTTGGTTTGGAGGTTTGTTCAAAGGCTTGCGTGCCGCTTTGAAAGTAGCAAATGTAGCCACAAAGGCCGTCGCTTCCGCTTCAAATACAGTAACACATATAGCCACAAAGGCCGTCGCTTCCGCTTCTAAAGTGGTAAAAGGCACTGGCGCCGCGAAACTATCCAAGCTGGTAGCTGCGCCAGTCGCTAAAGTTACTGACCTCACAGCACATCACACAGCAGCTCTCACAGAGGCAGTGAAACGCGCGACGATTGCGCCTACGCTAGTAAAAGTTGGACGATTCACGGGCGCGAGTGTCGCGACTCGAGTAAAGTCGCGGTGCTCACGGAGAAAGCTACTGCGATTGGGGGTAAGGAAATTGAGGCGTTGGTGCGTGACATCGGACACGCCGAGCCTCCACACATGCCCGTGCCGCACGAGAAGCCACCCGTTATACACGATGTTGGACCGCCGCGCGCGCCGCACGAGCCACCCGTCGTGAAAGCGCCGAAGCCACACGAGAAGCCACCCGTTATACACGATGTTGGACCGCCGCGCGCGCCGCACGAGCCGCCCGTCATGAAAGCGCCGAAGCCACACGAGCCATCCGTTAAAATGCCGAACGGAAGTAAAGCGGTATTGCCGTTGAAAACATTAAAATCTGTACAGTTGGCTGCAGACGTAATCGCTGGAGTAACTCAGTACGTACAAGCGAAGGCGAAGAACGCCGGCACTGTTGAAGAAGAGGAGCCTTTATGGGAAAAAGTGGCAACGCTAGCATTGATCACAGGACTCGGGTATTATACGTTTTGACGCCCATTGCCAAACACGTTTTTATCTTAGCTACTGTTAGAGATGCAATCATATTTGATCGCTGCTGCTGTTATTTACATGATCACACGTGGAACTGACCCGATTGCTCCAACTATCGTGTCATCCGAGAAATTGGCAAATCACGAGCCGCTCCCACCCGCTGTAAGTGCAATCACGCCTACTTCTTCTAATCGCATGTCAACAAGCACGCCATCATGCAAAATCGCGTCGACTATGGACAGCATTTCCTTCTTGACGGTACTGAACCAGGGATTCAAGTAGCAGTGGACCCCCCAGGACGGTATGCATCGGTCGACTGCTCTGACCAAAATGAGCGTTCTATGTCGCGTCGCCGTGACATGTATATGACCAAATTGGACGAGTCGCAGCATCAAGTGTGGGAGCGCACACATACTACATTTAGGCCCATTCCAAAAATGAGCTGGATAAAGCACCCCCTTGCATCCAGGGCTGATATCGAGAGTGCATCTCAAAACGAGTCTTGGATTTTTTGTCTTATTCAATCGCCATTCGTTGAGTTTGGGGGGTCTGCGAGCAACATTGAGGCGAACGAGAGCGAACGAGCACGACGTCTGCGATGAAAAAAAATCTAGAGTGTTGGTAAGCGGAATGGAGTGGTTCGTCGTATTTGGGATGCTTGTAGCATTTGTATATCTCAGGGACGGCGCCGAGACGCAAACAGAAGTTGACGCGCCAAAGCCAGAATTGGGCGGAATTTCAGACATACTGAAGAGTATGAGTTGAGTAACATAAGAGTAAAACATAGTAAAACATAGATATGGGGAAACGCAAGTTGAATGATGCTCATTCCTTCTTCGTGTGCGACCACACTGGTGTTTCCACTCAAGCGAGCGACATGCTACATACCAGTGATCAGCCCTGCCGGTAAGCTTACAAAACGCGGGAATTTCTGCAACTGGGAGAGCGCTATGGCCGCAGTGCTGCAGTACAAAGAATGGCCGGACAAAGACGCATCTGGGGGGGTGACCCGCGCCGTCCATCACATACAGACACTGCTCGGGGGCATCATTCCAGATAACACACTCGCGGATATCACAAAACTCGACCACCTCGGTGGCACACTCTCACAGATGGAATGGCACGAACACTGCTGCACTACGACGCGGCCTCTGCAAGCAGTGCGCATAGACGCGCTGACAGGGGCTAAAGTTGTCGTACTACTCCCGCCCGGAGACAAGCCAGGGAGACTCAACACTTCTACTATATTCGGGTTTTCTCTCGGGCTAAACACTCTCGAGATGCCACACTCGGGCAAACCCACAAGCCGCAAGATAGTCGTCTATTGGGACAATGACGCTCGGCTTGACCCCTCCAAGACATACAACAACAGTGCAAACGACCTCTTCGACGTCAACTATTTCTATGGCGACGTTGTTGTCGCTAAGGTAGTTTACGATGAGTGCGTCTTTCCACTGGTGCGGTGCACAGACATACTGATCGAAGAATGCATTTCTAACAAGCCCGTGAAGAAGCGCAAGACCCGAGGTTGCAAGAATGATTCAACCCCCAATGTAAACACTCAAACCGTAGAGGAGTTCAAGGAAGAGCGCGCGCGCATGGCAGACGAGTTCAAGGCATTTGAGGCACGCGGCTCCAAGGACGCCTACGGCCCACGCGAGGTTGCGAATTGCGCGGTCATGCCCCCTCCAAGCGGATAGGAGCTTGCTCAGATCGCATTTTTTTGAGGCTTGCCGCATCCCGACGGAGACGCTTCCGAACGTGCGGCCAAGGCTCTAGAAAGGGCACTTCGCGCTCCCGCCTGAGGCGCTCTATGTCTGGACTGGTGTCTGTGTCTGTGTTGGGGGGCGGAGATTGCGGATCCATTCTTCTATGACAATGTCGTTGAAAAGTATAGCTCTGTTGCACGCGCGTGTGGGGTGTCTCATAGCGAATATAGTTTGTGTCATTACGCCGTGTTGTAAAATATAGTAACCTCTAAATGGTATCAGAATAGCGTCGTCTGTGCAATTTTTGTCATAAAAATATTCTGAAGTATGACTAAGTGTCATCGCGAGAATGGTGAATGTGACGTTCACGTGTATGACCGAGAAGGAGAAGTTTGACGTTGTGGACCCCGAGGTCGTCGTGCTGAAGAACGGCCGGTTCGCGTACAAGTCGCGCTGTCCATGGGAAGGCAAGGACAATCAGACTCTGCACGCGTTCAAGTTTTGTGGGCGGGCCGGCCATGAGGCCTACGTCGCTCGAACCGTCAATCCTGATGTCGAAGAGGCAGACCCAGCCAAAATGGAGCCTGAGGCAGTACCAGCCGAAATGCAGCCTGAGGCAGGCTCACGTGAAGGGGCCTGAATTACGATAAAAGTTCCAAATTTTATGGTACTTAGTACAGATGCCACGGAAACCTACAAAAGAGCAAAAGCAGAGTGTCACAAGACTACTTTATAGGGCGAACGAGTATTGCGCGCAACCAATCTCAATGGTGAAGGCCAAGACCTCGGTGCGCATCGCGGTGGAGACGGTGGACTTCAAGAGCAACGTGATCTCGAAGAATGACCAGTCTTGGAAGTACAAGGGTGGGCTCGTGGACCGCGCGCCGAGCGTCATGCTGGGTGGTGCGCATCTATACGACCATAAAGTTGACAGTACTGGTACAAAAGTACCGCGGAGGCGCCAGGAGAGTAACTTTTTTTTACTATAAATCCAAACCTCGCGCCTCGGAGTGTGGATGACGTCTACAAGGTGACCGCCGCCGTTGAGACTATGGCGAAGAAGCTTGGGACGGACACCGGAGTTGCGAATATCCTGAAATACGGCCCTAAAATCCCGGAGGTGTACGGAGCCGATTTGTACGCTCAGGTCATCTCTGGCATTGAGTGGAAGGCTGGTGTGGAGATGGGCGGCGTGGCGGGGCGCACTCACATGCACGCATGGCTGACAGTTACACACTACAGCCAGGTACATATCAACGTGCATAAGCTACAGTACCTGGCTTGGCACCTGTACAACGAAGCCCACGCGGGAAATGACGTCAGCTTCCCAGCTGCATCCGAGCTCACGAAGCAGCGCCATATGAGAAGTGACGACAAATTCGTTATTACGAAGCTTCCGTATGTGCACGTCCGCCTGCTACCGCAGTCGAACTGGACGTCTATTATGCGGTCGTATATTCAGAAGGGAATGAGGTATAGTATAGTATTTCTAAATGTGTAAATGAAGATGAGCACGAAAGCACGCGTCGTTTTAGAGCCGCTAGGTGTGCCGGTCTCTGAAGATGGCAAAAAAAAGATGTCTACATGGGAAGCAGCGCGAGAGTCATTTAAAAAAGATCCTAAAGCGTTTCCGGATACAATCGGATTTGAAGCATGGTGTTCTCTGATGAGTTTTGACGTAAACAAAGTCGGCGGTGGGTCACATTTTCTGGCGCGTATGGCCTTCTTACTAAGCGACAGTAGTTCGCCGACGCTTGGAATGTTAGAAACGGCTAATAAAAAAAAAGAACATTTCACAGAAGCGTACTACGATGCAAATATAGGATGGCCACGCAATAGTACCCTCAACGTACAAGATGTAGGCGCTGTAGACAGAATTAAAAATAAAGCTTACTATGTATCGGAAACGGCGCGGTCTACAACTTTAAAGTTTTGCTCTGCTACTCTTGTAAATAGCAGCAATAATACGACGCCCATTTTCGAGTATCATGGAAAGGCCCAAGACGGTGCAAACTCGAATCGAATAGAAATGAATGTATCACACGATATCTATTCTCAGGTATCGTTCTTACTAGCTTCCGGCGTAACCCCAACAAATGCTGGGGGAGATGGCGTGCATTCCAGCGCAATGTCATTTCTAACTGACGGCACTTCGAGCACAAACAAGGCTAACATGGGCGAACAATTTGGAAAACTCGCAGTTGGTAATTTATGTGCACAGTTGTTCGGGCTATATTGGTACAAAGGCTGCAACGATAAAGTGAATAACTGGTCTGTGAATGGAATCAGAACGCGTATGTTCAACACGAGCTACAGCGGCCCGTCCTATCGGATGCTGCTAAAGTTATCGACTACGGTGTCTGCAGATCAGCGAAACGGAGGAGGTGCGTATATGGGCGGAGACGCCGGTATTGGCCTCCCTAAAGTGAAGAAATACGAAACCAGCGTAAGAAACCTCCTATTCATAAAAAAAAAATCGACTGGTTGGGTGGATGTGTGGCTGTGACAGCCGGTCGAAAGTCCAAGGTTTCAGGGCTACAACTACTAGTAAACATCCTATGGGTAGGGCGGTCGCTCAAAAAAACAAAAAAAAAATCCGGCAGGAGCTCGCGCTTTCAGGTAGATGGTAACTCGGCGTGAGAATCACGAATCCGCCCTCAAATGTATTTTTATATAAACATGATCAAAAGTTATGACCGAAAATGTACAAAAAATGTATTTTTATATGAACATGATCAAAAGTTATGACCAAAAATGTACAAAAA
>Ga0209491_10011787_pt1 | contig 10238 bp, 12 predicted proteins | sample BON02_FD_187213 | JGI IMG/M metagenome (GOLD analysis project Ga0209491, IMG submission 187213) | Freshwater microbial communities from Lake Bonney liftoff mats and glacier meltwater in Antarctica - BON-02 (SPAdes) (version 2) | ecosystem: Environmental > Aquatic > Freshwater > Ice > Glacier...
ACCGCATCCCGCTTGAACTCATCGCTGAAATTTACCTTGCCCATCTTCGTCTCCTTACCTCAAAATTAGGATAGAAGGCGTCCAGAAATCTAGGGGCAATTCAATGCGGCCCGTTAGCAGCCTGAGTCTCGTTCTGAATTGCCTCAATCTCCGCCTTCAATGCGTCATATTCGCGCAACTTCCTCGCCAGAAACCTGCCTGTAAGAGCGGCTTTCTCGGCAATGCCGGATGGTGTCAGGATGTACGCGTAGCGCCACTTTGTAGAAGATGCCTTGAAGTTCTCGATCTTAATGAAGCCAATTACCGTCAAAGCGCTGAGGCAATAGTTTACTCGGCCAAGGCTTATGCCAAGCTCTTGGCTCAACTCCCTTTGCGTCACGTTGGGGTTGGCCTCGACTATCCGCATCACACTGAACTGCAATGCCTCGCGTTTTGAGATGTCTGAAGTTTTCATGACTAAGAGCCCGATTCAAAAGTTTTTCAAGCGTAGCAATATCTTGCGGTTCGCCTTGTGAGCATGCGGATGGAAGCGATCAACGCCCAGGCTGTTGATGAGGCGATGGACCTTTCCCAGTCTTTGGCGAGGCGGCGGCAGCGGCCGAGCCATGCGAACGTCCGCTCGACGACCCAGCGGCGCGGCAAGAGTTCGAAGCCTTTGGCGGTGTCTGATCGCTTGATGATTTCCAGCGTCCAGCTTCCATGGCCCTTGAGCGCGCTCCTGAGTTTGTCGCCCGCATAGCCGCCATCGGCGAACACATGGCGCAGCCACGGGAAGCGATAACGGATGACTTTGAGGACATCGACGGCCCCGTCGCGATCCTGAATGTCGGCAGTGTGGACGAGGATGAACACCAGAAAGCCGCTGGTGTCAGCAACGATATGCCGTTTGCGGCCCTTGACCTTCTTGCCCGCGTCATAACCGCAAACTCCGCCACTTTCAGTGGTTTTGACCGATTGGCTGTCGATGACACCGCCACTGGGCGAGGCCTCGCGGCCCTCATTTCGCGCAGGTTCATGACCAGCACCATGTTGATCGCATCGAACAAACCTGTATCACGCCAAGTGTAGAAATAGCGCCGCACCGTCGACACCGGCGCAAAGCATTTTGGCAACAGCCGCCACGAACAACCGCTCGCCGCAATATAGAGCAACGCATTCACTACTTCCCGCATATCGGTGCTGCGCCGCCGGCCCCCGGTCTTGGCGGGCGGGATGAACGGTGCTGTCAGCAGCCACTCCCGGTCCGTCATATCGCTTGGATATCGTAACCCTGCTCGGCTATGCTCACGCCGGGCAATACCAGTCCATGCCATCGTTCTCTCCATCTCTTCGCAAAGACGGACTGAATCATAAATGGCTGGTATTGCTCAACTACTTTCGGATCGGGCTCTAAGGTTGGGGCTCAATGGCTACCGCACTGGACGAGAAACGGGTCTCGTTCAGTTTTGAACATGGCTCGGCATTAGCGCAATCCGAACATTGCCAAAACAAATAATCGTCGCGCAATGATTATTGAGCGTTGCTTGAAAAACCGTCCAACAGGGCCCGCTGGGCACATCCGCTCATTGCATTCGGAATAAACGGATTAACAACAAAGCCCTTCGCGCGCATCAAGCCCACACATTGTGCTCGGCATATTCTAGATAACGCGCCAGCACATTGACCGATTTCCAGCCGCCGGCACGCATGATGGCGGCGGTGTCAAAGCCCGCGCACAGGAGGTCTTGGGCGGCGCCAACGCGCAGCGAATGCCCCGAGAACGCCGCGACTTCCTCAGGCGGAAGTCCGGCTGCAGCAACTGCCTCCTTGATGATCAGCTTGACCTTGGTGGTCTCGAGCGAACGGTTGATCGGCTTGCCCTGGTAGATTCCGCAGAACAATGGGTCGATTGCGTTCCCACGCCACGCAAGCCACTCGCCGACCAATTGGGCCGATCGGCGAGAGGTAAAGCCGATGCGCCCCATCCCGAAGGGGTCGGTCTTACTGCGGCGGATGATGGCGCGCAGCGTACCATCACTGCGCTGTTCGATGTCGCCGGTCATAAGCGCCACCAATTCCGAGCGGCGGGTCAGCAAGTCATAGCCCAGCGAGAGCATGGCACGATTGCGCAAGCCCCAAGGTGTATCTGGCTGAACGTCGAGGCAGCGCTGAAGATGCGCGCGGGTCATGCCCTTTGCCTGCCTGGGGCGGCCAAGCTTCGACCGGCGCACGCGGCGCAGCGCCAGGTTCACATTTTCATCATTTGTCGGGTCGGGCAAGTTAAGCAGGCGGTGGACTTTGCGGATAGCGTAGAGCCTGCGGCGCACGCTCGAGGGGCAAAGGCCCACCCCTTGATGTTCGAGAAAATCACACACGGTTCTGGCAGCAGCAGGCAGTGCCTCAAGCCCCCGCGCATCGCACCACTCGACGAATATCCGCACATCTGTGTAATACGACTTGATGGTCGCCGGGGCATAAGCTCCCTCAAGCCGCTTGAATTCCGCACGCCAATCGGGTCTATTTGGACAGTTATTAGATTCTTTAAAGCTCATTATTGAGCCGTATGGATTCATTATGCGGGAAAGTCAATGTTAACTGGTGTTCAAATTCGAGCGGCAAGGCAGGGTCTGCGTTTAACAGTTCGCGACATTGCCAACTCAGCAAATGTGAGCGTGAGCACCATTAAGCGAATTGAAGCTTCCGATGGCATACCCCGAATTTCCGTGAAAAATCTGATGGCCGTTAAAGTCGCCCTCGAAGCCGCCGGCATCGAATTCATCGGCACGCCTGATGACGGCCCCGGGATTCGCATCCGCCCACTCAAGGCGCGGTAAAAGGCGCCGCTAGCGAGCAGCCTTGCGAAGCAACCAGCGCATGGCCGCGCAGAAGAGCAAGACAGCTATGATGGCCGCGCAAATCGGCAAGCCAGTCGGAGACCTGCGCATCGCGGTCAAGCGAGGGGATCATCTGCAGCACTTCAATCGCCGCGCCCAGAGCTGCCATAGCCACAAAAATGTACCGGTAGCGCAGCTTAGGAAAACTGACCGCCGCAAGAAGGGTCAAGGCCGCAAAGGCGGCCATATGTTGCAGCTTGTCATTCACCTCCAGCACCGCAGGAGGCTGCGGCAACAAGGCCATGACCATCGTAAATACAACGGTCAGCCAAAAAACTGGCCGCAAAACCTTCACAAGAATTCCTGATTGCATGGTTGGAGACCAATTTTGAGGGTTGGCAGCGCGGCCATGGCGCCGCCAGAGCGCCCCCCCTGAAGGACCAGGATAAACAAAGCAAGAAACCCTTGCCCAGCCTCCCGGTCGCGCTTCTTGAAAGATCTCCGCGATGCCAATCTCGTACCCAATCAGATCTTCTCGATGATTTCCCGGCTATCCCGAATGAGCTGCGTGACGCGTCGGCGCATGGCCAGACTGTCTGCTGTATAAAGGCCGGATTTCAGGGCGTTCTGATTGCCGCGCGGCGCTCCAGACCCCTGCGTGCCGCCGTGCATGCGGCAGCGCCGATGGCCCTTTGTCGCCGGCGCCTGGCAAGGCGAGCCACTGCGGGTCTGCGCGCCGCACCGGGGCGCATCATGCATGCCGCGCGTATTGCGCGGATGCGTGCCGCTCATTTGCGGCGGACCCTTGTGCGAACCTTCTCGGGGCCTGCCGCCGACAGCGGCACGCTGGGTGCCTCGAGGCTAGGCGGCGGCGTGCTAGCTGCTGGTCGAGACTGACGCTCGCCGGCCGTGCCCGCCTCGACATTGCCGACTATGGCCTGGCCGCCGCTTGCGACATGGACATGTTTTACCGTGACCTTCTGCTCCCCCTTGCCGCGATGTTTATCAAGCGCGGCCAGCTGCCGGGCATAGAGGCTCATCATCTTCTGCGCATGGCCCAGATTACTGGAGCGGCTATCCAAGGTCTGGCCAGGCACCATCGCCCGCCTCAAACATTCCATCGCCGCTGAATGCGCTCCGACCATCTGCACCGCCAACATCGCCTCAATCCCGTCTGCAGGCTTGATACTTTCGAACAGATCGACCGCCTTGATGATCCGGGCATTCTTGGCCGCCTCATCCATATCTTCAGGAAGCCATAACAGGCTTGCGATCTCGTTCAGCTTCTCGCGTTCAACCGCGATCCAGCTTGTGTCTATCACCTTGTCGGCGGGCAAGAGCTGGTGAGGGGGCAGCCGCTTGCCCAGCGCGGTCTCGGCCGGCTTGGCTTTGGGGGTTGGATCTTTTTTGCGCGCCATCCCTGGAATGTGGGCCATCAAGTGCCGTCAGGCAAGAGGTGCAATCCTACAGTGCATGGGGTTGTTTTGCATTTTGAGGGTCAACCCGCCCCCTCCCCCATCAAACTCCCGATAACGCCTGCTGGGGGGTCTTCAGAAGCCCCTAGGGAGGCCACCTATTCCGCAGGGGCCCATTCTTGAGCGATGCGCCCCTTATGCCGCGCTTGTGCTCTCTGAGCTTTGTTGCCTGCCGATGCCTTCTAGAATTGCAAAGGCGATTATCGCGATAACGACTGAAAAGGGATAGAAAAGATTGCCGTCAACAAGGGCTTGAGTGAGCATTGCGACAAGTACTGCAAGAGGCATGACTGAAAGTGCTTGGCGTTGCCGCAGCGCAGCCCAGATATTGGCTACGAATGATAATATTGTAAGCGCCAAGACGAGCGTACCCAGCGCTCCCCAGTGAAGCAGTAGCTGCAAGCCAACGTTGTGAGGTTGGAAAAGATGTGGCAATCGATCTGGCCATGGCAATTGATGCGGGATCTCATACAGCAGAGCCGGCCCATATCCCCAGATCCAGTTCTCCACGATAGCCTTCATTGCTATCCGCCAGACTTCGTTTCGCGCGGACGAAAACTCGGGAGCTGTCTCGCTGAACGCGTCTAGCCACCGGCCGGCAAGGGTTCCCCACGGGAGTGGAGGAAGCAATTCGGCGGCAACAACCAATACCGTTGTGACTCCAAGCAATGTTAGAACTCGCCTGAACGGGATGCATTGGTGGGACCAGGCCGAATAGGCTCCCGCCGCAAGCAGCCCAACAATCACCCCGGCGGCGCCACCCCGGGAGCCAGTGTAGATAATGAAAAATGCGGCCGCAGCGAAAAAGGCAATTGATGAATACCCCTTATCTAAGCGCGTGATGAACTGCACGGCCATGACAGTCGCAGCTGGCGTTAGAATATAGGGCAGGTGGCGAATGTGGCCGACTGAGGGAAGGTTCATTTGACGAATTTCGTCAGGCCAAATAGTCCACGCAATCATGAATGCGCTCACGTGGATAAGCGCTGTCAGACCCAAGACCGACCACACAATTTCGACCCCGTTCAGATCCACATTTCTGAAAAAGGAAATGAGCGCCACGAAGAACAGAATGTGGATGATCCAGGAGATCGCTAATATGTGAGCCGAGGGCACAGGCGAGGTTGCCGAGACAAAGATTACATAGACAATCAACGTTCCAATCAGGCTGCGCTGGGTATTGGTTAGCGGAGCAACAAGGCCTTGAACGCCCACCTGCAAGGCTACTGCAACGATAAAATACACCTGCAGCGCTGCTACTGGCAGCTGCAGGGTTCCAATCAGTCCTCCTGGTGTGCGCAACCCGAAAGCCAGGAACGCGAGCGAGGACATGATGACTATGTTCAACCTGAACATTGGTCCTTGGAACAAGTCCCTGAACATCAACCCGCTTCCCCTCGCTTTGCTTTGTCCAAGTTCACCACTCTTCGTTTAGCCAATTGCTCGTGCCGCGCCCATCTGAAACTCAAGACCCCAAAATCCAGAAGTTTTGGAAGATGGGCAGGCTTCTGTAATTGCATAAACGGCCAAAAGGTCACTTTTTGTTAACGCTCTTTCGCTGCCAATTAGAGCGATAGGCTTGCCGGGATTTTTGCTTAATCGAAGATCGAATGTCGTTACCCCTTCGGCCTTTGTAAACAGTTAAAATTGACGATTACGATCAGGAACTAGCAGCCGCCTTTGGAAATCCAACGATCTGCGAGAGGGTTCTTTGGCCAGTTCTGGCTTGAAATCTCGATTGCCGCTGCATTCGTAGCGGCCATGCTCGCGATTTCGTTAGTGACAGGTCTTCCGGTGCAAACGCCAAGCGCATCTTCAGCCATGGCGATCGGCATGCATTACCTCTATCCCTTTGTGGGGGTCGCGCTGTTCTTCTCGCTCGCCAGCCTGTTCGGCATCAAGCGCCATCTGGCGGTAGTGGTGGTTGCGCTCCTCGCCTATGCGATAGTCTTGTGGGCGCATTTCAACGTCAAGCTATGGCCGCACTATCTGAACCCGAATTCGTTCGATGCGTTCTATTGGATGACCGATCAATGGATCAGGCCGCTGATCGATCTGTGCATTGGAGAAACCGAATGGCTGGTATCGCTTCATCCCTTGATGGGCAATTTCTGCGTCCTCAGCTTCATTCTGCTCTTCGTCACCAGCTTCACTGTTCACGCCATCATGGATCTCGCCGCGATTAATCGTATCGACCACGTGATCCGACACTTCGATGCCGGTTACTTGGCAATTCGCCCGCGCGATGACCGCCGCGGTCGGCAGGCCGATATAACCCAGACCAATGACACATACTTCCGGCCTCTGGTCGCCGTGCATATGATACGCCTCCACAATTCGTAATGTCGTGGAAGCCTTGCCATTGCAGGGTTAACAATTCGGTAAGCCTGATCTGCAAAGCCGGTTGATCCCATGTTGCCACCGCTTTAATGGCGCTGGACGAGGGATGACTTCACACACTCAAAATTCCCGGCGGCACGCATGCCGATCTTGACGGCCCGCTTGACGGCGCGGCTGACTGAACGCTTTAGGAAGTTTTATGCGGGTATTAGTTACCGGTGCCGCCGGATTTATCGGATCAGCGCTCGCATTGCGGCTGATGGCCCGGGGCGACCAAGTGGTCGGGATTGATAATCTCAACGATTATTATCCCGTCAGCCTGAAAGAAGCCCGGCTGACGCGGCTAACAACCGAAGGCGAGGATGCGTTTGTATTTCGCAAAGTCGATTTTTCCGACATGGCCGCATTGGAGGCCGCATTGAGCGGCGAGAAATTCGACCGGATAGTGCATCTGGGCGCGCAAGCCGGGGTCCGTTATTCGATCGAGAACCCCCATGCCTATGTGCAGGCCAATCTGGTCGGGCATCTCAACATGCTTGAAATCGCGCGGCACCGGGGCACAGAACATATGATCTATGCCAGTTCCTCCAGCGTTTATGGCGGCAACACCAAACTGCCATTTTCAGTGGATGACCGGGTGGATCATCCTCTGTCGCTATATGCCGCGACGAAGAAAGCGGACGAGTTGATGAGCGAAACCTACGCCCATCTGTACCGCATACCTCTGACAGGCCTTAGATTCTTCACCGTTTACGGCCCATGGGGCCGCCCGGACATGATGATGTGGATTTTCACCAAAGCGATCCTAGCGGGTGAAAAGATACCAGTGTTTAATGGCGGCGATATGTACCGCGATTTCACCTATATAGACGATATCGTCAGCGGGATCGCCGCAGTCCTCGACAGCCCGCCCGCCGACAATGGCGAGCAAAAGGCAGGCGGCAGTTTCAAACCGCATGCGCTGTATAACATCGGCAATCACCGGTCCGAACATCTGATGAAAGTCATCGAAATTTTGGAACAGGAATGCGGCCAGAAAGCAGACATGGACTTGCTGCCCATGCAGGAGGGCGACGTACAAAAAACCTATGCCGATATCGATGCGATCCAGAATGATATAGGCTATCAGCCGACCACCGGGATCGAAGTCGGGGTTCCGGCCTTTGTGCGCTGGTACCGCGAATATCACGGGCTATAAAATCAACCGTTCACGCGCTGAACAACCATGCGCTGATCAACAAGGAATGATAGCATGAAAATCGCGATGGTTGGGTCTGGCTACGTAGGCCTCGTATCGGGAGCGTGTTTTGCCGATTTCGGCCATGATGTGGTGTGTATCGACAAGGACCAATCGAAGATCGACCGCCTGCATGACGGGGTTATGCCTATTTACGAACCCGGCCTGGCGGAATTGGTCGGGGCCAATGTTAAGTCGGGCCGGCTGTCATTCACAACCGATCTGGCCGAGGGCATTGCCGGCGCTGCAGCGATCTTCATCGCGGTCGGTACTCCTTCGCGGCGCGGCGACGGCCATGCCGACCTGTCTTTCGTCTATGCCGTAGCGGAGGAAATCGGGGCGAGCCTGTCCAATGACGCGGTTGTGGTGACCAAATCCACCGTCCCGGTTGCCACGGGTGACGAAGTGGAGCGGATCCTCCGTGACAGCGGAACGCCTTATAAGGTCGCGGTCGTCTCCAATCCCGAATTTTTGCGCGAGGGCGCCGCGATCGGTGATTTCAAACACCCTGATCGGATCGTGATCGGGGCGGAAGAGGAATTTGGCCGCGAAGTAATGCGCGAGGTATATCGCCCGCTATTCCTCAACGAATCGCCAATCCTGTTTACCAGCCGCCGAAGTGCGGAGCTGATCAAATATGCCGGTAACGCCTTCCTCGCGACCAAGATCATGTTCATCAATGAAATGGCCGATCTGTGCGAAAAAGTTGGCGCAAATGTGCAGGATGTCAGCCGCGGGATCGGTAGCGACAACCGCATTGGCCCCAAATTTCTGAATGCCGGACCCGGTTATGGCGGATCATGTTTTCCTAAAGACACGCTCGCGCTGCTCAAAACGGCAGAAGATTTCGAAAGCCCGATCCGCATTGTCGAGGCGGTGGTAAAGGCCAACGACCACCGCAAACGTGCAATGGGCCGCAAAGTTATCGAAGCAATCGGGGGCCCTGATGCGGCCCGCGGCAAAAAGGTCGCGATGCTGGGTCTGACCTTCAAGCCAAATACGGACGATATGCGCGATAGCCCGGCCATCGCCATCGCCCAGGCCCTGCAGGACGGCGACGTCGAAGTATCTGCATACGATCCCGAGGGCATGGAGCTGGCCATACCGCTGATGCCCGGCGTCGCGATGAAGGCCGATCCTTATGAGGCAATCGAAGGCGCGGATGCAGTCGTAATAGTCACCGAATGGGACGTATTCCGCGCACTTGATTTTGCCCGTATCAAGCAGCTCGCCAAAGCTCCGGTGCTGGTCGATCTGCGCAATATCTATCAGCCGGACGATATACGCGGGGCCGGGTTTGAATATGTGAGTGTCGGGCGGGAATGAGCCTTGGATTGTGGGTGCCAGCCCCGGGAACTTGGCCCTGCGGTGTTAATCCAGGGCCAATAGTTCCAAAATTCGGCTAGCAGTCTTCCCGTCGCCAAAGGGATTGTGGGCGCGCGCCATCTCGTCATAGGCTTGTTGGTCGTCCAATAATTGGTTGGCCTCAGCCACGATCAAATCCGCATCCGTACCAACCAGTTTAGCCGTTCCTGCCTCGACCCCTTCAGGCCGCTCAGTGGTTTCCCGCATCACCAGCACCGGCTTACCCAGCGCAGGCGCTTCTTCCTGCACCCCGCCGCTATCGGCTAACATCAGCGTGCAAATGTCGAGCAGCCGCGCGAAATTCGGGTAATCGAGCGGCTCGATCAGCGCGACATTATCCACTCCCGCCAATGCCTCGTACATGACCTTGTGGACATTGGGATTGAGGTGGACAGGGAAAATCATTGCCACATCGCCGCGCGATGCCAATTGACGGATTGCCTCGGCAATTCCTTCCATCCCGCCGCCAAAATTCTCCCGCCGGTGACTGGTTACGCCAATGATCCGCTTGCCCGCAAAGCGCGCCTCCAACGGGGCTAAATCGCTCGCTAATTCGGGCTGTTTTTCAATCTTTGCCGTGATCCAATGCAGCGCATCAATCACCGTGTTGCCAGTGACATGGACTGCGGCCGGATCAACATTTTCGCGAAGCAATGCCGCGGCTGCGGTATCGGTCGGCGCAAAATGCAGGGCCGCCATGCTGCCAATGATCTTGCGGTTGACCTCTTCCGGCCACGGATGATGGATATTGCCGCTCCGCAGGCCGGCCTCGACATGCGCAACCAGAATTTTGCGGTAATAGGCGGCCAGCGCGCCGGACATTGCCGTGGCGGTATCGCCCTGGACCACCACCCAATCGGGCTGCTCCTCGTCCAGCACCTTGAATAGCCCCTAGTTTTCTAGACGCCTTCTGTTTTCAAAATCTGCTGCCGTTCGAACTCGACGGGTGACAGCATCCCGTTCCTAGCGTGTTTACGCACTGGATTGTAGAACATTTCGATGTAATCG
>Ga0209491_10011789_pt1 | contig 10236 bp, 9 predicted proteins | sample BON02_FD_187213 | JGI IMG/M metagenome (GOLD analysis project Ga0209491, IMG submission 187213) | Freshwater microbial communities from Lake Bonney liftoff mats and glacier meltwater in Antarctica - BON-02 (SPAdes) (version 2) | ecosystem: Environmental > Aquatic > Freshwater > Ice > Glacier...
TCCCTTTCCTTACAAAACTTCCACAAAATCTCAATTTCGGCGAAACGCCCGTCCGTCCATTTTGGCTTGTCCGCAGTGTAGGGAGTGGCGCGCGATGGGACGGCGGCGCGCGATGGACTCGAGCGAGCTCTCTACTGCGGCAGCAACGGCGTTCGGGGCGGCGCAGCGCATCTCGGTTCGCATCTCCAAGACCGTGGGCGAGGCTGACGACGACAGCTCCTGCGTCGTCTGCTTGCAGGCCTGTCCGAGCAAGGCATGCGCCTGCTCCTTCATGCACCAGTGCTGCGCGGTCAAGTACGCCGCGACCTTCGGAGATGCGTGCAAGGTGTGTGAGAAGAAGTTCGAGCCGGCCCGTCTCAGCAAACGCCGCATAGACGATGATGAGCACGCTATGGAGCGGGTCGCGCGCAAGCGCGCACGGGTGCGAGCTGCGGCGGAGCGGGCTGAGATCAAGGAGTGGGCGCGGATTGTCGCGCCGTGCGCAGCCCAGATCCTCTTGCGCCACTACCTCTACAGCGAAGAGGCAGAGCGGAGTGTGTCCGGCCTCTGCTTCGCTTCGGTAGTGCTCAGCCTGGTCCACTCTGGCCCGCAGTACCTCGATGACCTGAAAGAACGGCTGCGCGAGACACAGCCGCCGCCGGTCGTCGAGGCCTCCGTGCGCCGGCTTTGCTCTCTTGCGGACGATCTCACGGGCGAGGGGGTTGACTCCACGTGCGGCGATGCGTTCATGCTTATCTTTAATGGAGTCTTGGTCACTCGTCTCGGGCCGCTGGCCGCGGATCAACGCGGCGTCTGACGCCGAGAGGCAGTCGAGGTGGTGGTGGGACTCGGGGGCGCTGCCTCTCCCGGCGCACACATGTATATTTAGATGCCCCCCGGAGGTGTCCCTCTACGACCCTCGCAGACCGGCGCACTGTGCCGGTATACTTCCGACGCTTCCTCGCCTCTCGAACGGCGTACGCTGCTTTATGATTTGCTCGTTTTGCGCGCGCCGCAGTGGCGAGTGGTTGTGATGGCTGCTGTTGGGCGTGTATGTGGGTGGGGTGGGTGGGTGGGCGGGCAAGATTTGATTTGTGAGGTGTGGTGTTGTGTTTGCTTTGCTCTCTCCGCGAGCTTCCCTCCACGTGGCCGTGGCGTATTAATTATATTAATTTATTTTTGGCTATAGCTATAGCTCACATTTTCATATGCATATATCTCCCGATTTCGTTGCGCGTGTGTTAGATGGATATGGGGCATGATGTGTGTGGTGTAGTGTAGTGTGTAGTGTGTGGTGTAGCGCGTGTTTTATTTATTTATGATGTATGCATCTATATTTTACTAGATAAAGCTACCCATATAATATTTATACATATATATTATTAGATTATTGTAATATTTATAATTATAAAAAATAATAATATAATACTTATAAAAACTTATATATTTAATAAATATAATACACCATTTAATATAAATATGAAAACATAATTTATTATAATAGTGTAAAGTAGGTATAAAGTAACTATATATACCCATTATGTAGTGGTGGTAGTAATAAACCTCGTTTGCCTGTTTTTTTTGTTTTTGTTTGCTTCTGTTTCTGTGCCTTGTGCCTTACCTCCACACGTTTTTTCGTCGTTCGCTCCTGCTCGGCCCGGGCGCCACAGCCGGCCTGCCGGCGGGAGTGGAAGGGCGTATTTATATTTAGATATAAAAAGATATATATAAAGGAAAGAATGTGAATGTAATATGATATTTCAATACAAAACGAAAACGACCGCACATTTTTCTGTTTATTGCGAGTGTGAGATCGGCACCGCGCGCGGCACGCTTATATACTCTAAGCTACGCGCGAGAAGGGAGACGCAGGGGCGCAGGGGAGTGCCTTTGTTATACAAGGCGCGTCGTAATGCTTCCCACACGTGTGCGCTGGCGCAGCACCGCGGGCCTCGCTCGCGGCGCGGCCTCCTGGTGGAAGCCGAGGACTGCAGAAAGGGGCAGGCACTACCCCCCCACCAGTACTCAGTACAAGTATACACAGGTAGTCTGATCTATAACGCTAAATGATCAGCTATCTAGAGAGGCGCCTCTCGAGCTGTGACGAAGCCCTGTATTAGGAGCAGACGTGCTTGACGCCGGCGTAGTAGGACTGTGGGTTGCTCTGCTGCATCATGAGGTGCATCGCGTGTCGGATCTGCCTGCGCAGCCTCGCGTGCTCCGTCGCTAGAATGGAGGCGTCCAGCCGCGCTCCCGCACCACAACCACCACCACCACCACCACCACCACCACCTCCCTGCGCGCCGCCGTCGCCGGGCGACGCCTCGCCGCAGGCAGAGTCACCGGCCGCAGCGAGTGCGCCGCCCAGCTCGAGCTCGCGCGCAAGCACGAGCTCCCACGCTTCGGCGTACGGCCGCGGCACGAGCAGCGTGCGCTCGCACTCTGACGACACCCACGCATGCAGCTGGGCCGGGCGCGAGGAGAGCGAGTGCGCAATCTCGCGGTACGTCTCGTAGTGCAACACCAAGCTGCCTCCCTTGGCCCAACCGCGCCTCACCTCCGCCTCTACCGCCTCTTCGCTTTCCCACGTAGCGCACGCAGCAGCAGCAGACGCAGCGGAGGCGGGAGCTGGCGTTGCGGGCAGCAGACCCACCTTGAGCGCCGCAGCCTCCTCCACGTCAATCAATACGTAGCCGGAAACGGGCCGCTCGCGAACGGAGCACTCATACCGCGCCACATCGCCGAACGTCCGCTCCGCGTGCAACTCCGCCTCTCGCTCCGCCTCCGCTACCGCCGCCGCTTCCGTGGTCGCATCCGTGGCGGCGGGAAGCGTCGCGTCCGCCGCGACTCCCCCTGCGGAGAGAGACAGGAGAATAGGGGGGGGTGTCAACTCTTCTCATACATAGAGATCTGCATATAGATAGAAACACATAGATAGATGTATCTATATATGAAAGCTCTCCTCCCATACCCCCCTCCTATACACATACGCACACATATATATACACATATATACCGGCCAGTGGACCATGCGAAGACACCGGCGCGAGTAGCAGCGTCGCGCGCGCGTCCGGCAATACGGCGATCCGCGCCTCGACGGGCGATTGGAGAGGGTGCGCAAAGGGACAGAGCGCAGAGCCGCAGCGCCGGCCCGCGGCGTGGTGTCTGCAAGTCTCTCCGCCGATCCAGCCGCGCGCCACGAGTCCAGAGGCGCTGCGGCCGGCGGCGAGGGAGAGCGAGCCCCGCCGCTCGCGGGAGAGGCGACCTGCCGCCCAGCGAGCGAGTGCGCTACGCTCGGCGCGGGAGAGCGCAGCGAGCGAACGTTGGCTGGGCAGCGCTCGCGTCTCGAGCCGAGCTCCCGCCGCGCAGACGCAGTCAACGGACGCAACGACCCCCGCGCTCGCCGCCGCCGCCCCCGCCCCAACGAGCGCCGCCGCCGCCGACGACGCTGAGGCCGCCTCCGCCGACGCTCTCGCCTGATGATCCTCTTCGTGCTGTCCCGACGGAACCCACCCGTTTCTTGAGTCGACGCGCGGGCCTCGGCCCTGCAGCGGCAGGCCTAGCTCTTCCGGCGGGGCGGGCACGAAGCGCGCGCCGGGGACGGAGAATAGAAAGGCCGCGCAGGGCTCGTTGCGTTCGGCTCGCACCCAGTGCACCGCCAACTTTGTGGCGCCCGCCTCGCGCGCCGCCGCTGCCACGCGCCGCAGCATCGCAAACTCGATCCCCAGGTGCAGCGAGCGGCAGCTGAGCGACCACGCGCGCACGTGCAGCGTGTCGGACGGATTCTCCACCGCCTCCGTCTCCACCGCCGTCGCCCCCGCCATCGCCGCCGCCGCCATCTCCACCGCCACCGTCGCCGCCGCCACCGTCGCCGCCGCCGTCGCCCCCCGCGCCACCCTCGACGCCCCCCGCTCTTCCGCCTTGGACACCGCCCTCGACGCCGCCCTCAACGCCTCCGCGCCCGTCTCGCGGCCGCGTGGCTCGATGCCCGCTCCTCGGTCGAACACGACCAGCCCGATGAGCCCGTGGTCGCCGAAACGGTCGCTCGCGCGCACCTAAAACAATGGGTCAACCCGGGTTGACCACGCAGAGCATCTCTCTCTCTCTCTATATATATATATACATGTATATATATATATATATATATATATATATATATATATATATATATATATATATATATATATATATGATCATGTACATATAGAATGTGTATCATAAAGGACGCACCGTGAGGACGCGCGCGCCGGCCGGGCCGCGCGCGAGGCGCAGGAGGTCGGCCCCACTTGCGACGGAGCGGCAGGCGTTGTGCTGGTTGGTCCGATCCGTCAGCTGCGCCGCACGCTCCGCCGTCTCTGCGGCGAGAGGCGAGATGTCGATGAGCAGGTTGAGCGAGGCGAGAAAGGCCGACGGAGACGACGCCGCGGACATGCTCGTGTGCGTCTCGGTGCCGCGCGCGTCCCCTGCGGCCTCGCTGGCGGATGCCACTCCAGCGAGGAACGTTTTTCGCTCGGCCAATTCGCGGTAGAGCCGCGTGCGAGCCGCGTCCTCCTCGGTGCCTACTCCAGCGTCCACTCCAGGCGAGCCGGCGCCGCCCTCGGCCTGGACCTGACGCGTCTGCGTAGGCGTTGGCCGGTCCATAGGCGGGTCGAGCGCCCAGCAGTGGCTGAGGAAGGAGGGGATTGCAGCCGCGTCCCTCGGGAGCTGGACCACGGCGAGCGAGCAGGCGTCGGCGCCGCGCAGGAGCGCGTGCGCGACCTCGGCGCACTCAGCGGCCGAGTCGTCGACAAACACAAACGAGCCGAGGCCGAGGCAGAGCTGCTCGGCGAGCAACCTCAAATTCTTCGACTTTGGCTCCCAGTTGGCGCAGACCGCAACCACGTGCTCCTCCCTCAGCACCATCTCGGACGCTCGCTCGCGCAGCACCGCGTGCACGTCCTCCGCGCGGTTGCGCGAGACGAGCACGAGCAGCAGCCCACGCCGCTGCGCCGCGACGAAGAGGCGCTGCGCCACGAGCCATGGGCCCGAGAGATCCACACCGTGCGCGCCCAGCTCGGCCACGGCGCCGCCCCAGAGCGTATTATCGCAGTCGAGCGCCAGCACCTTGCGCGTCGGTGCGCACGCGCGGGCGAGCGCGCGCGTCACCAGGGCGGCGAGGGCCGAGGCGCCAGCGGGAGAGAAGGGAGCGTGCGCAACGCGGTCGAGAAACGGCGAGTAGAATGCAACGGTGCCGGCGGGCGCGGGGGTGGGCGCGTCGCCACTGGCGGCGTGGGTGGTGGCGGCGTGGGAGGCGTCGTCTCCGCCGCCGCCGCCGCCGTCGCCGTCTCTGCCGCCGCCGTCAGCGCCGCCGCCGTCGCCGCCGCCCCCATCTCCATCGCCACCATCGCCACCGCCGCCGCCGCCGCCGGTGCGGCCGCCGCCGGCTTCGCGCAGAGCGCGGAGAGTCTGCGCCTCGTCGAACAGGATCAGGCCGCGGCACCCAGCGAGGCTCTGGTGGATGCTCCGCCGGAGGGGAGCGCCGCGAGAAGAGAGCCAGGCCGGGACGCCGTCGTCGGCCCAACCCTCCTCCATGCCGGCCGTGGCCACACCGGTGGGAACGGGCGAGCTGGCAGTACATGCCTCTGGCGGGGGGGCGACCAGGATGATCGTCCGGCCGACGCACGAGGCCAGAGACGTGCCAAGAGCGTGGGCGAGCAGCAAGCTACCTGGAATAGCCGCATCGGGGTTCGCGCCCGAGGCCCCGTCGTCCGCGCCCCCCTGCACTACGCCCGGAGCGCGGACCGCGGCCTCCGCCGAGCCCTCCCGCTCTAGGTCGCAAAGCCGCGCGACGAGCACGTTGACGCCCGCCTGATTCGCGTTCCAGGCCGACTGCGGATTCCGGAGCGCCTCGAGCGTCGCACCAAAGCCGACGTACTGCAGCCGCGTCGGCAGGCCCGTCAGCCGCTCCAGCCACACCGTGAGTGGGCCGCTCAGCACCGTTGGGTCGAAGCTGCAGGCCAGAACCACGGCGAGCGGCTCGGCCTGGAAAACGGACATGTTGCGTCCCAGTTTGGGAAGCCGCGTGGCGCTAGCCTGGCGTGGTCTGGCGCCGTGGTTAAGTTCTTGCGTGGTCTGGCGCCGTGGTTAAGTAGCCGCCGTCGCGTCGATTTGGGGCGCGAAAAATCTATTCACACCAGTCTATTTTAGACCTCCCCAGAGTTCATCCGGGCTGTCTGTGAATTTCCACGATGCTTCGTTCCCTCAACACTCAGTCAGCGCGCACGCTTGCTGGCGCGGGCCGGGCACGGCTAGCCGTGCGCGTGCGCACGCTTTGTTCGGACAGCGACTTCAGCCCGCAGCGCAAGGCGTTTGCTGCCGACGGCGACGTGCGCGCCCAGATTCAGGCCGAGATCGACTCCAACAAGGTGGTCGTCTTCATGAAGGGCGTCCCCGATTCGCCGATGTGCGGCTTCTCCAACACCGTCGTCCAGGTGCCGCCGCGTCCGCCGCCTCAGCCGCCGCCGCCCTTGCTGAGATGCCGCCCGCTCGCAGGTTCTCCGCGCAGAGGGTGTCGCGTTCAAGGGCGTCAACGTGCTTGCTGATCCGGACGTGCGCGAGGGCATCAAGGAGTTCTCGAGCTGGCCCACCATCCCGCAGGTCTACGTGGGCGGGGAGTTCCTGGGCGGCTGCGACACGACTGTGGAGCTGTACAAGTCGGGCGAGCTCCGCAAGGCGCTCGAGGATGCCGGCGTCAAAAAGGCGGCGGCCTGAGCACCTGCTGCTACGCGCGGTCAACTGCCCCCCCCGGGGGTTCCGCCACGAGGGTCGAGTGTTCCAGCCATCGCGAGGTGGCGCTCAGTGTGAGTAGAGCGGTGTGGTTCCGAGCTTCGAGCTTCAGGCGACAACACGCGAGTCGCCGTGGTCGCTATCGCGATAACACAACTAGCTTCGAGCCTAGATCCTCCGCCAGACCACGCGACACACACACACAGACGATCGAGAGGCGAGTTCACACACCCATCGTACGCGCGGGCACGTGTGTACATGCGTATGAGATGATGTGATGGTGGCCTCCGGGCAGCTGGCAGCTGGTGCGGGCGCCTGGTGAGGCGCCAGGCCGTACAACTACAACCTGTGCCATTAGCCATTAGTATTAGGTGTTCTTAGTTCTTAGTTGTACTTGTTCTTGTACTTGTGTCCTTTCCCCCGGAGACACAGTCCCCAATCTTAATCAAAATCTAACATAGGACAACCGTGCTTTCCCCAGCTCCAGACTCCGTCCAGAACCAGAACCAGAACCCGAACCAGAACAAAAAAACGGTGACAACCTTATTGCACCGCGGCCGCGGCGGGTGGCGGCGGCGGGCGGCGGGACGGAGCCCACACAATAGCAACAGGACTGACAGTAACAGTAGTCTACTACTCAGTATCAGTAGTCACATATACATAATTACACAGCGCACACATAATAAAGAAGTGTACACAGCGCGGGCCCAAACAGCCGTATACACAGATGGGGCACAGGCACAGGCGCAGGTGGGCACAGGCACAGGCGCAGGGGGGGGCAGGGGGAAAACATCGCCAGGTGGGGTCGCTGCAAAGCTGGGTGGAGACGTTGAGAAGTCACGCGCGGCATCTTCTCCTCGGGTTGGCCGCAATAAGAAGGATAATTCACGTTCGGCGGCGGGCTGCCGCGTGGCCCTCTGTGCGCTCGTACGGCCCTATACCTTCAGAAGATCCGAACCCAAACTTCAGCATCTTTGGGCCCCATCGGGCCTTATTCGCACCCCCGCGCTCTGACGACGCGGGGGAGGGGGAGGGGGGGAAATCATGAAGCAATCACGAGCCCAACTCCCATTCGTCGTCCAAACTCCAGCATCTGCGGGCCCCATCGAACCTTATTCGCACCCCCGCGCTCTGAGGTCGCGCGAGGGGGGGAGGGGGCAAATCATGAATCAATCACGAGCCCGACAGGCTGTATGGTCCCGATTCGGCTTGGATCATTTGACCCATGTGACCCAGCAACCGGCCCGGCCTGAAGAGCGCGCCATGAGGCTCGCCGCGCGCCGACGGTCGCTGGTATACTGCACGGGGAGGGGGCAAATCATGGAGCAATCACGAGCCCGACTCCCACTCGTCGTCATCGAACGATTCGGAGAGGGCGAAATCGCAGACGGGCGTCGAGATGGAGAGCCGGCGGTTGGCAAAAGAGGCGCCGGCGGCGGGGTCTGCAGGGTCTGAGAGGAGGTCGGCAGCGGGCGCCACGCCCTCGGGGTCCGTGGCTGGCTTCTGGCGCAGCTTGACTGGCGAGGCGTCCTGCTGCTCGAGCGGCGCGATGCCCCGCTCGCCCATGTTGATGTAGATGGAGTTGTCGACCAGCGTCGCGTCGAGCGTCGGGCGCGTGCCGTTCTTGACCACCGCGGTGTCGTTCTCGGAGGAGGTGGGCGGGGCGGCATCGGCGTGCGTGAAGGGCAGGTAGGCGACGATGGCGGTGATGTCGTCGCGGTAGTTTCCCTCGTTCTCCTTCCAGCGCAGCGCCGCCTCCTGCACCAGCTTGGCGCAGGCCTGGCTCGCCGAGCGAGGGAGCGACGCGATCATCTCGCACGCCTCGAGCGACGTGATGAACTCCCAGACGCCGTCCGAAGCGACGATCAGGAACCGGTCGCCGTCGGCGGTCGGCTCGTCCTCGGGCGCCGGTCTCACGCGGAATTGCTTCACGTCGGGGTCGGCGATCACGCCGTACTTCTTGCACTCGCCGTCGCCGATGGACCTCGACATTGCGAGCCCGATCTTTCCGTTGGCCCAGACACGCGACGGCCGCACGCCCGTCGCCGCAGAGACGACGCCGCCAGCCGCTTCAATCCGTCGCATCTCCGAGGGCGTGTCGGGCTTGCAGTCCTCGGAGAGGTCGGTCGCGACCACCCTTCCTTTCAGTGTGCCGCCCATCACGGCACGACTGTCGCCCGAACACGCGGACCACAGCGTGTCGCCCTTCAGGTAGACGATGATGGAGGTGCAGCCGCACGTCCTCGCAAACTTGCCGTTGTTGCGCGTCATCACCTGGCGGCAGCAATGCGGCGAGGGCGAGTACCGAGGGGAGGCGCGCGGGAGGGGCTTGCGGGGGCGTCACGCGGCGCCCGGCAGCTGCAACTAGCGTGCGCGACGCACCTCGTCCTCCGTGTCGAGGACCGTTTCCGTTAGGATTTTCGGAGGGTCCTCGCGCAGCGCTGCCCCCCGTTGCTGCAGCGCCGCGGGGATGTTCTTGATGCAGAGCTCCGCCACCTTCTCGCCCGCGACGCCGTGCCCGTCAAAGACGCAGAGAAGAGACTCGTTGTGCGAGTCATTAAACGGCCAGTAAACCGCTCCTCGATCCTATGCTTGGCACACGAGCACAGTGAGCGAGGAGGAGGTGCGCGCCGCGCAGGCGAGCTGGGCGATCAGCGATCAAGTCCATCAGCGCATCGTACCTGGTTGATCTTGGCATAGGCGGAGCCGGACGGACCGGGCACGACGCCGTGCCGGGTGTGCGTGCCAAACGTGGTGGCCATGGAGACCGTGGCGGACTTCGGCTTCTTGTCTGTCTGCGATGAGTTGGAGCCAAAGCTTTGGCGACCAGAGCCCAGCTCCTGCGCCAGGTACGAAACCGAGAGCCGGTTGGGCAACGAGTTGCTGTCCGATCGCATGCTGTCCGGCGCCGCCCGGCTGGGCACCGGCTTCTCGGTCATGCCCTTGGACGCAGCGCAGCCCATCAGCTGGTCACCAATTGAATTGATGTGCAGCCTTGCTTGAACGTTTCGTTTTGACTCCGCAATTAGAATTCAATTAAAGGATGTTTATAGTGGATGAAAGATCGGAGGTGATGAGCCAATTGCCGCCTGGTGAGTACCACCCCCTAGCCTAGCAAAGGCGGACAAACGTGACAATTACTGGCTACAAATTCGGGTTAACCCCATCAAGACGATTGGCCGCTCTATTGGCCGCTCTACCACCTGCTGCGCCGTTTCCGAACCCGTCGCTGACTTTTCCGCGTGGCGTTTTGGTGACCACTTCTTCCACTGCAGTGACTGCCTCGGCCGCCACAACAACGTCTCTGCAATCCTCGTTGCCCTTCTTTCAGAGGAGTTTGGCTACATCTGCTGTAGCACGCAGCGCGGCCAGGCCCTTAGCCTCACCGACAAGAAGCGCGTCGACTTTAGCGCTGAGAGCGTTCCTCGCCACGTCCTACCCCGCGCCGTCGACGTTACTGTTCTCCACCCCCTTTGCCCCGCCCACCTCGAT
>Ga0209491_10011796_pt1 | contig 10230 bp, 10 predicted proteins | sample BON02_FD_187213 | JGI IMG/M metagenome (GOLD analysis project Ga0209491, IMG submission 187213) | Freshwater microbial communities from Lake Bonney liftoff mats and glacier meltwater in Antarctica - BON-02 (SPAdes) (version 2) | ecosystem: Environmental > Aquatic > Freshwater > Ice > Glacier...
CATGTGCAGCGCCGTGCATAAGGCATTCAGCCAATGCAATGGGCTGGCCAGGTTGACGACGCGACGGCGGAGCTTTACTGTGCACGGAGAGGTGTAGGCGTGTGGCAGTGGTATAAGCGATTGCCTTGCCAATAGAGTTCTTGTTAAAACTAAACATGCGTGCTCGACTCCACGTGAAAGCCTCGCTGCCAATCTCCTCCTCTGCGCCGATGAGCGCATAGTAATTGCGCGTCTGTTTGTCAGCCAAGACCCATAGGAGAATAAGAAACTCGGGATGAATTTGGCCAGCCACTGACACAATTGCAGGGGCAAACGCCGTACCGACAGCAGCATAATCCACTTTGTACCGATTGTTTTCGATCGTAGCACGTGCCTGGAGGTAGTCATGGCTGTGCATCTTACCATTGAGGTGTCCATTGTTGATTGTGCTATTACCAACGTGATCGCAGCAGATCGACACATCAATGACAAGGCTGTTAGAGCCATCAAGACCAAAGTTCACAATCTCGACATCACCCTGCTTGTTGCTTGCGGCGCATGCTGTGGCTCGGACAATGTGCTCATGCAAGAACTTTTCTCTTGATCTGCAAGGCGATCACGTCCTTACTTGCAAAAAGCACTTGGGAGCTACCCGAGGCCACAATCATGTCATGGATGTCTTGGCGCAGCTGGCACGCAACACAGGCTACTCTGTGCGCGTCAATCACAAGGTGTCGACGACGGCAGGGCTGATTTTGCAATACACCTATATTAAAACAGATTTTTGATTTCTTTCTGCACTTCATACATGCGGACACACACATTCGTTTGGTGTCATATGATCTACCAAATCGGGCTTTTCGCGCATATGTGGTGGCCAGCCTCTGCTCTTTTCATTTGGTCGACCCCAGTTCAACTTTCAAAATCAGCATGTTTAATTTCAACAAAATAGAACAGAATGAACAGCGTAGCGACATGTTTCCCTTTTGTATGCCGGTTGATTTGAACACTCGCATGCCATATGTATATATGTTTGTGTCAAACTTCTTCGGACAAGTCATTCCTTGTATTATGCATGCTAGCGATACCGTCAATCCGACATGTTACAATTGTCCCATATGCTATGAGGATACCGAAGACTTTTGGGACGCAACAATTTTTCAAGACCAGCTAGACAACCAAGACAAATACAACACGGTGTCTTATACCGCAAGCGAAGACGGCACACACACGTATCTATCAGAATGCTGCACACATGGTCATACACAATGCAATTCTTGTGACGACAACAGCAAAAGATATGAGCAAGAACAATACCAACTCCTAACTGAATATGAAAAACGAGATTGGGAACCCATCGTTTGTCCTAGCTGTAGAGAACCACTAATTTCCTTAGATCAGCGTCGTACCATTCCATTGTTTGTTAAGACCGCAGCGCAAAAGCGAATATTAGACAGGCAAAATATACAGTTCAGTGAATTACACGGCACAATTGATAAGGCAGACGGCTCTGGCACCCTATTGAAAAAAAAGAAACTGGCAGATGAACAAGCTTTAGCACGGATGACACCATCAAGCCAGCAAGCACTTACACGTTTGACAACACAAAACATATTTTTGCCCATGCACACAGTACAACAACAGGACAACGCGCTACAGGCAGCACAGCTAGACACAGCACGGCTGACAATAGAAAGTTTATTGGTACAGGCGCCTCCAGCACGGCAGTCTTATACAGACATGCTCTTTGCTAAGATACCATCCACGGCTGAAACATCGCTGACGAGGGAAGGACTAGAGGAGCGGCAGGCTGCGCGGGCCCACCGCACATCACTCCTGCCACCCGAAGAACGCACGCAACTCGACAAAATACTACAAGACGAATTGCAACTCGATTTCGAAATTGCAATCCGACAGAAATCTCTTGACCGTGCACAAAATGCACGCCCTGACTATCAACTCATCTTAGACCAGCACGATCCCAATTGGAGACGGAGGATCCGAAGAGGTCACATTTTGGGGTTACCACCCGCATGACGTACGGAGCGGGATCAGAAACTGGACGACGAGGTGTGTGTATCGCGGACGTGCCAGCTCTGGACTTGTTTTTTATATGCATCTGCAAGGGCGTTGATTGTCGTGGTGTCGTCTGATTCCAGGGCCAAGAGCATGGAGGCTTGGAAATGCATATGTGCCAGTCTGTCTTGTGTTAGCAGGTGTGCCAATTTGACGGAGGTTTCCTTGCCTTCCACACTATTTTCCACGGGGGAAGAAATCAGAGTTTTAGTAGTGGTTGTAGTGGGGGCAGCATGATCATTCATTTTCTCGTGGTCTCTGTGTTGGAAGGTGATACTTCTCCAGCACCGCGGTTCTTCTGCAACGGAAATACACACCAACACAACTAAAAATAGGACGTGAGGATTCAACACAGGGGCGCAGCACTTTTTCAAACGCAGGGCTTTGACAAATAGCATCAGACTTGATGCTGATTGTCGACCATGCCTTTGTACTGGGAGACGATGATATGGACAAGGACACGCAATTTGGCGACGTGATCTTTACATTCGGTCCGTTTGTTCCTTTGGTTGATCTCCCGCTGCTCGTGCAGCGCGCACCCAACACAGACATCAAAAGTGTAGCTATGCCAGAGTCTGACGCAGCATTGGATAACGTTGTTTGGAACGACTTGGACACCAAGCAGCCGAATGATGATGCTGGCACTTTCCAAGTCACAGCCATTCCTGGCACTCCTCTCTCCACAAACACTGTCTCAAGGTTCAGAAGGTACACGGAAGAACAGACGCTCCTCCTGAACCTACTTTATGAGCAGAACGAAAAGCCAGGGTATGCCGAGAGAGTGCATGTTGCAGACAAAGCCGACATGACATTGGTGCAGGTGACGACGTGGTTTAACAATCGCCGCAAACGAGAGGTAGTATTCCGACGCGCTTGCAGTACAGTTTCGCCAGAGCCGGCTCCAAGTCGTAGGCTGATAATGACAGTCACTGGGCGCGCGGGTGTGTCCATCTAGTGCGGGGCGGTGCATTTCCCTCGAGCAGCAATAACAACAGCAAACACTGAAAAGAAGAAGCGTCGCTTATGCTGTATTCACAAACTAGGATACCACGGCCAGGAGTGAGAGTGGTGGTAGTGTTTGCAATGATTCCAGATACCAAAAAAATTGAACCAATAAACATACATAAAAATCCCAACAACCACCTGCAGCGACACAGCAGATGTAGCACACCGAGTGCACGAGACGCAGAGAAGCATGCAGATGAACAGCGCGAGCCAGAAAAAAATCACCTGCTTCAAGAGCAAGGTGATCACGTCAAAGAGTGCGCAAGACACGTAGAGAAAAAACGTGCCGCCAAAAGCGCTGCCACAACACAAAGTGCTGGTGCAAGTACTACTACTACGCGTGTCGTGGACATCAGTGTCCGTAGGAGTAGGGTCGTGGTGAAGTCCTGACACCAGTGTTGCCTGTGCCGTCGACGTCTGCTGTGGCACGTGAGAATACATATGGAGTGCATCTGAGGTCGATAGCATGCCACAATAGTATCACTACTGCACCGCCGTCGAAACCGTTGGACAGTCCGTGGTATACAAAGGGCTGTGCTGTTTATATAGACACACAGTGGCGACTGAAAGCGAATGTTTTGCGGACAATATGGCAAATAAACTAGTACCAGTGTTTGCTCTTGGTATTCACATTTAAAATGCCAAAAATAGAACCCATTTACCCACTCTATTAAAGGGCACTGGCATTCAACTTTTGGAGTATTCCGAGGTTAGTGGCACGCAGCATTGTGCCCCGAGAGCTGGCATTACATGTTGCTTGCGAAGCTGTATGCCCTGTTTGGACAACACTGTTAATCGTCCTGGTGTGTGGTGCTAGGTGCAGTGACGTGAAATCTGAAATCATGGGGCGCGCTCGTCGGCCTGTGGGGCTTATCATGTCACCGAAAAAACGGCGCACAGCCATATACAAACGAGAGCCGACCATGTTCAAAAAGGCAGAGGAGCTATACGAAAACTGCGGTGTCGAAGTCACCCTCGTTACTAACAACAATGGTGTGTATCATTTTTTCAACACCAGTGGAGAGTGCATGAGCGACGTCTTAGCAAGGTATCTGCGCGTTTTGGGAGTGTCTCTGGAGTCTTTCAAAGCGAAGGATGTGCGGTCAGAAGAGGGCGATGATCAAGAGCAAGACCAACCCCAAGACAATGACGACCAAAATGGGGAGGAGGTTGTTTTGTCGCAGCCAATGGTGTATGAGAATGTTCATGTTCATGTGCCTTGTGCATTGCAAGCCGTGCTAGTGAATGAAGAAGTGCAAGGTGTTGTGCCTTTGGAAAAAGTGGACGAGGTTGTCGAGAAAGGCGCTGTCGAGGTCGAAGCCGAGCGCAAAGAAGGTCGCAGGGCGCGCAAAGCTGCTCGTTTGGTGGCGCGACTGGCTGCGGCCGAGAGGGTGACCATGGCTGCAGCTAAGGAAGAAAGCCTTAACAAGCCTCTTGGAGAAGTCACTGCCATGCAAATTGACGCAGATGCAGCGATTTTGCAGAGTGCCTTCCTGGGAAACAACGCGATGCAAATTGCGCCAAGGAAGTTGTCGAATAATGTGTTGGCACGAGACAAAGTTGCCGACGACACTTCACTCGGCAAGAAACAAAACAAGGTCGGGCAGCAGCTCATGAACTTGCCTGCTGGGCCCGTGGACACCAATCAAAAGTCGACTTCACTCGGCAAGGCAGAAGGCAGTCTCGTCCACCCATCAGTCGACAAACCGTGTGTGGTTGCTAAAAAAGCTGCGCCCGCAGTCACACACACACACTATGTATCAGGCGCAGCGCTGGTCGTTGCGTCAGCTGCCAATGTCCTGAAAAAAAGGAAGCAGTCGGACATCACCACGCCGACAACAGATGAAGCGGGTGTGCACAAGCAAGGCGCAGAATCAACCGCGTTCGACGAAGACTTGAGCAGCTGGTTGGAAGGCTTCGAGAAAAATATGGAAGGGCAACAAACCAGCAACGGCTCAGCGACGGCGCAGAGCGACCCAGTCTTTGCCCTGTTCGCTTTGCAGACCGACAAAACAAAGCCACGCTAGAGATGCTAAACAATAGAATACGCGAATAAGGGGGAAGGGGGGTGGGTTTGGTGGGAGTTGACACGCGAACGAGTGCACAACCAGTCTATCATAGTGATTTTGATAGGAGTCGATGATTAAACTTTACTTGATTCGATTAAAAACATGCTGAAGCATTTCTTTTGTTTCCAAATGTGCAGGATTTATTGAGGCATCATCAGTGCATATTGGCGTAGATGTCCGTCCCGTATGCAAAAAACGAATACTTAAGAACGAGAACGCTGATGAAGGTGACGAGAGAGAAAACTACACTGAAACACAACGGAAGGAAAATCGTCATGATGATGAAGAATGCCACCAGCTTGTAAAGGTTGAAAAAAATGCAGGTGACAAACCCAAGAACGTAGCCATCTGCGTAGTTGTGGATGTCTGTGTTGTATTTGTCGATGACGGCGAGATATTCCATCGTCAAACTGTGTGGCAGCAAAAAGTCAAACTGTGTGAGAATCCCCTCGAGGCAAACAGCTCTGTCGTAACGGATCCAGGTTTCAAAGGCGACGAGGACGGTGATAATGTCCTTCATCTCGTAAGGGGGGTGCAGACACGTCTTCCCGCACGCGAATCTAGGAAACTTTGTGACATACCTTGAAGCATCGGAATGGGCGCGCCCAAGGATCTGCAGAACAAGCTCATCCACAGGTCCAGACTGAAACGAGTGACAGGTCGTTGAGCAGACATGTCAGCCATCGAAGAAAGAGGGCCCCAGTTAAGGTTCCAAGTCTTCCTCTTTTCAGTAGGCGCTGCAGGATTTGCTGGCGCAGCGTTGGGGTCGACCGTGTCTGTTTGCGGAAAGTGTTCATGGAAAATCGTGTCCCGCTCAACTTTTGGCACTGCTGGGATCCTTTGCACACTCTGAAGTTTCAAGTATGCGTCACTCCGTGCGAGCGCGACATGCCCAAGCACACATTGATGATCTTTCCAACATTGCATGAGGTGCGCAGTAATTATGCGCTGACTCTCTGCGGGAGGACAATCACCTGCCTGCTGCTGCGCCCCCGAATTGCTGTGGTGTTGGTCTTCTCCCTGACTACTCACGAAGAGCATAGATAGTGGGGGCAAAACCAGCGACAGTAGTGCTGAGGGAGGATTGCGGTGACCTGTGCCATCTGCATTCGGATGTCGCGAACCAGCAGGGCCCGCAATGGCCACCTGGGCATCACTTGCCGCTGGCCCTGCAGCTGGTCCCCATTCTGTGCACTCATACTCTGCAAGTAAAAGGGCATGAGAACATTTGAGAGCTGTCAAAATGGGCGTGGGATCGGACATATCCTGCCCCGGCGCTCAAACGTCCGCGAGGTTGGCGAGATCCTGCTGGGCATTACTGTGATGACCCAACCACTGCACTAGCGAAGCTGTCGACGCATAAAAAGTGGAAATAGCGCTGCCAGGACAAGGTGTGATTGCAACCCCCACAGGTGATGTGGCAGTTGCAATTTCATGTTAGAGAAGGATCGCAACTCATGGGTCCAATCCATGTGAGTGTCACTGGTGCCTTTGGTGCACATGGACTCAAGAATGACTGCATCCAAGCTGCCAAGTGAATCTGAAATAAGGGGCATGTGTGTGTTGCGGGCAAGAAAACCAGGGTGCGTGTTCTGGCAGAAGCACATCATGCGATAGTGAATCATGCCATCTGTGCACATGATCTATTTTGCCAACGTCAAGAATGACAGCTTCCACCTTTTCTGCGACAAATTTCGTGACCCATGCATCATCTCCTATAGGCACAACTGCAACACGAAGTCCCTTTGTAGACGCACCCGCATCCATTGCGGCGAGATCCGACAAGGACTGTCGGCTCACTAAAGTGTCTTTAAAAAGCGCATGAGCCTGATAGTCATCGAAGCGGTTGCCGGGCACATAGCAATTGAACTTGGGCACATCCAGATGCAAATTAAAATCCTGCTTTAAAATAAGCTTGAGCTCGGCTACTAATGCCAAAGCTTCTTGAAGCGGGGCAACAACGAAAATGTCATCGCAAATTGTAGCCCCTTTGCAGTCAGGGTGACGTTGAATGACACGACCAATAGAAGGGTGAATCGTGACAGCAAATCGTACTGTCTCGAAACCATCACCCTGCTGCCCACCCTTTGAGCATGTCAAGGGGTGCGACTGCCCCTTGTGGTCAGTAAAACGCAAGGTCGAAGCGTGACCCTGCATTGACTGAAAATAACCCCAATACTTGCGTAGAGAAGGAGCACAAGGAATCATATCCCCATCCCTCACGTTCCCGTTGTCATAGGATGTGAGGGCCCTTTCGGCCAAAACGCCAGATTGTGCCTGCCTGCGAACTGAGCAGAACGCGTTGATGATGTCAAGTTGCATGACAACCAACGGGTTATCAACATCATGCGCCTCCCAAATCGAGGCAATGAGCAGATTGATTTGAGCGCAACGAGTGGCGCCATCTTTTTGGTCAGCAAACTGCAGGAAATTGTCATACGTAGACATCAAGAAATTTGCGACATCGCTGTTGACCTCGGCTACGGAAAGGGAGGCTGGTGCCCTCCGCCAAGTCGAACCAATGATAACAGGCCGGACGCTGTCGTTGGGCTTTTCGAGCGCAAAGAATTTGCCTCCAGAAGCCTCTGACAAATGCCCTTCGTAAAAATCGCCTTTAACGTAAGGCAAGAGCAGCAGGCGAAATATTGCCTAATCTTCTTGATAGAAAACTATTTGACTTCAGTTTTTTGCCAGTCGTTATCACGACGCATAATATCCATTTCCTCTGTCGTCGGCCAGTGACGAGAATCAAAGTCAGTGGAGTCTTGCGGATTTTTTGCCTTGAGTTTGTCCAAAGTGTCCGGCTTGAGCGCTGGTTTGAGGGTCGAGCAAATTGTTTCGCTGGCCTTGGATAAATTGCCGGCCCGAGCGTATTTTTGTGCTAGAACATCTACCTGCTTTGTGCTCCGTGTAGTTGCCGTTTGCGGAGCCTGTGCCAGTTTTTCCTGGCGCGTCACACCCTGAGATCGGCACTTATTCCAAAGACTTTTCCATGCCCCTTTCAGGAAGGCTTTGGCACGAGACATCGCAACCTTTTTACCGTGAGATAAGATAAGAGTGGGGAGCATGTGTGCCAGATGTCGGAGCGTGTCGCGCGCTCGGATGGAATCTTCAAACTTGCTGGCGAGAAGGAGTACTTTGTGTAAACAATTTCGGAAAGCAGTGTGCAATTTGTGATCAAGAACAGTAAGTGTGGACACGCTAAAATCGCGCAGTTCAAATAGTTCTCCCGCTAACTCCTTACTGCTTAAAAATTCCAGAGCGTGAGTCCACCCGTGAGCAGGGTCGGATGGATTAAGCGAGTGAATGTAATGCCCAAAGAGATTGTCCTCTGCAGGCGGGGGCGCCTGTGCCTGGGCGCCCTCCGTTGCTCGGTCGTCGGCCCGTGCTGATCGGGCATTCGCCTGTTGGTGACTTGACGGTTCCGATCGCGCTGGTGATTGCACTGGCGCTGGAGATCCCTGTGAGGGATTCCGTGACGCCCTCCACTGTTCCCATGCCTCACCCAGTTTTTGAAATGCAGTGGCTGCCGCACTATGCCAGAAAATGTCCGGATGAATGTCTCTGCGTACATTGCAGTAAACAGAACGCACCGCGTCCAAGTCTGCAGCTAACGTGAGCCCCAAAATGTCAAAGAGATCTTCATTATTGTTTACTTCTTGCATGAGCCCCGTCTGCGTGTGGAATCGGACTGCTTTGTTGGTGTCGACCGGCTTCAGCCACTCCACATCCCCGTCATCATATAGTACGCAAAAAGGCCTAGTTTTGGTCGTTGATTTGGCCATGGTCGGTGAGTAGAATTTGTCATCTACTGTAATGACAGATGAACTTGTAATTTCTGGCAAGTTCAAATCCGACTGTTGAGTCAATGTAAAACCCTTTTTGTTAGCTCGGATGGCCGTACTGAGCTTCTCATTTTCGAAAAACACTTGCCCCATTGGCACGGATTCGACCTGTGTCCAGATGGCACCAAAAAAATAGAAGATGGAGGGAAAGACGATGACGCCGTAAAAATAGCCAGCGTCAAATTGTTTGATCAGCTTGGCTCCGAGGGCAGCTTTACCATGCTGCAAATTGTGTGCGGCAAGCCAAGAGTTAAAATCCGCATCCGAGCCAGAGGTGAAAGAATATCAATGCTTTGGGAGCAAAGATTCCGGAACGGATGTTGCTGACACAACCCTTCGAATCATGTGAGTGGCATGCATGCCGTTCGTGGGGTGCTCTGTATGTGGTGCCCCCATGCCCCCGCCACCAACAAGACGCGTGGGTGCTCCCGCAGCCGTCGACTCAGCTCCGCGTACTGCATCCGCGTACCCGGGCGCAGCAAGTGCAACCCCGCCTGCAGTTTGCGTGCCGTCCTCCTCACGCGAGGGTGCTCCCGCAGTCGGCGCTTCACCTCCGCGTACTCCCTCCGAGAACCCGAGCGTGGCAAGTGCAGCCCCTCCTGCAGCTGAGGTGCCGAGCTGAGGGTAGTAGTAGTAAATGTTTTTTTTAATTTAAGAGTGTTTATTAAGGAGTAACCTCAGCGAGAGGTTAAGAGTAACCTCAGCGAGTAACCTCAGCGAGAGGTTTTTTTGGCGTGTGGTGAAAGCGAGAGGTTTTTTTGGCGTGTGGGAGTAACCTCAGCGAGTAACCTCAGCGAGAGGTTTTTTTGGCGTGTGTTGAAACTTGGAAAAAGATGAGGCCCCGAAACGTTGTGATTTTTTACGCTTGAGAAACATGCTACTAAAAGCCACCTTCCTAAGCTCATATCTTGGGCTGGTCGAAGCGACATCATCGGTCATCAAAAAGTGGCAGTCCAGCCGAAAGGCGCGCTATAATTTCGTGAGTGTAGAAAACACGTCATTGTCTCAAGAATGTGTAATTTACAGCCCGCCGTTCGAATGGACAGCACATTCCCATAGTCCCCCAAAACACTACGACAGCGCCAGCCAAAAACAGGCTGAGGCGGCCAAGTGTTTGGCAAACCATCCCTAATTCCTGATGCTTCCACGACAATTTGTGCCAGGCCCAACTCTCGGGCTTCTCCGCTCTGCCCGAATCTCGACGGCAATCTTTGCCCCACCCTTACAGCCCACTGAGAGCCAATACATTTCTCAGA
>Ga0209491_10011797_pt1 | contig 10230 bp, 12 predicted proteins | sample BON02_FD_187213 | JGI IMG/M metagenome (GOLD analysis project Ga0209491, IMG submission 187213) | Freshwater microbial communities from Lake Bonney liftoff mats and glacier meltwater in Antarctica - BON-02 (SPAdes) (version 2) | ecosystem: Environmental > Aquatic > Freshwater > Ice > Glacier...
AAAAGTATGAGACTAATAATTCATTAGCTGCAGTCCAGCAATATATCCCTAGCCGTAAATTCCCAAAATCACCAGAATATAATAAGCGTGTTGCTCAAGAAACAGCTGGAGTGTTATATTATGGGTTATATAAACAAATGGGCGCAGAAAAAGATCCAAGTACTATTAATATGATATTACAGTAGAATTTGTAAAATTAGGATAAGGTATCTATATCTCCTAAGATTTAGTCATTTCTAAATCGCTACTAAAACAGAGTATCCATATCTCCATCCCATTCACCAGCTTTAATAACTATTTGGTGGATTTCATCAGATTTTAAATCACGTACAAGGTCTTCTGGATTAGAGTTAGCCAGTTCACAAGTGGATAATAGCATTTCCCATTGTTCGGGTTTAAAGAATGATATTGTTAAATTGGTTTGGTCTGGATTAGAGTGGGCTGTAATAACATAATTATAGAGATCTTCATATTGCGGATCATATGGAACAAGTTCATCTAAACTATCTGGAGAATCTTTATCTTTTAGAAACTTACGAAGCATTTCCCAAAAATTCACTTGTTCTCCTCGGAATTTGTTGACTTATCTATTGTATCACCATTACTATTAAGTTTATAGTAACGGAAATTCTGTCAGTTCAGAATTTTAAAAAGAGAATACTCATGCCAGTTGGAGAATCTTCAGGCGGTGATCCTAGTTGGAGCGATATTCTTCATAGGAGGGTTACAGCCCAACAGAGGGCGGAGGCTGTTGCCCGTTTAGAGGCGAATGTTGAATATGGACCGAAAGCTCGTCCATTAAGAGAAATGAGATGGGGTAATACGAGTAGACGAGGAAAAGTCGCATTAGGTGGAGCAGCTGTAGCTGTAGCAGCAGGTGTAGTCGGTTTTCGTAATAGATCTTCTGGTAGACGAGAACAACAAGAATTAGCAGATGGTCTTAACTATTTTGATCAAACAAGACAATACAGATAAGACCCAAATTATCCAGCTTTTAGAGATATGATGAATCAACAGCGATAAGAAATTGTCTTTTCCAATTCCTGTTTCTAATTCGACTGAGAATCTCTTATTTCTTAAAAAACAAAAATAATAAGAATTTGTCAGTTTCAAATTCGTAAAAACTTAGTAATTTATTAAAAAACAAAAATAATTTTGCGGCGAAGGGTACAGAACCTAAATAAACAAATTTCTATTCATATCCTTGTAAAAATCAGTTTGATTGAAAGTACTTTGGTTTGGCTTAATGGTTTTAATTGTAATATTAGTAACGTTACCGGTATCCGGATCAAATAGACGCCAATCATCACCATTGTAATGATAGAACAATTCATCTGTATTATTTGTCACTTTAAATACCTTCTTCTATCCATTTATCATTACATTTTCTACAATGTACTGAATATTTTTCTTTGCCGAGTTTTCTATCTAACATATTGACGACGAATACTGTTGGATACGGACATTCCGTACATGGCTCAACTTTTAACAGCGGGACTTCCATTATTTATCCTTTTTTTGATGTCTTCATACATTTCTTCATCATTTTTGAGTTTTGCAATAGCGTTTTCTCTACCTTGAGCAAAATTTTCACCATCATAAAACATCCATGCACCTTTTTGGACGAAAAGACCAGAGAGGAGACCTAGATCTAATATAGATCCATGTTGATCAATCCCTCTGCCATAAAAAATATCGAATTCTGCTATTTTCATAGGTGGAGCCATCTTATTTTTGATAATTTTAGCTTTTACCCTGATACCTATAGCTTCCCCATCTTTATTTTTAATATCCTCTTTTTTGCGGAGATCAATTCTAACAGATGATGCATATTGCAATGCTTTGCCGCCCGGAGTTGTTTCAGGGTTACCAAACATTATTCCAATTTTAGATCTTAACTGATTTATGAAGACAACAAGGGTTTTATTTTCATTAGCAAGTGCAACAATTTTTCTCATACCCTTTGCCATCATTCTTGCTTGCAAGCCCATTTGACTTGCTTCCATTTCACCTTCCAGCTCAGCTTTTGGAACTAGACTTGCAACAGAATCAACTATAATAAGACCAACTTCACCTGTTCTTACAAGTTTGTCTACAATTTCTAAAGCTTCTTCACCATAATTTGGTTGGGCTAATAATAACTCATCTAAATTAATCCCTAGATCCATCATATAGCTAGGATCTAATGCATGTTCTGCATCAATATAGGCACAACGAATACCCATCTTTTGTGCTTGAGCAACTAGTGAAAGTGATACAGTGGATTTACCAGATGACTCTGGTCCATAGATTTCTACAATTCTACCTTTAGGTAATCCACCAATCCCTAACATCTTATCTAATGTTGGAGCACCTGTTGGTATAGATGGCCACTTCTGTGGTGGAGAATTACCTAATTTCATTACAGTGCCAACACCGAATTGTTTATCGAGTAATGCTATCGCAAGATCTAATGCCTTGGAGTCTTCCATGACTGTAAGTATACCATAAAAGCAATACTGCACATGGTTTTTAGATCCGAAAATGATATACTTATTCTACACATGCAGTATAGATAAAGAGGATGGATTTTCAAATGGCACAAAGAGAAGAAGTAAATGTAGACTTCAGACGAGCAATGTTTCTTTTAAATAAAAGAATCAACAATGCAGCTGATTTAGTAAAACTGTGGGCATATGCAGGACCGTGTGCTGAAAAATGTCCATCGCTTGAAAAAATAAATAAAAAATAAATTTTTTGACTTTTCTTGACACGTATGTGTATAATCTCTCTGGGGGGAAACAGTCAAAGAGAATATGATAATATATATTATATTTCCTCTAACGTTAAAGATTACTTGCCACTATACAGTTTAATGCGGTTACTATACAACCATGCGGCACTAATGGTGTAAAGGAATCAGCATGATGAAGGTATATCAAATATATGTTCCTGAATTGGCAACTTATATAAAATATAAGGTTCTAGATCCTGAAGAAATTGATTCTCTCATGGAAGAGCTAGATAACAAACCACCAAAAGATTTTAAGCTTTCAATCTTAGAACATGTTATCTATAATGTAAAATCTGATGTAACAGCAGCGCTCCGTGTTATGTCACGCGATGCAGCAGAACGCTGTATTGATGCGATGTACAACGGGTGCGTAATGCTTAACCCTGGTTTAGATATAGATTTATGGATTCAATTATCGTATGCTAAATCGAGTGGAAACTCCGATATTAGTTTTGATAACTCGTTAGAGTTTGATCTCTCTGCGATAGAATCGGAAATTGCTAGAAAAATGGGTAGGACTAGAGAGAAAAGACAGTCTGGCGATAAACCGAAGAGTAAAAAAGTTACTAGACAAAAATTTCTAGGTTTAGAAAATTATTTAGAGTCAAATGTAATCGGACAAACAGAAGCTATTAATTCTGTTGTATCAGCTCTAAAAAGATCACAGGTTGGCTTAAATGATAAAAATAGACCATTAGGTATTTTTCTCTTTGCTGGATCATCTGGAGTTGGCAAAACACATTTAGCTAACACACTGCATAATTATCTCTTTAGTGAAGAATACCCAATGGTGAGAATAGATTGTGGCGAATTCCAACATAAGCATGAAAATCAGAAATTAATAGGGTCACCTCCAGGTTATGTAGGTCATGATGAGGGTGGGCAGTTGGTCAACCTTATAAAGAAGTATCCACATACCGTTGTCTTATTAGATGAGGTTGAGAAAGCACACGCTGATATGTGGAATACCTTTCTGAGAGTATTTGAAGATGGAATCTTAACAGATGGAAAAGGGGAAGCGGTAAGTTTTTTAAACACGATTATAATAATGACTACAAATCTTGGTAATGAAAAAACGGTAGACTATCTTCTTTCCGGTGGTACAGGTTTTGCTAAAAGTCTAAATTTTAAAACAGGAACAACACAAATGCCAGCTAAAGATATGGTGGATAAAAATACACTTGATGCTATCCGTAAACACTTTAGACCTGAGTTCTTGAACAGGTTAGATAAAACTATTGTTTTTAATCATCTTAAAAAAGAGGATTTTGAGAAAATTGCTGAATTAGAAATGTCAATTATTGTAGACAAACTTACTAGAAAAGGATACAATATTAATTATACCGATTCTGTTATATCGGCGCTTTTAAATAAAGGGGTAGATACAATAAAAGGGGCTAGAGGGTTAGCTCAAGTCCGTAGAGAGCAATTAGAAGACCAGCTTGCCGATATCTTAATTAAGTCAGTTCCTCCGCGTGGAACAATATTTGAGATCTCATATAACGAAGAAGGTGGGGATTTTGTATTCACATTAAAGAAACCATTAAAAGTACTATCTGCAGATTAGATTAATTACTATATAGGTATAAGTTTAATAATTTTTTGATTAAAGGAGCAAATTTATGGCATTTATGTCAAGTGGAGCAAAAGCATTTGCAAGAAATGGTCCTCTAGCTAGAAGGGTTGCTAGTGGCTTGAATAGGGGAGTGAGTGCCCTTGGTGGCGGTACAGGACGTACTACCTCTACTGCTAGAAGTGGTTTAATTGCGATGCGCAATAACCCAAGAAGAACAATGGGCGGGGCTGCTGGTCTCGGTGGTCTTGGCGCAATGAATAATCGTAGAAGATCTGAAGGACCAATGTACTAAGGAGTATTTTTATGCCTATGGTTGGTAGAGCATTAGGTGCCACAAGAAATGTGGCATCAAGAGCAAGAAGTAGCGGTGGCAGAGCTGTGGAAGGTGCAGCAGGTAGAACCTCTAGAGGTCTCCATGTAGCTGGTGGGTACGCATCAAAAGCTCCCGGGTTATCAAAAAGGATTGCCGGTGGAGCGTCGCGAGCTTTAGAATTTGGTTCACGTCATCCAAAATCAATGTTAGGCGCTGCTGGTGCTGCCATTGGGTATGGTGGTTATAGAGGTTTTAATAATAGTAGATCAGCTAGATCAAGTGGGGGAACTAGATTCTAATAAAACTGCTATAATTAGTGCAGGACTATGCACTATAGAAGTAGGAGATGTGATGAGTGATTGGAAGAATTTTATTAATGTTCATGGAAATTTTGAACTTCCGAATTTTCTATATAGAACAATAAACGATTTGATGAAACAAACTTTGGATATGGGGACTTTACTATCCGATGATGTTTATAAGCTTAGGGCATATAAAGAGCAAACAAAAAAAATATTTAGGAGCAAGTGGTTTGATCTTGCCCAAGCATTAGAATTCTTTAATATCATAGAACAATGCCCATGTATGTCTATAAAAAATTATGCTAACAAAGAAGCCCATTGCGATATGTGTAAAGGGGCAAGATTTGTGGTTAATGCATCTCTCACACCAGATGAGATGAAAGAAGTAAGTATCTTTTTGAACGCTGCGCAAAGTGTAGAAGTAGCAGAAAAGGTACAAAAAAGTTTAATAAAAGTTTTATCTGAGATATAAATGATTTGCGATAGATGTAATGGTTCCTTGAATCTTGTATTTGAAGAACTGGTTCACCAAAATTCAATTACAAAAATTGAAGAACATTATTGTCCCCGGGTGTAAAAGTTGCGTTATTAATTCTTATGGTCAGGATGGTTTGATTAAATCAGAATGGATCGATTTTAATGGAAAATAATTTAGAAAAACTTGAAAGTAAAGATTCTTTTATGGATAAATTTGAATCTTTACGTCCAGATCTCTTTTTTCCAGAAGAGTGGACTGGCGATGAAAAAAATAAAGTTCTAGAAATGTTACGCCCACAAAAAACAAGAACTTCTATGTTTTCTTCAATACCAATGCGCTGCGAGGCGAGCAAATGTATTTTTGCAGACACATGCCCATTACATAAGGTTAATCTAGCTCCTCTTGGAAAACCCTGTCCGCTAGAGATGGCTATGGTAGCTCAATTTACTGCCGAGTATATCGAACAATTAGATGTAAGCCCAGATAACCTAGTAGAGGTATCTATGGTACGAGATCTAGTTGATCAAGAAGTCCAATATTTGCGCAAAACTAAACTTCTAGCAAAAGAATCTTTCATACAAGAAAATGTTATAGGTATTGATAAAGAAGGCAATGTAATAATGAAGAAAGAACTTCACTTAGCAGTTGAGTTAGAAGATAGATTACACAAAAGAAGAAAAGATCTTCGCAACCAATTATTGGCAACGAGAGAAGCAAGAGCTAAAGTCGGACAAGTTCAATTAGATACAGCTCAAGCTATTTCTGCAATAATACATAAAGTTCAAGCTATAGAAATCGAAAATCAAAAATTAATTAGAAAAAAACTTGGCACTTACGATGTAGATGACTATATCGAATCACAAAAAGACGAAGAGTAAATATGCGCAAGAGAACTATGAGTAATACCGAGATAGATAATATGGCTAAAGGAATATTTTTGCCAGAAGGTAAAAAAATATCTGTACAATCAAAACCAATAACCCCACTTTCAATTGGCAAGATATTAGGCTATCAAGAAATGTCAGGGGAAGGGATGCTTGTATCTTCACCTGAAGCATACTTGGGGAGCATACAAGGCGTATACGAGGACTTTTTTTCTCTTTTGATAGATGACAAAAATCTAAGCAGAAGAGGAAAGCAAATGCTTAGTCGGTATATCAATTCCTGTAAGGAGACAAAAGTATCTCGACCTTCGAATGATGGAAAATTTAGATTTAACCCTCTTGAATAAAGAGAATGCAACTTTAATACATAATAAATACCAAAAGGCAGCACTGCCCTTTGAAAATCTTTTTGCAAATATTGGGTTTCCTTCAAGATCATTGGAATCTAGTAATGCATATAGAAACCTTTTTAATTTTTCGGTAAATCCATTTGGGGCTGGATATAAAGCAGGCGAAGGAATACATCCTATTATATCAAATATTTTGGCAGCATCGATTAACGCAAGTGAAAATCCTTCATCATTGGATGGAATTAGTAGCAGTAAAACTAAATTAAGAAGCCCTGCTTCATTAAGAAATTTAATGGAAAGATCTAAAAATTATTGGGGAGGCGCAGAAGCAGCTTCTCTATTAGGGGCAGGACCAAATTTTCCTACTAATCATCTCGGTATCCCCAAATCTAAAATGGGACAAAAGATAACTGTCGGGACATGGGATCTTGAATCAACAGGTTTAACACCAGATTCTCGAGTTAGGGATCTTTCACTTGTTACTAGAGAGGTTGATTATAATGTAGATGGGACTTTTACCTCAACTAATCCTGAGCTTGTAATCAGAAAACAAATTCAATCTGATATGATGGACATTGCTGGTGTAACTGGTCCGGATGGAAGAACGATGCCGCTTTCGATGGCAACGTTTCTTCGCGAAAATGGAGTCACAACTGAAGCACAAATGGAAAAACTTTATCCAGGTAAATTGGATAAATTTAAAAGATCCTCCGTAGAAGGTGGTAAACAAGCTGTAGAAGATATGACAGAGTTTATTCGCGAAATGTTGAAAGTGGATATAATAACTGGGAACAACACAGCTTCATTTGACGTAGATATGCTAGTGAGAACAATGCAAAGCTACCCTGCCTATAACGAGAATACTGAAGCTCAAAAGGTTCTTACCGCTTTCTTGAAAAGGAAACAAAATGACCCTGGCTGGTTTGTCGATACATTAGACTCCTTTAGGGTTTTTATGAACCCTCGTGAAGAGATTAAAAATGCATTAAGAAATGTACCTGGATTAGTAGATCATCCTGAAGCCGTGAATTTAATAGATGGTCTTACCGCTTCGATAATGAGGGATGAATCACTTATAGGAAAGCAAACAGGAGAAAATGCTTTAGAAAATATATTTTTAAATACAAATATTTTTGATTTAATAGAAGAAAACGAAGAATATTCTCGCACTCTTTTGGAATACATGGAAAATGCGGGAACGCACAGCTCAACGGTAGACTCATATTTAAATAACTTAGCTGATCAGCTTTTACAAGAAAATAGACTTCTCGTATCTCATCGTATGCCAGTTGGGATGACTCCATCTAATTTGTCAGATGGGGCAGCTAAATTATTTAGAGAACAATCAGGGCCAATACGCTCTGCATTAGCAAAAATTAATGTTTTAGCAGAAAATAAACCATATAGTAATTTTGTTTCCTTCGCTAGAAATAGAGTGATGAGAAGCTCATCAGTAACACCAACAACAAATGTTAGTGATATACATTCTTTATCAGAAGATGTATTTAACTACTTTAAAGATACATCAGGTGGTAGACAAAAAATATCACTTAGAGTAGATCCAGAATATGGCGCTAAAATAGGGATGCTTAGAAATGCTGTTGATATAGAAGAATCATTTGGAGAAGGGACAGAAGCAGGAGAACTATTTTATTCTAAAGAAGCAGATAGATTTCAGTTTAAAAATTCTATTGGGAGAACACTAGAAGTAGATCAAGATATAGCAAATCAAATGATTACGCAAACTCTAGAAGAGGCAAGAAGTGGAGTCAAAAAAGGAAGAATAACAGCAGGTGGACGTACATTAGAGTTTAATGAAGCTGCAGAAAGAATAAATAATATAGGGTTTACTAACTTAGAACAAACCGAGTTAAGTCAAACATTAATAGCAAAAAAATCTTTACTTGATATTGGAGAAGTAAAATTTCCCTTAGGGGATAAACCTGCGACAAGAAAAGCACTTTCCACAACTTCTGAATATTATGGCGCAGAAGGTGGTATATCAGATACATCTTTTATAATAAAAAATGTTCTATCTTCAGAAATGGTGCCAATTACTGGACGTATGGGGATAATGTCAGAAGTGGAAAAAACAACCGCATACTCAAGAGCTTTAGCGAGTAGAGGTTTACCCTATGTCGACATTGATGTAAGAAGTAGGGTTATGGCAACTTCAGAGTCTCACGCAACTGCAGAAATAGGTAGAACAGCCTACGGGTTATCTGGCAATACTGAAACTGCAGCCCTTCGTAATAAAGGTGTTTTAGAAAATCTTTCCGAGATGGGCCTTAGACATGCAATAGGTCAAGGTAGAGAAAATCAATTTGGGATTAAAATTAAAAGAGCTACCAAAGAGGGTTTTTTTGACTCAGCAGAAAATTCATATTTTAGAACTCCAATAAGAGGAGGGATAGATTCAAGTCCAAGAACAATTATGACCGCTGAAGATATTATCCAATTAAAAATCAGAAAATTTGATGAAGCTGGAGAAATAATTCCTGGGTCTGAAATTGAATTTGGTTCTAAAGCATTTAAAGAAGATATAAATTTAAATAGACTTACCGAATCTCTAGTACAAGGCGTAGATGATAAAACTATCAACATAGCTTTTTCTCCTATAGAACAATCGACAGCTACTATGGAAGATTTGGCCGATCAAGTCATGTCTCTCCAGATTAAAAGATTAAAAACCTTTGAAAGTTCAGAAACTGGTCCAGTAGCTGCTGGTATAATTCAAGATTTTGAAAATTTACAAAATTCTATTTTTGGTACAGGGGGGATGTCCACAGAAAATAGAAGAAAAGAATTATTAAAAATTGCCAATATGGCAACAGGAAAGGAAAGAGAAACTTATTTAGGCGAATTGGGAAAGAAGAATAACGTTGCAGATCAATATTTAGAAGGTTGGCGAACTGTAAAGAAAAATCTGGGAGAAGATATAGCCGATAATCATATAGTCGGATTCAAATTTGGGGGTGGAGACGTCGCAGAAAGGATTGTAGAAGGAAGAGCAATTCATGGTCTATATATGGAGAATACCGATCAATCTATTAAGGGAAGAGTTTCTAGATTAGTTGATATAACACTAGATAGAACTGGTAAACCAGTTGCCGCAGTTTTATCTCCTAGTGTCCCCGATAAAGTAGTGCGCGCTGCTAGAGAAGTAGAAGCAGCAGTATCTAAAACAGAAATTCCTAATGCTGGTATTTTAAATGCCGCGCAAGACGCAGAAGTATTTCAAAAATCAAAAGATATAGGTAGAGGAATTCAGGACTTAGGCCCAATTTCGGCTGACTCAGGTAGAGTAAAAGAAGCATCATTGGCTCTTAATGTCGGAAGAGATTGGATGCAAGCCAATAAAGGAAAGATTTTAGTAGGGGCGGCTATATCAACTGCAGCTTTCGTTGGATATAGAATGAGTAAGAAAAACAACGAAAATGAACTATATGAAGATACTATATCACCAGCACCTTTTGAACAAGGGCAAAGACCTTATGCGATACAGGAAGCTTTAGAAAGCGGCAATGCTTACTCTTCTAAAAAAAGAGATCCGC
>Ga0209491_10011800_pt1 | contig 10228 bp, 7 predicted proteins | sample BON02_FD_187213 | JGI IMG/M metagenome (GOLD analysis project Ga0209491, IMG submission 187213) | Freshwater microbial communities from Lake Bonney liftoff mats and glacier meltwater in Antarctica - BON-02 (SPAdes) (version 2) | ecosystem: Environmental > Aquatic > Freshwater > Ice > Glacier...
CCCCTCCCTTTCGCTCGCACGCTCTTTCTCTCTCTGTCATACACACATTCTCTTTCTGTTTCTCGTTCTCTCAATCTTTGTCTCTCTCTCTCTCATCTCTCTCTTCCGTGCGCACGTGCGCGCGCTCTCTCTCTCTTTATCTCTCTCTCTCACACACACACACACACACACACACACACACACACACTTGAAGCATCGCTCTCTCTTTCTCTCAAACGCTCTTTCTCTCGAACACTCTGTATATCTTGTTCTCTCTTTCTCTCTCGTGCGCGCGTGCTCTCTCACATGCGCTTATTCTCTTTTTTTCTCTCTTTCTCGTCAGAAACAAGCAGTGTTTGATGTTCCTAGGCCGTGGTGCAACAAGAAGAGGAGGAAGGCACACTCGGAGGCCCACCAGGCAAAAGAACGGAAGGGAGTATTTGAGTTGAAATTCAAAGAGTTGCTAGAACCAATGTCTTGACGTCTCCCACCCTCGCAAGGCATGCAGCAGAGATTATGGTTGAGACACACGAATGATGGTCTGTAGAGACACACCAATCATGGTCGGATCTCTGCCTCCACTATAACCAACAAACTGCTGCACTCTGTAATAACTATCTGTTTCAACTGTAAAATGATAACAAATAATTTAGAGGTCTCCAATTCGATCGTTTTGGAATGCAGGCCTACTGAGACAAGGGTTCGATCCTTACATGTTTCATAAAATGATTAATAAAAGTCATAAGTTAGAAACACACAGTTTGTTGGAACGGAAATTCGCCCGGATAGAATGACGCAGTTCATTTGATGGAAATCTGAATTTAACAAGTCCCCTTTCTTTCCCTTTTGTGAGGTGCTCAAGGTTTCCTGAATGATCTCCAAAGGCGCACACCACTACCGCGGCCAGCAGGTGCCAGGTTGCAGAAAACGATTGTTTCATACTACAAGTTCATCATCTCAGAGAGGACAAGGGACAGGGATCTAGGTCTGTAGACAACATCAAAAGTGAAGCTGCTGCACACTGAATAATTAACAAACAACCATGATTTCCACAAACAAACAGCGTGAGTGACAGTGCGCAGAGGCATTGTTTTTGCAAGCACCAAAGTCGTACACAAACCAGAAGACTGGTGTGCGCGTACGACTCAAACCGTGACCAGGAGACTGAGATCCCAGTCTCACCTACAGATTGATGTCAAGAAATAATATGAAATTCGCACGATACAATGATTTCTTAGCGACAATAATTTCTTAGCGCTCGTCGTTTGCTTTCCCGACATTCTCCAAGCTAAGGTAGAAGAAAAATATATGAATATATATATATTTTTATATATATATATATATATATATATATATGTATTTATATATACATATAAATATGTATATATATATGTATAAATATATTTAGGTTTCAAGTCTTGCCCATGCTTTTTCAGAGGCTCTGGAGAAGCACAGGCAAGATTTGGAACCTCAGTGCTGGGACAGCACTGATGTTATCTATGTTTTGTTATCTATGTTTTGTTATCTATGTTTTGTTATCTATGTTTTGTTATCTATGTTTTGTTATCTATGTTTTGTTATCTATGTTTTGTTATCTATGTTTTGTTATCTATGTTTTGTTATCTATGTTTTGTTATCTATGTTTTGTTATCTATGTTTTGTTATCTATGTTTTGTTATCTATGTTTTTCAAGTTTTTCTGTTCCAAATCTTGCCTCTGCCTTTTCAGAGCCTGAAGCTGGTTTTGATGGTAGCATGGATGGTGTCGGTGACTTGGGAGCACACAAAACAGCACGTGCTGTCGCTGGCCCTTGAACCATCGCCCGATTGTCATTGCTCTATCTCTTCCTCAGACTCGACTGTTGCCCAAATTTCTCCTCTTCCCCAGATTTACCCTCGAAGTCGTTGTTGAGACCCTCGAAGTCGTTGTGGAGGGTCAACACGAGGGATGAGAGGCGCTGACCGCCCGGGTGCATGTCGAATGCCTTCCTGCAGAATACGAAATCATCGGAGACTGTAGCGACAAGGGTGGTCACAGGTATCAGCCACTGCATCGTTTTATTCTGTGAGAGATATTGGTTCGCAGGCGTGTGATGTTTATGTTACGTGTCATGACGTACGTTATTTCTTACAAATTGTTTTGAAATTGAATTGGTCTTGTGTGATTTCAAGCTGTTTCTCACGAAGGGGTTTCTAGTAAAGGGCTTGTTATTTGACACTTTCATTATTGTTCTTTTTTACAAATTGTGTCGTTGTAAATACTGAGTATTTGAATTCGAATCATTTTAAATTCCAATGAATTGGTCAACCAAACAAGACACTGAAATCAAATGGCCCATTGACAAGATTTTTGTATGAAAAAAAATGCGGCGCAGGCAAAGACATGTGTAAGAAAACGCGCCACAGACAAGATTTTTTACCGAATCCCGACTCGGATGGAGTCAGTACTCTGTCCTGCTAATGTATTATGTAAATCATTATCCACAAATCACAGGTCAGAATCTTCTTTCTTAAATTAATACATTAACGAGTTAATTAACCCTGGGCAGGCCCAGAGTACGTTTGTTTGCCCCACCGCCGTTTCTCCTTTCCCCTCTTCCCTGCTTTTTCATCTCCTCATCATCAGCTTCCCGTCCTCGCTTCTCTTTCTTTATCTTCTCCCCTCCACCACATCTTGCACGCGCTTCTGGTGTCCCTTCACTCTCTACTTTTTGACTTCGTCAAGTCGCACAGTGCTGTGCCACGTCATTTCCTAGCTCAAGAAACCTTTGTTTGCTTCATGTGTGGCACTCTCATAATTCATTATAAAGAGACCTATGTGTGGGAACAGAGACACAAAGATATGGAAAAATGCCTTTTCACAATTGTGCAACTGGATCGGAATGGTTAAATCGATTTGTTGGAGATTGAGTCTCATAATGGGTATGCCCATTATGATGCGACCTCGAAAGCTTCAAGTACTACTTGATCTAGCATTTCAGGAGGTTTCCCGCAGAAATGGCGAGGTCCTCGAAATCATTGCAATCATTCGGAAACGTGGTTATTGGTGCTAGTCAACATTGCGCAGTTGACGGCGGAGGTGACGTGAGTCGTCGTGACCTTACTTGCGCCACGCGCTGCCGCTACACTGCTTGCAGTTACTCCTCTGTGCCTGGTGCTCGTAGATCTCGCTGCCGCCACATTCTGCGCACCTGCTCCGCACCCGCTCGTGCAGAGGCTACAGCCTCCACATTGTTCACCTGAGCCGATATGCACTTATTTCCGGTGCACGCCTTCCACATCCCCTCGATTCCAACAAGCTTTTCGTGCGTATGTGCCCTCCACCATCAACATTTCATGGGTGAGAGGGTTCACCAAAGACATGCCAGGCTGGTGAGCTGGGCGACACTTGCGCCTTGCCTGCTCTTGACACTTGTGGGCACCCGCGCATGCTCTGACTTGTTGTGTCGCTACACCTCATTGCATCAGCCGCACAGTCATGAGCATGCAACTGCGAAACGGCGTCAACGTGCGTCTTGTTGAGTGTGCTACAGTGAGTGCCTGCGAGAGAGGGTGCGCAAGAGGCCTGTGCACATGACTGGGCAGCTGTTTGCGACAGCTCGCAGGCATCTCATTGCAACACCTGTGACGAGTGCAACACCTGTGACGAGTGCAACGCAACCAAGACCTTGGACGAATGCAAGGCAAGAGCTCAATGGATATCTTGCTTGACACATGCGTCCTGGCGTGACCCACTTGCCTCGCGTGCCCCGCTTGTGACCTTGTTGCTCCCGTTTGGTGAGCTGGAAAAGAGCGAAGAGTGGAAACGTAAATGAGACAATCAGGCAAGGCAGACAAGACACGGTCGAATCTTAAAATCGATAATCATTTTGACCCACAGACGGAGGAGATCAGACTGCAAATAATTACGACTGCCAAAAATTCCAACAAGTTTGCACGGGAGTCCCCGTACATATCAAATACATTTTCACGGGAGACCCCAAATTTTCATGCAAGTTTTCACGTGTGTAAATAAGTTGATCGAAAGAAACCCCCCCCCCCGGGGTGGTTTCCTATTTACTATGTTCCCTACTCAAGAACCCGGAGGATGAGGACCCCCCTCGAAGAATTTGTACCAGGTGCTTTGAGAGCGGTCCTCTTCCTCCCGGTTCTTGATTAGGAAATATAGTAAACAGGAAACCTCCCCCCCGGGTTCGTGCGATCAAAGTCTGATGTCCTCCAAGAGTGGATGGTGTTGAATCTCAAAGTCTATCAATCTCAAAGTCGACACATTTCAGGCTTTTGTCCAAAAGTGCACGTGATTTTCGACTTGGAAATTGCAAGTCGATAAGCACGCACCATGCATGTCGCAACAAATACGCCACATACGCGTGTGCGAGATCGTGACCAAAGGCATGCCAATCTTGAGTAGGAGGCATGAGGACAGAGCAGGAGACGAGTGCAGCCGTCAACTAACGCTCCTCCTTCCACCTACACGCACTAAAATAAATTTGCATCAAGCTCTCGGCCCCACTTGACTCTACAAATACACCACAACAAACACCCGCGCGCACGTAGACACACACGCTCACACTCACGCCCTCGCACACATACGCACAGACCTGGACAAGCTGACAGACGAAGAAAAAAGAGAGCGAGATTGGAGTAACTTGAGGGAGTGGTATTGCATCATCTTGGCCTTGGGTCGCCACCGCCTCTGCAAAAAGCAACGCCCATTGAAGTTCAAAAAGCAACGCCCATTGAAAGTTCACCATCACACAGCAAAGATAATCTGACAATGGTTGGAGAATCAAGACATGCGTCTGGACGAGACATGGACGAGACATGTGTCTGGACGAGACATGTGTCTGGTTTGTTTTAGTGAAACAGGTGTCTGCACAAAAGATAGGTCTGCAAGTGTTTGTACAAAAGAGAAGTCCCGTGCACAAAAGAGCTGAGTCAAGTGTCTGCAAAAGACCTAGGTCCGTATGCCTATCTACTTGCTATTTCGTGTGCAAGTGTCGGCACTAGAAACTTGTCACACTCCATATTGCCCTGGCTACAAGGGGGGGTGTGGGCATGGATGAGGGGGGTTGGGGAGGCAGTCGCGATACTAATGGCGCCTCGATACTAATGGCACCTAGATTTGTTGCTACCCACCCCCAAAGACAAGAGTGCTGACCTCGACGTTTGCATTGCAAGCCTCGCACAAGATAGGCCGAGCCCCCAAGTCAGTCAGATCTTTTTGCGCCGCCTGGAGCTCTCGACACATATCAACCAGACACATATCAACTCGACACATATCAACCAGACTGCCAAACATGTGGAGGGGCGCTGATGCCTTCAAGTCCTCATGCCCGTCGACGTCGGGCACCACACGCAAAGGGTCCAACTCTCGCGACAGGTTACGGGAGGCAATATCATGCAAGCCATCATCGAGGAAACAACCTTTTGAGCTACCAAAGGTGCCGTGAGCGTCGCTCCACTCACTGCTGCTTTCTAAATCAACACTACTTGTCGCAAATGCACCAGGCCCCGCAAACGAGTCTTGAAAACACGAGCCCAGATTCATAATGGGACTCTGGTCAGCAGGGTTTTGAGAGCGGCAGGAGGGGGGACCGCTTGGCGTGAGCGCAGGGGCCCAGCATTTGCGCTCCTGTGCCTCTTGCGCATGAACCTGCAGTAGTGCCTTACATCTGTTGAGTTGGTGTTGTAATGAGTTGACCTCACTCTTGAGGTGACTACTCTCCTCGTATTTGATGACGACCTCGGTTTGCAATCGGTTGCGCTCCGTCTCGCATGTTCGAAAAGCTCCCTGCAACTCGCGCAACACCAATAGATGTTGAGGGTTGGCTTCGTCCGCTCCTTTAGGGGTTTTGGTCTTTTCGACTTGGTCTTGCGCCTGCTGTTGCCTTGCGCGTGCCTCGTCCCGATCGGCCAGCGCTTCTTGTAACTTCCTTTGGAGCATTCCAACCTGTGCCTTCAGAGCTGTCTCCTTCTCAGACTGACTGTCGGAGAGCGTCTTTTTGTGCTGTTTCAGAGCCTGCATTACTTCGTTGTTGATTGTTGCAGCTGTTTGGGTTGTCTGCGCCTCAATTTGCATTGCCTTCAATTCGGCCTGAAGCAATCGCTTGTCGGCAGAAAGCTTCTCGCACCGAAACTTGCTTGAAAAAAGAGCTGTCTGCAGGTTTTCGAGGATATCCTGCAGGTGTGTGATGGTGCGCAGCGAGGTGCTCAGGTAGTTGTTTGAACGATTGAAAATCTGACACACTTCGACATGGACTGCCACTAGACACTGTTCGTATGCTTCCACCTCTGCTGCAACGTTGTTCTGGATTTGTGTGTCGAACTCTTCCTCCATTCCGCTGCACAGCTCAAGCAAGTCTCCCTCCAGCGACTCCATTTCCTCCTTCAGCCGAACAGCCACACTCTGGTAAAAATCTTTGGTCTTCTGGCACTTCTCCCCGTCAACCGACAGGCGAGTCAATTCTTCAATGTCGAGTTCCAATGCCGTTGCTGCTCTCAAGGCTTTGTCAGCAAACATTTCGACAGAGATTATGCTGGCAGAACTTCTGGCAACACTGGTCGCACGCACAAGGCTCGCGGCCCGGGGAAAACAACTGGCCATCGGCACGCTGATTAAATTCACGACACTGCTTTCAGCGCTTAGGGACTGAATGCCCCACCCACCTGATACCGAAGGCACTACACTAGTCCTGGTAGGCCCTTTGTAGGGCCCAACTGCTGAATCCAAGTTGGATTCAGCAGCATCCAAATCTGCTGACTGGGGAGAAGAAGACCGGCTTGTCGCCTCAGTATCATATTCTGGACTTGGGCACTCCGAGAATGAAGCCTCCCAGATTGTACTGGGCGGAACGGACCGTGCAGAACGGAGAGGTAATGGTGGAGGAGGGATGTCTCCCTGTTCATCAACACCCAGTGCGCTCCTGAGTGCCGACCATGAGGCCTTGGGAGCAGGGTCCTTTCTTACATTAACCGGCGCATAATCACCTTCTTCTTCTCCGCCGGCAGCATTTCCATATGTTTTTTCCTTTTGTTTTAGATGTGTAGGGCCCAACACCGCTCGCATGAGGGACTCGAGGGAAGACGACGATTGCGTCCAGCCGCCCTCATCCAGCCACCGGGTTGGCCGCCGCGATCGACCCGCCCCTTTGCCATCTATGCTGCCCCCACCCTCCAATATCTCGCCCTCCTCCAATATCGTTTCCGGGACCCAAAAACGCTCCTGATCTGGGGCGCCGGCACGAGCGCTCAAAGGCATCTCGCTGGCCTTGATGCCTGCGTTACTTCCACGTGGCGTGGTGGGTGTCACGCATCGCTGCATGTTCAACGTTATAGACTACGACGCTTCTGAAGAGTGACCCTAAACACACGACGTTCACTCTTGTTTATGCCCGGTTCAAGAAGCGGAGAAGCCCGATCAGCTAAAAATTTAGGTACTCTACAAAATTAATTCTAGGCTCACGAAAGAGGTTCGTCGACGGGTTCGTGTAAGGCCAGGAGTGTTGATCTCAAAATTGGTGCAACCAATGTGAGTCCGACTTTCTCCCATATTATTGCAATGACATGTGTTGCATTAAATAAGATTGATTCAAGTTATATAGTTTCTGAGAGTTATTATTTGGCTCTCCTTCCGAATTTTTCCACACTCTCCTGGCCTCTTCCTTTCTAATATAGCGGAATTTCTCAAACACAGCAACTTCCACCAGATTACTTCAATTCTCGGGGTCGTGTTGAGGGTACCGGGACTCGGCCAGATTACTTGTTGAATCATGCTTACCAAAATATGATGGGCGAAACATTTGCACGGAAATCGAGAAATAGTTGTTTAGTGAACAGTCGGGATTGTGAGTACATAGGGACAGTTGACTCAGAGCCCAAATGTGCCCAGTTCTGGAACCAGATACAAACGCTCAAAGAGTATCTCTGCTATCACATATATTGCGCTCACCTTGGTACTCTTTGGTACTGAATTGTTGAAAATCCCGCACAGTTTCTAACAGGGATTCCCGGTACCCTCATCGTGTTGTCGTGATTCTGGGTGGAATCCAGTGTACAAGCGCTTCATCGAATTTATTTTTGCAGAAACGAACGAATCGGTCGTTAGAAATCAAAACAGCCCGTTCCGAAAAGATGCGTCAGAAAGTTGTTGGTGTTGTTTACTCTCGCTGGCAGCGGCGTCTCGGTATGTGGTTTATGCACCGGTCAGTGGTAATAGTTCGGCCGGAGTGGTGTTTGTAGTCGCGTTGTTGCACAGCGAGACACGTCCCTTCTTAGACCAAGTGTCTCCTAAATCTAGGAGGGGATTGATAAGGTTAGGGGGATTGAGAAGGTTTCCCCTTGAGGGTTTACCGCGAGTCACGCTAAAAAAACGCCTTTCTGTCTCGGTACTGGAAACATAGATATGTGTTCGTTGCATACTGTGGAGGGAACAGATTTTGTTCTGGACAGGTTTTTCCCAAAGCTGTTCTGAACGTTCACAACCTTTCCCTCGCACGGTACTGTGAACAGGATAGGTTATCCCTATATATGGGGGGACGGATTTGGGGGGGGGATACTCTCAAGTCACGATTGAATCTGAGGTCCACATGACCTATACTTGGAACCTTCATCAAAAATGCTGCCAAGGACTCCTACAGGGCAGGTCACGGTGAGACCAGAAAAAATTCACGCAGACCTCGAGAAGGCGGGCGCTGATCCCGACTTTGTCCGCTACATGATCAGTAGGGAAGATTTAGATGGAAAATATTATGACCGTGCCTTTAGTGGAGAAGATAGTGACTGGGACATGGACATGAGTGATGATGATGAGTAAACCTGCACAAACACTCTCTCTCTTTCTTTCGCTCTCGTTCCTTCTTTATCTCTGACGCACTCGCTGAGTCTTGTTCTCCCTCGTTCTCTCTTTTTTCCTTTGTCTCTTTTTCCTGATATCTCTTGATTAAAATCGAATTTTTTGATATCTCTTGATTAAAAACACTGTTTCTTTTGATGTTTGGAAAAGTATATGTTTATTTGAACACACACCCTCTCACATGGTCTCAAATATATCTACCATCACACAAATGTCACATAAACACCCCGTTTTTGAGGGTCAGATATCAAGAAAAAAACACGCTGAAAAGTCACGCGAAGTCGCTCTCCGACGCGATTCGACTTTGTCCCTACCATCAAAAAAAAAATCAATTCCGGCGCCGACCTCCGGCGGCTCTGCCTGGCTTCCGCATTGAAGTGATTGTTCAAAACCTGTTCACAACCATTTCCTCAAAAACTCGTACTGAACACGTTCACAATTTGTCTTTGGCTGTTTCCTCTACAGTATGGTTTGTTGTCCTTCGAGATAACATGCGAGGTTTAGAGGTACCAGTTGGGTGTAGTACGACCTTTACTACACTTTAACACGTCCTCTTTTCTTTGGGCAGCGGCGTCCCAGCCATCGCTGGCAGTGGCGCCTCACGCGGCGACTGGCAGACCTCATCCCGCTGTCTGACCTCTTACGCTCCTCAGATCTTCTCTGCTCGACGCGTGCAACGCTCGCCTCAAAGGTCCCATCCCTCTCGCAGCGTCCGCGCCGCGCTGTATACTCCCATGCTTGTAGGGCCACAATCTAGGTGTGCAACCCCTCGCACAGTGCTCGGGCAAGATACAATAGCATGCCGTAGTCCCGCCAACTCCACACTGGCAGGTTCAATCCCTCGCGCACAGTGCTGTAGAAAGCGGGTGACGCTACACACATGTACACTCCCACGCTCACAGGGCCACACTCTGCGTGTGCAACTCCTCGCGCAGGGCTCGGCAGAAAACATAGCATGCCGTAGTCCCGCCAACTCCACACTGGCAGGTTCAATCCCTCGCGCTCAGTGCTGTAGGAAGCGGGTAACGCTACAAACCTATACTCTCCCACACTCGCAGGGGCACACTCTAGGTGTGCAACCCCTCGCACAGTGCTTGGGCAAAATACAGCAGCATGCCGTAGTCCCGCCAACTCCACACTGGCAGGTTCAATCCCTCGCGCACAGTGCTGTAGGAAGCGGGTAACGCTACGCACATGTACACTCCCACGCTCACAGGGCCACACTCTAGGTGTGCAACCCCTCGCGCAGGGCTCGGGCAGAAAACATAGCATGCCATAGTCCCGCCCACTCCACACTGGCAGGTTCAATCCCTCGCGCACAGTGCTGTAGGAAGCGGGTGACGCTACACACATGTACACTCCCACGCTCGCAGGGGCACACTCTAGGTGTGCAACC
>Ga0209491_10011804_pt1 | contig 10227 bp, 2 predicted proteins | sample BON02_FD_187213 | JGI IMG/M metagenome (GOLD analysis project Ga0209491, IMG submission 187213) | Freshwater microbial communities from Lake Bonney liftoff mats and glacier meltwater in Antarctica - BON-02 (SPAdes) (version 2) | ecosystem: Environmental > Aquatic > Freshwater > Ice > Glacier...
CACACACACACACACACACACACACACACACACACACACACACACACGCACACACACACCACACACTCACACACACATACACACAACATAGTCTATATTTTGATCTTGTTCTTTCTCTTTTTCCCGTTCTCTCTGTCAGACTCTGACACACACGTGCACAACACATTACAAATCACACCAAACATCACGAATCCCTGCAGCGAACCAGAGGGTGAATAGCACCTTCTAGAGTTCAAAAAGCATATTTTGTCCAAAAAAAGGCACACTTGGCTACCTCGACCAGCGTGATGGGCGCTAGCCCATGCGCCGAGTGCCACGCCACGAGACCCACGGCCGCGATCACGACTGCCATCGCAGGAGCAAGTGCAGCCTCCATTCTATTGGACATTGTCATTGACCGAGCTTTTCCGAAAAAGATCTTTTTAGTATTGCCAGCACTTTTTAGTATGTGTGGAGTCCTCCCGACCAAATAAATAATTTATGTTCACTTAAAGGTAAATACATCTCAAAATTATTTTACTTATTTTCCACTACAAATATATTACATCATTTTCCGGAAATTTTTATTCTTGAGAATCTGATCCTCCGCACAATATTATACAATACTGGGTTTATTACTCAGAAAAGTTGTTCTTGGATTTGACCTGACAGAATATGTAAGATGGAAATGATTTGTATTGGTGGTTCAGAAGCAGTGATGGTCATGATTGAAAGTGCCAAGGGAAACGTTGCATGATGAGAGAAATCCTCTCATTTCAATTACTACAAGTTGATTAAAAAGCCAATGATTCGAGCTGAGAATGTCAACTCATGCACGAGAGCGCGGCGCAGCGCTGCACAACTTGACAAAGATCGACCCGAATCCTGCAGGACGAGCAGGCCAACAACATGCACCTATGTTTAGTTGCGTGGTGATCAGATGAATATTCATCAGCAGAATAGGGTGTCTTTGACCTCTTTTCCTGGCGCTCTCCACTGCGCTGGTGATAGTATGGGTGGTGATCTCAGAACTGATGGGGAGACGCTACAACAAGGTGCAGACTGTCTTCTTAACCTTGATCCTGGGCAGAAAGAACCATCGCGGTGTATGTAGGGTACTTGTTCAGTACACACATACCATCTTGCGATCCGCCTTCGGAGAGTACATGGAGTTGTGCGTGTGGTACCGCTCGGTGAATTATGTAGCAGTCTTGATCAACAGTTACATTATTATATATCAGGCGCCACATTGAGTTGCTGCCAGACGACCAGGAGTTGATATGATGTCTATCATCCTGTTTCTACCCGTTGAGATCTCCACAGACAGATCCACTGATTGACCCTGTGCGCTTGATATGTGCAACACAGACAGGAGTTTCACACACTGGTCCAATGCATGTGTAATTACAAGGTTGTCGTTCCTAAATCTTGGTTTCATTGAGCAAATGTCTTGTACCCCGATCCCTGTCACCCTCTACAACCTTGCATCACAGAATTCTGGTTTGTCCACGAACCTCAAAATAGAAAATACTGAATTCTCTTCCAAAACTTTCAAATATTCCATGATATTTTACTCAACTTGGCAAATTTCGGGGGGAGGCCAATGACGAAAAGCATGCAGATCCCGGGAAAAAGAATCGAAACAGTCGGAAATCACGTGATATTTGTCCACAATTTATTATTTTACACAATGACACATCAAAAGTAACACTTAGATTACTATTGTGTTTGTGTGCTTTGTTCTATTCTTCGTTTGTGTATACCTGTGTTTGCGTATTTCTTCAAATCCAAAGTCCATTGCGGGAGTGCAATTGGATTCGGTCAGGCGCTTCTGGACTACCTTATTACTGCGCACCACTTGTATGCGTCTCTGATGTAATGGAGTCACCAACTGTGTGGTGTCATAACAAACCAAAAACCAAAAACCTGTGATCACTCCCCAGGGGTTAACTTTCCTCCCAACACAGGAGGCGAAGAATAGTTTTTTTCGAATTTTATTGTAACAAACAAACTTGGCAAACAAACAAAAAGATGTGATCCAGAGGCTGAGACTGGAAGTCACTGATATGCCACACCTCCACTACATTCCTCCTGATCAACATGATCAAGACTGGGCGCTCCTGTGTGGTATGGTTATTACCGTGATTGATGAGGTCAAGAATTCAGATGTATCAACTGACATCAACAGATCAATCGAAGATGTCAATGATTTCTTGGTCACGGGCTCCGCCACTGTTCCTGTGAATTCTCTCGAACTTTCAAGCGCAGAGATTGCTGACAGGGAGATCAAGATATGGAAGACTCACACTGTTCCCTTTCCCAAGGACAAGAATCCTCTCGACAAGTGGCGTCGCAGTGCTGTGTATCTTTTCCCTTGATTTGGTGTGTTGGTAAAGCGTGTACTTACTATTTTGGCAACCTTAGCAACTTCGGAGCGGCTGTTTTCCACGGCGGGTAACGTGATGACTAAGCAACATTCAAGTCTCGCGTGTGACAACATGAAGGAGTTAGTCTATCTCCACGAGGTGTGGTCGCAGGTGCGGGATTGGGAGGCGGTCAAGAAGATGCGCTTGGAGTGATTTTTTTTTTGAATCAACGACACACATTACCTTCAATGACTTCTCTTGTCACTTGTTCTTTGACTCTGAGACTCAATCTGAATAATTGCGACTTCGACTCTCCCCCGCTGTTTCTCGTCTCCCTTTTCTCTCTCTATACATACACATACACATACACATCTTGTTACTATTATTGTATACTGGTACTGACAAAACTAGCACCGGCCTGAATTCCGGTTAAATTTTCTTTTAGTACCAGTGACACAATCGTGACACTTTACAGACACTGGTCCACGAACCGGTTTGTATCACTAAAAAAGACACTGAAATCCTGACCAGATATTGGCACCAACAAAAAGACGCGTGACTAAACATCTTTAAATGCCAATGCTGCGCATGCACCAACCACACGAGGTTGGCAATGCCTCCCCCGACAGAGACAGTTGTCCCAATTATAACAGAACGCCTGTCTCAGGTATCAGATAGAACATTTGGGGAGAACTAGGACCTACAATTGTCACAATACCACACCACAGTCATAACCAAGAGCGCTCTGAGAGGGTCGAAGAGGACTACCCAGAGTGGGAGATGGAAAATATGGATTGGAATGAACTCGAGAAACTCCTCCTCAAGGAATTCATATTTGAATATATATCTATATATGTATATATATATATACATGACATAATATACACATATTTATATGTATGTATGTACATATATATATATTCATATATGTATATATATTTACATGTATGTAATATATATATATGTATATCTATATGTATATACGTATATATGTGTATATATATATATAGACAATTATATATATATATAAGTTAATATATATATATACATACACACATATATATATGTACATGTATATGTTTACGTATTGAAATATGGAAATATAGATGTGAGCGTGTACAAAATAATCAATTGATACATAAGTACATCTCCTCGGCAGTATTTCTGCGCATAGGAGATGTGCTTACACGAAAAATACTGGAGAATGAATTGATTGCATGCTTTGGCCATAGCACTGCTATTACAAATAAGGACGAAATCATAGAAATAAAAAGAACACAATAAGGCAGGAATTCCAACATGTACCAAACCAGTGTACAATACACGGTGCTAGACAACATCCACGGGAAAGAAGTCTGCCTGGTCCATCCACAGGATGCGACCTTACTTCTAAAAGACCGACTGGGCAAGAACCTGCGGAAGAACTTCCGCTACATAACAACTTGGAAGGTTGTTATGGAGGAAAAACTGCAAAACTGCATAACAACTTGGAAGGACTGGGACAATTCGCCAACCACACATGCTGTGATGAGCACTGGAATGCAAATCTCGAAGTCGCAACTATAGAACACGAGAAGGACACAGATATAATACCAATGGTGATTCTACGTGTCAGAGGGGATATTAAAAAAGACACTGAAATCCTGACCAGATATTGTAACCAACAAAAAGACGCTTGGCTAAACATCTTTGAATACCAATGGTGCGCATGCACCAACCACACGAGGTTGGTGATGCCTCCCCAGACAGAGACAGTGGTCACAATTATAACAGAACGCCTGTCTCAGGTATCGGATAAAACATTTAGGGAGAACTGGGACCTACAAATCACCACAATACCTCACCACAGTCGTAGCCAAGAGCGCTCTGAGAGGGTCGAAGAGGACTACCCAGAGTGGGAGATGGATAATATGGATTGGAATGAACTCGAGCAATTCCCCGTCAAGGGGGCCATCACCAGGATAATACAGTTAGAGGAGACGTCTTCACCACTTCAGAACACCCCACCACATCCAAGACAGGTTACGCGGCAAAGTACCTTTGAAGACCAACTACATGCAAGCACCAATCACAAGTTGGGGAAGACACCTAACCCAACAGAGGCGACACACAGCGAACCCACAAATACAACTGGATCCCCGATGAAATTGTCAGGAAAAACTTCTTGGGTTAACAAGGATCCTCAAATCACCACAACACCACACCACAGTTGTAAAGAAGAACGCAGGTAGACAGAAGACAACTACTCAGACTTGGATGTGGACAACTTGGATTGGAATGACCTACAACACCCCCCCCTCAGGGGTACTATCAATGATAATACGCTGAATGAACCAACTCCACAGTTCGAGGAGGCGTCTTCACTACCTCAGAACGTCTCACACCTTATAAAACAGGAAACAATAAAAATAGAAAAACACACACAAAACCAAGGGCGGATACCCCATGAAAAACTAGATAACCAGCCCACCTTGGCACCCGGACATCAGGAAGACATCATGATCATACGTGATGATCCAGACCAAGAGTAAGAGGAATTAGAATCTGAGGGCATGTCTCAGCATTTTCGTATATGGAGAGACAAACAAACAATTCAGGGCTCGTGTCAAAAATGTATATGGAAAGACAGGCCAAATCAAGGAAAAAGTCCTGTCTTGGAACCAAAGACAGGAAATGTAAAATGCATATTATATAAGAACTTACGATTGGATTTCTTCCAAACTTACTCCAACAGACGCGTCTGATTCTTGTGCATTTTTTTGTATATGAAGGCATAGTTGTGGAGAGCTAAAACTGTGTACCATAGAAGTATCCCTTCCCTCCACAGTTTTTTCGATTAAGAAAAAAAGAATTGAGATTAAAATTCTGAAAAATGTCACACTGGCTTCTGAAACGAACGTTGTAGCACAATGATTGCTGGACACGGACCACTTTGACAGGTGTTTCGATTTAAAGCCCCCAGTGCACAAACTCAAAAGGTTATTTTAAATGAAATTTTGTACTACATTCGTGAATCCTGGTATGAACCTTTTGAGAAATACGCTAGTCAAGAGGGTTCGAAAACTGAAGAACAATAACAACTTTATAGTCATACGCGCTGTGAACAATATGAAAACGTATTTTGAATTTTGTTATATTTGTCTGTTGATTGATGTTGTTATATTGAGCAATAATGGTGATTTCTGTTCAGCATTGAGGTCTTTCAGCATTGTTCATTTCGCAGCAAATGTTAGTGATTCTCAATTTTGGGGGTACATTTTGAACCTTTTGAGGAAAACGATTGTCATAGTCCTGCAGGGATGGAAGTTCTTGTTTTAGCAACAACTATTGTAACATGAATTTTATGAAAAATAAAAAACACCAGAATGATGATAACTTATATTGTCTGTTATTTGATTGTGTTTTATATCCATTGCAGCGGGTTAAACCTTGTGCATGGGGGAATGTAAGTATGGTATGTTTGGTTTCAGGTACCAATTGACTCTCAAATTTGTGGATACATTTTGAGTGCTTGGTGACAGGACAACGTACAATAAATTCTAAAAACCATTTTAGGGGATTTACGGCCTATGTTGACAAACAATTTGGCCAAAAGTGGTTATTTCGACTGTGTTTGCATTCTGCGTTTTTGGCTGCTGCCCTCACGCGTGTCATGCGTGCTACTGTGCCCATCCCTGCTCTTGCTTCTGCTCTGTGTTGCATTCTGCTTCTGTTGGTGGATCTGTCGTAGGTGTTGTGGGGCCCCTCTAGACATTTTGGGAGGTTAACAGCTGCAACTGGGTGTCTTTCGATTCAAATGTTTCTTACTCCTCTTGCTGAGGTTACTCCTTAATAAATAGTGATACAAACCGGTAAATTACAGCCGGTTTTGATATGGCGCGAGAAGCCGGTTTTACTAGCTTTACAAATTAATCTGACAATACCGGTACCAGCCTCATATCCGGTTTTACTGAATGGTGCGAGATTAGTTGAGTAATTTGTGGTATTACTAAATTTTAGTCAATTTTTTTCCTTGTTTTTGCCCACAAAGGAACACAACATTTCCTCCTTCCTAGAGGCTGAGGCGGGAAGTCGCCGCTGTTGGTCGTGAACAAACATACCTGTGGGGCTGGGCACAACACTTTCCCAGACACGCAACATGCCAAAGAAGTCACGAGCTGCTCGCGAGCAGCCGTCTCTGGGTCCCTCCCAAAGGAGGAAAGGGGGATGATTACTTTTATAAACTCATGAAATCACCACCATTCTACTGTCATATTTTTAATAAAATTATTCAATATTTTCCCGAGCATTTCACGGGTAAAATTATGGAAATTATAAAAAAAATTATTTGAAAAAATATTGAAAAAATATTAAAAAAATATTAAAAAAAATATTAAAAAAATATTAAAAAAATATTTCGGAAAAAATTATACAAAATTCAAAAAAAAATATTTTAAAAATAAGATTTTGATTTTTTTGGCGGGAAAGTATTTGTGACCCACCTAAATATTTTTTTTACTGACCTAGACATATTTTTTGAGTTTGGCGGGTGTTTTGGATCATTTTATTTTTTGACACGCCTAGAATTATTTCCCGCCAAATGTATAATTTTTAGTCAATAACTGTCATTATTCAACTGTCACTATTGCTAAAAACTGTCAGTATTCATATATCAAATATGTCACTATTTAACTGTCACTATGACTATTATTAGTCATTACCAAGATCACTAAAACCGCTGTAACTTCTATAATATTTATCGGATTTACATCAAAATTAGTGAATCTTGTAGGAAATTTTAAGAGCTTTCATTTTGCATATTCAAATTACTAATGCGAGTATTATTTATCGAGATATTAAATACTTTTTGTTATTCATGAATTTTCTAACGCATCTAATCTTAATATTAAACTATCAATAACTGTTTGGTGTCTTGTTATAGTTCTGTGTAATTCTTGTATCGCACCTATTCCCATCGTAAATATAGCATTTTTATTAAGACTATGAAAGTCATCAACACGCTTTCCTACTATAAATATATCGTTATTTTCAATTTCTCCATCCAATTCTAAAGTTGCTTTATATGTATTATTACTTGTTTTTTCATTTATTTTTATAATAATATATGCTTCTTTTTCTTTGTGGAATACCCTATAAATCAATCCTACTTCTAATATTCCATTAAATGTTATAACACCATCATTTATTACGGCGTTTTCATTAATATCAAAAATAAACTCCTTCATTAAATGAACCCCTTCATTTCCCATAACCTCACGCACATCTTGTGCTATAAATCCATACACTAAATCGTCTGTTTTTTCTTTATCTAAATAAGCATATTTAACGGGTTTCAATAACAAAACTTTATCTAACATTTCCGCATCGTCTAAATCTTGAATGTCTTTTTTAATACGAATATCACTTGATGAACTGAACCAACTTGTAGAATGAATAGAACCAGCAGCATAAATTACTGTATCACCTAAAGAACCATTTGAACCAACACCTGTAGCATTATTTCCGAAAAACCTACTAACTGCTCCAGTGCTAACTCCACCTCCTTCAACTTGTAATCTAACTGATGGATTTGTCATATTTATTCCTACACAATTATTAAAATTAACAACAAAAGGAACTGAATTATTTGTAACATTAAAACACCTAAAACCTCGTCCTGCTTGATGCCAATATTCCTTCGCTTCTGTCCAATATTCGCCATTTCCAAAATTACTAATCTTAAATCCCCAATTAACATCACCACTATAAAAACCGCCATTATACGCAGGACCCGCATAAACGTCACCAGATGCTTGTATATTTCCAGATACTGTTAGTTTTTGAGATGGATTATTATCACCAATTCCTACATTTCCTGATGGCGAAAAACATGATAAATTATCGTGAATATTTACTGTATTTTGTAATTTAAATCTATGTCCCACTAATCCGTTACCAACTACATATGAAAAAAACTTTATATTATAACTATTTGTAGTATCCGTAGCATCTAACATAAATCCTGTATTTTCATCACTATAATTGGTTTTTATTGTAAAACGACACGGAACACTATTTGTACCTATTCCAACATTTCCATTATTATAAAATAAATTATTACCACTCGCACCCCATCTACTACCACCTAATCCTGATAGAGTATCTCCATTTAAAAATAAGTTATCACCTATTCTAATTCCTCTACGTTGTGATGACAATGCTATAGGAAAAGCATAATTAGCTCCTGAAGTTCCAGTAGCCCCAGTAGTTCCAGTTGCTCCCGTTGCTCCAGTTGATCCAGTTGCTCCTTGAATACCTTGAATACCTTGAATACCTTGAATACCTTGAGAACCAGTATTTCCAGTTAAACCAATAGCTCCTCGTATATTTCCAGTGCTAAATGGATTAATATTATCTGTAAAGTTTAAAGTTAATACACCTGTTGTAGCATTATATGATGGAGTTGTTAAACCTCTACCAGCATCTCCTCGTATATCTCCTGTGTTAAATGAATTAGACCCGTCCGTAAATGTTAATGTCAATACACCCGTTGTAGCATTATAAAATAACATACTAATACCTCGTCCAGCCGTTCCTTGAATACCTTGAATACCCTGTCCTCCTGTAGGTCCTTGAATACCTTGAGACCCATTTGTTCCATTTGTTCCATTTGCTCCTGTTAAACCAATACCCCCTCTTATATTTCCAGTGCTAAATGAATTAATTGCGTCCGTAAAGTTTAAAGTTAATACACCAGTTGTAGCATTATATGATGGAGTTGTTAGCCCTCGTCCAGCTATTCCTTGAATTCCCTGAATACCTTGAGAACCTCGTATATCCGTAGTATTAAACGGAGTAAGTGCGTCCGTAAAGTTTAAAGTTAATACACCAGTTGTAGCATTATATGCGGGTGCTGTTAAACCTCGTCCAGATACTCCTTGAATGCCTTGAGACCCCGTGCTACCAGTGCTACCAGTGCTACCAGTGCTACCAGTATTGCCCGTATTGCCTTGAGAGCCCGTATTGCCCGTGTTGCCCTTAATCCCTTGGATGCCTTGAGAGCCCGTATTGCCTTGAGAGCCTTGAGATCCAGTTAAACTGATATCTCCTTTATCTCCTTTATCTCCTTTTAAATCAGGTTTCAAAACATTCTTATAATTGTTATTAGGTTCGTCCCATTGCAACATATATTCTTGCCCCGATATTAAAGTTGTTGATGGAACTAACTCATTTGTATATGTAAAAGTTCCTACATTTTGAATTACATTTCGTCGTAGTAACCCTGCTTCTTGGATAATTCCTCCTTGTAAGTTTTGATATGTAAAATTATTCAAAGACCCAGTCAAAATTAAATCTTTAACTTCTAAACTATCAATTTTTACATCAGGTTTTAAATATTTATAACCATCCATTAATTCTATCTTTTCAACATTCGTCCAATTACTATTTAATTTAAAACCACAATTATACCATTTTGTATTTGTGTCACCTATTTTTAAAATTACTTTATTATCACTGTTCGTATTTATAACTTTTATTGTATTAGCGTTATTAGTTGATACAGGAATTGATAAATTATAACTTAAATTATTTATCATTAGTTGTAAAGTATTATCATTTTCAATTGAAGTTGTGGTAACCTGAAAGTCTGTGGTTGGTAATGGTATTGTTTTTGTAAAAGTTTGGTCTACAGTATTTGCGGTAATATCTATTCCAGTTAAATTAAATTGGTCTACGTAAGCAGGGCATTCATCATAGAACCATTTACGTGATAGTATAGGTATGGAATAGCTAAACTCTAACTTTTTAATATATCCATTAATATTAAATATATGAGAATTAATAATTTTAAATGGTAAATCATTAATTCCATATTTAGTCATAAAATATTCATTTCTTGTTG
>Ga0209491_10011806_pt1 | contig 10225 bp, 10 predicted proteins | sample BON02_FD_187213 | JGI IMG/M metagenome (GOLD analysis project Ga0209491, IMG submission 187213) | Freshwater microbial communities from Lake Bonney liftoff mats and glacier meltwater in Antarctica - BON-02 (SPAdes) (version 2) | ecosystem: Environmental > Aquatic > Freshwater > Ice > Glacier...
GTGGCTCAGGCTCGTTTTGAATCCCTGCATCAGTTCAGCGCGTTGCACCTCGCTGAGAAAGGGTGTGTTTTTTCGTCCCATGGAACGAAGATAGATTAATGCAAACTAATTTCAATGCCCTACTTAGCTTTTGTAAACGTTGTTCCTGTTTGTATTCATATTTAGTAAGTATTCACCAAAATCCTCTATTACTGTGTCCCAAACAGAAGACTTTGTCGCTGCGGTTCAGAAGTCCTATACTACCAATCTGCCCAGCATTCACCTTGGATCGGGTATTCTGAACGGCGAAATAATGACCGATGCCCGAGTTACGATTCCTTTACGAATGATGAATCGCCACGGTCTCATCGCCGGAGCCACCGGATCCGGAAAAACCCGTACGCTTCAGGTACTTGCCGAGCAACTATCTAACGCAGGAGTGCCGGTATTTATGTCCGATATCAAAGGTGACCTTTCGGGGATGGGACAACCCGGCCCTACCAACCCCAAACTAGAAGAGCGATCGAAAGCACTGGGGGTTACATTCGAGCCCGAGGCGTTTCCGATTGAACTATACTCGCTCAGTGGTAAGCTTGGCTCCCAAATGCGGGCTACCATTCTGGAATTTGGACCCACTTTGCTAGCCAAAATTCTGGACCTGAACGATACTCAGTCGGGCGTCCTATCCATCTTATTTAAGTATGCGGACGATAAGCAGCTACCCATGGTAGATCTTAACGACCTCAAAAAGGTACTTGCCTACTTTTCAGAAGGTGCGGGAGCCGCCGAAATCAAATCAGATTACGGCAGTACTTCGTCTTCGTCGGCCGGTACTATTCTTCGTAAAATAGTGGCCCTCGAGCAACAAGGAGCCGAAGGGATATTCGGGGAAAAATCATTTGACATTGACGATCTGATCAATAAAGTAGATGGCCGGGGGGTGATCAGCCTTTTGAATATTTCAGATGTGCAGGACAAACCTGCCCTTTTCTCAACCTTCATGCTAAGCCTCTTGGCTGAGCTGTACGCTACCCTCCCCGAAGCCGGTGACCTGGACAAACCCAAACTGGTTTTTATCCTAGATGAGGCGCACTTGCTTTTTAAGGATGCCTCCAAGGCTTTCATGGAGCAGATTGAAAAGGTAGTTCGTTTAATTCGTTCCAAAGGCGTAGGTATTTTCTTCTGTACCCAAATGGCCCAGGATGTTCCCGATAGCGTACTATCGCAACTTGGTAACCGGGTAAGCACGTACTACGAGCATTCACGCCCAAGGATGCCGAGGGTTTGAAACAAACGGTAAAGACCTACCCACGGTCTGGCTTTTATGAAATTGATGAGATTCTGACTACGCTCGGTATTGGTCAGGCGCTCATAACGGTACTCAACGAAAAAGGTATACCCACCGAAGTCATAGCTACTCACTTAGTACCGCCCCGCTCGATCATGGGGCCGCTCGCCACGGCCGATTACGAAGATACCGTACGAAACTCTGACCTCTACCAAAAGTACAAGGACCCCATTGATCCGGAAAGTGCCTATGAGATTCTGAGTAAGCGTATGGAAGCGGCCACCAAAGCAGAAGAAGAAGCCGAGGCTGAGAAAGCGGAAGCAATAGCCCCCCCGTGGACGTGCCCGTGAGGAAAAGGGTATGCTTGAAGAGGCCCTCGCTTCGCCTTTAGCCAAGCAGATAGGCAGAGAACTCGTAAGAGGAGTATTCGGAATGCTATTTGGGAAAAGTACCACCACTCGTTCAAGAAAGAAAAGCGATGGTTTGTTTGGGTTTTAAAAGGTATTAAACGTTTCGAAGGTGTATGGCCCTACACCTCCGAAACCCAAACCATCATAATCTATAATTCTTTCCTCACCAGCTTTGCACCGTCACACATTGCTTTCAGTTTTTGTTTGGTAGCCCAACGAGCGGTCTGGCTCATGCCGCAATCGGGCGCTACGGCGAGCTTTTCGGCCGGAACGTAGAGTAAAATTTTACGGATACGCTCAGCCACATCCTCGGCGGTTTCAATATAGTAGCTCTTCACGTCAATTACCCCAACCGCTACATCAAATTTCTCCGCAAAGCGCTCTAATAAATGCACCTCCGAGAAGTTCAAGATGGTCATCTCGGAATGTAGTTCGTCGACCGTCATATCCAGAAAATCTGGTAGCATGGGTGCGATAGTTTTTTTTCCCACCGAACGCCCTTTATAATTACCAAAACAGAGGTGCATCGAAAGCCGGGTCTTACCTACACCGGGAGCTACGGTACGGTTGAAAATATCCACAAATCGCTTGGTATCTTCCCGGTAGGCGTAGCAACTCATCGAAGGCTCATCAATGCAAATTTCCGGACAACCCAAAGCGACTAGCTCGGCAATTTCTTTATTTACCAACGGTAATAGAGCCTCCGTTACTTCCCAGCGATCTTTGTAAAGCCCACCCGGATTGAGCCGCCCCGCCAGAGTATAGGGTCCGGGAATGGACATTTTTAGTCCCTGTCCTACGGGGGCCAGTCTTTTAAGCCGCTTGTACTCTTCGACTACCCCCAGCCCCTGAGGAGCCGATAGCTTTTCGACGATACTATTCTTTCCGCGTTGATCATGAGCGGGCGGACCGTATTTACGGGTTTCGGAGGCGTCATTCTGAATACCTTTGATAAATCCGTAAAAAGAAAGGTTAAAATCAAGACGGGTTTGTTCGCCATCCGTGATTACGTCCAGTCCGGCCGTTACCTGATCATGGATGGATGCAATCACCGCGTCATCGATCATTTCGGCTACGTCAGAAGGCCCCAGTTTTTCGAGGTTCATACTCACGTATTCCAGCCAACCCGGAAAAGGCATAGAGCCCACCACGGTTGTTTTTATGGGGATAGGTTGCATGGTAATTCGTTTGGTTGTGGTTAGAGGTACAGATAAGATCAACTGCCTTTCCCGATATTCTCGTACAGCCTCGCCAGCCGGTGGGCGTGTTCGTCGTAAGCAGATTCAAATAGTTCGACGGCCCTGGCTGCACCCACCACTACTCCAGCACTCAGCACTTTGGGGGGCTGCCCGGCTTCGGTCAACAGTCGCGCTACTTCTGCCTTGATACAATTAATCAGCATCGCACCTCCCACCGTACTACCGGGAGCTACCGGCGTATCCAAGCCGGGTACATGCACCATGGCGTCCCCTACTGGGGCGCCCGTATCGAGAATCAGATCAGCAAAGTCACTTAGTTTTTTTCCATCGGCTCGCTTGGACGTACTACGGGCCGAATGTTGTTGTGTAATCAGGGCTACTACTTTAATGCCCTTTTTTTGAAACAGCTCCGCCACCTCAATCGGTACGACGTTACAGCCACTTGACGAAATCACCAGAGCACTATCTTGGGCCGACAAATCAAAGTTCCGGAGGATACGATCGGCTAAGCCGGACACATTCTCCAAGAACATCGCCTGTCGCTGTCCATTGGCACCAACCACCAGATTATGAAAAGTAAGCGATAACTCCACAATGGGATTAAAACCCGGAAACGAGCCGTAGCGAGGCCACATTTCTTCCACCATAATACGGCTGTGTCCACTTCCGAATACGTGTACCATCCTACCGGCTAGAATAGAAGTCGTAAACCACTCTGCCACCTTTTTAATCATCATCTTTTGACTTTCTACGGTATCGGCCATAGCCCGGCATTTGTCCAGATAGTCTTGTATCACATCCATAAGTGGTTGGTTATAGAATTTTCAGATCCGTTAATATCTTTCGGGTAATGAGCTTTCGCTGCGCACCAAAATCGTCAATTTGCTGAGCATCCGGCTGATAGAGCCTCGTGGCAAAAAAGTAGACGTTACCTTTGGTTTCGACGTAGCCCACATACCAACCAACGTGCGTAGGTTTGGTATCAGCCCAGCCTGTCTTGGCCCGAAGAGTATACACCGGAGTTTCCTCCTCGATCATCACCTCTTTACCGATTTTGTAGGTCCGCTCACTAAACCCAAACGTCTCTGCATGAAGTTTTTGCAGAAAGTCCAGCTGGTTGTACGGAGATATTTTCAGGCTAGACCCCAACCAGAACATCGTCAGTCCACTGCTGATATCTTTATTTCCGTAGTCCAGCTTTTCCAGATAGCCATGGTACTTATCCTCTCCTACCCGCCTAGCTATTTCCTGATAAAACCATACCGTTGAATTTTTGTAAGCATTTTTGAGATCATGATCCTTTTCCCAGTTTTTTAAGTGCTTGGCTTTTCCGTCCCAGGGTATCAGCTCATTTTCATCCTGCACGGCCTTCATTTCCAAAGCAATGAACGTATTGGGGATTTTAAAGGTCGAGGCTGGTGAGGTAGCCTTCTCGAAATCGATTAAATTAGTGGTGTAAAACTCTTTTTTGTTCAGGTCGTACAAGCTAAAACTACCCTGTACGTGAGCTTCGGCAAAGTAATGGTCGAACTGGGTCAGTATTTTTTGAGCCAGTACACTACTACTCATAAAAAGTATCAGCAGCGCTACATGAATAATTTTACACATAGGTGATTGAGGTTTACTACACGACGTGTTTAATTGCAAAGCCAGCCGCTCCGATGGCCCCTGCCATATCTCCGAAATAGGCCTGCACAATGGGGGTAAACTTCCCGCCCGGTCGCCATTCGTAGATGTCCATAAAATCGCGCAATGGACCAAACAAAGCGTCGTCGGCCAAGGTAATGCCCCCCGCCAATACGATGCACTCCGGCGAAAACGCATTGACTAAAGAACTAAGACTTACCGCCAGCGTTTTCATTGACGCTAACCATATATACGTAGCAAACGAATCTCCCTTTCGGTAAGCCTCTACCAACTCCCAGGTAGAGCTGTAACGCCCTCTGGTACGTCGCTCGATGGAGTAGTTGCCGATGGCATATTCGAGGCTACCCGGCACACCCACGATACTACACTCGTCGTCGTTGGCATTGACCGTCATGTGTCCAAGGTGCCCTGCCATTTGCGACAGCCCCTGATACAACTGTCCGTTAATGAGTACCCCACCGCCTACTCCCGTTCCAAGGGTCATCAGCAATACATTTTTAAACTTTTTGGCTACCCCAAAGGTGGCTTCGGCCATCAAAGCCGCATGGGCGTCATTCAACACCCAGGTAGGCAAGCCCAGATATTCCTGCCAAAAGAAGTTTTCCAGGCCTGGCAACCGACTAGGCATAAAAGTGATACTTCGGTTAGTAACATCGGGTAGTCCGGGGGCCGACAAACCAACAGCATCAATCGGGCTTTGCCAGTAGCTTTGAAAGTATTGTACCATTGCCCGGACATTTTCCCGCCAAACGCCATCCGGATCATCCTGCGTAGGAATATAGTGCTGTTTGAGGACCTCTCCCGTTTCATTGAGCAGAACTCCCTTGATATTGGTTCCTCCGAGATCTATGCCAATGACTACCATTCTTTCGTTGGGCTACTGAGTAATCGTATTATTCTGAATAAGCACTTAACTTAGTACTGCCCTTCGGTTATGCTCCAACCACCGTCTACGGTCAGAACCTGTCCCGTGGTGAAGCGAGAATAATCAGACATAAAGTAAACAGCCGCTCCGTCCAAATCAGAAGCCAGGCCAATACGACCACCATCGAGTGGTTGCTTGGTCTTGATAAACTCCTGTATCGTAGCGTCCTGAGCCGCCCGCTGAGCCATGGGGGTATCCACCAGAGCGGGCGCTATTACATTGACCCGAATGTTATTTTGGGCGTAGTAGGCTGCTGTTGACTTCGTAAACCCGACTACCGCCGATTTAGCCGCAGCATAAGCATGCGTGGTAAAGTGGTGCGGTGAGGGCGAGTTTCCTAACACTGACCCCATATTAAGGATCACTCCGCCGTGATTCATCCCTAGAAACGCCCGGATAGCCGCCTGATTGGAAAGCATCATAGCTGTCAGGTTCATATTAAGGGTCGTATTCCAACCTTCCAGAGTAAGTTCGTGCAAGGGACCATCACCAAATTTCCGGCCACTAGCTCCGGCCACGTGGTAAAGCCCATCAAAGCTACCAAACTCACGCACACAAAGCTGAATCGCATCTAATGAAGTTTGTGGTTGGGTAGCGTCACCTTGCTTAGCCCGCGCCTGTTGTCCAAGATTTACTTCGGCCATCAGGCAAGTCTCAGGATTACGCCCCACTACAACCACATTGGCACCGTGCTGCACAAAAGCCTTTGCTGCCGAAAAGCCAAGTCCGGTAGTACCACCTACCACTACAATGGATTTATTTGTAAGCCAATTTTCCACTTTTAAGGAGTTAAGAGTTCAAAGTTCAAAAGCGACAAGCCAACAAGGCAGCAATAAAAATCCCTGATTAATGCATCAGGAGCAACTTAATACTCATGAACTCCTACACTTTTGAACTCTATCTTACAAGGATAAGAAAAGTTGATCAAAAAAATACCCTGCCTTTCTGAGAAAAGGCAGGGTATTTTTGAGTTGTACAGATTTATCGATCAGGCTACGGAACGTAGCAGAGCCATAGACGACTTATCAAATTTCGATTGAACGTAGTCAAGCGTGAGAGTAAATTCTTTAATGTCCTTGTTAGAAGGCAATTCAAACATAGCATCCGTCATGATCGACTCGCAAATAGATCGTAGTCCTCTCGCTCCCAATTTGTAGACCATCGCCTGATCCACGATAAAGTCAATCACATTTTCATCAAAATGCAGGGCTATACCTTCCATCGAGAAGAGTTTTTGGTACTGCTTTACCAAGGCATTCTTAGGCTCCGTCAAGATTCTACGTAGAATATCGCGATCCAATGGATTGAGGTGCGTTAATACCGGTAAACGACCGATCAATTCAGGAATCAATCCGAATGATCTCAGATCCTGGGCGGTAACGTAGCGCATCAGATTACCTTTATCAAAGATTTCAATGATACGGTTATCCCCAGAAAACCCAATTGGACGGGTGTTGATACGTTTGGCAATGTGACGCTCAATACCATCAAATGCTCCTCCACAAATGAAAAGGATATTTTCAGTATTCAGCGCAATCATCTTCTGATCGGGGTGCTTACGGCCTCCTTGTGGTGGTACGTTTACGACCGATCCTTCCAATAGTTTCAGAAGCGCCTGCTGTACTCCCTCGCCGCTTACATCACGGGTAATGGAAGGATTGTCTGACCGGCGGGCGATCTTATCGATTTCGTCGATATAAACAATACCTCGCTCGGCTGCTTCTACATTGTAATCAGTAGCCTGCAACAGGCGGGTTAGAATCGTCTCTACGTCTTCTCCTACATAACCGGCTTCCGTAACGGTGGTCGCGTCAGCGATGCAAAATGGCACCTGCAGGATACGGGCAATAGTCCGGGCTAGGTAGGTTTTACCGGTACCGGTTTCTCCCACCATGATAATATTGGATTTCTCGATAATCACTTCGTCATCAGAAGCTGGCTGTTGTAAACGTTTGTAGTGATTATAGACTGCCACCGCGAGTGAGCGCTTTGCTTCTTCCTGGCCAATAATATACTGCTCCATAAAATCCCTCATACCCATCGGGGGTATCAGATTCAGTTTCGGCAGTTTGGGCTTTTTGTCTTTTTTGTCTTTGGAATCTAGCTCGTCTGTGACCACCTGATTCCCTTGCACGATGCAGTGGTTACAGATATGGGCGTCGATGCCAGATAGCAGAAGGTCTACTTCACTTTTACGGCGTCCGCAGAACGAACAATTAACTTGTGCCATTGAATTAATTTAGAGATGTTTAGTATTGTCCTATGTTATGTGCTATTCAGATAAGAAGTATATCTAAGTGTAGTGAGCGTCAGCTTTCCCTTTATTTTTAAGGGAACGTAAAGCTCCGGCTTTTTGCTTCGTAAACCAAACATGTACCCTACCGTACAACGGTTTTCCTATAAAAATAAAATGGCAAGGTAAGTCTGCATTACTTTTGTAGTTCTAACATAAAAAAGAACACAAATGCTACCTTGCCAAGAACAAAATAAGAGTTTTTTGACCAATTACAAAACGTTGAAGGATTAAATTTACGAGATACCCGAGGCTTACGACATGAACTTCGGGTAGTATTATTAGGGGTAACTATGGCTATTTTAAGTAATAGAGATGGGAATTTATCAAGCATTCATCGCTATCTTGTTAATCATAATAAGTACTAACGCAGAATTAGTTCGTATTGTTTTTTGTCCAAATTTATAGCTAATATTCTACATATCAAATACTTGAAAAAAGTTAACAGCTACAAACTAATAGCTGTTAACTACTTACTGGCATACAGGGCTTTCTTATAAAACCAATTGCTGAGTCATAAATTGAATCAGAAGCTGGAATCTGTCGGCAAACTCGTCAATCTGGACTGCCATGTTTTTAGGATTTAGACGCTTCAGTAAATTGACGACCATCGTCCGCAAACTGCTCATTATCCTGCTAACAGGCTGATTTTCAGTTCTCATTTTATCTTCCGCCAGCGTCACATCCCTTTGGTGGTGCATCACTTCCACCAGCCAGTGCCCACGGATGGCGTCGAAGAGTTCGTCGGCCCCCACCTGGTCGGCGGGCTGGGCGTTGCTGACGTAGTAACAAGTCTCCTGACTAGCCTGGCTCCCGTTGAGCTTCTTCCTGCTGCGGCTGACTACGATGAGCGTGCCCATGCCAGCCTTGCGCCAGCGAGGGGCCAAAGCATCGGGAGGCAGACTGTAGGAGGCGTAGCTGCGCTGCTCAAGGCGTCCGTGCGCGCGCACTTGCTCGTCGGCCCGCTCATAATCGGCCTTGTCAGTTAGTGCCTTGCAGATGCAGTACCTGTACAAATGGGCTTGGTTCGACTTGAGGCCGATAAGGTAAACGCCTTTGGCTCCGTGGATGGCGCTGACGGTTTTGGGCACAGGATGAAGAGCGTCCAGAGTGATCTTCTGGTTATACAAGTTGCTTTCAGTCAGAAGCTTGCGAACCACCGGCCTTTCGCTTTCCTTACTGCCGTCATAGTAGGTCTGCCCCGCGACCTGCTCGCTCTGGTGGGCTAGGGCCGAGACGCAGGCTTGGCCCGCGCGGCGTACCGTCCGCTTGTGGCCCGGCAGGATGCTGCGGCACCGGCCGCCCGGCTCGTAACTCCTTACCGTCAAGGAAGAACCAGAGTTTTGCCTTCTCGTCCAGCACCAGCCCGAACCACCCGAAGAGCAGCCGGGCCAAAAGCTCACCGTTAACACTAGCCAGCAGCAAAGGCAGTTGCGCGCGGGAGATCGCCCTTTGGGGCCAGAAACGTACCGCCACGCTGAGCTCCTCGAACCGGGTCGCCGGAGCGATGATTGACCATGTGCCGCCGGGTGGCCGGAGCCATGTAAGCCGGAGAGCTTTCCATCCCGGCCGCTGAGCAAGGCAAGAGTCAATCCCATGATTACGAACGCTATATCGTGTTTTTTGCCCCGGTCATCACGACCATCCAAGTTGGGTGTTTGACCGAGCAATTGAAAAAAACGGGGCCGCCCGAGCGGTGGTAGTTTTAACCGGGCTTGCCGTAGCAGTCATGTTTTTGTAGTCTAGTTAACCACAAAGATAGGCTGACTATGCCTTATTCATTTTTTATAAGAAAGCCCTGATCAAATGAGTACCTGATTTCCTACGTTAATCACGGAGTGATACTTACTAAATTCGATGTAGAATTGGAAGTAACCGAAGCAGTCGAACCGAACCACGATCAAGTAAGCTTGATGGATGTTGAAAGAGTCCTAAGTATGGTATTGCGCAAATAGGCAGATGTGGGCGAGGTTGTACCGATGGGTCATAAATGGAATGGGGAAACCCTCACTTTAAAGCCAAGGACCAAGGGTTTGCAAAGTAAGGAATGGCCAATCGAGACTTTCTTTCATAAGATAGTGATGCTTCGCGACAGACTGCGGGTACTAGAACAATGGGTCAATTCCAGTCAACTTGAAGATGAATAAAAGGTTAACATTCAGCGATACATTTCGCGCTGTTACGGTTCACCTACTTCATTCAACGTGCTTTTTAAGGAAAAGGAAGATTATTTTTCGAGTTAGTCAGTAGTGCGGACATAAAAAAGACCTGCTCCAAAATATTGAAGCAGGTCTAAGCACTACCGTCCCCTCTAAGTTATTATTATTGTATTCTCTTTAAATCATTCAATCAACATTTAATAGTCTGAGCAGTTTTCGGGCATTGATTTGGTAAAGATCAAAAAGGGTCGTGAGGTTGAAATCCGCATTTCACCCCCTACGACCCATGAGCATCGAAAAGAGACTCGGGCCAATATTGGCCAAA
>Ga0209491_10011811_pt1 | contig 10220 bp, 8 predicted proteins | sample BON02_FD_187213 | JGI IMG/M metagenome (GOLD analysis project Ga0209491, IMG submission 187213) | Freshwater microbial communities from Lake Bonney liftoff mats and glacier meltwater in Antarctica - BON-02 (SPAdes) (version 2) | ecosystem: Environmental > Aquatic > Freshwater > Ice > Glacier...
GTCCAGATCAGATGCAATTGCAGCTCGGCCTAATTCAACAAGCTTCACCATCTCTTGGGTAACAGACTCAGCCTTAGAACCTGGCTCAATCGCTTGTGATTGTGCCTTAAGCAATTCACTTGCACTGCGGGGGTTACCGACCGGTACCAGTCGCAAACGCTGTTCTAATTCCTGAACTTTTGTTGCCGGAAGGGTTAGAGACTCAACACCGACATTTGCACCCTCAAAAGTGAGGACATTTATGCCGCCAAGGGCGCTCGCCCATTGGTCTTGATAGCCAATGGGTTCTTTCAAAATTTCGATCTCGATTTCGCATGCTTCCTTTGCCAAGTCAACGGGGTTTGTTGGAATGCCACACAAATGCCGCACTAGCGCTAAGAAAGCAACAGTGAAAGAAGATGAAGACCCAAGGCCGGTTCCAGCGGGTACGTCTGCCATTACGGCCAAATCAAAGTTCCTAATGCCGTACCGATCAAGTACTTCCCGCGCAATCGGGTGCTCTAGTTCTGAAGGAAGTGACACATTCTCCGTTTTTGAGTACTTAAGTTGAATGCCATCACGGTGGGTAAAGGGGTGACCAACGAGAAAAACTCTCCTGTCGATAGCAAATGAGAGCACCGATCCGGTGTTGTGTCTCAGGAATGCTGGCAGGTCTGATCCGCCTCCGAAAAGACTGACTCGCAGTGGCGCTTGTGCGATCAACACGCGAGTTCCTCGACTGCACGCCTGATTGCTTTCACAGAATCAGGCTCACAAACATGTTCGGACTCTAGATCACACGCGCTGGAAACGTGAATAAACCCCATGCCAGCATTGCCTGCAAGTCCTTGGTCTCGAGCGGTATCACCCACCATGATGGATTTCGATAATTCAATTCCATGCTGCAGCGAAATCAACTTGGCTAATGCGGCATTGGGCTTGCGGCATTCACACTCGACTTTGAGAGCGATCCGCTCCCCCTCAAAACCGGAATCAGGGTGGTGCGGGCAAAAGTAGTATTCGTCGACAAAGGCATGATCGCCGCCAAGCTGCGCGTCGAGTTCGGACCGAATCTCAGAGTGCTCCTCAAAACTCATGAGGCCTTTAGCGATTCCAGGCTGATTGGTGACCACAAAAACCGGGATACCTAATTCGTTTGCTTTCCTAATCTCACTTGCTACACCGGGTAGCACTTGGTAGTCCTTCGCGCGATAGACCTCTGGTTGCACGGCGTTAATAACTCCGTCTCGGTCAAGGAAGAGTGCCCTGCGCAACCCGATATCGCCTCTGCGTGAAATCACTCCCCCCTCAAAATCCTTAACGGTGGCATCAAGTCGGTCAGGTGTCCCCGTATCTTTGAGGTAGTGGCTGCCGGTAAAAACGAAAAGGTCATTACTTTCCGCGGCTTGAACGAGCAGATTTGAGCCAAAATCCCTTGCACTCAAGTATCTCGAAATTGCCGCTTTCGTGATTGCGAATAACCCAGCGGAAGCAGAATTGGGCACCCGCCCTGTCCTTGCCCCTTTGGGTACTGCGATTGCTCGGCCAGTTGAGTCGATGTACACCGAGTCACTATCAAAGGGGTGATTATTGGGATGGGCCACGACAGCGACCCCTTTGCCGCTCAATTCCCAGTTACTGAGGAACTGTTCAACTGGCATTGCTACCAGGACATCTCCCAACATGACCAAGATTCGAGCGACACTTTCTGAAAGGATATTTGCTCCTAAGCGAAGTGCGGTAACGGTTCCCTGAGGATCGGGTTCTTCAACCGTATTGACATTAAAACCCTGGTAGCGCGCCAGCTCGGAAACCTTTTGCGCAAGGGCTGCGACTTGATCACCCAAGTGGCCCGAGACAATGACAACTTCACGCACTTGTGACTGAGCAAGCAAATCGAGATGCCACTCCAAAAGCGACTTTCCACCTACTAATTGCGCAAGTTTCGGAATGGTTGGATTGGCCGAGCGAGTGCCTTTGCCTCCTGCAAGAATCACGGCACCGACTGACACGGTAGAACTCTATCCGCTGTGATTTTCCGTTCCAGTCGTATGTCTAACTATGCTTCAACCGATGAACTCCACGGCCCCAAGCACCCGCGATGTCTCGGTTCAAGTAATTACTCTGAACGAGGCAAACAATATTGGGGCAGCGCTTGCAGGCATCCTGGCCAATAATCCAGGTGAGCTGGTCGTTATTGACGGTGGTTCGACAGATTCAACGGTTGCCATTGCTCGTGAGATGGGTGCCCAAGTGCTCGAACCCGGCCGTCTCGGGAGGGGCGCCTCGCGTCGGGTCGGTTACCTTGATACACAACTTCCCTACATTGCTTTTGTTGACGCCGACGATCGATTGAGCGTTGACTGGTTAGAAATCACTCTCAAGGAATTCACCGACGGAAAATACGCGGCCCTACAGAGTTCATTGCGAGTCGTTGAACCTAAAGGCTTTTGGGAGAAAGGCTGGAATGAGTATCTTCGGGAAACAGTGAAACCAACAACTGACACCAGAATGATCGGACACCCGGCTTTGTATCTAACTTCTGCACTTCAGAGTGGGCCAACGGAAGTTGGACACGAACACGAAGACACTCAAATGTCCGTTGATTTCGTCAACCGTGGATTGCGGCAAGGTGTTGGTAGCGCAATTGCAATGCGCCATGTTCCCGGCACTCGCTCAGAGAACCTCGGTAAGTGGAAGGACTACGGCCGCGGGTACCGAGTACTTGTGGAGCGACTTCCTGACCGCAAGAAGTCAATTCTGAAACACATTTGGTGGACGATTCCTATCGCGCGAGGATGGAAACCAGTATTACGCGGGAAATTACTCCAGCCCCTCTGGGCCTACTACATGGGGACTCGAATTCTTTATGGCTTCTATTTTCGTAAGTCCTGAATACCAAGTGCCCATGTGTTCTCCAGTAGCCAAGCCACCGTACCTTTGACCGAGTCTGGAATGGACTTTCCAGCGGCCCAGCCATGCTCTGCTGCTTTACTTACATCTAGCCAAGTGAATGGATTGTCTCCCACCCAACCACGTTTTTCCTCACCGTAGGAAACCTTCGGTTCGACTCCCATGGCCTCGGTGATCCAGGCGACTGAGTCTCGGACCGTGCAGTAATCAGAGGCGCCGAGGTTGAAGACTTCGAACGTTTCCTTTCCCCGGAGAGTGAGCAGTGCGCGAATGCAATCTGATACATCCATATACGACTTACGTTGAGTGCCGTCGCCCAAGACGGTCAGTGCCTCGGGATCCTGATGAAGTTGGCGCACAAAGTCAATGGCATGGCCGTGCATGTAGCGGTGGCCTAGGACAGACACGAACCGGAATGCCGAGACTCGGAAAATTTCATTGGCCGCGAAGGTGGAGAGAATTCCTTCAGCCGCTGTCTTGGACATTCCATAAAGACTGGTTTGAATCGGAAACTGTGCGGTTTCCGGTGTTGGGTGCTCAACTGAATCGCCGTACACCGCACCCGTGGAACTAAAGATAACGTCCTCAACACCTGCGGTTGCGCAGGCTTGTGCCACTCGCAAGGTGGCAATCACGTTTTGATTGATGTCACGTCGAGTATCCGTCATGCCAAATCGAACGTCTGCATTTGCCGCTAGGTGGTACACCTCCTGTGACCCCTGGAAAACTGAAGTGAGATCCACACTCTCGTCACACAGATCTACTTCATGTAATTCCGCACCAGAGTTGAGGAATTCGCGCCTACCTGTTGAGAAGTTGTCTATTACGTGAACTTCGTGACCCTGCACAAGCAGCGCATCAACCAGGTTGCTCCCGATAAAACCCGCCCCTCCGGTTACCACGATTTTTTTTACTTCATTCATGAATGGATTCCTCTCATTTCGATTCTGAGCTCACGCGGCCTAGTTTGCGAGCGAGCCACATTTTCACAAACAGTGTCCGCCAACGAAACTGCTCTGCGACCAGAGCCGCACCTTTGAGTTCAAAGACTTCGACACGAGCCTGATGAAATTCCTCGAGAGATTCTTGCCACATTGAACTTGAAATCCCACCTAGATGAAAAGTGGCTACTGGGTGTTCAATTTCAATGGGATCAGCAAATTGAGAAAGTTGTAACAGGAGTTTGTAATCAGCCGCAATTTTGTACCCAGCATCAAAACCACCCAATCGCTCGATGTCAATGCGAGCGGCAATTGTTCCCTGGTGCGCCGGGAACTTGCCCCTTCCAAAGAAGTGCTTTTTTTCCGATTGATAGTCAAAACTTGAAGTGGCCTCAACTCCGTTTGATCCTTGAAAGATCACTTGACCAAAAACCCACGCTGGTTCATTTGCCAGCGCTTCAAGAATGAGGTGCAGGGATCCAGGGCCGAAAAGTTGATCTCCCGCATTGAGGAAGTACACATATTTGCCTTGCGCGACACCTAATCCTGCGTTCATCGCGGAATAGACGCCGTGCGGTTCCACCCATCGCAGTTGAGTAGGAATAGATTCGGATCGGATGAGCTCAGGGATTTCGTTCGTGTTTGTTGAGCTGTCAATAACAACGTATTCGACGGATCCCCTCTCGTGTGAATCAAGATCCCCCAAAGCCACATTCAGGCTATTGAGGGTGCGCTCAAATCCAGTGGAGTCGTCTTTTACCACCGTCACGACGGATAGTTTTAATTCCTGATCCACGCAAGCCCACTAGCTACCAGGTTTAATGAAAATGCGGCCGGAGAAATCAATGGGAAGCATGAGCGGTTTGAGTTCTTGCTGGGCGAAGTATTCATCGACAGCAGCCCTTGCACCAAGCCAGTGTCCGTAGTCGTCAAGAATGCACACGCCCCCGGGAACGAGTCTGGGATAGAGAACTTCGAGTTCACTCTTGGTCGATTCGTACCAATCCGTGTCAAGCCTTAGTAACGAAATTGTTTCTGGTGCAGTTTCGAGCAAAGTCTGGGATACGTCACCTTGGACAAAATTCAACTGACCAACTGAGTACCCAGTTTTTGCTAGGTTGCGTTGAACGTCGGGCAAGTCAGCCACACACCACACGTTATTTCCGTCACCAACGTCCGTACTTTCGAGTAGCGCGTTGGCGGTGACACCCCCGACGGATTCGACGTCGCGATCTGTCGGTGGAGTCATCCCTTCGAAAGTGTCGTAGAGCCACAATTTTCGGTCACTTGCGCCAACTTGTTGAAGCCTTAAGGCCATGGCCATGACACTGCCACCGCGCCAAACCCCGCACTCAACAAAATCACCAAGAATGCTGTTGCCCTGAAGATAGTCCACTGCCCTTAACAAGCTCCAAATTCTTTCTGGGCTAGTCATGGTGAACGGGCGGACTTGTTCAATAATCGCTCGGTCACGGTCGGTAGCCTCAATGGGAAGACGACTATTCAAGGAACTGGTGCGCGAGACGGTGAGGCCGAGTTTGCCTGCTACCCGTCCAACTAAATTCTCAAGATTACTCATAACTCCGCGAGCCTATCTACTCGTTTACCGCAATGCGGTGCATAGACCCTTGAATGAACGGAGCTGGTTCAACCTGCCAGCAATCACCTGCGCCAAGTTTGCCCTCGGCCAGCAAGTTCATAATCGCGACATTGAGTTTCCAGTCAATTGGTAGGACTGGGCTTAGCGGGATAGCTCGAAACTCGCCAACCAATGTGTGCAGAAAGTTCTTGCTGTACAACACAGCACAGACGGTATTTGTCACAGGTTTTTCCATGGACAAAATCTCTTGTCCTTCGGCCCAATCCCCAATTGAGGCTCCGAGGGATTTAGTACCTAAAACACTATGCGAAAACGATTGGGAAACATTGACGTAGCGGGGTTGTTCACTTCCTTGCTGTTGCGTCATGAAAGACCTAAGTGCTTGGGCCGTCAGCTCAATATTTTTGACCTGAGCGTCATCTTCCAAAATCAGGGCCCAATCAGCATCAGCATCTGCCGCTTGTTGCAACAACAACGTGTGCGCCAATTCAATGTTTGCCAGCCTGCGCAGCATTTTGGCACCGGCAATTCTTGAGCTTCCGTCTTTCACCCAAGGTGGACTCAGTTTCACATGACGGTATGCCTTGCGAACGAGAAGTTCCAAGCGCAACCGAAGTCTTCTCGTATTCGGATTCAAATACAGCCGCCACTTACCTTCGGCCGCGAGTTCAGCGTTTATGGATTTTTTGACTTCACCGTGGGATATCTCAAGCATTCCCGGAGTGAGCAAGTTTTCATTACAAATCGAAAATATGACCGTCACTCCCCGGGCGACAAGTTGGGCCTGTAGTTGCCGGGAAACCCCAAGGTCGGCTTGCGCCTCGGGGTGAGCACTCCCCGGGTGCGTGACAAGACCGATGAACAAGCGCAAATCTGATCCCGCTATTCGCTCAGTCATGTGTGAAGGCCTTTGGTGTCGAAAGCATTGCTGAGTAGATTAGTCGCATGACCGACCCTGGCGCACCCACGACATCACTGAGCGCCAACTCGAAGGGTCAGGAAAAACCCCCGAATGAGGACCGTGGCGGTAAAAGTGTCCAGGACTTTGGTTCTGACGGACTCTTAGCTGCGGTTCGCAGGTCGCTCGGCCTGCTCGCAAGCAAACAACGAAAAAGACTTTATGTGATTGCAGCCATTCAAGTTTCCCTCGCTCTGCTTGACCTGGTGGGAATCACTCTTCTCGGGATGCTCGCTGCCGTGGCCGTTTCGGGAGTAGGGGCAACGGGAATACCGCCAATTGTTCAGCAAGCCGTGAATTTCTTGGGCCTTGAAGACCTCACCGTCTCTCAACTTTCGGTACTGCTTGCAACTGTTGCGGTCGCAGTTTTGGTGTCAAAGACGGCGATCTCGGCTTATGTCTCACGCAGAATCTTTCGGTTCCTTGCAAACCGGCAGGCCGACGTCTCGGCAAGACTGGCACGGAAGTTTCTCAGTCGCCCACTTTTAGAAGTCCAGCGGTGGACAACTTCTGAGGCGATCTACGCCCTCGGTGGCGGGGTCGGCGCAGCCACTGTTGCTGTTCTTGGTTCAGCAATCATTATTGCCTCAGAGGTCTTCCTCTTCGTGGTGGTTGCCTTGACCTTGCTAATCGTTGATCCACTGACAACGCTTGGGGCAATCGTGCTCTTTGGTGTCGTGGTGCTTGTCATGCACAAATACCTGTCCCGACGTGGCGCCATTAACTCTCAAATTATTACGGACTCTTCAATTGACACACTTTCCGCGGTTTCTGAGGCTTTGCAGACCTATCGTGAGACCACTGTTCTAGGTCGCAGGGAACTCTATATTGCAAAATATCAAGGGCTAATCGGCAACTACGCCCGAGCGACCGCGAGCAACGCCTACATCATGGAGATTCCTAAATACGTTTTGGAAGCAACTCTGTACCTGTCCGTATTGGCGCTCGCAGTTACCCAATTCCTCACCAAAGACCTGGGCGCTGCCGCAGCTTCGGTTGCGCTATTCCTCGCTGCCGGATCCCGGGTTGTTCCCGCGCTCTTGCGTTTACAGGGAGCTTCAATCACGATTCGTAATGCATCCGTGCAAGCGCAACCCACGTTCTACCTTGCCGAACAACTCAAGCAAGATACCTCGGACCAGTCCGTGATTGACCGCGCCAAGAACCCACTTCCGGCCCAAGCGATCAAATCCCGGATCGCAGCAGGCCACGGAGACTTTGATGCCACCATTCGAGTCAGCGACGTCTCGGTTACCTACTTCAACGCCACTGAACCAGCACTCATCTCTACAAGTTTCACTCTTGAAGCTGGCCGCTCCTGCGCACTCGTGGGAAGCACAGGCGCCGGTAAGTCAACTCTCGCAGACGTCATTATCGGGGTGATCGAACCTGATCAGGGATTTGTGACTGTTGGTGGGCTAACACCCCGCGAAGCCATTGCTCAATACCCCGGCGCGATCTCCTACGTACCACAAGCCGTTGCTCTGGTCTTTGGTTCAGTTCGCGAAAATGTGGCACTTGGCTTACCCACTGATGCAATCGACGATTCCCTGGTGTGGGAAGCCTTGGAGCGAGCACACCTCGCTGACTTCCTTCGAGACAGCCGCGAAGGACTCGACACCATGATTGGTGAACGCGGAGTCAGACTCTCGGGCGGGCAACGACAACGGCTAGGGATCGCCAGAGCTCTCTACACGCGCCCCCGGCTCCTAGTCCTCGACGAAGCAACCAGTGCGCTCGACTCTGAAACCGAACAAGCAATTATCAACACCCTAGATGAACTCGAAGGTGAAGTCACAACGGTGACCGTGGCTCACCGCCTAGCAACAGTGCGTCGCGCCGACCAACTCCTCTACCTCAAAAACGGTGAAGTTGTCGCCCGAGGAACCTTCGAAGAAGTGAGATCACAGGTCTCCGACTTTGACCGCCAAGCCTCACTCTTAGGCTTGTAAAGAGAATAAAAACTACTTCTTCGTGTACCAGCGCGTGAGGTACTCATGAATCAAGTGACTGACTTTTCTCGCGGTTTCACTCGCCTCTGAAATCACCACACCGTTGAGAGACAACGCCCCGTCTTCGAGTCGCTTCAAGTAGTGGAAGTAGAAACCACGTCGGTGCAGAAAAAGACCATAGGGATACGTCAACTCAGAATCCGCGGGCACTTTGGAATCCAGCGCAACTGTCAACTCTTCGGGGTTAGAAACGGAAACGACACAACCCAGCAGGTTGTACGCCGAGGGACCCATGAGGACAGATGGCCGACGGAGAAAGGCAGCCTCAACACCTGAGGTAGAACCGTAAGTCACGACAACGTCAGCGTGTTTCATGAGAGCATAAGAATCAACAGTTGACTCAGGCCCAATGTGAATAGCAACACCGGCTCGCGCAACTGCGGCAGTCCAGCGTTCAAGGTCGTTGGGTGGCTTTATGCGCAGGTGCGGGTGGGTACGAACCACCAAGGTCGTGTTTGGCCTAGAACGACACACTGCAGCTAGCTCTGCGAGTGCGTTTTCTTGGGACTGAAAGAACTCATTCCAGTCCAATTCAAGCTCGGCGATTTCGTCCCCTGAAGAACTAAAGAACACGACCAATTCCCGGTCGGGAGCTATTTGAGAGACTTCACCGAGGTCGTCAAACTCCTGTCCGCCAACAAAAAGTTGCACCTCGGGGTCAGCGTGTGACTGCCGGTTGCGGAACCACTCGCGGCCTATTTCCTGCTTTGATCGATCACCGTCGACCGGCACCGGCCACGTTGAATACATGTCAAGCATGCGCAATTGCACGTGATCCATTTCATGGGTGCTGGCAGTGGTTAAGTCGAAATCAGTTTCGATCCCACCAGTTTCTCCGTAGAGAATTCGAACGCCTAATGACTGCGCGGCTGCCGCTGCCGCCTGATCGTGCAAGAACCTGCCATTGAATACAACCAAAGTTGTGATCTGGTCACGTTCAATCAATGCACGAGTCTGGTCAAAAACCCAAGCAAATGATTTTGAGGCAACCTGAACCCAACGCCTAGGCCAGACAAAATCTTCGCGAAAGGGCGTTTTGGAATCAGGGTGCACCTGCAAAATTGCCCGACCCATGCCAGCGCCTCGATAAGAAAGCTTGCGCACCTCACTGCGAGTGATTCCTCGCTCGACAGTGGGCAACCCGTCCGGTCTCCACCGCGCGATCGGGGGAACCACAAAGTTAGAAGATTCAAACCCGGAAGCAAGTAGTCCAGCGCGTACCTGTGAATCAATTGGGGAGGTTCGTAACAACTTGGCAATCCTGTGACTTGTGGACCAGCCAGAGTCATGAGCCGGGGTTTCATCTGCCCAAAGCCCAATACTCACCTTCGATCCTGCGTCGCGAGCACCAAGGGCGATTTCCACTACCCCCGCGAGTGCGAATGGCCATTGATTAAATGACAGGATCGCGATGCGCTTACGTTCCGCGGGGCTCAAGAGTCTAGTGAAAAAGCCCTCGATCGAATCCTGTTCAGAATGCACGAGTGGGATTCTCGCACCCACTAACCTTGAGGAATGACCGAGCAGGGCCTTGCGAGAAGCGCACCAGTGAAACTGGGAATACTCGTCAAGTCCTACCAGGGGGATTTCTCCCTCGCCCAACGCCTCATGAGCAGCCTTGAAAAGCACAATGTGGAGTCACTCCCCGTCTGGATCGTTGTTCCAGACGAGGACATTGAACTTTTCAGTACCTTTGATTCCACGGCCACCAAGATCTTGCCGGAATCACTCTTTACGGGTCAGCTCACTGACAAGCCCCTCAACGGTATTCGCCCCGGTTACATAAACCAAGAGGTAATAAAACTTGCTTTCGCAGG
>Ga0209491_10011813_pt1 | contig 10218 bp, 7 predicted proteins | sample BON02_FD_187213 | JGI IMG/M metagenome (GOLD analysis project Ga0209491, IMG submission 187213) | Freshwater microbial communities from Lake Bonney liftoff mats and glacier meltwater in Antarctica - BON-02 (SPAdes) (version 2) | ecosystem: Environmental > Aquatic > Freshwater > Ice > Glacier...
CTGTCACTTCGGCTATAATGCCCGATTGCATGGGTTTATTTAGTTCAAATGAGGGTGCATACGATTTGGCGTCATTCATTCTACCTCGCAAATATGGATCTACAGAAACATATGCTGTTTTCAATAAAAGTTCACCGTCTTTGGCAGTAGGAATTTCCTCGCTGGTAATTTGAAAATCACTCAGTTTCGGTGTTCCGTGCGGGCGTTTGTTAAGGAGAATTACTTTATTCATTGGTATAAGTTGTTTATTAATGCTGAGCTTATCATTTCACTGCTTCACGTCACAAGTACCATATGGGTATTGTTATTCATTTTCTTCTTCTAAATCTTACGAAATAGAGAATTATTAAAATGACAAGAAGTGGTAGAATCCACATTCCCCATCCCATTCCCCAATTCCAGGTATTATCATGCATCATGTTTGATGGTTGTAGTGGTTTTCATTTTCATCACCTTGTTCCACATTTCCAGCTTTTCCCTCATCATTTTAATCATGTGATTAAATACAAGACTATCCTTAGCCGCCATATTGACTAGCTGAACCATTTTTTTCGTCATCATACCTTTGTTCATTCTTTCATAATCATAGTTCTGTCGTCTTTAGCGGCTTCCATCAGACCTTACATCATACGATTTGCCATCTTAGGATCATCTTTCATCATGTTCGTCATCATGGTCTTATTCTCTTTCATTGTTTTCATTCGTTCATGCATCAACATTTTACAATGATCACCTTTCATGCTGCCTTCCATCATTTCTTTCAACATATCGTGGTTACTGGCAATGTTGCTCATAATCTCCATTCTTGAATCCGATTTTGACAGAACCTGTTTTGAAGTCTGACATGATGTGAATAGCATGGTGAGGACAATAAGCCCTAGATATTTTTATGGTATTTTCATAATTTTGTGTCTTATCGGTTAGCCTATTAGAAAGGATCGCTGAGCGCACTAACACGAATGAGTTTCTTATTTACAAACTCCTGAATCCCCAACTCTGATAGTTCACGACCGAAGCCTGAACGCTTTGTTCCACCAAAAGGAAGATCGGCTTGTGTCCAGGTAGGATGATTGATAAAGATCATTCCGCTATCAATTTGATCGGCTACTCTTTTTCCACGTTCGATATCCTGTGTAAATACAGAGCCTCCCAAACCAAAATCAGAATCATTGGCCAGATCTATTGCACTTTGTTCGTCCTTCACCACATAGAAGGATGCTACCGGACCAAATAATTCTTCGTGATAAGCAGCAATGCCAGGCTTCAGGTCGGTGAGTATAGTGGGTTCCATAAAGGCACCTTCACGATCGGCACGTTTACCACCCAATAAAAGCTTTGCACCTTCATTAACCGAACGCTTCACCTGGTCGGCTAAATGAACCGCTGCTTCTTCACTACTTAAAGGGCCTAATTCTGTTGAAGGATCCATCGGATCACCTAATTTCATTTTTGACAACTTATCCTTAAACTTTTGAATAAATTCATCTGCTATTGCTTCCACAGCAATAAAGCGCTTGGAAGCTATACAAGATTGACCGTTGTTATTCATCCTTCCCACAACTGCCCAATCTACCGTTTTTTCAATATCGGCATCTTCAAGGATAATGAACGCATCATTACCTCCTAGCTCTAGTACAACCTTTTTTAGATATTTTCCAGCCTCCATGGCAATACTTGCACCAGCTTTATCTCCTCCTGTCAAGGAAACACCTTTAATTCTTTTGTCAGAAACCAATGCGGATGCATGTTTACCTGAGATGTATAAATTGATATACAATCCTTCAGGAGCTTTTGCTTCTGTAAACAGTTTTTCAATAGCAGCAGCACATTGAGGAACTATGGAGGCATGCTTAAGCAAAATAGTATTGCCCACCATAATATTGGGAGCTGCAAAGCGAACTACTTGATAAAAAGGAAAATTCCAAGGCATCACACCTAACAATACACCAATGGGACAATTTCGAATAATTGCTTCTCCATTTTTTGGGTCAAGGACTACATCGGCAAGAAAAGCTTCTGCGTTATCGGCATAGTAATCTAATATATCGGCACTTAAGTCGATTTCCGCTTCCGCATGTGAAAGAAGTTTACCCATTTCTAAGGTGATAGTTTTGGCAAGTTCAGATTTTTTGAGTCGCATGAGTTTTGCTACTTTATGCAACAAATCAGCCCTGTGCTGGTAGCTCGTTTCTTTCCAATTAGTATAAGCAAGTTGAGCTTTTGCCACTTTAGCTTCAACTGTTTTTTCAGTCATTTCTTCGAATGACTTTACTATCTTATTTGTGGTTGGATTAATTGTTTGAATGGACATATTGATTCGTCTTTAGTTTAAAAGTGTGGGAAAATATTCCTTGACTATTTTGAAAGCATTTCCAAAATCATAGTTCAATTCTTATTCCATCTCAATTCCGACCTGATAGAAGGGTTTTTGAAAATCCGAAGGGGATATATACCCCGATTTTGAGGCTCATTCCCCAAACTGAGTTATAGAAAATGCGAATGACCCCGATTAAATGTGTAGAAGTGATCGTTTAAATTCATATAACTAACCTCTAAAAATTGAATTAAATCGAAATTTTCTATGGTCAACTTATTATAGGGTTTACTAAACATTTTCAAAGTGACCCGGATTACAAAGAATTTTTGAGCGAACTCAAATGGGCATCACAATACAAATTCAGGAAATGTGGGCATCACGGTAGTCAGGCTAATAAAGATTATTCCAGAAGGTCCTACAAATGCAGTGATGCCGAGTCATCCGGAGCAGATATGCTGTTTCCTTCCTGCGGCCCGGCAGGCAAAAGTCAAATTTGAACTACTGAATGCTTTCCATATTTGTATTGAGATGGCAGGCACGCCCAAAAAAAATTCGGCACCTCAAGCTGCAAGAAGATATAAAATACGCCCAAGAACAGCCAGAATATTTATGCACAGGGTGCGTTAGGCGATGAAATCAAGCGTTAAAAATCCATTGGAAGGTGAGGTGCATTTGAACGGATTTGTCATAGGTGGTAAGGAATCAGAAAGGCATGGCAGGAGCTATGGAGGAAAGAAAAAGAAGGTAATTTGTGCCGTTATACTCACTAATAAAGACAAGGTAAAGCATTTTTATACCAAGAAGATCACCGGTTTTTCCGCAGAATCACTACTCCCGATGTTTGAGCAACATATGTCAAAAGAAACCAAAGTCACTGCTGATTAATGGAAAGGCTATAAGTCGTTGCCCTCAGATTATTACATTGTCCAGGAAGTCAGCCAACAGTGACAACGTTCTCCCGCAATACATACGATGATCCATCAGGTTCAATCATGGATAAGATTTATGTTTTCTTGGGTTAGGAAGAGAAATATTGTATAAGCTCAAGTGACCGCTTTTAAAAAATTAACAAGGCGGAGGATTGTCTGTGAAAATCGCTTATGCTTTTTTTCAAGCAGTCAGTTTGTTGTCGTGGCATTGAGTTAACGGTCTCTACGCTTACTGCCAGCGTATGGGCACATGCCCACAGTTGCGTATATTTTTTACCTATCTAATTTGTCCAGAGGAATGATTATCTGATTAAAACCCTTGGTTGTAATATGCATGTATACCTCGGTTGTTTTGGAGTTATATAATAGGGACTACTTATCCCAAATGTTCGTTCGGAAAACTGAAGTTTCTATAATCACTTAACTATCTACTGAGCCCGAAACTCTGCCAATGCAAATATACTGCTACCAGCCGGTACATTATTGTTATGTTAGGTACGATTCCTTCTAAAAATGAGACTGAATTTCTTTTGGTTCTACCACGAACTTAATGAAGATCTTACAGGATTGAGGTCGCTACTTATTAAATGTATTTCATAAAATTATAAAAATCAGACTCATACGTTAATCGGTTGTTATTTTTCTTGTATTTTGAAATTCCCTATTTATATATATCCCCACTAACTTAAGGGTAGTACCTTAAATAATATCCTAATTAATTGTATTTGTAATATATCAATATGTATTTCAAACCTTAATATGCGTATATTTTAATAGTTGACATATCGTATTGCCAAGAAAGAATAATCATTCTCCATCACTACTTCTTGATAAGAAGTCACTACTTGCAGCAAGCTTAGTTTCTACGGTGCTTAATAACCACGATTCATATTGCATATTTCGTTAGAGTCCAATTTTTTTCTTTACCATCCCTAATTTCTAGTAGTTTTGATATACGATGAATGAATACCTCAGCCTAGATACTTGAAAAATAGATAGCAGAAGGATGATTACCATCAGAAGCTATAGTAGCACATTTTTTAGCAGGAAAATCACTGATTTATCCACGACATGAAATAGTTTTTGAAAAGTTCATAAAAAAATATTGTTTTTTTTTATGTAGGCAAAAGCCAAGTTGGATTTTACTTCGTAACTAGATAAAATTAAATGTTAATTTTTCTTAAAGTCGAATAAGTGACATTAAGTTTATCATACTAATAATTGACTTGTTAACAGCTTTATGAAATGGACCTTTACACTTTTGCTCATGTTCTGCATGAGTTACTCTTTTGCCCAAAACCAAGTCTATGAAGGACGAATCAAAGACGTAGACGGATTGCCAATTCCTGGAGCAACTATACGGGAATTAGGGACTAAAAACATTTCGATTTCTGATAAAGATGGCTCATTTCTCATTTTTTCCAAACAGAGTGATCTGATTTTAAGAATCAGTTTCATAGGCTTTCAAACGCAAGACATTCAGGTAAATAACGGAATTTTCATAAGTGAAATCAAGCTCGAGGAATCTACCGAAAATCTTAACGAAGTAGTAGTAACGGCGCTCGGTGTCGAAAGACAAAGGCAATCACTTTCTGCTTCTGTATCTACCATGGGCAAAACAGAACTGAGCGACGTCCCTCAGACCAACCTGATCAATGCTCTTTCTGGACAGGTGGCCGGCGTTCAGATCACCAACGGTTCCTCTGGTGTGGGTTCATCTTCACGGATCATCATTCGAGGAGAAAATTCTCTCAGTGGCAATAACCAAGCACTCATTGTAGTGGATGGAGTTCCGATAAGTAATGAGCAGATTACAAGCACCCTCTTCAATGACGGCGCAAATATTCAGGAAGTGGATTTCGGCAATGGAGCTGCTGACATAAATCCTGATGACATTGAATCGTTGACAATTCTCAAAGGTCCAGGTTCTGCTGCATTATATGGCACCCGAGGCGCAAATGGAGTAGTGTTAATTACTACTAAAAAAGGAAGAAAAAAGGAAGGTGTAGGAGTGAGCACAAGTAGCTTGCTAACCTTTGATGGTTTGTTGACTCTGCCAGATTATCAGAATGTCTATGGTGGCGGATCAAATGGAAAATATAGTTTCCAGAATGGAATTGGGGCAGGAGTTAATGACGGTGGAATATCCAGTTATGGCCCAAAGCTGGGTGAAGGTCAGTTGATTGCTCAATTTGACAGTCCCTCTCTAGATGTAGAAGGGAACCAAGTTCGAGGTGGTGATGTCATCAGCAGAACAAATCCTGATGGTAGTTTTACGCCCATCACTCCCACACCGTGGGTTGCAAGACCTGATAACATTCGGGATTTTTTTAGAACTGGTGTTACTTCCCAAAACAATATTGCGATCAATGCTGGAAATGAAAACGGAGGAATTAGACTATCCTACAGCAATCTGAGAAATGAAGGTGTATTGCCAAATACAGATCTCAACCGTGATGGGCTTTCTATGAGTATCAATCAGCAATTAACTGATAAGCTGCGAATTGATTTGTTTGCAAACTATGTCAATTCTCGAAGTGACAATAGACCAAACCTCGGTTATGGCTATGAAAACGTGATGTATGGATTTAATTGGACAGGCAGGCAAACCGACATAGCAGCACTTAAAGACTATTGGCAAGTGGGTCAAGAAGGAACTCAACACTTCGATTTCAATTATTTATGGTTGACCAATCCTTATTTGACCTTGTATAAAAACACCAACAGTTTTGATAAAAACCGTTTGCTTGGCAATCTGTCTGCGAATTATGATATCACAGACAAATTCAGCATCAGAGCGAGAACGGGGCTAGACTCATACAGTGACGAAAGGAAATTTAAAAGAGCCTTCAGCACAAATATGAGAAGGTTTGGTGGCTACAGAGAAGATCATGTGAAATTCACCGAGCGGAATTCTGACATTTTGTTCACCTACTCCGAGCTAGTAAATTCTAAAGTAAGTTTTTCAGTATCTGCTGGCGCAAACCGGATGGATCAGGAGATAGATTATTCTTCCTCCGAAGCTTTTCAACTTGCAATTCCGGGAATCTACACGTTGGAGAATTCAAGGGTACCACTAAGAGGCAGCAATCAACTATTCGACAAGCGCATTAATAGTGTTTATGCCTTTGGTAATGTGAGTCTTGGATCAGCGCTATACTTGGATCTTACGCTGAGAAATGACTGGAGCAGCACGCTCCCTGACGGAAACAATTCCTTTGCCTATTATTCAGGCGGATTTAGCTATGCCTTCTCTGAAGTATTTAATCTTCCAACTCCAATCTCAAGCTCGCTCATAAGGTTCAATGTCGCTAGTGTTGGAAATGACACCGATCCGTATCAGCTGAATAATACCTATCAGTTTAATCAAAACTATGGATCCTTCACGCGTGTCACCAACGGGACTGTGCTTAACAATCCCAATCTTAAATCTGAGCGACTGAATTCGTTAGAAGCAGGATTGCAACTCGGACTTTGGAAAGAGCGAATTCTATTAGATTTCTCAACCTACCAAAACACCAGTATTAATCAAATTATCGGAAGACCAATTTCTACTACATCAGGTTTTACCAACATCATAGAAAATGGTGGTGAGGTAAGAACGCGAGGTTTGGAGGCTAGTCTGAATGGACTAATGATGGAAAAAGGATATTTCAGCTGGACTACGGGAGTAAATTTTACCACGTATAGAAGTGTAGTAACTGGACTTCCTGAGGGTGTAGATCAGTACGTAACAGGAGATGCCAGCGTATTCAGTGGTTCCGGAGGATCAAACTCTGTAATCTACATCGCACGAAAAGACGGAAGAATTGGAGATATGTATGGGTCTGGCTTCATGGAATTTGAAGGCCAGACTATCTATGGTGCTAATGGATTACCTATTCAAGATGGGACCCTGAGGTTACTGGGAAATTACAACCCAGATTTCTTTATCGGTCTTACTAATAAATTTCGATACAAAGGACTTGAGTTGGGTTTTGTTTTTGACTGGAGACAAGGTGGTAGTGTGGTGTCGCGCACAAAAGCTTTGGGCAGCACATCAGGAGTTCTGACAGAAACACTTGAAGGACGTGAAAATGGGGTAATAGGTGAAGGCGTAGTGAATGCTGGCACGGTAGAGAACCCACAATATGTACCCAATACTACTTCTGTAGCCGCAAGTACTTTCAATAACACCTTCTATGACAGAGGTAATGAAGCTAGTGCTGTCTATGATGCCTCCTACCTGAAGTTGAGACAACTAAGTCTGTATTATAACTTGCCCCAGAATCTGGTAAGTAGAATTGGTTTTCAAATGCTTCGAGTTGGCTTTGTTGGAAGCAACTTATTGCTGTTCACAGAGAACCCTCACTTCGATCCGGAACTTAATGCCATTCAAGGAAAAAATATCACCTATGGTGTAGAAGACATGTCCTATCCTTCTACCAGAAGCTTTGGCTTCAGCATCAAAACTGAATTTTAATCATGAAAAATATTCTATCAATAAAATTGGCAACCGTCATGATATCCATGACGCTTCTGATTACCTCCTGTACAGAAGGGTTTGAACAAATCAATTCAAACCCAAATTCCCCGGAATCTATCGGGCCTCAGTTTTTACTTTCAAACGTTATATCCGTTGCGGCGGACCAAAATACGTACAGTCAAGGCATGCAGCTTTCAAGCTACTTGTGCCAATTTACAGCCAGTGTAGAATTCGAACGAATAGATCGCTATGAACTTGGAAGCAATGGACAGTATTGGAATAGAATATATGGGCTTTTAAATGACATAGAATCCATCCAGACTTTACCAAATACGAATGAGGCATATATTGCGGTTTCGGATATCATGAAATCCTATTTATTCTCCCAACTTACCGACATGTGGGGCGATGTTCCCTACACAGAGGCACTTGGCGCAAAAGCTGGTGTTTACAACCCCACTTACGATATTCAAGAATCAATTTATACTGACCCAGAAACTGGGATTTTGGCTGTGTTAGCGCGGTCAGCGGTAGTTCTTAAAAACACTTCATCCAGCATTCAAGGAGATATGATGTACACTAATGACTTGAGCAAGTGGGTGAAGTTTGCCAACTCACTAAGAGTCCGCTACCTACTTAGAATCAGCAAGCGATTAACGGACTTCACAGAATTACAGGAATTGGTTGATCAAAATGAGTTGATGACAGGAAATGCTGATAATGCTGTGGTCCCTTACCTCTCCTCTGCACCTAATCAATGGCCGCTTTCTCAAGCTGCACTTGGGGTATATCAGGAACATCGAATGACATTTACGATAGACTCTGTCTTGAAAGCTTGGAACGATCCTAGACAAGCGGTTTTTTATAAGCCAACCGCGCAGAGTGTAACTGAGGGTAACCCAACGTTTAAAGGTCTTCAAAGTGGATTGAATAGGGAAACCATCACGGAAAGAGAAATAAACTTGAATGATGTGTCCTTGCTCGGAGCAATATTCAGGGATGTTCCTAATGGAATTGACGGGCAGTTTATGCAGTATGCTGAATTGCAGTTTGCCTTGGCAGAGGCTGTAACCCGTGGCTACATCACAGGCAACGCAAAAGGCTACTATGAAAAAGGTATTGCTGCATCCTTTTTATATTTTAAAACGACACTTCCAGCAGACTATTTTTCCAGAGTTAATGTCGCATTCGACGGATCAGATAATTTGACAAAAATTCTTACCCAAAAATGGCTTTCTCTAATTACCAATGGCCACGAAGCATGGTTTAATATTAGAAGAACCGGCATCCCCAAGCTAACTCCCGGACCGGACAACTTCAACGCTGACAGGTATCCAGTTCGGTATCTTTATCCAGAATCAGAGCAAGCGGTGAACAATTCAAACTATCAAGATGCTGCTGCCAGAATGGGTGGTGACAATATTAATAGCAAAGTTTGGTGGGAAAAATAAGCTAGCTTTTCTAAGCTGTTGTAGATATGTAGTTATATAATTTGAGATAAGTCTTGAGAAGTAAAAGCTTCCCAAGACTTATCTTTAGATGAGCTTTTGACTACTTGAGCAAAATATAATCAACTCTATTCTTTAAAAAATAGCTCTATCTACTATTAATAGCGGCAAATTGACTACAAATTAAGCTATTGTATTAAGTGTAAGGAAGAGTAAACTGAGACTGTGCTGTACTTAGTGCTTAGAAATGTGTATTCGTCAAGAGTATAGGTTGCAAGTTTCAGATCAAAAAATCCTTTTTACTAGGCTGAGTCCTAATTTTGTGGATATTATCATTTAAAATCTATCAAATTCATACCCTTTTTGCTGCAATTCCAGAATTATATTTTCTAACTTTTTATACAATTTATCCTTACGATTGGGGTTTGTACCAGGGTGAATAAGCAAGTGAAATCCATTCATGCCATGACTGGATTCATAGTGTAAAATACTGGTCAAAATATCTTCGCTGGAAATATAGTTCCCCATATCAGGCGTAGTGTAATCCGCATTGGAACGCGTGCCCGGAGTGAAGTTTACAGTTGTTTGCCCCACATTTTTCGCTATTTCAACTACTTCTTCATTATACCACTCATATGGAGGCATGAATATTTTGGGAAATATTCCAAGTGTCTCCAACTCTCTCACATTCTCCAAAATATCTTTATGAATTATTTTTGGTTTAAGTAATAAACTGTCTCTTTTCTCCCAGTCATTGTACAACAAATGCTTGTCAGAATGAGCTCCGACAAAATGCCCTGCTTTAGCTATTTCATCAACTAATTTGGGATGATTTCGAATAAAATCCCCGGTTAAAAAAAAGCTGCCTTTGATCTTTGTTTCCTTCATCACATCCAGCACATGATCAAAACCTTCAAAATAGTCATGCCCTGTAAAACACAAGTAAATAGTCTTTTGACTGGAATCCGATCTCACTAATGCTCCATAAGTATCAGTTACTACCTGAGCCTGAAGTGTTCCCATTAGCGTAAAGAGAAGGATAAAAAAATAATGCTTACT
>Ga0209491_10011814_pt1 | contig 10218 bp, 10 predicted proteins | sample BON02_FD_187213 | JGI IMG/M metagenome (GOLD analysis project Ga0209491, IMG submission 187213) | Freshwater microbial communities from Lake Bonney liftoff mats and glacier meltwater in Antarctica - BON-02 (SPAdes) (version 2) | ecosystem: Environmental > Aquatic > Freshwater > Ice > Glacier...
CGCGCGTGTGATTGCTGCGTGCTGGTGTATGTGTGCGTGTGTGTGTGCGTGTGTGTGTGCGTGTGCGTGTGTGTGTGCGTGTGTGTGTGTGTGTGTGGGTTCTGCCATGCGATGCAGTCTGCTACACATGCATATGTGTGACATGACTCGTTCATATTTGTGACATGACTCATTCATATTTGTGACACAACGCATTCATATGTGTGACATGGCTCATTCAGTGCGTGGTATGGCTCATTCATATGTGTGACATGACTCATTCACACACGTGACATGACGTATTCATAGGTGTGATATGATGAGGAAGAGAGCGAGAGGACAAACAGGATGGAGAAAAGAGGAGGGGGGGAGGGGGGCAGAGAGAGAGAGAGCGAAGGAGAGAGAAAGAGAGAGAAAGAGAAAGAAAAAGAAAGAGAAAGAAAAAGAAAAAGAGAAACCTGGCTTATTTGTGAGTTTTTCATAGTTGCTAGCACCTGTAGGTACACACATACGCGCACACACACATGCACACACACACGCACGTACACACACACACACACACACGCACACACACACACACACACACGCACACACACAAACAGAGAGAGACACACACACGTCCACACAGATATGAAGAAGTCATGTGTCACACATATGAAGGAGTCATGACACACACACGTCCACACAGATATGAAGAAGTCATGTGTCACACATATGAATGAGTCATGTTGCACACATGAATAAGTCGTATTACACGTGTGAATAGGCAGTGTCACATGTATGAATGAGAAATGTCACATATATGAATGCGTCGTGTCACATATATGAACGAGTCATATCACACGTATGAACGCGTCAATTCACACGGTTCAATGAGTCACATCACGTACATGAATGGGTCATTTCATATACATGAATCTATCATGTTATATGTGCGAATGAACCATGTGATACATTTAAATGAGTCACATCACACATGTGAAAGAGTAATTTTCCACGTATGAATCAGTTGTATTACACGTGTGAATGAATCATTTTGCACATATTAATGAATCATGGCACACATATGAACGAGGTATACATATTTGTATATATACATATATGCACATACACTTGAATATATTAAGATGACTCAACCAAGCCTTCACCCATACACATTCTCACTCCAGTACCCATACCCACACCTACAACCACACCTGCACCTGCATTCACACCCACGCCCACACCCACATTTACACCCAAACCCACACCCACACACACACTCACATTCACATTCACACCTACCCCCACACTCGCACCCACACGCACACCCACACGCACACCCACACCCACACCCAAGGAGAACCGTGGATATAGCTGAGGCCCATACGCACATGTACATGAGTCATTTCACATGTGTGAATCAATAATATCACACATGTATAAATGTGTGAGGCCCATACAAATATGTGTATATATATGTATGTGTAAATGCATACATATATATGTATATATACATATATACATACATATACATATGTACGTATACATATACATATGCATCTTCCGAAGGCTGCTGAAATTGCGTGAGGGCAAACCAACGCGAATCTTCACGACGCGTCTGCATGAGCAGGTACACTGAGGGTAAGACCCTGGATGAGGAGGACAATGACATCGAGAACTCCACCGAAAACAGCTGAACGCGCGGACAGTGCGAGAAGACTGACAACAACAACATGGATGAGCGAATGCTGGAACTGCCTGAGAAGGTCCTCGAGCAGATGGCCAGGGCCATGGACAAGAGCTGTGCCAAGACGTTCAGCGAGCTCAGCAATAAGGAGAAGGAGCAGGTCCGCAAGAAGGTGCGCAAGGATGACGGACACGTGCAGAAGGAGATGCGCAAGAAGAACAAGAACAAGCAGCAAAACACCCCGCAGAAGCGCGCGTACTTCAATGCGTTTGGGGAAAAGGGCAAGGGTTGGCAGGAGGGTGAAAACAAGCGAGACAAAGCACTACAACCCGAGTTGTGCAAGCTGACCAGTCTGCCACAGATGGGGCTGGGTTCGAATGACATCTGCAGCAAGTTGCGTGGCTGATCAAAAACAACATCAAGTGCGAGATGCTACACGGCCATACAGTGCCCTCGGGGGCAGAGCAGTACACGATCATCCTCAAGAAGGGGGTGATGGACCTGTGGTTGCATGTCATGGACAGGGAGGACGTCAATGGTCACATCTGGTAGATGCGCATTGACATGGTGCACATAGTGGCGAGCCGGGTGTCGAGCCTATCATCTTCCATCCTACACAATGTAGAGCTAGCTTAGTTGGTCAGAGCGCGGGACTGTCAGTTTCAAGGTCACCGGTTCGATTCTGGCAAAAACTCCAAAAATCGAGAACCTCAAAATTTACATTTGAGCATATAGAGCTTCGAGCAAAGCTACCAGACTATTTCTTACGAAGTGATAAAAGCAACATCAATCAATCCTGGAGAACACCTCGAAGATGGAGGGGATGCGTGTGCCGCTGCTGAGCGTGCTCAAGCACATGGGCATGGTGTGCGTTGCTTTGTTTTATTAACCCGAGGGTGAGGGAGATTAGAAATCATCGGGTGCTGTGTCAGAACCAGGCAATGACAATGTCAATGGGCAACGCCTTCTCCGTGGGCAAGAAGGCACGGCACTCATTAATGTTCTCCGAGACGCACGTACCCGTGGCAATTTTTAATTTTGCGGACGTGGAGGGCCTGCGCAACAAGCACTGTGGAGGCATGCGCATGGACGTGCGCGACCAGGATGAGATGGGGGCGTATGCCTAGTTCCTCTGGGGCGTCCAGGCAGCCCAGAACTATCATCAACAGATGATCTCAGCCGAGGTGCAGGTCAACCTGATGCAGCACTGCGTCATGCACGCGCGCGCACGCGCGCAAGCCCTTGGCAAAGTACTCGAGGCAGTTCTACGAGGGGGTCCGCTACCACGGCATCCTGACCGCAACGCTTGAGGAGCGGATCAAGGAGCTGTTGAACAGCGTGCGCTCCATGTGCATCCACAATCTGGAGGACATGCAGGCCGTGGTGGAGTGCCTCATGGACACAATCCTGCAGTCTTCGAACAGCCTCACATGCTACATGGACGTGAGGGGTGGGATGGCGTGGAACTACGGCATCCTGATCAAGTACAACCTCAGGTTCCTCCCCGTATTGCAAGCCAAACTCGCGCAACAAGGTAGAAGCGGCCTTCGAATTTACGCAGCAGCCCTCGGTTTCGTCGGACTCGGAGCTCGCTCTGAATCTTCAGAACAACTGTGTCAGAGTCAGACCGTGACTCTGGCATGTGTGACTGCTCTAGCCTCAAGAGCATCATGTAGTCGCTAGATCTCATCTAGTGTTTCCAATGTGTAATCTATACCTTGCGAGGTATATGGGGTTTCATGTACGATCACGTATGTGAGACTGGAGGTACAAGAGAAGTACTTCCCCCTTGTCTTTTAAAACGTTTCACGTTTAAGGATTTACTTGAATCTCAAGATCCAGTTCGACTGGCATAATGGAACGCCAATGACAAACAAGATCAAAGGACCCCGAGCGGCGCTAAATAGTGCTGTAAGGAGACCTACGCGGCGCAAGATTGTGCTGCGGGCTAATGCTACTATACGTTTGCGTCTGGCGACATATATCATTGATTCAAGTAAAGGCTGAGCATACTGCTCCGAGGGCCAAATGATAGTGTCCGTCTCTTGCCTTCAGTCTGCAGTCCATTGGGCAACCTCCCTCCTGTCTGCCAACCTTCGCTATAGAGCCTGTATACTCTGTTTGGTTATGAGCCCTGCGCGCGGGGTTGCTCGTAGTTTGGACTGCGTGGAAATCATCCTTGTCGGGCTCGTCAGTTCTTCGTCAGTTCTGACCCAAAACCTCTTGGCTCAATGCTCAGATTCGTTCCACACCCTCTCCTTCTTTGTGCTGACGCAAATTGGAGACCAACACGTCTTTAACCTGCTCCTTGTGCGCTTCTGCACGTTCTCCGTGCAAACACAGCTGCATTACTGCGTGCTCGAAAATTTTCAGATCCTTCATGTTCGATTATCACTTCACTTGCGCCAAGCTGCCATATTCGCACACGTTATAGTCGTGTGCTGCCTTGTTTCATAGTGCTTGCACTGCATCCTTTGCTCTGTTGCACATGAGAGCTGCACCTTGGGGGGGGAATGCCGAAATTGGCGGTGATTCGCTCAATTTTTTCTGTAATTCTCAAGTTGCAGTTCTGGGCTACATGCTGCAGAGCTAGGAGGGGCATAATTTGCTGAACATTGCTCACCCCTATCGTGTGATTATTTGCTGTGGTTGGTGTGCATGTGCTCGTGCGAAATTATGCCCCTCCTAGCTCTGCAGCATGTAGCCCAGAACTGCAACTTGAGAATTAAAGGAAAAATTGAGCGAATCACCGCCAATTTCGGCATTCTCCCCCCAAGGTGCAGCTCTCATGTGCAACGGAGCAAAGGACGCAGTGCAAGCACTATGAAACAAGGCAGCACACGACTATAACGCGTGCGGAGCTAAATCGTTTTTTCTAGCACTTATGCAGTTGCGTTCTGTCTGCTGAAAGAGATCGTGTACTTGCTCTATCGAGATCTGGCAATTGCGTGCTCGTGTGGATTCGTCCCAGAGGTGTACTGAGTAACACTTTGTTTGTTCTGGCAAAATACTGGCTGGAAATTTGGTCAAGGGTGACATTCATTTCACGAAACTCTCAAGTTTGATACAGCTGAATTGTGGATACCGAAGATCAACCTTCATCTCTACTTCTCCACGGTTCCGTTAACTGCACCATTGTACGCCCAACCATCGTCACTTGCTGGCTGACGCTTCCTTTTCTTGCGCTCAACCTCGTCGCTTCACAGTCTCCGTACTCGGTTCGACTTCATTTCTCTCATGCCTCTTTGTGCATCTGCACATTGAAGTGACCTGACACTGTATTTTGTGAGCACTCTTGCATGCAGCTCGCATTTTTCTTCGCTTTACTGTCTTGCACATGCGTGTGCGTGTATGCCCTAACGAATAATATCAAACATGATTGATTACGGCTCTACTTGTTTTAAACATTTTGCGCATTTTATGCACGTGTTATAGAGCACGTTTAATGTTAAGTAGTGCCCTATACATGCTTGCCCTAGCAAGGGGGGGATTCATACATTTGTGTGATTACACTTTGTGAGTCCTCTGCTAGTGTCAAGAGGCTACATGTAAGGGGGGTTGATTCTACTAATACAGTTACTCTCTATCGTGTAAATATGCAATTCTTGTTTTGTGTGTACTTAGCTGATATTGTATTTCGTGTGCCTACACTGGCCTGATGGCTTAAAAGTGAGAGAAATATTGTGTGCTCTGCGCATCGAGTTGTTAGCAATTACATTCCATGTGGATTTTATCCTGAGACACTTTACGTGACACTTTCCTTTGTGTTTCGCAAATTGAACGGAGGCGGCCCGAGTCAAGAAAAGAGTGGCATATGGGTTCTTGTGATCATGCAAAGGGCGGGGAACACGCCTAGAGGGTTACTTTAGCAACTAGTTTAGGTTGGAGAGCGTTTGTTTGTCAATAAACAGACGATCAGCTCGTGCTGATCGTTGTTTGATCCTGAGCTCGTGTTGTGTGCACGGTAGGAAGCGGCCAGTGTGGTCGTGCGGGGTTGTCAATTGCATTGGCAGACTGCTCTACGAACAACCCATAGCTTGGTCTGACAACTGGTCTCATCTGGTACAAGGCCTCGTACGCTCCCCGCACACTACTGCGGACCTTCGCTACGCACTTATGGCTTCAAGCTGGGCCAACAAGATGGCAGATGAGGCAGGGATGCCTGCCCTCAACTTTACGGCCTTGCTCGACGACGCGCAAGCCTCTTCCCGCAACGGGTTGTGATCAGGAGATGACGAGAAGGCGGTGACGCCTGGGCAGCGCCAAGTAGGCTCAAAAGCTCGTGCGGTGGACTGGGCATTGGACCAGCCACCTGACATCCGGCTGGCGTCACCTGCAGCGGCAACATCAGCTTCGACCAGGCCGGCACTGCAACCAAGGAAGCGGCAGTTTGATCAACGGGGCGCTCCTCCTCCTCCATTCATTGCGCGGCCAGATCCAAGACCAGTCACTCCCATTCTCGTTGAGGGGCAGCCTCCCGGGCAGCCGTCCCGTGCTTGGCCCGTCGAGCATGGCATCCGTGTCACCAACAGCCTCCACAACATCACCGCCATTCTGCATGACGGAAACGAACGTCCAATCGAGCTTGACCAGTGCCAAGAAGAGCATGCACTTCCTCAGGCTCCTGCGCACGCACATGTATTTCCTCGGGCTCCTGCGCACAATCAGCCTCACCCAGCTTACGTGGAGCCAGGCTGGCCTGCCAGACGGGGGCCAAATGCCCGGCAAGTTCACTTGGTCTACCAACACTTTGTGCTGGCGGCGTTTCTGCTCGAGTTTCAAGAAGTCATCCGCAACATGGTGGCCCTGAGTGCAGACCCACGTCCCACACCAGCCCAGCGTTTGGAAGTCAAGGAGCGCTTCACGGGTTTGATCACAGATGGGGCCGGCCAGCAAGCACTACTTGTCGAGCACCTCAAGCCAGTCTTGCGCCAACTTATTGCCAACCAGATGTTCGGGCTACAGACCTACCAACTGCTCGCGGCAGCTGTCTTCATTGAATCCACTTTGTGCAGCGAGGTGGCCTCTCTCTTCTCTTCCTTATTCAACACTTGTCAGGAGCGTGGGCTGTTGGATGGTTTCCCGGTCCTTCTGGCGCTTCAGGATTTGGTGGACGCCTACAGCGACTCGAGATCAGCGCTTACCATGCAACGGGAGAAGGACAATATCAAGTCGTGGCCTCACGGTGGTTCCAGCGTGTCGTTGGCTCGGCAATTCTTCCACGACTTCTTCGCGCGCGAACGACTCACAGAGCAAGAAACGCGTCATGAGCTGGACTCAGCACATCAATACGTGGCCACTTGTCCCAAAGAGTACTCCAAGTTCGTCTGAAAGTTGGCACCAACATGGGTGTGGCCATCCACAGCAAGACACCACCAGGTTCGTTCAACAACTACAAGACCAATTGAGAGAGGTACAACCAACAGCAGCCAGAAAACGCCAAGCGCCACTTGGGCATGAAGACTGGTCTCCAGGGCCACGTCCACAAGCTTCCATCTCTGCGTGGAGGTCCCAACGGGTGGGAGGGCGAGCCTGACGTTCATGGTATGGTTGACAAGGAGGTGGTGCGGGCACTTTTGGAGCGTCAGGACATCAATGGCCTCCACCTGCTCCTCAGTCGGGCGCAGGCGTTTCAGCAGAATCAGCCTGAAAGTTTGACCTCGACAGACCATGAGTGGGTGCTCCATAGACAGAGGCTTGGTGATATGGTACCCATGAACGCTCTGCACGCGTTGGTTATGCGCTGCTGTTTCCGTTGCGACCACCCTATGCATGGCGAAGGTAGTCACAGTATCAACAATTGCAAGCATGCTCCCTCTGTCCAAGAGCAGGCTGGTCTGGATCACAGTACCTGGGATACGCGTTGGGGCGGCGCAGGGCCTTCGGGGAAAGACGCTTTCCTTGCCAAGCAAGCAGATCACCAGCAAGGCACAGCTCCAGGCGCCACCTACGTCACCACCGCTTCGTCTCAGCCCTACACCTGCACAGGAGTTCCACGCCCAGTTCATGTGCTCTCTAGTTTTGGGCCGGGGTTACACGCCATTTCAGTGCCAGACACGTCGCGGGAGTTGCTGACAACAGTTGCTGATCTCGCTTCTTCAATGCGCACTCAGACCAAATCCATGTCAGCAATGCAACTTCAGATGGATGACATTTTGCACACCATCTGCCCACAGCAGCTCCTTACCATGTCCGTACCCAAACCCTCAGTCAGTGCGGCAAAGGTGGCGCAGATTTTCGACGAAGCACTGGTGGGACATGTGAGGGGGGGGTGGCGTTCGACAACGAGACAGAGCTCTTCTTCTCTCCTTCGGATTGGGAGCGTCTGATAACGCCCCTTGAACAGCTCAGGTGGTCTTCTGGGGGTACTGGCACAGCAGGCGGCGTGGACACGCGACCCATGGTTTTGTTGGCGTGTGCCCCCAATGACTATATTCATGGGGGTACATATGTGGATGGACGTACACCGTTGTGGTTTCATCCGACTGCTGCTACTCAAGTGCCAGGGTTGTGAAACGGGGTAGGGGGAATGTACTACTTGAATCTTCTCCCTTGGGAAAATTCACTGAAACTGCCAACATCACTGTGTATTAAACCTAGGCTGGTTTGCTCTCCTCCCCGGAAAGCCCATTCACCAGTAAGAGAAAGGGCTATTCCCAGGGGTACGACAGCTGGTAGTGGAGGTTCTCATTCAGTGGGGAAAAGTGGGCGCAACTATTTTAGTACGCATGATGAACAACTGTATGAACATAACAAGGCGTCTGCACGTGGTAGATATGTGTGTGACTTTCAGGAACGTGAGCAAGGCAACCACACTGAAATTGAGGTGGTCAGACCGGACACGCCCCCAACGCCTGGAGGTCCCGGGTCTGAGGAGAGCACTACTACGCTTGTCACGCTCGAAACCGCCGTAGGAGGACTTGCTACACCTCCCACGCCAGGAGACACAAGTCTCGAGGCGCGCGCCGCCACACCTCCCACTCCAGGAACACCAGTGGTACGGGATCTCTTGGAGAGTTTCCCTGGGTCGACAAACGACTTATTTTCACCACCAACTCCAGGCAGAGGGGAAGGGGGGGACTCGTGTCAACGCTCATTTTTGTCTCCTTCTCTTTCGCCAACGCAAGCGGAAGATTCACCCCCTACGACTGGACGCCCAGTCACGCAGGTTGACTGGGTTGCGCAATCTGTCGCAGAGTTGGAAGCCAATGACCCTGAAATGGCGGCCTTTGTAGCGGAGTGTGACGAACATGAAGCCCGGGCGCCTACTGCGCCACCCAACCAGGGGGACACGACGCAAGGGGTCAGGGGTGTGAGTGTTCAATCCAAGGGGATTAAAAAAACATTTCCTTGTTTGTGGTTACCTGTGTCTGTGTGTGTGGCATCTCGTGTCCATTCACTCCTGTCAGCGTGTCCTTCGTTCAACTGTATAGATAGTAGTGTACAGACTGTCATGTTTCCTCCAGGTACTGAAGTTGGCCCCATGGTCTGCTCCTTGACATCAGGGGGTTTGTCTCTTGTCAATCAAAGACAAAAGGGGGTACAAGCTGGATCAGTTTGTCAGTTGAGCCCTCCTTTGGATAGACCTTGGACTCCACAGGAGTGGCGGGACATAAAAAAAGACGCTCGCTTGGTTTTAAGAGACAACAGGCAGGCCTTCCTGGAAAGTGAGGATCGTCAGCACTTACACATCCATTCTGAAAAGGTGACAGCAAACGAATTACACTTGCTTCATCAGCGAAAGACAGGGTCTATTGTACAACACATGGGCTATGTCAAGCGTGTTCAATCTACGGGTCTTGACACCAGGGGAAAGAGTACCACTATCCTGCCCATACTTCTTGCTGCTTCCATGTCAGTGGGACCAACATGGGAACGGGCGCGCTTACTGGTAGATTCCTGGAGTGAACATCCACCCCTTATTAATCAGTCCTTAGCGGATCAGATGGGACTGCGCGGGCCATTAGCAGGAGGAGCCACTCAGGCCAACTGTGACTATCTGCCCTTGTATGACGTGGGTCAACTTGACCTGGGGTTGAACGGTAGGGCTGTCACTGAGAATTTTCTGTCGACTCCACTTTCTCAATATGATATCATACTGGGTGAGTCGTGGTTCAAGGAAAATTCCGGGATTATGGATTATGCACATGGACAGTTGTGGCAGTGGACTCCCACGGGGATTCAGAGAATGTCCTTCGACGTCCTGCTTGTTACACAACTTGACCAAACAAGAGAGACATCAGATTGGCCAACACAGGATACTGATACCTTGGATCCGCTGTACACCATTGTCTGCGAGGCCATTCGCGAGGGTGTGAAACAAGCTTCGACTCCCATGTGGTTTTTATTACCCACGGATCAGGTTCACAAACTACAAACAGTAATCACACTGGTTGTGCTTTTAAGTACACTCGTTTCCGCCATTGATAGTACAGCTAACAGACCGATGGGGTCACGGGGCCGAAGATTGGAGGCACGTCACTTCCAACCCACAGTAGTAGGTACACCAGGGCCTTTCATGTTGGGGGATTTTGGTAAGGAGTTACCTGAAGACACCCACCTGGTGGATT
>Ga0209491_10011815_pt1 | contig 10218 bp, 13 predicted proteins | sample BON02_FD_187213 | JGI IMG/M metagenome (GOLD analysis project Ga0209491, IMG submission 187213) | Freshwater microbial communities from Lake Bonney liftoff mats and glacier meltwater in Antarctica - BON-02 (SPAdes) (version 2) | ecosystem: Environmental > Aquatic > Freshwater > Ice > Glacier...
TCAACTAGACCGACTAGTGAAGCGAAACAGTATGTTGACTCATGGACCCCCTCCTCCGATCGGCCCTCCCTCTTTCAGTCAACTTAAATCGTTATGCAACTAAAGTTGCGACACACATAAAGTGTCCATGTCAATCACAAGATTCTCAGACAATGGTGTTGTCGGCAATGGGAACCTTTCGCCCTGGCGTTCCTTTGACGGGCTTGAACTTAGGGCCGGTGGTCTTTGCACTGCGTCCCTGGCGCCCGCCGCATTCTCAACCTCGCACATCACCGCCGCCCCCGCCGTCGATGCCGCCCCCGCGCGCCAAATTGCGCTCTGGACGCTTGTGGTGCTCGTAGCTGACTTGGCGAAGGGAGGTCTTAGTTAAAGAAGTAGTCGACTTGACTGCGGCTATGGAGATGGTTCCTGACACGCCGTGCGTCTTCAGATTTGTAAGTAGTGACATAAACATGGCGTTAAAGCGCTCTGTCATGGCGGGAGAGGGTTTGAGGGAAAGGTCTAGGACAATGTTGTCCAACTTTGCTCCATACATAGTCCACGCATCTGCAGACATGTCTGTATGTTTTACAGCTTCAAAGTTGATGGATGTAGCGTACAAGCTTGTTGGAACGAAGATGGTCCAAAGGCTTCTCCATCGTATTAAGACTGTGGGTCTTGACTTAATCTGCAACCACTTCGAATTGGACGCGTGTGAAGTCCTCATGTTGTTGGAAGGTCAATGCCAAATCAGGTGGATCAAAAAATTTCACGACGGCCTGGGCGACGAAGGACGCGTGCGACTGCACAGATCGAAAAGCGGAGTTGTACAGGTCGCAGTAGCTCATCATGAGTAATTCAGCACCCTTAACTTCAGTAACCAACAGAAAGCCGAAGGTCTCGCGGTTGCGCACAGAAGCTGGCAGCGACGCGACGTGTTGCAGAAATTCATTCTGCTCGTAGCCCTCAATCAAAGATAAAGTGAGGAGCTGATTTGCGTCAATCAAGAAAGGTCAACAGTGTTGCGTCTTCTCAGCCGCCATGGTGATCTTGCAGCGCTCCTGCAGCCCCGACAATGGGGGTAACTCAAGCAGGGCAATCAAATCTACTGACCATGATGCCGACGCTGATTGCTTTAGATGGGCAGATGGGAGTGCCAGCGGCCGGCATGCCCCCACCTTCGACTCCTCGATCTGGCGCAGGTCTCCTCTGTGTTTGCACAAACGAGACCTGTATCCTTCGGAGCCACGCACCCACCACCACAGGACTTCCGTTTTGGATCTCTTGGCATAGACACACATGCTCAACCCGCGCATTCACTCCATGGGCCGGGTCTTAACCCGACACCTCAGCAGACCCTAGCACCCGGATCACAATTGGGGATTACCCCCCAGACTCCTTCCAACCTGCAGTTTTCGTCCAATTCGGGGTCGCCAGCAGCAGCATCACACACTTTACCTGATCAGAAGATCGGGATGCCGCATTAGGTGGCGCGGCGGAAACTCTGCACGGCTTTGGACGAGGTGTTGCCGCTGCTGCAGCAACACACGGGCTAACATCCCGTTCAGGACAACTGGGGTCGCATGCAAGGGACAGGGGCGATTCTGCCATCGTCAGCATTCACCTCATGTGCAAGCATGGCTCAGTTGGTCAGAGCGAGAGACTGTCAATCCCTATGTCGTCGGTTTGATTCCATCTAAAACCCGACGACTCAAATTCCCATGGATTTGAACTTGATAGACCCTCAATCAAGGGTACTAAACTGCTGTTGAAAGTAATAAAAGAAATCATCATCATCATGGACAATACATATGCACTTTCATGAAGCCCCACTGAATGCAAAGCAAATGGCAAACGTGGGCGCAGAGCGCGTTGTCCCAGTAGCTCCAGGCCGCATGTCTTGCTCAAGGATTGACCGTGCAAGCAGCGGCTGATGATGAGCTGGGAAGTCGCAGATCGTTTGACAACTGTTGTATCTCTCACTGCCCGCCAGCGGCATGTCGGGCCATGCAAGCAGCGAGTGCAGGATCACTTGGCAATTTGCCGCGAACACACTGCAGCAACTTACAAGCCTGACAGAATGGGCAAAAGATCAGCCTCAGTTCAGCCGCGGGCCTGGGAGCGACATGTCAGTGACGCAGAATCCTTTACGAAGCTGTTCTAACAGCACGGGACCTGGCCCTTTCAACAGCGATGAACAACTGTACCAGCCCACTCACAATGATCGAGATGGATTCCCGCAGGCGAACCCGGTGGGGTCGCCGCCGCCGACGGCGGAACAGTGCGAGGCTGCGGTCGAGGGAGGATTGTGCCTCGAGAGGCCACACACGATGTCGGGGCATCTCGAGAGTCTGAGCGCGGTGGCGCAGCTCGTGGCAGAGGTCGGGAGGGCATGACTGTAGCGTCAGTGCTTTCACAGGGCACCAATGGAGGTGGCCGCGGTGCAGGTGTTGCAGGAACCAATGCTGCGTCGCATCAATAGCCCAATCAGCCGCAATCTCAGGAAGATTTAAATACTGCAGCATCACAATTATTGCAGCAAACCATGCAGGCAAACGCAGACGCATTGGGCAATGCGCAAGACCGCGAGTTGGGCACATTACAAAATGTAAACAGGCCACATGTTAAGGCCGACGGAGGGTCAATGTTAGACATAAGAGGTGCGTCGACCCGCTTGTGGCAGATGCCAGGTCCCCACTTTTCACGACATCAGCAAGTGCTAACGTTGTAGGAAGACACTGCCACACGTCGGGCGCGCAAATTGCAACTGGATCAACAACAATCTGTTCATGCGTTGCAATCGGAGGAGAAATTCATGTCCAGACAAGAGATGAGGTTCTCAAAATTGCGAGAACATCGGTCTTCACGGGACCCAGACCTGCTCCTCTCGATCAGGATCCTATGGTCCGGGACCCCATAATGCTGGCCTTCAAATCCATCTCATCCATCACCTTCATCAAATTCATCATTCTTACACAAGAACTTCATGAATCACCCAAGGATCGCTCCCCGGGGTTCTTGACTGGTCCGATGGCACTAGTTGACATCCAGCTGATAGATGTGGAGCCTATGGGAAGTCCAAAACGAACTAGTAGTGATCCCTGGCCACCTATCGATAGCCTCCCTGTTGACAATGACCGGGTTAAACATCTCGGACATACTCACTATACAGGCACCTGGAGGAGACTGGATGCCAGGGTGGATTCCGCCCACCCCTACTGGCACCAACCCTTACTCACGCAAGCTTTCCCTCAACCGACTTGGAGTGGCATCAAAGCCCTCAACACCTCAATGGCCTGGCTGATAAATTACAGAGCTAGAGAGGGTGACCACGGTCTGCTCTTACCCCCCAAGATCTGCCAAGCCACCAGATGGACGGAGCTATACTCTGGCAGGGCAGGTACGGGATTTGGACCGGGAGGGACTCGAGGAGGAGACCGTCGGCCCCCGGACACGGGCTGAGCATATGATGGGCACCGACTGGGCCCTCATGTGGAAACATCCTCAGGGTGTTGACAGATGTGAAGGGCCGCCTCTCTACAGATGGATACGATTGGTGGTCCCTGTCCATAGCCTGCTGGCGAGGGGCAAATACATTTCCTGCGAGCCCAAATCCTACCATCTACTGCCTGCTCGGGATCAACTGCCAGAACTCAGAGGTGTGAACTTCCTGGACCGGCAGCGGATAGGCTCCGACTGGCAACAGAGGTGGATGATGAACTCGAAAGAACTCATGGTGCCACAAGTTATGGAGAGGTACTGCCAGCCCAGGGCTGTTGACACCCATCCAGCCATAGGTATCAAGCACCTGATTTCCAACCTGCTCACGATGAACAAGCCTGCGCACCTAAACCCGCAGCAGTTCGGCACCACTCAGCCCGGCCCAATGGGCCAAAAGAGAGAGCAGACCCCAGGCAGCTTTCTACCACGGACACCCCTCGAGATAGATTCCAGGAAGATAGATATGCCCTGGGGCCCTCCGGATCCCTTCCCTAGGATCTACCAAGTGAAGGCCTCTATATGCTGATTCAAGCTCGCACAGGCTGCATTTTTCAGCTCAAGGTGCCACCTATTCGTACGGTAAGGCTCCTGAAATTGGATATCGGCAAAGCTATCCAAGGATGCCCAGGTGTCTTCGAACTGTACTTTAGCCAGGAGGCACTCAATGACTCGAAATTCCTCAAGGCGTATTGCATCTCAAGTGGAAACCTGCTTCTCATCTCACTGCAATCTCCTACTCTGCCAGACACAACATTTGACACCGCCGTCCAGAAGCACCATCATAGTGCCCTCCGCCAAGACAACCTCCACCCTTCTGCCCCTCCGCCCCCAACCTCCTCTGGATCTAGGGCGCGATCTGCCAAGCCACTCCTGCCTTCGGGCGGGAGTGGCCCATTATGGTAAATCCCGGGGGACCCCCTGCTAAAGGAGCAGGGGGTCCCTCCCCCGGACCCAGTCATGGGTCCGGGGGTAAAGGGGAGGGCGGAGAGGAAAGAAGGGTGGGTCCACCACAGGGAGGAGGCCAAAGAGAGCCGAGACCCTACGAGGCTAAAAAGAGAACGGAGACTTTCGCCAACTCTACACACTATAGGGCGACTCTCGCTGAGTCAATGTGCTTCCAGCGAATGGGCCAGGGTGAAATACGCCCCCAGGAATGCCGATGCTGGAACTCTACCTACGACGATGACTCGAAAGTCTCTGTCGGCGAAGTGTCAGAAGGTCTCGCTCGGCCTTACAGCTAACAGAGACCTAGAGCCCGACGAGGTCATCGCAGTGTTCGGGGAATAGATCACCCTGAGGGGTAGAGTTGCAGCTGAAGCCCAGGAATTGATAATAAACTTTAATACTACATGCACCGTCGGGAAGGGTTTCCAGTATTCGATAAGAAGGAAAATGGCGTCGGAAACTGACCACACGATAGTGAAGCCATCGGCCGACCGTTTCCTGGCTCTTCTACGGGACCACGCAAATGGCGTTAACATTTTCAAAGTGCCCCTACAGGTCAGTCATACGGGAGACAACTTCAAACTTGTCCCTCAATCTTGAGCTCTCCATAAACAGCACCGTCAGACAATGTCGTAAGGCCCTTTTTGCCCCAGAAAGCGCCTTGGACGGATTTCGATGCGGGAGCTGCGGCCGGGTGGGCACATCCACACAGTCTCCGCCGATCTCCACTCCACCGACCATCTTGATGGTACAAAAGGAGACCCCACGGACAAGACGGCCGAGCGATGGCAAATGATATATATGTTTATATGATCCTGATCGATTGGCCCTTGTAACTCGACGTCTGCTGCTCTAGACTCCTGGCAGCATGCAGCATATGAATGAGAGCCTGGAAGAAGTTGGAGGTGATTTCCGCACAATTGAGACCATGACACTTGGAGCATTACACCAAATGTTGCACCTCCACAACTCGCTACAGCACTTCATATATATATGTATATATATATATTAATATGCACATATGTATATATATACATGTATTCGTGTGTGTGCGTCGTGTTTGTGTGTCTCTGTTATGTACATTTTGCACATAACAGATTGCTTCAACTTGCTTCAATCATCTGTCTTGTTAGGTGCGTCCTTGCAAGCTGCGACACCACGTTGGTTACGGAATCCTATGACATATATCACGGCCATCAAGTAGTCGATGCCGATTCCTGGATTCTTCAATCCAGGTGTTGATCCATTAATACTCCTGTTGCCGGTATTCTTCCGGCCATGGGTGAGAAAATATTCGCGTTGGAAGTTGATCTCCAATCGGCTCAAGTAGTCTTGCCAATTGTTGTCGTGAAGGGTTTCACAACAGTTGTCTTCAATTGGCTGATTCATGCTGTCGTGGAACCAAATTTGCATAAAGACTTGGCCATGTTGGAAGAGTGTGGGATCGAATTGTGTTGGAGAGTTTAAACGCCCGAATGGATGAGCTGCGGGAACTATTTTTCCTGCTAATATTCTTTTAAATGCATCGGCCTCATGTTTTGGAGAGGTTTTGTCCCTATTTTTCACCAACCCGTCGCTGTGGCTAAGGTTCGTGGATGTTTGACCGATTACGGCTGCTGAAATGGCTTTTGATCCGCCCGATGTAGATGTGTCCAACGGAATTTCGATTTCCTTTGCCCGCTGCGCCACCAAAAACGTGCAACACCGTTTCCCCACGAGCTCTGCCAGCAATTCGATCTGTATGACAACCGAAATGAGAAAAGTACCCAAATCATAGCATGTGGTGACAACGACTGTAGATCTATACGTATATATACATATATACCTGCGTGTTAGACCATCTCCCGTCGTCCTGTAAGTCCTTGGTGACCTTGGAGTGGTTGAAAACGATCGGTGGTGTGATAGTTCTGTAATCGTCAATCGTTTGTCGAAGCGGCGCCACGGTGGGAGATGTAGGTATACCACCGATGATGGGCTTGATTCTCTTGATCAGCAGCCATCCAGCATTTGATGCTGCTTGTGTTGTGAGCAGCCATCCCTGTGTAGTCGTGTGAATATAAAGGTTTTTATTGATGTGATGCGCAATTCACAATTGACATTCGGGCAAAATTATAAATAATACACGTATATTCAACACTGACCTTCTCGATTGGATCAGCGATGTCACTGCTCTTAATTTCCGCCTCAAAGATTTGTCGAATAATTGCATGCTCCATGACCATAAGGTCTCGCAGTTCCGCTGCGGAGTGTCCCTGTTTTGTGTGATGAATATCATTCGCGTTGTGGTGTGGTGATATACTTGATTGCACACTAATTTATGCATCTGACTTGTTCGTGACTGAAATCAATCAAAGCACCAGTTTGGCAATGCTGTCAACGTCACCTTCGCAATTTCCATACCAGTCGAATTTGGCGCTGTCACCATCCAGGTTACACACATACATACTGACGCCCCCCTGCCCGTTTGATCGCTCGCTCGACACACGCAACCTGTCAGATGAGTATGCTGTCTCACCACCCGGTTGTAATTCTAGCAGTTCTTGTGATTCAACTTCTTCCAGACTTCGCATGTGAAGAGAATTTTGTAGTTTGGTGTTGACTGTATCAAGTTGTTGATTCGTACATTGTAGCTTTGTATTTATATATGTATATATATACATATATATATATATATATATGTGTGTGTGACATGCATCTGTTGATGGAAGAAGTGCTTAAAATACAAAATATTAAATCTTGGCCGCCAGGATTTTTGTAACAAGGGCCAATTGATCAGGAGGTTGCCAAGGTGGCGAGGGGGGGCGGCAGATCCCCGAGTCCCCCAAACCCCGAGCGCGAGGTGGAGAGCGAGGATGCTAAAGCCACAATCTACAAGACCCCAGTCCAACCCATTGTGCCGGAAGAAGCTTCTCTGGTAGAAAGGCAGGAGGAAGGGACGACGATGCGAGAAATTGGTAGAGGGGCGACGAGTGGCCTGACGGAAGAGACCTTGGACACGGAATTCTCCTCCCCGGTCCCCCCAGACCCTCTCCCGGCCCTCCCCCGGACCGATGCTGAGAGCAATAAAGACCATGAGGCCGAGGGACGGAAGTCTCCGGGCAGCCCCTCAAGGAGAGGGATAGAGGGTAGACCCCAAGGGAGGCCAACCCTTCACCTTAGTAAGACTGCAAACAAGCATTGTGAACTTCCACAGACTCAGTGGGGGGAACATGGAGTATGCAGGGTTGTTACTCAGCGAAAGTGCACAGTACCCTCTTCCGCCTGGAGTTGTGAGACGAATACTCGGCTTTGTAGACAGTACGATACACAATTGACTCCAGAGACCTTCACTGCATCCCAACACTCCGCTGCTATCATGGACTCAGCTGACAATATAACCCCCCAGTGGTACATTGAGCCTCTAGAGAGGCACGTTCCGGCACGTCACTGACGTCATGAACTACATTGGACCTAATCTGAGGGCTTGGCACGAGAGTACGGAGGGAGAGGTGACAGCGGCAGGGCTTCTTCTGGCCAAGCTGGCCCCAGAACCAGACAGAGGAAAACCGCTCCCGAATGGCATGACACAGCTGGTGCTGAGGATTGAAAAGGGTGCACTGAAATACTCATGGCCCCACTTAACCGCGTGCCTCGCTAGGTCCTTGGATGCCCGTGACACGATAGCCTCCATCTCCCGTATTTTGGAGGAACTCTCACTGCCCATGACCCAGGTCGTGGCAGATATCCCACCGCCTTCCCAGGCTGGACACACAGACACGGACTCCTCTATGTCAAAGAATCCGATGTTCGGGCTCGGGGGTTCAGAGGTGGAGGGAGGTCCTTAGAGAATGGTTACTGGAAGAAGAGGAGTTTGAAGCTATCCCCAACATAGCCATCGTTTGGGAGGATCCAGCCACAACATATCCCAAACGAGCATAGTCTACCATTAGAGCCTTTTACGATGCACTAAACACCCGGTGACCAACGTCTCTGTCTGGATCCGTAAGCTGAGGAAGAAGGGACGTTCCACCATGGCAGCCCATGGCACAACTCTCATGGGATGCGATGGGACCAGAGCCAAACTCAGACAAGTCAGGAACGAAAAGCTTCTCCTCAACCGTGAGGCCTGGAATGCGGTGGGCATGGCCGTCAAATCTAATAGGTATGTTCACCTGTCAACAGTGGGCCACCTGACTCAAACCATCTCCGACCCGAGGATCTCCTCGTAGAATGTTGGACCCATGGGTTCCGAGGAGGCAGAGAGGAAATCTTGACTTTATTCGAGAAAGGCGATCCCATCATCTGCCTACAAGACCTGAGGATCCTGAAGAACACAGTGGAGGCGGTCAAGCTTGAGCTATACGCCCTCTTTCCCCACTATTGGCTCCATATCTCCACGGCGATAATTAATGGGGTAGGGAGCCAAGATGAACGGGGCAGACATTACAAATTCACAACGTTAACTGCTTTGGATTCTCACTACTTTCCATCTGCAACTCATCTCTCTCTACACCCGGGGTCTTCTAAACTTAGTAAAGGCCCGAAGAGGGGAGGATCACGAAAGCCGCCAACCGCGGGTAGGTCGATCGCTGTCACCACCAAGACAAAGAACGGTGGCAACTTGCAAATTATCAACCTCTACCAATTCACAGCCAATGACAGTGGTCAAAAGGACGTGGTCTAGAAACTTATACATGCCTGGATCAGTCGACACCCAGGTGAACGAGTCATACTAATTGGGGATATGAATGGCTCCATTTCGGGGGGACGACACAACTACACTCATCCTATGGAAAAAAGCTTAGATGAGACCGATGATAGACTTACGAAATTCTGTGCTAACTCCAAGGGTACCAACTCGTCGCCAGCGGAGTTCACATGGAAAATGGGGGAAGAAACGTGCTAAACTAGACCACGGTATCTCCTGGAAATTTTCCCTCGCAACGCCAAGAGCAGTATTCAATGACACAGCGCACCAAAGGTTCGACCACGCTGTCCTCAGCTTTGGTCTGCCCGCGGAAGAATTTCCCAGAAAACCGCAGCCAGCTAGAAGACCGCTTGCTCCGACGGATAGAACCGTGGCCGACGCAGTTTTCTTCCAAAAACACATACGGGCATGGCAGGAGGCAGTCCAATGCAGGATGCATTTATACTCTGGGGAGATTGATGGCGACGCACTTATGGCAATGCAACGTGCAGACCAAGAAGTGATGAAGGACGAGGTGCTTAACTCTAGCTACGAGAGGCCAAAGCCAGACGACGAGCCAACGATCGCCAACCCGGACGCAGCAAGGAATAGACAGCCGTCAGACATAAGCATTTCTTCCTCGCAGCCGCCTACGTTGAAGCGGTGGACCACAAAGATGGAGAAAGAACTACTTGTGCCACCAATCGGGCATTCGAACACATGGGTCTCCACTCCATGTCTGATGGGGCGAGAAGGGTTATAAGAGGAATGCCCAGATGAGCTGAAGCCCTGAGATCTGAGATCAAGAAGCACCGGGATCTCTTGACAAAACTTGAAGGAAAACAGCATGGCAAAGACAGCCGAAAGAAGGCGAGTGCGCAACAGTTTATTTTTGAGTTTGGAATCAAAGGGGTGCGGAGGGTCCTCCACAAACATAACAAGGCCACTACCATGAGTGAAGTGTACTGGTGATGCCCAATAGGATTCAGATTGGCCTAGAAAGACATGGACACCCCTCTTGCTGACAGAATACAGGCACACGATGTTCTCCCTAGCCTCCAAGAACAGATGGCAAAGACAGGGGAGAAATACGTGCTTCTGGTGGACTCCGAGGGTATTGCCGAGAG